>ERZ809726.49-NODE-49-length-35922-cov-9.40656_pt1 | contig 35922 bp, 38 predicted proteins | sample MGYA00520315_ERZ809726 | MGnify/ENA primary metagenome ERZ809726 (study PRJEB31588, sample SAMN03401187) | human gut metagenome | study: EMG produced TPA metagenomics assembly of the PRJNA231909 data set (A prospective, longitudinal analysis of the...
CTCTTTCCCTACACGACGCTCTTCCGATCTGATAAAAACCCAAGAAATCAAAGGGAAGCTATTTATAACTACCTTTCTCATGTACAACTAAATGGGTTACTAGAAAACACTCAGATAGTTTTTACATTCATAGATGGCTACATGAAACCAGCTTTCTATTTCGAAATTCCCAGAGATACCAATCGATATCTTATACTGGGAATCCTCGATGAAGCAGGTTATCCTCATTGCTGCCTATTAGGTCAACCAAAACAAATGTTTAACCCTCAACTCAATTAACATCATGGAACCAATCATAACAGTAAACCAATATCCAATCGGATGGGAATGGCTAGACAGAGTACCTCTAGAGGACTTTAACTGGCTAATCGAAATATTCTCTACCATGACAGATAATACTGATACTTATGACTTTGTAGGATATACAGATTCAGAAACCTTACCAGGTCATCAGAAGATATGCTCAGTAGACAAGATACCATTAGCTAACTTCCTAAACGAAGACCAAGGCTATAAATCAGGTATATCAATGTACGGTCACTATATAGCATGTAAATGCTTAGACATATCCTCAGAAAGGGAATACATGAATCAGTATACCGATATAAGAATCCTAACCAATGAAATAAAACCATGCTAACAAAAGGGAAATTCCTGGTATCTTTCGAGGTACCAGGTCACACTAAAGAATACACAGAGGGATTCACAGAGGAAATGGTAATCCCATACAGAACTGAGGAACTTAACCCATACCTAAGGTACCCCAATCAAGAGATAAACAACAACCATCTCCACTCCGAACACATCAGATTACAAATAAGAGAAATATTACAAATCCCACTAAGAGATATAACCATAATCGATATAATATCACTACCATGAAAAAGAAAGACCTAATATACATACCCCACCAAGATACCTGGACAGAACACTTCCCTAATCCGGGCAGTAACAAAAATGATTACACTCTATACCTAAGTGATCCCCAAGCCCAGTATAATAAGCTACTCCGTACCCAACAGAAACTAAGAAACAAAAAGAAATGAACATCCTCTATCACATAATCCGGATAATCCTAACCCTATACACCTCATCACTAATCCTGGTATCCTACACATATAGGATTATACTAAGGTACATATAATAATACTAAAAATTATGAAATCACTAATTCTACTCATCGTAACGATCTGGCTTCTAATCCTAAATGAAGAAGCCTACCTAACAAAGAAATTCATCTACAGAATGAATTTAATCATAATCCTTTTAGTATATGCCTTCATACAGGTATACCTAATCGAATAAATACCCACAAGGTACCTGGAATAAATACCGGGTACCTCCCACACTACCCAACACAAAAATAAAACAAAATCATACTAACGCTAACTAAGGTACAATATCTACCTATCACCTCTATAACTAATATACCATCTATTAATATAATAATACCTAATACATATATCAAGGTACCTCGCCGGGGGTTTTGGGGATTTAGGCAAACAAGGCTAGGCAAACTTACCTTACTATACAAAGCCACTCAACTCACTATATAGCCACTATACCATATAGCTCTACTACACACTTTAAAGGCAAACTCAAAAAGGCCTAAAAAGGCAAATAAATCCGACCATTAATGGCCCCTAAATCCGATTGCCATGAGTACCCTTGATATGTATTATATTATAGATTGCATTCAAGGTAATTCGAAGGTAGGGGATTATATAATACAGATATGTTATGTAGCTTCTATGTATGTAGGTAGTATAGCTTTAGTACACAGTCCATTAATGGCCATCACTAATTAACCTTGATTGCCTTCACCAAGTTATTATATTAGTATATATATATATAATAAGTATTGGGATTAGGTTAATAGGATTTGTGATTTAGGTAAATTATTTTATTGGGTTTTAGGGCTAAAGGGTTTTATAGGATTTAAGGCCTTCAAGGGGCATATTTAGGTAATATTCCTAGTAACTCTGTATTTTATTTGCTTAGTATTTATATTAGCATTATTTGTAAAGCTCTAGGACAATTTTGTGATTTAGGGGTACCTAGATTGCCTAGAGCCATTAGGTATTATATAATATATTAGTTATAGGTAGGGAAGGTAAATGGCAATCTCCATTAATGGCCCCGAGGATTTAGGTAAATATAATTCAAGGCCCTTAATAACCTACGAAGGCAATTAGGGTTATTGCATATATAATATATTATATTTATATTTGCAGTAAGAAAATAAAATAATAATCACTTAAAACCCATTACCTATGAACACTAAAGAATTATCAAACCGATTAACACAAATCGTACAAGGCATTACTAATACTCACCCTATTAGGATTAAGGCTACTATCGAGGTTTTCCTTGAAGAATTTGATCCAAGCCAGAACTATCTTCTCTCTATTTCAGATATAGAAGGCTATGAGACCCAATTTATAGAATTTGAGATTTGGGACAAAAATGATGGTCCTATACCCGGTATAAAACTTTTCAAGGATTTCAATATATACCTTGAACGAGAATATTGCGAATACTAACCAATTAACCCCAGGCCTAACTTAGGTTCTGGGTTTTTACTTACGCTAACTTAGTAAGCCATTATAGGCTATCATAATCTCTATAGGCTTACCATAGTCCCTATATGGCCTTATTGAATTAGGACCTAATAGGTTTATAGAGGGCAATAATAGGGGATATAGCTAATCGGCCTTAATTCTTTATCACCTTAGTCCATTAATGGCCTTCAATATACAGGTATATAATACACTCTCAAGAGAACAGGCATAAGCCATATAGGATTATCCATATACATATTATATATGCCCACTACAAGGCGTGTGAAGATTACCCTTGTGAACCCCCAAAATTAAGTGCAAATATTAAGTCCTTTTAGGGTGCACAATATTTTCTATTTTATGAATTTTTCACAAAAATAATTTTGAAAATAAAATTATTCATTTTCTCAAAAAATTTTCTTGAAAATGTTTGTAGATTAAAATAAAGTTCGTATCTTTGCAATGTGAGAAAAACAAAGCGATATTTGAATGAATTTTTAATTAAAACTTTTTAAGAAAATAATTTTCTAAAAATTTTGTAGATTAAAAAATAGTTCTTATATTTGCAATACAGAAATGAAACAAATACTACCTTATTAGAATAGTTTAAAAAGTCTTGAGGGTCTATTTGAAAAGGTAATAAAAATAATTAATAATAAAACTTTCAAGCATTTTATTATGAATATGAAAAATCAAATTAACAAAGTGAGTGCAGAAAAAGCAAGTGCAAACAGCAAAGCAAATAGTTTAATTGCTTTAGACGTATTGAAAAGCGTAAAAGAAAAAAACGCGGGTCTTTTCAAAACTTCTTTAGGGACAAAAACAGAAATTTACAAAAAAGAACTTTTTGAGGGTGCAAACGAAAAGCAAATCAAATCGTTACGCAAAAAGTTCAGAAACGTAACTTTTAATTTTCTTTCAACCATTGCAAACAATGCAGATAAAAAACTAATTGAGGGTTTTATAGACTTTTATAAACAAGTCTATGTTTTAAATGATTTTTCCTTTTCTTCGATTGCAAGCGAAAACACTAAAGAAGAAAAGAAAGAGATATTAATAAAAGGTCTCGAAATCGTGAAAAAATCAATGAAGTAAAGAAAATCAGATAGGGAGTAAAATTTTACTCCCTATCATAAAATAAAATTATTATGTTATTAATTTTGTTTTTTATCTTATTAGCTGTTTTTGTTAGTGCTTTATATGTAGTTTATATTCTTTTAAAGTCAAATCATAGAATAATATCTACTATTATTGACGTGCAAACTTTTCAATTAATTAATGTAGAGCAATTTCTATTGATTGAACAAATAAGCATGAACTATTTAAATGAAGTTGAATATACAATTTATAAAAAATTTTCTTTTAAAACTTTTTTACTATACTTATGTTATTGTTTAAATGAACAATTTGAAGAAAATTTAAATAATCATTTAGTAGATAATTAAGAAAGCAAAGGGACAAATAAAAATGTTTGTCCCTTACTTTTTATTTTTAAATGTTAAATTTAACGGAACCGTACGCCCCATTTAGTACCACAACTTTTACCTTCCTCGTGATAAGACTCTGCCAGAACTTCCCAGCCACATTTTACTACCACACAAAAATCGCTGCTCCTCGTATTAAGGGCATGCCAAGATATCCCACACCACACATGCCCACATAACACACAGAGAAACCAGAGAATAAAACATCCCTGGCTCTCATCCACCCTATCCCTCTGGCAGATTACAATATCAAAGTTTTTTCTATAAACCAAAAACTTATAAAAGATATGGAAGAAAAAACATTATTCAAACTAGCACGTGCAATTACAGATACAGGTACAGATACTGTATCTTCAAAAGGTGGTACTGTAACCTACCGTATCACTTCCCTCAAAAGGAAACTGGTAAATGGCAAAATAGTTTCAACCTCTACACCCTCTTGTACTTTGGGCTCAGCCTCCGTAAGTTGGGCTATTTGGGGAGGAGTTACCGTTGGAGATGGTTACTTAGATGTAAAAATTAACTATTCAGAAAATACTGGGTCCTCAAGGTCTACTACTCTGATATTTGCCCAGGATGGATCTGGTAACAAAATCAATCTCACAGTAACTCAGGAACCTACTCTTACTCTTGAATATTGGGAAATACGTTTTAATCCTATAACCATCAATGGAGTAGACACGAGTGCTTTTTTTACTGTTGCTACCAATATTAGTGGCGAAAGTGGATCTATGGCTGAGGGTGGTACCCTATATAAGAATTGGATAGTAAATCAAAATAGACATATGATTAATGTCTATATTGCTACTATATACCCGGGAAATTTCGACATGCTGTCTTGGTCCTGCCTTGATAAGGATGGTAATGCTTTTTCCCCTAATTACAATATACCCGATAACCAATACTTTACAACAAAAACAACTGGCTTAGGTTCCTATATTCTTAAAAAAGTTTCAACCCCCTCTGTTAGCAGTGGTACTCTTATACTCTCCAGTAGGTTTAACCCCACTAAAAAATATCCATTAGATTTGAACTTTTATTGGGGAGCTCCAACCTAAGACTTATATTGAGATTAAGATAATATCCCAATTATAAAAGCAATTACCCAGAATATAAGAGCCAGTGTATATGCAACAGAATACCTATGCCAGGGATACCAGCAAGTAATATAAGAATCTACTTTTAGTATTTCTGGATGTTCTTCCTCGTATTTTTTATCCTCTTCTCTAGAACTGTATTTATGAAATACATAGAAGGGTAAGAATACGAGGAAGATTATTAAAGCAACTGGGAACAAGAGTAGGAGAAGAATCTCCCACCCTTGCATTGATGTCCCAGCATAATTACCATCTCTGTCAAAAAAGTATCTCATAGTAATTTGTATTTTATGTATCTGATTAATAGATAAATCGGAAATAGAGGTAATACTATCCATACCGATATAAATAAAACGAGAGAGTGTATTTTGTGAGTATAGGGTAAATAATCCAAACAAACCCTTACAAAAAATACAGTGAACGGTAAGCATACCAAATAAATTATTGCTAATACAGTAGTCATTGTTCTTTGAGGTATTTGTTAATAATCTTGGTAAGCTTCTTATCAAATTCAATCATCATATCGAAAGCTTTCGAATCTTTCATCATACTTCTAATTTCCTTATCAAGGAGTTCTATGTTTCTCTTGATTGAGAAATAGGCCTTGTATGCAAGGAATACTCTTTCATTTTCTTCGGTGAGTGGAAGAATTTCCCCCTTTTGCCCATCCAATCTTGGATATGTATCATCAGGACCTAAGGTTCTTGCAACTTTTACTCGATTACTGAGCATTGCGAATCCACCTTTTTTATCGATAGATTCCACTGTAACTTTCTCAATGATGGGTCTTCCAGATAATGTGAAGAGAACCTCATCCCCCTCTTTGAGCTTTTTGATTTCTTTCTTTTCTTTTTTCATATCTTTATTTATTAAGAATTTTTCTTTATGCAAATATACGAAATTATTTCTTATTTATTGCATTATCTATTTTATTTTTTATAAATTCATAGGCATTGCCCCGGTAATCCTCTAGCATTTTGTATTCCTGTGGAGATAGAAATATTCCGTTTACTTTAAAAGCATCTCTTAGATGCTCTGGTATAGTGCCCTGGTGAGCGATGTTATTATAACGGATAATGAAAAGTTTCTCTCGGTCTTCATCAATAACTCCCAGAGTGTTTACTGGTTGGAGTTTAGTTTGGTAAATTCCCCCGAAAGCCGAGGGCACCATTAAAATACTTCCCGGTATTCTAGTTATCCAATGGGAATAATCGGGAGTAATTACGGCGATTTTCTTCTCTTTTTCAAGTTCTTTATCATAAGCTAATCGATTAAACCAAAAAGCACATTTAAAACAAACTTGTTTTCTTGCCATAAGTTGGGGAATCTCTCTAGTTTCATCGAATTCCTCTAAATTAATCGGTTTGCCACATATCTGGCATTCATTTTTCTTGTCCATATTGCATTATTTTATAAGTTATATATGATAATAGAACCTCGAAACATCCTAAAAATGGGTTATAAGCAATACTTTTGTTACTAAAATTGAACCATTAAAACTGATAAGTTATGGATAAACTAACAAATGAAATGATTAAAGACCTTGCTATTCGCTTAGGTCTAGAACCTGCTCTATTGAAAGCTGTTCAATTGGTAGAAGCAGCAGGTAGAGATGGGTTTTTAGCTGATGGTAGGCCTCAAATTCTCTTTGAGGGTCACATTATGTACAAAGAAGTACATAAGAAATTCCCTGACAGAGATTTAGCTTACCTTTGTAAGAGATATTCTACGATTTTCTTCCCTAAATGGGATAAATCGAAGTACTTGGGAGGTGTACACGAGTACAAAAGACTCGAATTAGCCAAAGAAATTGACGAAGAATGTGCATTGAAGTCTGCAAGTTGGGGTATGTTCCAGATTATGGGTTTCAATCACAACCTCTGTGGGTGTAAAGATGTCTTCGAATTTGTTCACAAAGTGTCGGAATCTCATTCAAATCAACTAGAACTCATGTATTATTTCATGAAAAACTCTGGTTGTTTGAGTAATCTCAAAGAAAAGGACTGGGCTGGCTTTGCCAGAAAATACAATGGTCCCGGGTATGCCCAGAATGCCTACGACCAAAAACTAAGAAATGCTTACGAAAACTTCAAAGATAAATTATGAAGAGATGTCATTTTAACAGCTGGGTAGCAAAAGTATTTCTTTTCCCCAGTTACAAGGCGATAACCATGTTGTACAACTCCTTTTTCAAGCATAGAGTAGAGGAGTGTAAACCGGATGATATCAACCATGAGAGAATCCATCAGGTACAACAGATTGAGTGTAGTATAGTCGGTTTGATACTTGGTATCATACTCTGGTTATCATTTGGTATATCCTTTTGGTGGGTAGTGGCTCTCTGTTTTGGTCTCTTCTATCTTTGGTATATCATCGAATATCTCCTCATCCTGTGCTTTGCCAAATGGGATAAACAGAATGAAAGATATCATGATGTAAGTTTTGAAGAAGAAGCTCACAATAATGATAAGAATCTGAGTTATTTAGAAGACCGTAAACCATTTGCTTGGATTAAGTACATTAAATTGAGAAGCTACAAGAAATGAAGAAACTAATGGTATTGGGAGTGTGCGCTGGACAGGGTGCACTCCTGTTCCCTTTTAAGAAGAATTTGTTAGGGAACATAGAGATAAGGGGAGTATTCCACACTCCGGGCGAAGAACAATGGGAATTAAACTTTGGAGATATACCGTTCTATAAGGGCTTTTGTTTACAAGAATTCGATGAGAAAGTAGACATAATTATATCAAGCCCCGATTGTGGAGCAGCCTCAGTAATGAGGTTATCTAAAGTAAAAGAATTAGGCAATCCAAAAGATAACCGTAGTCTTAATCTAGTAATTGCATCAATACTCAAGTATAAACCCAAGATATTTCTCATAGAAAATCTACCAAGACTGCTAACACTGCTTCCCAAGGATTTCTTTGAGGAAACATTCAAAGACTATAAATTAGTTTTTCACGAAAGGTCAGTTTTAGATTACGGAAACTCCCAGGAGTCAAGGAAGCGATTACTCATCATTGGAGTACATAAAAAGACCGGTAAGAAATACTTGAATGCTTTTGATGAAGTATTTCAAGTAAAAACTCCAACAACTACTAGAAACCTACTTAAACCACTCACATTCTCTCAGAAAAATAATACTAACCAGATTCCGTTCATGAGTAAAACTCTGGCAATGTATGACTATCGGAAGCTTCCTGAAAAGAAGAATCTTACAGTAGCAAAGATACATAGACTCTGGGTTAGAGATTTCAAAGATGAAAAGAAGTGGCCTATCAAAACTGCAAAGATGAGTACTCTCCCAGGAGTATACAGATTAGAGTATGATAAACCACCATTAACTCTTAGACCTGCAGATAGGCAATTTAGACCCGATGGTTATCCTTTGGGAATCGAGGATTTCAAGGCAATTATGGGATTCCCCAATAAATTCAAAATTTACCTTTACAAAAACAATGATACCCTTGAAGGTGATTTTAAAGAGTATCATTACTGGTTAAATAAGGCAAGGTACACAATAGCTAAAGGGGCAGTTGGTGAAATTGGTTATTGGTTTAAGGAATGCCTTAGAAAGGTACCTTAATTTTCAGTGAATACCCCATTATATATCTAATAGGCCTAAATATCTAAGGACTATTAGACCAGGTAAGAAGGATTAAAGGAATAAGGGAATAATACAAAATTCTATCCTAAAGGATAGGGATTGTTAAGGGAAAGGGAAAAAAGCCATGAGCCTAACCAATTGAATTTGAATGAGTTAGGTAGTACCAAGTCTTGGTATTTGTTTGCCAAGTACCTGATTTAGAGTTAGTTGACTATAATTGTATGAACACCAAAATCGAAAATGATATGACTAAGAAAAATTTACATTATTCGGAAATTACCCCGACTAATCTGAAGGCAATTTTTAACCTGATTGCTACTTTATACAATCGATTGATTAAGAATCGTAAAGGAAAGGTTCGTATAACTCTTTCTGAAGATTCGAAAGGAATTGAAATTAAATTTCGAATCCCTACCGTGAATTTAAGTTCAAGTATGAAAGCATTGATCCGTATTTGTGTTGATAAATTCATTGCTAAAGACAATTACCTAAGGATTAAGGATGAAGACATTTAAGAGGGCCTTGTTCATTGTACTTCTAGGATTTACTATTTACCTTTGCTTCAGGAATTACAAACTTTCTCGAGAGGTTGATTCCCTGGAACTAGCGGTCAATGAAATCCCAGATACAGTATACACAGAGAAACCCTTCAAACCAGAGAAGAAGTACTCAGAAAAAATTGAACCAGGTAAAATCTTAGTTCATGATAATAAGCAGCCAACTCTCTTTCCTGATTCCATGCTAAGGCAGCCAGTTATCAGTAACCAAGATTCCCTGGTTCAAATTGTTTTGAAGAAAGATAAGTTGAACTTAAGTCTGTTCAATAAGGAGACTAACACTTATTCAACTAGACTATTCCCAATCGACTTAGATAAGTACAACTACAACTGGTATGAAGGTCAATTAACTCGAAAGAAAGTTGCAAGGTTATCACTTAGTCCATACGTCTATGTCAAATACAGACCTTTCAATAATCTCTTAGATATGGGAGCTGGTCTTTCAATCAAGACTAAGAGATTTAATTACAAATTCGGAGTCAATACCTTTTACTACCCAAAGATAAAATCCGGTATAGGTACTGACATCGAATTTCAAATAACGTATAACTTTTAAGTAATGGCAAAGACTATCTCAGAAACTAGAACTACATTAACTCGGGAGGAGCTATCAAACCTATCCCGAGTTTCTAGTGATGTTTTCTTTTTTAGCCTTTTTTGCTATGTGATACATCCAGTAAGAGGAAAGGTAAGATTTGATTTATACCCATTTCAGAAATCAGTTCTCTACAATTTCATTGCCCAACGATTCAATATCATTCTCAAGTTCCGTCAGGCAGGAATTACAGAACTTATTTCTATGTACTGTCTTTGGTTGGCGATGTACCATCCCAACAAAAAGATAAACATTATATCTATCAAGGACACAACTGCTAAGAAGGTGCTTAAGAAGATTAAGTTCATGTACAAGAATCTTCCATGGTACCTTCAAACTCCCATAATCAATGGTAGAGCTGGAGAATACGGTTCTGCTTCCATGATAGAATTTGATAATGGGTCATTTATTGAATCAATTCCGACATCATCCGAAGCCGGTCGTTCGGAATCCCTTTCTCTTCTGGTAATTGACGAGGCAGCAGTAGTAAGATGGGCTGCTCAAATTTGGGCTGCTGCATTCCCTACTCTTTCTACTGGTGGAGCTGCCATCGTCAATTCCACTCCCTATGGAGTTGGTAATTTCTATCACTCAACTTGGGTAGATGCCATTGCAGGAGGTAATCCTTTTAACCCAATTCGATTATACTGGCAAATGCACCCAGAACGAGATATCAATTGGTATAACCAAATGTCTTCTGCTTTGGGAGCAAAACGAACTGCACAAGAAATTGATGGTGACTTCTTATCATCTAGTAATACAGTCTTCGACTTAGCCGATATTAAAGCTATCGAAGACTGCCTTAGTGATTACCCAGTTATTAAGAAGAGATTTAATGGTCAATACCGACAATTCTGTGAACCCGAATCAGATAAAGAATATTTCATTGGTGCAGACGTTTCAACTGGTAGAGCTTCTGACTACTCTTCATTTACTTGTATGGATAAGCTAGGAGAAGAACAAGTAGTATATAAGGGAAGAATGGCAGTGGGAGCTTATGCTAAGTTACTTGGTGATACTGGGAAGTTGTTTAACTGGGCAGTAATAGCTCCAGAATCCAATGACGTTGGTTTATCAGTAACTTCTAAGCTTCAAGATGAAGGCTACCCTAACCTTTACTACTACCAGAAGATGCTGAAGAAAAAAGGTAAAAGTAGACCTGAAATGGATAAATCCCCTGGTTGGTTAACCACCCAAAAGAATCGTTCAGTGATAATAGAAAACTTGGAAGAAGATATTCGATTAGATCACGTAATCATTAAGGACCCATTCTTTGTACAAGAAGCTTATACCTTCATTTATGATGGTTTAGGTAGACCTGTTGCAATGGGTAAACATAGGGCTAACAATTCAGCTGTAGATGTAGACCTTGAAGGAGATGTATATGCCGATGATGATATCTTTGGAAAAGCAATATGTAATCACATAAGGAAAGGAAAAACTAACGTAATCGTACAACCAAGATGAAAAAGTACTTCAATTTTAGTTGGGGTTGGGGACGTAAGAAGGACCCTCCCAAGAATGGTACATCCTCTAATAAAGAGGAAAAGCCTGCCACATCGATTTCGCCTGGTAGGGTTTCAGTTGACGATGATAGCGATAACTTAATTACATCATTACAAGGGTTGACTAAATTAGTTGAACCCTCTTTTCGTGTTGATGTGATACCTTTAATTCGGGATTTATATAAGGTAAATCCTGATATGGGCATTGCATTGCAAGATATGTTTAAGTTAGCTAACACCAGTCATACAGTAACTTTCCCTAATAATACCGATGAAGAGGCTTCAAAGATGAGAGAACATCTTAAGAAAGCCACCAAGGGATGGACCAGATATACTGCTGGTATAGATGGTTTAGTTAATAAAATGATTGTTCAACTTCTTGTAAGTGGGGCAATATCCGTAGAAGGAGTACCAAATGATAAGCTTGATGGTTTGGCTACTGTATTATTCCTTAAGCCAGAACACATCAAGTTTAAACGTGAATTAAATGGGGTGTATGCTCCTTACCAAAAGAATATGAATTTCTTTGTTAAGCAACAAGATTACATTAAGCTTAACCCAGAAACCTATTTCTATGTTGGTATGTTCAATGATACGGATGAACCTTATGGAGTTCCTCCATTTATGCCTGCATTGGATTCTCTCAAAGGACAAAATGATATGAAGATTAACTTCAAACATATCATGGAGATTTGTGGTATGGTTGGTTTCTTAGAAGCTAAGATGCAGAAATCTCCACAAAGGCCAAATGAGAGTATCAAATCTTATGAATCCAGATTATACCATGAACTCAATATCCTCAAACGTAATGTTAAAGAGGGTATGAAGGATGGGGTAGTTGCTGGTTACATAGATGACCATGAATTCAAACTAAATTCTACTACTAAGGAGCTCGGTAATATCGAGAAGCCTTGGAATATGAACCAACAATCTGTAGCAAATGGGTTGGGAGTTAATGGCTCTATCATTGGGGTATCATCTACTACTGGTGAAGGTGCAACTGGTATAATGCTGTCTAAGATGATTAGCCAGTTAAAAAATATCCAAATGCTTGTAGCTTATGTATTAGACCGACTTTATTCTCTAGAACTGCGTCTGGCAGGCTTTAATAATAAGGGGATGAAGATTGATTGGGGAACTTCTACAGTTTCTGATGAAGTTAAAATCCAACAAGGTCTTCAGTATAAGATACAGAACCTTGACTTATTGTATAAGGCAGGTATCATTAGCCAAGAGCAATATGCTTGGGCAATGGGTTATGATTCTCCTGATGAGAAAGAACCAAGAGTTTCACTTGAGGACCAATTTGCTAAGGGAGGTAATATAGACCCCCAAGAAGGAACTAAGAAGAAACAAAGGCAAGATGATAAAAACCAATCTGCTCGTAGGTCAAGAGATAAGAATAACCCGGCTCCTTCTCGAGGAGACCAAAATACTAAAGCAAGATGAGTAAATTTACAAAGAAAAACAAAGAGCATCTTGATTCTATGGTGATAGGTCAAGGCCATACCATTATGGCTGGGTATATCCCAGAAGCAGTGGGAGCCAATGCTTTCTCAGAGAATTATTACAAATGGAAAAATCCTACACCGGATTCCATTGCTCAATTTGGGTTTTGGGGAGGGGATATAGATTATAATACTTACTATCCCAACCTAGACAAATCGGAACTAACTCCTAAGGACGAAGAGTTTATCGAACCAATGTTCAGATTACTTTCAGAAACGATTGTATCTAAGAATTGGAACCCGACAGACTTTGGTCAGAATGGAGTACTAAAGGCTTCTATGAAGATGTTGCTTGGTCAAACAGTAAACTGTGACCATGAAACCAACATCGGTAATGCTATTGGTGCTGTATCACAAGTAATGTGGCAGGAATCCTATAAAGACGGTAGCTTTACTATACCCGCTGGTATCAACGGTATTCTGAAAATCGATGGTAAGGCAAACCCAAGAATTGCTAGAGGCATCCTTATGGAACCTCCTTCAATTCATAGTAATTCAGTTACTGTACAATTTAAGTGGGATAAATCCCATCCCCAAATGGAAGATAACGAATTTTATCAGAAACTGGGTACTTATGACTCTAAGGGAGTTATGGTACGTAGAATTGTTACTGAAATTGTTCGTTACCTTGAGACCTCACTAGTTTCACATGGTGCTGATTCATTTGCCCAGAAAATTGGTTCGGATGGTAAAATCATTAACCCAACCTTTGCCAAAAGAACTTGGGCATCTTATGAAGAATACAGAGATGATAAATCGAAGCAATACTTCTTTACTGATTATAAATCAGATTTAACATCATATCAAGAAAAGGACGATACTCAGGGTTCTTTTAATGATAATGATGCCAAGGATAATCATTCAAATAAAAATAACATGAACGAAGAATTACTAAAATTTCTTGAAAGCCTTTTCGGGGATAATATGCTTACCCTGGAAGAAGGTAAAGAGATGAATCAGGAAAATGTAATTGCCTGCATTCAGACTTTGGTATCATCCAGAAACGAATTGCAAACTTCGGTAGATAATCTTACTACAGAGAAAACTTCTCTTACGGAACAGATTACCAACTTGAATGCCGAAGTAGCTAACTTGAAGGAAATGGCAACCGTAGGAAAGAATCACATTGCTTCTCTACGTGAAAATGCCGTAGAAACCTACAAGAAGTTGATGGGTGATAAGGTAGATGAGACAATCGTTACGATGCTCAATGCCGAGACTACTGGTATTACTACTCTTATTTCCTTGACCAAGGATTACCAAGCTCGCTTGGAAGAGAAGTTCCCTCTCACTTGCTCAAAATGTGGTTCTAAGGACGTCAACCGTGCTTCCTCAATTGCTGAGGATGATACCGAGGGTAAAACTGGAACCCAGGGTACTGATACCCAACGGAATTCAGAATCTCCGAGTACTAAGAATGTAATCGATAACTTGTATCGAAACAAAATCAAATAACTAATATAAATAATCCGCGTTATGGAAAAAACTAAAATCGTAAACGACCCTCAGCAACTTACTCTCTTTGGGGAAAGAACCCCGAGAGCGGTGATTTACAAAAGTGAGTCACACAAATTGCACCAGGCTTTCAATGTTAAAGCTGGAGAGAAAATCGTACAGGGTATGCCAGTGGCTTTGAATGAAGAAGGTTTGATTTACCCTTGCACTGATACAGCTACTCAAGTTTATTTGGGTGTAGCAGTAACGGATAACGTTAACCCTGCTTATCAACCTCAAAGAAATTTCCCGGTAGAGGTAACAGTAGCTATGGAAGGTTACATGATTTGTAACTGGGTATCAAACGGAAATATCGAAGCTGGCTATGTAACTCCCGATGGAAAATTGCTTAACGATAGATTCGTAAAAGCTAACCAAGCAACTTCAACCCAGTTCATTGCCCTTAATCCAGCAGAAGAGGCAAATGAGGTAATTCAAGTACTCATCAAATAAGAGAAAAGAAGTTATGGAAAATAAAATAGATATTACAAAGTTGAAGGCTCAAGATTTTATGAATGAGCTGCCGGAAATGGTAAGAAGCTTGGAAGCTGTTCGTTCCGGTTCACAGGACAAGAAGCCTGTAGAGGTAACTTTTGGAGAATTGGTTACCGGTAAATGGGGTATTTCAGAAGATGAACTTTTTGAAAAGATGGGCATCAATCCAAAAGTGGACACGATGCAGAACATCTTTACAATGCCCCAACAGAATATTCGTTGGATTGTTCCGGAAATCATCCGTGCTGCTATCACATTGGGTATGCGCCAGGCTCCGTTCTATCCAAATATCATTGCATCTGACCAACCAATCAATGGTTTACAAGCAATCATGCCGATGGTTAACATGTCGGATGCTGCCCCTGCAAAGGTTAATGAGGCAGAAACTATCCCATTGGGTGATGTTAGCTTCGGACAGAAATCAGTTAGCCTCTTCAAAATCGGAAAAGGTTTCAAACTTACTGATGAAGTTCGTAACTATGTTTCGCTCGATGTCTTGGGAATCTACCTTCGTGATTTTGGTGTTCAGTTGGGTTATGCTCTGGATACTCTGGCTATGGACGTTGCTATCAATGGTAACAACCCTGATGGCTCTGAGTCTGCCCCGGTAATCGGTGTATACGAAACAACTAATGGTATCACTTACAAAGACCTTCTGCATATTTGGGTACGTGCTGCTCGTATGGGACGTAACTTCCAAACTATGATTGGTGGTGAAGACCAGGCAATCGAAATGCTGAACTTGCCGGAATTCAAGGATCGTCACTCTGGTACTACAGAAGCTACCCTGAATGTTAAGTCTCCTGTTCCCAAGAATGCTGACTTCTACATTCACCCGGGTACACCCGACCAACAGTTGCTGTTGATTGATACATCTGCTGCCTTGATTAAGCTTACTGCTCGTCAGTTGATGCTTGAATCTGAAAGAATCGTTTCTAACCAGACTCAGGCAATCTATGCAAGCTTGACTACTGGCTTCTCTAAGATGTACCAGGATGCAACTCTGTTGCTGGCTGCTGACAAGAAGTTCTCAGAATTCGGTTTCCCCGAGTTCATGAACGTAGACCCATATTTGATGGTTAACCTAGAATAATAAGGGACGTCCGGTTTCATCTATATGAATTCCCTGAGAGGGTAGGTAACTAAAAAGACCTATCCTCTCTTTAATCATTTTTAAATCTTAGAAAATATGGCTAAAGATAAATATACAGTAACTGTGGGACCAAGAGCTTACAGTTTTCATGACCAATCAACTGGTATTACCGTTTGTAGAGGAGAAGACAAGGAACTCTCTCGTCGTCAATTCCGTGCACCAAAGATTCAGAAGGCAATTGCCTCTGGCCATCTGATTATCATTGCTGATAAATCAGAAATCGAAAAGTATTCAGAGGCCGACATCGAAAAGTTGGATAAGAGACTGAATGCTCAGTTCAAGAAAGGCATGACTCTTGAAAAACTTGCAAAGGGCTATTCCCTGGAAGAACTGAAACTGGTAGCAGGTCTTCATGAAATCGTTGCCGAGAAAGATGATACAGTAGAAACACTTATTCAGGCTTTGCTGGAAGAATTCGAATCCTCTTCTAAAGGGTAATATATGAAAATTACATAAGACAGACTAATATGAATAACAATCTGGACTTTTTGTACGTTACGTCAGGTCTGGAAGTTTCATTCAGAGTCATATCCAAAGTCCCGGCCAAATCCATTTTTGACTGGGACTTTGGCGATGATAAGGGAGAGGTTTTCAATGGTGGAAGACATGTTTCCTATTCTTATGAAACTCCCGGTTTCTATACAGTAACCCTACATGTAACCAACTCTAATGGTTTAGATATCACCGTAGATAAGACTCTGGTAGTTTGTGATTATGGGCATACGGCATTAGCCGATACAATATATAACTTAATCGACCACTATATTCCTTCAGAGATATCAGAGGGAATGACCAGGGAAGATAAATCTATCTACATCACCAAATGGCAATATTATATTGGTCCTCTAGTAAATCACCAAATTCCTGCAGATAAGTATACTGATGAATTATGGTATGAAGCACTAGAAAACCAATTAATAATGGAATTGGCAGCATGGGACTTTCTCAATGTGAAGATACTTAATCTATTAACAAGTACTTCAGAATACCTAAGTCAATTAACTTCTACCAAAGAACAAACTGGTGATGGTACTTCTAAACCCGAACTTGCCCGAGGTGATAGGATAAAACAAATCACTACTGGGCCTACTGAAGTGCAATATTATGATACCTTGGCAGATGCTACAAGTTCCCTATGGAAAACACTTTCTCAAGCAATGCAACCAGGTGGATTAATAGATGAATTAAGAAAGAACCTTTGTATGTTAGCTTCACGATTGGAAATCTACTTACCGTTCTGTGATGAAGTATTTAGAACCGTAGTCCCAAAAGTAGTTAACAGAAGGCAACCTGGAGTATTAGATGGGCCAAATCCAAGTGCTCCAGTGAAAGGTGGTAAGAAATCAATTCTAACTAAGTTATGACAAAAGAACCCTGGAGAATGGTAAAGAACCGCTCTTGGGATAGATACAAGAAAATTATCACTGACTTCTTAGATTGGGATGCTGGTAGGCAATCCATAACCTGGGCCAAACATGTTAATCAGCTTCTCAGTCATGCCGAAGACAGTATACCTAAATATTATAACATCCAAATCGAGGCATTATGTTACTACAATGCTTTCAGAAACTGGCCTATCAATAAGGCAACTATTTCAGGAGAATTGGATGATGAAAACTTATCAATACTAATTTCTAAATCTTATATAGAACAAATCGGTTATCTTACACCGGAAGGTTATTGGGATTTTAATTGGGAACAAGATAGGTTTGTAATTAATGGTATAACGTATAAGCCTTCTGGAGATACTCAGACTGCTCAGGCAAAGGATGAGGCTTTAGTTTTCATGATTATCCTAAAGAGAGACCGAGATACCAAAGTTGAATTTGTAGAATAAAAATAAAGTATATGGCAAAGATGTTAGTACTGAGGTGGACACCAATTACTACAAACAGTGGAATTTGGTTTGATAGTAATCTGGTTATCCTCAATGGTACCTCTGGAGTTCATATTGAAATGAAAGGTAATGGCAATGATGTAACGGCATTTCAATCGATGACCGGAAACAAATTTGTCACCTGCTTTCAAGATTACTTCGGGGATATCTGGGATAAAATAATACCTCATCCTGGTATAGGCCAGGTAATAAAGTTCCGTGTAAATAGGCTTCCTGATTATGCTTGCATACGGGGAGATATTGAGGACGGTGGAGATGTAGACCCCGAAAATCCGGATGTACCAATGAATGCCTTCTGTGGTTCAGAGGGAGAACCATTCAGGGATATCGATTCTGAATTCTTACTGGGTCGTCAACGTGTAGTAATTAATCCTTAAATTTTATAAAATATGTATGTAAGTAAGTATTATACCTGCGAAGAAATAGACCAGCGGTTATTACAGGGTTACTATGATGACTTTGTTAAAGCTGGCTTTGGAGGAACTATAAATGAGTTCTGGGCCTTCGTACTTTCTATCAAGAATAAGGTAGATAAGAAAGAAGGATACGACTTATCGAAAAATGATTTTACCGATGAGTTGAAGGCTAAACTTGATGGCATCGAAGAACATGCAAATTACATCACTAAAGTTTCTCAGCTTGAGAATGATTTGAAATATCAAACCGAGGAAGAAGTTAAACAGATGATTAGTGATTTGGTTGATGGTGCTGATGATGCCCTTGATACTCTTAAAGAGTTGGCAGAAGCATTGGGCAATGACCCCAACTTTGCAACTACCATCACTAATAAATTAACCGACCTTCGTACTGCTTTAACCGAAGAGGTTAATCGTGCTAAGGAAGCCGAAGCTGCTCTGGGTGCTGCAGTAGCAGCAGTTCAGGATAACCTCGAATATGGGTTAGACCAAATCAATAAGAAGGTTGATACTGTTAAGTCAGACTTAAAAGCCGAAATCGACCGAGTTGAGAAGAAGGTAGATAAAAATGCCGAAGACATAAAAGACCTTGAAGATAAGGTAAATCAAGATAATGGTGAACTTGAGAAGGAACTCAAGGACCTTATCCAAAAGGAAAAAGATGAACGTATTGCTGCCGATAATGAGATTAAGGAAAGTGTAAATGAACTTAAGACTCTACATATCAATGATAAGGTCGCACTCGAGGCAAAGATTGCCGAAGAAACTGCAAATCGTACAAATGCAGATACTGTACTGGATTCTAAGATTAACGAGGAAATCACTAATCGTCAGGCTGATACTTTAGCTCTTCAAGGTAAAATTGACCAAGAGAAGGTAGACCGTCATTCTGAGGACCAAGTTCTTCATAATGAAATCTCTAAAGAGGTAACAGACCGTACCAATGCAGACAATGCTCTTCAAGGTAAAATTGACCAAGAAGCTCAAGCACGTACTGCTGCAGACCAGATATTACAGAACAATATAGATTCAGAGGCTACTGCTCGTGCTGCTCAGGATTTAGTTCTCGAACATAAAATTGAGGATATAAAAGAGCAGGGTGTAGAAGACAAAGAACAATTACTTAATGCCATTGCTGCCGAGGCTGCTGCTAGAGAAAAAGGGGATAAAGACCTTGATGCTAAGAAGGTAGATAAACGTGAAGGTTATTCTTTGACTAAGAATGACTTTACTGATATCCTCAAAGCTAAACTTGATGGCATCGAAGAAAAGGCAAACTATATTACCCATCTCTCTCAGCTTATCAATGATGCCGGTTTCCAAACTGAAGAGGAAGTAAATGCGGCTATCCAAAAGATTATTGGTTCAGCACCTGAAGTACTTGATACTCTTAAGGAAATTGCTGATGCCCTTGGAAATGACCCCAACTTTGCAACTACTATCACTAGGAAGTTGGCTGCAATTACAGAACAGGTTAACCAAGAAATCGAAGACCGTATTGCAGGGGATGAGGCAAACAGTGCTGAAGTAGCTGCTGAAGTTCAAGCTCGTAAGGATGCAGATACTGCCCTTGAAACTAAACTGAAAGAATACGTAGACAATAAGTCTGCTACTGGAGATGCTGCACTCAGAGTTGTAAGAGATAACCTTAATAAGGAAATCCAAGACCGTAAAGATGCCGATGCCACAATTCAGGCTAACTTGGATAAAGAGATTGCCGAAAGAAAGACTGCCGATGAAGCATATACTCAAAGTTTGGCTAATGTTAACCAGCGTATCTCAGACTTGGCTTTGAGTATGCAAGAGTCTATCAATACCTTGCGTAATGAGCTTACCGAGCAGGTAAATGCCAATACTACGGCAATCGCTACTAACCAACATAATATCGAAAGAAATTCAGAGGCAATCACAAACTTAACTAAGACTGTAGGGGATAACTACAAGGAAGTTAAGGATATGATTAACGAGGAAATAGTTGACCGTACCAATGCTGATAGTGCTTTGAGTTCTCGTATCGATACTCTCAATATTGACCTTAATACTGAGAGTGTAGAAAGAAAAGCTGCAGACCAAGTTCTTCAGGTAAATTTGGATAAAGAAGCAGCAGACCGTACTGCAGCCGATAAAGCCTTGAGTACTGAGTTTACGGCTAAATTGGATAATGCTAAGCAGGCTTTGGAATCTGAGGTAGCTAGCCTTAATACTAAGCTTGAACAAGAAAAGGAAAACCGTATTGCTGGTGATAATGCTTTGGGAGTTCGTATTGATTCTCTAGAGGCAGGTAATACCGATGCTATGAATGAATTAAAAGCAAAGGTAAATGCTAATACTACTGCTATTAATGCAGAGAAAGACCGAGCAATTGCCAAAGAGACTTCACTTGAGGCAAAGATTGATACCAACCTTCAGAACCATAAAGATGATATGGCGGGTATCAACCAAAATATACTTACCGAAAAGAATGACCGCTTAGCTGGTGATACTGAGTTGCAGAATAATATCGATAAGGAAGCTACAGAACGTGCTAACCAAGATACCCTTATTAATAATGCTATTGCTCAGGAAAAAGCAGATCGAATTGCTGCTGACCAGGCAATGGATGGAAAGAAGGTAGATAAGGTAGACGGTAAAGTACTTTCTTCAAATGACTTCACTGACTTGCTATATGCCAAGTTGGATGGCATCGAAGAACATGCAAATTACATCACTAAGGTATCTGAGTTATTAAACGATTCAGATTTCCAGAGTGCTGAACAAGTAGAGGCAGCTATCCAAAAGATTATTGGCTCTGCTCCAGAGGTACTTGATACTTTGGCTGAGATTGCTAAGGCTCTCGGTGATGACCCTAACTTTGCAGCAACTATGACTGATAAGCTTACTGAGTTGGAGAATAAGCTTGAAGCTGAAAAGAATCTGCGTGAACAAGGAGATAATACTCTGCAACAGACTTTCACTAACTTAAGTAATACTCTTACTACTACGGTAAATGAGTTGAGAACTTTCGTAACTGAAACTCGTACGGAGCTGTTAACTTCCTTGAATGCTACCAATGCTCTGGTAACTCAGAATGCTGCTAATATTCAACGTAATCTGGAATTGATTCAGGGTATTCAGGATAACATTAATGGTAACTATACTGCCATTACCGATTTGCTGAATAATGAAATCGCTGCTCGTAAGGCTGAGGATATTCGATTAGAAGCAAAGATTGACCAGAATACTTCTGACTTAAATACAGAGAGAGAGGAAAGAAAGGCCGCAGATAAAGTTCTCCAGGATAACATTGATGCAGAAGAAGCTGCCCGTATTGCTGCCGATACAGCTTTGGGTAAACGTATCGATAAAGAAATTCAGGACAGAACCGATGCTGATACTGCCTTAGATAATAAATTCACTAACATTACCAATGACCATGAAGAAAGACTGGTAGCTGAAGAAGGTACTTCTGATGCTTTGCCTGATACCATGGTTACCGATGTTAGTGCTGTAACAAGAACCGGTACCCAACTTTCTTTCAAGGTAAAGACTTCAACCAAGGATAATGCAAATAACCAATATGGTGAAGAAGTAGAAGCTACCAAGAACTTACTCCCGGTAACTCAAACTCTTGCAGGAGTTATGTCTGCCGCAGACAAGGTTAAGTTAGATGGGTTAGACCTCAATTCTCTGACGGATATCTCTGCAGCTTCAGATGCTAATAAGGTAACAGTAACAGTAACTAAGGATAACGGTTTGAATGCTGATACTACCGAAACTTTCGATTTGCCTCAGGTATCGGCTACTAAGGCTGGTACGATGACTGCTAAGGATAAGGTTGAGTTAGATAGAATCTCTACGGCTAACTTTGCTCTTGGTGCAGTAACTCCCAATGAAACTACTGTTGGCATAGCTGCTACTAAGACCGTAGTTGAAGATGGTACAGTAGAACAGAATCCTATTACATTGCCTGCCTCTACTGCAGAGAAAGCTGGTGTACAAACTGCAGCAGATAAGAAGCTGTTTGATTCTATACCAGATAATATTATTATCTTATCTGGTGATAAACCAGTTGAGGTAGGTCAACAAAGCAGTCATGTTACTTTAACTCATAATTTCTCTTCTAAAAAAGAAGAGGGTATTTATACTCATGAGCCTGAAGATTATAAGACTATTTATATCCCAGCAGCTACTACAGAGAAAGCTGGTGTAATGACCGCCCAAGATAAAGTTAATCTAGATGAGACATTACCCAATGCTATTGCTCAAGAGGTTCAGGACCGTAAAGATGCTATCGAAGCTTTGGACGGTAAATCAGAAGCCGCTCTTGCTCAAGAAGTAGCTGATAGAAAAGCTGCAGATACTGCTTTAGATACCAAGTTTACTAAAGCTGTAAACGATGAAGCAACTGCTCGTACTTCTGCTGATACTGCATTGGGTGCAAGGATTGATAAAGAGATTGCTGATAGAACTGAGGCAGACACTGCCCTTGATAATAAACTGCAGAATAACATTAACACTCTAGAAGCTAAGCATGATGCCTTTGTAGCAACTAAGGGTAAGGCTGATGGCTTTGCTCCATTGGATGGGAAGGGGTTAGTACCTGCTAACCATTTGCCTTCATATGTAGACGATGTACTTGAAGTATATGCTACCTATGATGTAAGCCCCACTGGAGGTCTTACTAATGTTCAATTGTATACGGATGCAGGTCACCAAACTCCCGTAGTTGGAGAATCTGGTAAGATTTATATAAATGTTGCCGATGGTGAACCTCCATACCAATTCCGTTGGTCAGGTACTAAATTCGTAGACAGTAATACTTCGTCTCTTATCATTGGGGAAATCGCAGGTACTGCTTTCGAAGGTAGTAGAGGTAAGCATCTTGAGGATGTGGTATCTAGCATGCCTAAAAATTTAATTAGTAAGGTTTCAATAGCTAACAAAAATAAGCGTAATGTTATTATCTTATGTAACTATTCTGCTACGGATGGTCAAGGGCATTACATTGATAAACCCGATGGGATGGTAATCCCTCTAACTCCAGCCACTACTCGAGAAGCTGGTCTGATGGATGCCGATAGTGTAATAATGCTTAATCAAACCTTACCAGATGCTATTGAAGCTGAACAAGAGGCTCGTATTGCAAAAGATAATGCTCATGATACCTTTAATAGTTCTCTTCCAGGAATTATTCTTACTGGATTCACTCTTACCCATAATTCAAATAATGTAAGAGCTACTCTTAATAATAAAACTAAGAGTGCAGATGGTAAGACTTATGAAGGTGCTACAGATTTAATTAGAGATATACTTGCAGCAACTAAGACTACTGCAGGTGTAATGACTGCAGCAGATAAGACTAACTTGGATAATACCGTACAGGGGTTGGCAAATGAGATTACCAATAGAACTAATGCCATCAATGCTCTTCGTACAGAATTGAAAACTTACGTTGACGATTTGATTGCCGATACTGGTTCAGATGTAACTGCCTTAGAAACTAAGGTAAATAATCACATTGCCAATAAATCTAATCCTCATACAGTTACTAAAACTCAGGTTGGATTGGGTAATGTTAATAATACTTCTGATTCTGATAAGCCAGTATCTACTGCTCAAGCTACTGCTATTGCTGATGCTAAGGCTGCAGGTACTGCTGCTCAGACTTCTATCAATAGCCATGCTGGTAGAAGAGATAATCCTCATACAGTAACTAGAGCTCAATTGGGATTGGCAACTACCGACCATGTAGTATTTGCTAAGACCACGGCCCCTTCTGGTTTCTTCAAAGAATCTTCAGATGTTCGACTCAAATCTAACATTAAGGATTTGAATCATACTCTGGAACAGATTTGCCAGATACCAACCAAGTCATTCGAAATGCTTGGTAAAGAGGACGAGGGAACTATTGCTCAGAACCTCGAAGGCTTAGGATTTGGTAAATATGTGGAAGAAGTTCCAGTAGAGAAATCTACGGTACCTAATCCAGAGGAATTCGAAACCTTGGAAATCAACGGAGAAGAGTATGTACTCGTAAAACAAGTTAAATATCACAAGATGTCAACCTTGGCAATCGAAGGTGTTAAACTTCTCTACGATGAAATCAAGGCTTTGAAGGCAGAGATTCAGGAACTTAAAAACAAATAAATCTTATGGGAGAGATAGCAACCTGGAGTGCTGTCAAAAGTAAAGTAGGCCTTGGTAAGGATGGTAATGACTGTCCTACCAAGGCTGAATTGTTAGCACTCTCTCCTACAGGAACAGGGGAAAATTATGTGGGGTTGGAACTATCCAATGCCGGTTCCTATGGAAATAACGAAACAGTAAAGTTAGAGGATATTCATAAGGTAACTTGGAAATATACTTTTACTCTTTGGACAGATACTTTGAATTTCTCGGCTTTAGGCGGAGAACCTACTAATGAGAAGCCTTGGTTTGGGGCTACTTCTACTAGAACTAAATATTTGGATGGTGTAGCTACTAGTACTGTAGAGAGTGTTGCATGTAGTCATTCGGGCAGACCTTCTTGGGTAACTTGGGCAGACGGTACAGGTTGGAGAGCTACCGAGAATCTTGAGTTAACTGCCAGGTCTAAAACTGACGGTACTCTCATACAACAAGGTTCAGGTAAAACCTATACTATCAAATGGTATCAGGAAGCTGCATCTCAATCTTGGCGTTATGTTTGGAGTTTATCACCTACCTCTATATTATTTGGGGCTACAGGAGATACTAAAACCTTTACCGTTGCTTCTTACAAGCAAGAATTGAGAAATGGTCATAATTATGGTAACCAAATTGCTTTAACTTATACTAGAGCCAACTCTGGTAGTGTATCTGGAAGTGGTACTTCTGTAACTATGGGTAATAATACTTCTACCAGTACACGAAGTGGTACGGTAACCTTAACCCAAGCTGAAACAGAGAAGAAGTTAACCCTATCTTGTTCTCAGTCGGCAGGTTATAGGACTTACAGTGAGATTACAGCAAGTGGAGGAAGTGTACCCGATATACCTGCAAGTGGAGGAAGTAGAAGTTCATTCTCAAGTATGCCATCATATTCTCAGACTTGGGGATGGAATGGTTCTACAACTGGAGGTGGCACAATTACAAGCGGTGCTAGCATTAGTTATGGTACTGCAGTTAGTGCAGGTTCTTTGGGAACCACGGTTAAATCTAGAACCCGGGTAGGAGCCCTTATTGGTACCTTATCACTAAATGGTAAAACCAAATCTGTAAGTGTACCAGTATACCAGGCAGCGAATTCAATTACCAGTACTACTGATGGTACACCAGTAATAAGCTTATCGGCAAATTCATATTCTATCTCTAATTCAGGAGGTAGTGTTAATATTTATGCCAGTGTAAGTATATCTATTACCAACCATTGGAGTTCAGGGTCAATAAGTGCAGGTTCTTCGAAGAGTGCTACACCTACGGTTAGTGCAAGTGGTACTGGATTTAGTTTGAATTCAGCTAAGACGGTACTTACTGCTACAGAGAACACAGGTACTTCAAGTAGAAGTTGTACAGTAACTGCATCCTATAGTGGGGCAACTACTAAGACCATTAAAGTTACACAGAGTGCTGCTTCAGTATCTTATAAGTATTACTTGGCATTTACTTCCCCTACTGGTTCTAGAACTACTTCTAGAACTGGATTATCGGCTTTGGGAGGTAATAACTTTACAGTTGATGTAGCTTATTCTTTTAAGACTAAGGTAATAAACGGTTCTGAAATAAGTACAAGATACCCATTAGCTTTAACTGTAACCTCAAAACCAAGTTGGGTTACAAATGTAGCAATCACAACGTTATCAAGTGATAATGGAAACTATGGGTTAACCTTAACCTTAACAGAGAATACCGTAGAATCAACAAGGTCAGGTACCATTAAATTAAGGCAAGCAGAGAATGATGATAATGGTTGGGAGCTTACAGTCAATATAACTCAGAATGCTGCTACTATAACCTATGATTATGTATTTAGTATATCATAGGTTATATACAACATTTTCACCTTAGAGAAAGATCGTCGGTCTGGTTATCCAATCTTTGACCAAGCAAGAGTTTTAAAAGTTGGCGAAAGTAAACCAATGGCCTCAAATGGTAAAGAAGGTTTTGTTAACAGTATCGAATTAGTGATACAAGATTCAATATCTCAAATTACTATTTATTTACCAACTAATGTAAATGAAGGTATTTATAATGGTACCTATTATACGACCAATCTCGATAATATCATTAATGAGGTATCAATGCAGAAACAGAATGCTTTAAATATTTTAAATAACAAAGCCAAATTTGAGGCAGTTGTTTCTGAATGTGATAATATTCTTGGTTTTAATTAATAATCGTTCAGAATCACCTCGTAATCCTGCTCCAGATTTCGAAGAATTTAAGTTATCCATGAATGAGAGGTTAACTAACCAAGAAACCCTTTTATTAAGGATTGCTCAGGAGCTGGGATTGGATAAACCTAAACAATAGTAAGAATTATGCCAAGTAAGTCGGTTAATATTACACTATCGACTCCAGTTGGCCCTCTAGAAATATACGTAGATAAACGAGAACAAGCTCGTGCAGAAAGGTTGATTGCCAAAACTCCAAGTATCTTAACCGAAGGCTATGAGAAAGGTACAGAAAAGTTTGGTAATCAACTTCTTCGTATAGTAAGACGAAGTTTGAATACGGGTGTTCCACCACCCGGTACCCATACTTCTTGGCCAAAACATGCTCCAGGTACTGTAAAGAAATATGGGGAGCATACTCTATTACGACTCACGGGTCAATATGCTAAATCCGTTACTGTAGTAAAGACCAAGAATAGAACTTTCGTTGGTTTACCAATTGGAATCAAGAAGATTACCTATACTGGTAAGACTTCAAGAAAGACTTTGAATCAGATAGCTATCATGTTAGAGTATGGTAGCAGAGATGGTAATTTACCACCTCGTCCTCTTTGGAATCCTGCATTTAAGGCTGCTGGTGGAAAAGCTGCCTTACAAAAGGAAATACGAAATGAAGTTAGAAAAGAAATAAGGAAAGTTAAAAATGGCAGCAGACTTTGAAATATCTTCATTATCCGGAACTGGTACTGCAACTATTAGGGTAAAGCCTAAGGCAGTAAACGAAGACATGAATAATATAAAAGAGCAGGTTCTCAAGGTAGTAGTTCAGGGTGTAGAAAGGGAAGTAACTCTGGTACAAAAGGCCGCTCCTAAAATAGTAGAGACCTGGGGAACTTATTTTAGTATCACTCCAGAAACTACTTCCCATACTTTCGATGGTACTAAAAGGGGTGAGACCCTAGAAATAGGTGTATACAGTTACCAACAGAAGTTTATCGATAATAAGCCTCAAGATGAATATCGTGCTGTAGATTGGAAAGTTGAAAGCTCCTCAGATTGGTTAGAGGTAACCCAAGAAATTGGAGAAGCTAATGCCGCAGGTAAGCTTACTATCAAAACTAAATCTACTAATCAAGAACATAACCCCAGTAACTATGACCCCTTGGAAAGAACTGCTATAGTTAAGATTATCTCACAGCAAGAACCTAACACTGAGATAGTTTTAAATATAACTCAATCTCCAGGTACTAGAACTACTAAGTATGGCTTTGAACCAACCCCGAATATACCATTCCCAAATCTTGGTCAAAATACTAGTACTGCTCAGATTAGTAATGTAAAGGGTTATCAGTACTACCTTATCAACGGTATTCAAGTTGCTAAATTTATAAAACAATTTAAGATAACCGATATAAGTAAGACAATAGAGGGTCAATTCCCTGGAGGTATTGGTTCTGAACCAATACCCTTTAAAGTATGGCTTACCGATTATCCTTCAAATATTGCTACTCAATGGGTTAGTGAATTAAATTGTGTTGGTCATTTACAAACCCTAATGAGTGGTTTTGGAGGTATTCAGGTAATTTATAATGGGTATATTAATGACAATGGCAATCAAAGTGTTCAGTTAAATATTAGATTAGGACTTTAATGGTAAACTCAGAAGAAATAGTAGAAAGAACTTTTTATATCTCTCTACTTAGTACAATGTTAGAAATGGGTCTTACCTTAAACCCAGAAGACTTCTTACCTTTGTCTCAAGAAAACGAAAAAAGATTTCAAGAGGCAATCAAAGGTATGAAGAAGTTTATACCACTTTTTGGTATAGGGAATAATCAAGTAAAAGGCCCAAAGACTCTCCCAAGAATAACCATAGAACTACAGGGTTATTATGCTGGAGATATTGGTGTGAATAAATACATCATTGGTGATAAACTTGAGGATGGTAATTACCAAGCTTCAGAGTTTCCTTATGAAACTAAAGATATTACCATAGATGTACATCTAGTTTCTCAAACACAAGCCGATATGAGGTTGCTACATACAATCTTATATACTGGCTTACCTGCTAGAGGATACGTGAGACCATACTTCAATGACTTAGAGGAATGGGAAAAGGGCAGGCTTGCTCCCACCGGAAACCTATTCATTGAAATTGGTAATTATTATGACCATCCCGATGTAGAACATGGTATACTCGAAAAGGTATATACCTATGTATGTAAAGATGGTATTCTCCCAGAAAAGCTTTTGGAAGAAGGTACACTTACACCTATCAAGGATATCTCAGTTCTCATTGGATTGTTAGAACAAAACGAAAATGAGATGCTAGAGTTAAAAGTACCTAAGGTATAGGTACAATACTCTAGGGTATAAATTAAACGAGTAATTAACTTTAATCACAATAGAATTATGCCAACTTCACCTCATGTTGATTTTAAGTTTAAGAACAACAATGTTCTTCAAACTACTCCCATGTTAGGAGTTTCTTGTGTATTGGCTAGAACTACTAAAGGTCCATACGATGACCCTTCAGAAATCATCTCTACATTCTCTCAGTTCCAAAGAATCTATGGTTCTGAAATTGTACCCGATGGTTCTGTATCAAATATCGAAAAGGCTTTGCAAGGTGGTTCTAAGCTTCGTGTTATTCGAGTACTTGGCAAAGGAGCTACTCAAGGTACAGTAACTGCTTCTCAGGCTGCGGCAAGAAAAGCTAAAGATTCAGAAGATGGGATTTCAGTTGCTTCTGCTGTACCCGACTCGGCTAAACCCTCTGCTCTGATTACTTTAAAATCAGGTAGTACTACCTATAGTTTTGGATTAGTAACCAAGGGATATGGAGATCCCATTGGTAGTGCAGATACTTTCCAGGTTGGTTTTTATAAGCAAGCTAATACCTTGTATTATAAAATCTATTCGGCTAATGGGCAAGTACTTGAACAGGGTCCAGTAATAACCTACAAAACTGCCGATGATAACAATAACACTTCGGTAGATTACCTTGCTCTTAGTGCATTTGCTAAGAACTCGGAATATATTAAGCCGGTAATTACTGCAGGTTCCTCTTTTGAAAACCTAATTAAGTGGCTTACCGATGATATTGATGGTACTAAGAATGCTATCACTATTACCGTGGGAGATGCTGCACCCTCCGAAACAGAGAAACTGTTTAATGGTACTATCGGTAGTGCAGGTTCCACTCCAACTGCCGAAGAATGGATTGCTTCACTGGACTTGGTAAAAGACTACACAGACTTCTACCAATTGTTTATTTCACATATCTCTCAACACCTTACTACCGATTCAGATGTACTCAAGGTATATAAGGCTGCTGCAGATATGGCAAAGGAATTGATGGAATGGGTACTGTATATCGAAGTTCCCAAACATTTAACCCATTATACTCAAGGTACTCAGGCAAGAGATTACAAAGCTCAGGTAACTTGGGTACAGACTTGCCTTGGTACTGTAGGTAACTCTAAGTACATTGCCTACTTTGGTGGTGGACTTAAGTACTACAACGAAAACGGTAATCTTCAGGATTCCGATGTAGTGGGTACTATTGTTGGTTTGGGAGATGCCTCTGCTACTCAATATGGTCCTTGGAAATCCTTTGCTGGTATGAACCGAGGGGTTATTGGAGATGCAGTTGGTCCAGTATGCCCCAACTATGGTTCTCCTTCTCGATATAACGAACTGAACACTCTTGCTCAGAATTATATCAATGAGATGGTAATCAAAGATACTCCAGATGCAGGTAAGCAAACCATGCTATGGCATTGCTTCTCTTCTCAAGTAAAACAGGATTCTGAAAGATTCCTTTCAATCGTAAGACTGAACCTTTACCTGAAGAAGTTCCTTCGCCCGGTACTCAACAAATATATCGAAGAACCAAACGTTTGGAGTACTTGGAAGAGAATCTGGTTGGAGGTTAAACCTACACTGGATTCATTGGTAGATGAAGATGCTATGACCGAGTATACCTGGATGGGTGACCAAGATGCAACTTCTTGGGATGACCTTTCGGTTAATAACGAAGCAGATGCCCGTCAAGGTAAGTACCGTGCTATCCTTAAGTATAAGGATGTAGTTCCTATGCAAGAGGTAACTATGGAGATTGTAATCGATGCAGCTTCTAAGGCAGTATCAATCGTAGAAACAAGTAATAACTTATAAACTCATAACACAATGGGAGCAAAAGTAAAAAACCCACGGAAGAAATTCTTGTGGAGCATCATGTTCCCCAAACACCCTATCAATACCTATCTATTCCAAAGTTGTACTTTGCCGGATATTGAGATTGACCAGGTTGCTCATGGGGACGTCAATAGAGACGTTAAAACTGCAGGTAGGGTTACTATAGGTAATCTTATTGTAGAGAAACTTATGACTACTGCAGGTTCTGATACATGGCTTCATGATTGGCTATACTCTTGCCAGGACCACATAGTTGGTGGTGGTTTAGTACCAAGCCAATACTGGGAAACGGCAATTGTAAACGAACTTGCCGAAGATGGAGTCTCAGTTCTTAATACCCATGTCTTCGAAGAGGTATGGCCATGTAAGATTACCGGCTTAGACTTGGACAGAATGGCTTCAGAGAATACCATTGAGTCCATAGAGTTCTCAGTTGGTACTGCAGATAAATACTAATTCCTTAGTCTATTTTCACTAAGATTCGGTGGAGGGGTGGGATTCCTGTGATAGGAGCTCACCCCTTTCTTGTTGTTATACGGAGTACTATGAACATTTGTAAACATTAAATATATCAAATTATGGAATTTAGAACATTTAGATTTACCGGACCTTCTGGTTTCGAATATGAAATCAGAGAACAAAATGGTGCTGATGAAGATATTCTCAGTAACCTTTCAGACATGAAGACTTTGATGAACCTTACCAAGTTCATTGCAGCAATCGTAATTAGAACTACTGCTACCCCTAATGGGAAATTAACCGTAGATGATGCCCTTAACTTACCAGTCAATGACCGTTATGCTATTATCTTCAATTCTCGTATCTTCTCTTTGGGAGAGGAAGTAGAATTCGAATATGATTGGGGCAAAGAGAATGGTGGTAAGATTACTTATGGCCAAGACCTTCATGAGTTCCTTTTCGATTACGGTACTACTCCAACTGTAGAGGATTTAAATCAGAAGCCAGATGCTATCCCTTATTATCCAGAGGGAGTTAGATTGGTAGACCATGAATACACTCTTTCATCTGGCAAGAGAATTAAATTCGATTGTATGACTGGTAAGGGAGAACAAGAGTTTATGAAGTTGCCTTTGGATAAACAAACTAAGAATGCTCCTCTTCTTTGTCGGAACCTTTACTTAGAGGTCGATGGTAGTTGGGAGAAGGTAGAAAACTTTACTCCGTTTACTGCAAAGGATATGGCTGAGATGAGAAAGCATATCTTATCTATGGACCCTATCTTCAAAGGTGAATCCCATATCACTAATCCAACCACCGGAGAAGAAAGAACTTATCCTATAGTTTGGGCACCGAATTTTTTCTACCTGACGGAAGAGTAATGTTAGAGAGTGATTTTGTTTATATCACCAGAGCCGAGATAGCCTTAGACTATTTCGGCTTTTTACGTCTTCCGTACCGAATAAGGAAAATATTCAAGGAAATGGCCGAGCAATATTATAAACAATTAAAGAAAAGAAAGTAAATTATGAATACCAGTAGGAGTATAGTAGAGGTCGGTGTTGCCATGGTTTTAAAAGACCGATTCTCTCAAGAAGCTGGCAAGATATCTGGGTCATTCAGAACAATGATGAATGATATGAATACCTGGAATAGAGGTATACAGATGTCGGCTTCTAATACAATGGACTTCGGAATGCAGCTCGTAGGGGGAATGGCAAGGGCCTATAAATACTCTGCGGGTGTTCAGAATGAAGTTTGGACTGCTTCGAAAATTGCTGGTGCTACCATTGCAGAACAAAGAGAAATGTTACAATTGGCAAAAGATGTCAATGAGATAACTCCTCTTACTGCTTCGGATGTTGCATCAGGACAAAGATACCTGGCTATGGCAGGTAATAAATTCGATGCTATCAAAGAAATGATTGGGCCAGCATCCAAGCTGGCTTCAATCTTTACAATGCCAGTGGGACAGAAAGGTGGTGTAGCTGACTTGATGACTAATATCATGTCAATGTACCAAATCCCAATGACTGAAGCCGCTAGAGTAACCGATGATTTATATACTGCAGTTACTAATGCAAATATATCTTTGACAGACTTAGCCCAGTCCATATCTTATGCAGGAGCAGATATGGCAACTGCTGGAGTAGACCTTCGGCAAACGGCTGCTGCCATCGGTGTATTGGGAGATATGGGTATACAAGGTTCTATGGCAGGTACCTCACTGGCCAATATGATTCGTTACTTACAGCTCTCTCTTGTTAACCAAAAAAAGAAAGGCTATAACGCTTTAGCAGACCTGGGCTTAAGTCCAGATGAATTCTTCGATGCTCAGGGTAATCTTATAGACCTTTATACTATCTATCAGAAGTTTGCTAAGGCCGCAGTAGATTTACCTTCACGAATCGAAACACCAACTTTCTTCAATATCTTTGGAGTTCGTGGTAATCGTGGTATGCTCCCCGTACTTAGGGATATTGCTTCTGGTAGAGATAAGATGGGTAAGATACTTGCTACTTATGACCAAAACATGGGAGCAGTAAATCGACTCAATGAAGAACGTCTTAAAACCGATGCAGGTGTAATTGACCAATTCGAATCAAGTATAGAGAACTTAACAGTTACCGCAGGTGCAGCTTTGGGTAGAATCTTTACTCCTGTTTTAAATGTTGGTAATAAAATTGTTAAGGTAATCAATGCTATCTCAGAAACTTGGGTTGGAGGTTTTGGTCTTAGGATAGGAGCTACTGCAGTAGTAGTGGGTACTATAGTTGCAGGGTTTAATACTGTAAGAGGTATTATTAGGTCTGTTGGGTATTTACAGACTATTGCTACTGCTTCTACTGAAGGTATGTCTGCTGCAGCAATAAAAACTAATACTCAGTTTGCCATTATGGAAGCACACCTGGTAAGAATGGTTAACCTTATGAGAACCATGGTTCAACTCCAAATGATGTCAAGCAGTATTGGTATGAATTCTGCTGGTAGATTTTATAACACTAAAGCCGGAAGATATGTTAAGACACCAAATCCTGGAGTACCATTAGCAACTACTATGGCGGGTAATTTAGCTGGAGGGGCTTTAGCTGGAGCAGGTGCCCAAGTTGGTAGTCAAGTGGCTAGGCAAGGTGCTATAAAAGGTTTAACCTCTATAGGTGGTAGACTTATGGGATTACTCGGTGGACCCTGGGGATTAGCAATTACTGTAGGTCTTCCTTTATTAATTGAGTGTATTAGTTACCTTAGTAATTCAGTAGATAGGAATACTGAAGCTCAGAATAAAGAGAAAGAAGACCCAACTACCATTAGAGCCCAGAATGAAGAGAGATTTATTAATGCTGTTAGGTTAGCTATTAAAGAAGGTATGAGAGATTCTCGTATCAATATCTCAGTAGATGGTCAAGCAGTTGGAGATTATGCTCCAGGTTCTCAACAAGATTTTACTGGAGCTGCATTTGTAATGGGAATATAAAACTAAAACACTATGGCTAGAGTATTAAATAAAGCAGCAGGTAAGGTTGTTGAAAAGTACAATGACCTTACAAGAGATACAGCAGGTGTTCTTACGGGTCCATTAAATAAACTATGGAGAGCTCGGATATTACTCAATCGAACTATCTCTACTCTTCCAAAGGATGATTCTCAAAAGGGTAAACTCTATAACCCAAATGGGGTAATCGGAGAAGCTCAAATATCGTCTAAGAACCCTATTCTAAATAAACAACTCCAGGCTAAATGGAGAATGGAATTACAATTCCCAAGGTTAGAAGAAGGTGAAGGAGTAGACCCAGCAAAGGGGAATAAGAATACTACTAATTACAGAAACTTCGAGGCTAAAGCAGATGTTATATATCAGAATGAAGTAAGGATATATAACATGACTGTTAACCCCACTCAATACATTACCTTACAGAATAGACCTCCAGAAATAGATTTTAGAGGAGAAACCACATGGGCCACCATTAAATCAATGGGTCGCAATGTACCAATGTATCACTTTACTGGAGCTGAAGACATTATTCAATTCAATGTGTCTTGGTACTGTAATGACCCAGAAAATCCAGAAGAGGTAATCAATAAATGTAGGTTATTAGAGGCATGGTCTAAATCTAATGGTTACCAGGCTGCTCCTCCGATTGTTAAGATTGAGTGGGGGGATTCTGGTATATTCGATAACCACAATTATATCCTTACCTCAGCAACTTATACTCTGAAGAACTTTCAGAACGGTTATCGAATAAGGATACCCGGAAAGCCAGCTACTTTTGGTAATGGTAGGTTATTGCCTGCAGCAGCAACTCAAGAATTGATTTTCAAGAGAGTAAGTGCATATAACTTATCCTATGGAGATTTTATAAATTCCGATTCACTTAAAAAGACAGGAGGTATTAAATATGATTGATGTTAACCAATACCTAAAGGGAGCTAGCCCATACAATAATGCCTATGCTCTGAAGTATAACGATGGGGATTATTCCTTAGAAGCTAAACCTCCAGTAGTACCGGAATCCCCTAACGATATTCAACATACCGTTAAAGATGGGGAAACTCTGCAAAACATTGCTTTCAGGTATTATGGTGATTCTGGTAAGTGGTACATTATAGCTGAAGCTAATAAGATACTGAATCCTTTTAAGGAATTAGAAATGGGAACCCTAATAAGAATACCGACTTATGGCAGCTAAACAGAAACCTATATTGTATAAGGGAATGGGCCAACCATATTTGGCCCTTTTCAATTTTGGAGGTATGCCTATAATGAATCCTATTACAGGTATACCCCTTGGAGCGTATATAAGTACCTGGAGTTATAGATATGATGAAGAAAAAGAAAACTTGGCTACCATTACTTTCGATACGGGTAATCCTGATACTGTAGATATTGCCGAGATTCAAGAGAACCAAAACATTTGTCTTCAATGGGGATATATATACCCTGATGGCCAATTTATATCGGGACCCATAAAAATAATTAAAGTAAGGGAGTTCGAGGCAGTATTTGATTCTACAGGTACTCATGTAACTATTAAGTGCATTGATTCTTCGGGAGATTTAAGATATC
>ERZ809726.113-NODE-113-length-23037-cov-8.61827_pt1 | contig 23037 bp, 27 predicted proteins | sample MGYA00520315_ERZ809726 | MGnify/ENA primary metagenome ERZ809726 (study PRJEB31588, sample SAMN03401187) | human gut metagenome | study: EMG produced TPA metagenomics assembly of the PRJNA231909 data set (A prospective, longitudinal analysis of the...
AAAGAGTTACCAGTATAGATGCGTCTGGCGCAAAGCCAGGCGCATCAACCGTTTCCGGGCTTTTTTGAGCCCGGATTTCTTCTTTTGAACCATAGATTTTTATGGAGGTTTCGGGGCAGCTGACCGGATTTGAACGGGAGGATCTCATGTCTTGGACAGCTTCCAACCTCCAGCGCCCTTTAAGAGAGGACGTTTCTCTCGAAATAAGCGGCATCATCGCAGAAAAAGAATCACAAATATCTGGGCGTCGTTTTGTCGGCTTTGGCGGGCCGAAAAAAGCGGCGCCCTTTTTCAATTTCTAAAAAGGGCGCTGGAGGATATGACTGCTATGGAAGCCGCCCCGCAGCTCAAAGCCAGCGGACTGGATGGCGGCTTCGACTTCCCCGCCATCCGCCTCTCCGGTATTAACCCAGAGCGATACAGCATCGGTCACACTCCGCCGTTTGTGGGAGGAGGGCTATACCATCGCGGCACACCAGCCGGGAAAGGCATCTCAGGACGGGCTTGGCATATCGATTGACCGAAAAGCGGCGGCAGAGTGGTTTCAAAAATCGGCAGAGGCCGGAAATCCCTGCTCCGCATACGCGCTGGGCAAACTGCTGCGGGAGAAGGAGCAGATCCCGCAGGCCATTCACTTTCAAAGCGGTTGGTCGTAATGGGAAGCGTCGTATATCCTCCTATTTCTGTGTAAAAAGCTGTGTTTCAATATCTGTGATCGTAATGTGCGAGAGGTAGGCGGCGCATTCCTCGTTCATGCTCCGGTACAGCGTGTCCATCACGCCCGCCATGCCGGAGCAGATGGCGCAGTCCCGGTCAATGTCGCCGCTGTGCCACGTGCAGTCCACAAAGCGGGTATTCACCGCCTCCGCCACCTGCCGGAGAGAAAGGCTCGCCGGGTCTGCCGTCAGACGGTAGCCGCCGTCCAAGCCCTCCCGGGTCTCCACCATCCCCGCCTTTTTCAGCCCCGCCAGCACCCGGCGAACGCGGGTGGGGTTGGTGCAGATGTTCTCCGCCAGCGCCTCGCTGCTGAGTGATCGTCCGCTGTGGCTCAGGCAGACCAGCGCGTGGACGGCCAGATTAAAGGAACTGTCCACCCTTTATCTCTCCTTCACAAGCTCGTAGGGCCAGTCGATGACGCCGCCGAAGTCGTAGACGCTCTGATACCCCAGTGCCAGCAGCTTTTGAGCGGCATCTTTGCTGCGGCGGCCGCTGCGGCAGTAGACCAACAGCGTGGCCTCCTTGTCGGGCAGCGCCTCGGGCATTTCACTCCCGATGCTCTCGTTAGGCAGAAGGACGGCGTTTTCAATATGCCCGCCGTCGTATTCCTCCCGGGTGCGGACGTCCACCACCACGACCTCCTGCGAGGCCATCATCTCATAGGCTTCCTCGGCGCTGATCTTCTGATACGCCGCCTTGCCTGTCATGTCCTCCGCCTTGTCTTCTTTTGCTCTGGACAGCGCGAAGCCGCTCAGCAGCGCAAGCGAGGCGGCAAGTGCCGCAAAAAGTAATATCTGACGCATGAATACACCTCCAATGTAACTGTGCTCACTGTTAATACAGTTTATACTGTGACTATAACAGGCACAGTTGGAAATGTCAACAGATATTTGCAAAAAAGTGAAAAATCTTCAATTGTAGTTGACAAAAAGAAGAATATGGATATAATAAAGATGTAAGAATAAGACTTATTCTTGTATTTAGGGGGCGGCAGTATGCCGAAATACGCAGAGGAAATATTGGCTGTCGTAACGGAGCTTCAGCGGCACCTCACGGCGGAACAGGTGTTCATGGAGATGAAAAAGGAGCATCCCAGCATCGCCATTGGCACCGTGTATAAGCATCTGAACACCTTGACGGAGGAGGGTCTGCTGCGCCGCATCACCGAGTCGGGTTCGCCGGACCGGTACGACCGAACGGAACGGCACGATCACTTGATTTGCAGCCGGTGCGGGAAAATCGCGGACGTTCATCTGCCGGATATACAGAGCCGGATCGAGTACGCGCTGGGATGCGATATCCTCTCGTATGATCTTAAAATCCGGTATATCTGTCCCGATTGCAGGGAACAGGAAGAAAACAACGCTGAAGGAGGCACCCAATGAACGCAAACGTATCGAAGCTGCTCAACGAGCAGATCAACAAGGAGTTCTACTCCGCCTATCTGTATCTGGATTTTGCAAATTACTACGCCTCCGTGGGCTTAGACGGCTTTGAGAACTGGTATCGGGTGCAGGCGCAGGAGGAACGGGATCACGCCATGCTGTTCTATCAGTATTTGCAGAACAACGGCGAGGGCGTCACCTTTGAGGCCATCGCAAAGCCGGAGTGGGAACGAGACGATCACATGACCCCTCTGAAAAAGGCGCTGGCGCATGAGAGGCTCGTCACCGCCGGCATCGATGCCATCTACGCCGCCGCATACGATGTCAGGGACTTCCGCACCATGCAGATGCTGGACTGGTTCATTAAGGAACAGGGCGAGGAAGAGAAGAATGCCGCCGACCTTATCACCAAGATGGAGCTGTTCGGCGGAGACAGCAAGGGGCTGTATATGCTCAACAGCGAGCTGAGGGCACGGGTCTACACCGCGCCCTCCATGACAATGGAATGACGCCATCCCCCGATTCGTCAATCAAACCAATTAAACCAATTAAAAAGAAAAGGAGATCAAACCATGTCACTTATTAACAAAGAAATCAGCGATTTTTCCGCACAGGCATATCAGAACGGAGAGTTTCGGACCGTGACCAAGCAGGATGTGCTGGGCAAATGGAGCCTGTTCTTCTTCTACCCCGCAGACTTTACCTTTGTCTGCCCCACCGAGCTTGAGGATTTGCAGAACAAATACGCTGAGTTTAAGGCGGCCGGCTGCGAGGTTTATTCCGTATCCACCGACACACATTTCGTGCATAAGGCGTGGCATGACCACTCTGAGCGCATCAGCAAGATCACTTATCCCATGCTGGCCGACCCTACACATGCGCTGAGCCGCGACTTTGAGGTGTATATCGAGGAAAACGGCCTTGCAGAACGCGGAAGCTTCATTGTGAACCCGGAGGGCAAGATCGTAGTATACGAAGTCAACGCAGGAAACGTGGGACGCAATGCCGACGAGCTTCTCCGCAGGCTTCAGGCCAGCCAGTTTGTGGCGGAGCACGGCGACCAGGTCTGCCCCGCCAAGTGGCAGCCCGGAGCCGAGACCCTCAAGCCCAGCCTTGACCTTGTGGGTATGCTGTAATGGAGATGGAACAGCTCTATGATGTAATCGTGATAGGTGGAGGGCCGGCCGGGCTTACGGCGGCCCTTTATCTTGCCAGGGCACGCTATCGCGTGTTGGTGGTAGAGAAGGAGCATTTCGGCGGCCAGATCACTATCACGAATGAGATCGTGAACTATCCCGGCGTAGCAAAAACCAGCGGCAGAGAATTGACGGACACAATGCGGCAGCAGGCAGAGGGCTTCGGTGCAGAGTTCCTGCTGGCCGAGGTCACGGCTTTTGAGCTGGACGGAGACGTCAAGACCGTGAAGACCGGGCGCGGAGAATACCGCTGCTTTGGCGTGCTTCTGGCCACGGGCGCCCATCCGCGTATGATAGGCTTTCCCGGCGAGGCGGAGTTCCGTGGACGGGGAGTAGCCTACTGCGCCACCTGCGACGGCGAGTTTTTTACCGGCAAGGAGGTTTTTGTCATAGGCGGCGGCTTTGCCGCGGCGGAGGAGAGCGTTTTCCTGACACGCTACGCAAAGCACGTCACCATACTGATTCGCGAGGAGGACTTCACCTGCGCCGAGGCTGTGTCGCGCGCCGCTAAAGAGCATCCGAAGATCACTGTTCTCTCCCATACCGCAGTGGTGGAGGCCACGGGCGATACGGCTCTACGGAGCCTGCGATACAGAGATTTGAGAACCGGGGAGGAAACGGTTTTCGCACCGCATGGGGATACCTTCGGCGTGTTTGTGTTTGCAGGCTACGAGCCGGAAACGGCCTTGATCCGGGACAAGATTGAGACTGACCCGAGAGGCTATATCGTTACGGACGGCTCGCAGCGGACGAGCCTTGAGGGCGTATACGCCGCGGGCGACGTGTGCGTGAAGGAACTGCGGCAGGTGGTCACCGCCGTGGGCGATGGTGCAAAGGCTGCGACTGCGCTGGAAAAGTATGCCGCAGCCATGCAGGAAAAAACTGGTCTTCGCCCCCGAAAGCCTGAGATAAAAGAAACGAAGGCGGCATCCGGCGGCGAGGCTCAGCCCGAGGGGATATTCCCGCAGCAGGTAATGCAGCAGCTTGAGGCAGTATTTGAAAGAATGCAGGAGCCCCTGATACTGGAGCTTTGCCTTGACGAGAAGGCTGTTTCAGAGGAACTCCGCTCCTATATGGAGGAGCTTGCACGACTCACACCCAAACTCACAGTAAGAAAATCTACCGAAGGCGCTGAGCATATGCCGCTGGTGCGTGTGCTGCGCTCTGACGGCAGCGACTCCGGTCTCGCTTTCCACGGGGTACCGGGCGGACACGAATTTACTTCTTTTATCATGGGGCTTTACAACGTGGCCGGACCGGGACAGGCTCTTGACGGGGAAACTATGGGCCGAATAAAGGCTCTTGATGCACCTACAGATATGCAGATATTCGTTTCCCTGTCCTGCACCATGTGCCCGGAGCTGGTGATCGCAGCCCAGCACATAGCCGCCCTCAACCCTAATGTCAGGGCAGAGGCATACGATCTGAATCACTTCCCTGCCTTGAAGGAAACGTATAATGTCATGAGCGTACCCTGTCTCGTGCTGAACGGCGAAAAGGTACTGTTCGGGAAAAAGAGCGTAAGCCAGCTGCTGGACACGCTGGAACAGCAAGAGCAAAAGAGCCGCACATCGGATCGGCCCGAGGGATGATGGCCGGAAGCAGTACATATCAGTTACTTGAGTAACCGCTGCCGGCCTCTGCGCTGACAACGGCGTTGTGATAACCGGGGTTGATATGCGACTGAAGCCAAGGCAGACTGCACACAGGCGGTCTGCCTTTTCTTCCGCCAAGCGGTTAGAGGTGGCTAACTGAAATACAGAGTAGAAAGGAACTCAGAGCTTGAACAGGGAAAAGGAGATCGAAACCGTTACCCTCATGGTACGCCGGGATTGCCGGGGCGTACATGGGACAAGGGACGGGGCGTTTTGCCCGGCGTGTGCCGCCCTGCTGGAATACGCCAGGCAGCGGCGGGACGGATGCCCGCATGGGGAGATAGACAGCCGTGAGTGAACAAAAAAGCTTCTGGGACAGAAATGCCGGTTATTACGACCGCTTTATGCGAAAGGATCGGGCGGCGTATGAGGAGATGTACACGCTGATTCGGCCGGTCGTGAAAGCCAAGACGGTACTGGAGCTTGCCACCGGTACGGGACTGATCGCAAAGCACATCGTGAATGCGGCGGCGCATATTGAGGCGACAGACGCCTCTGCGGAGATGATTGCAGAGGCCAAGCGGGACAACGGCTCGGCGAAGCTGCACTTTTCCGTGCAGGATATGTTTTGTCTGCCCTACGCGGATAAGTCCTTTGATGTAGTGATCGTGTCCAACGCGCTGCACATCGTGCCGCAGCCGGAGAAAGCCCTTGCCGAGATCCATCGGGTACTGAAAGAGGACGGCGTGCTCATCGCGCCCACCTTCACCCACGCGGGGAACTCCTTTTCCGGCAAGGTCAAAGCCTTTTTCATGAAGCTGGCGGGCTTTCCCCTCCACAGCAGGTGGACGAGCGAGGGATACCTGCGTTTCCTGCGGCAAAACGGTTGGTCAGTGCGGAAAAGCGTTGTTCTGAAAGCCTCGTTCCTGCTGACCTATGCGGAATGTGTGAAATCGGAGGGGCAGGATGTTATTTTTTGAGAACACCCGCAAGCCTGTGGGGCTTGGCGGGAAGCTCATGGTCGCCATGATGAATGTCGGGCACAGTGCCGTGGCCCGGTGGGGGCTTCAATTTCTGAATGCTGCGCCGTTCTGCAAGGCAGTGTGGCGGATATGATCTTCGCAGACGACTGGTTCGATGCGGTCACAGCCTTTGAGACCGTCTATTTCTCGCCCGATCTTCCGCAGGCTGAGGTTCGTGGACTGCAACAAGCCGTTCTGGAGGAAACGGATGGACCAGGCATTTGTGCGGGCGAAAGGCGGCTGCGACAAATGGCACGATTACGGGATGACGATTGCGCCTTACGAAAACGGCCAGCGCGCTTGTCCTGTCCCTTGGCATCGCCATTCAGAATTTTCCCGAGGGAGCGATCATCTCCATGCCGCACCCGGCGCTCTGAACACCTACGCCGCCATCGCCTTCGGCTGCCCCGCCATGGGCAAGGCATTGGCGGAGTGAGAAATGATGCCCGCCGCTGACCATAACTTTAGCGACAGCTTGCGCGGTTTGCGTTTGCCAAACAGCCTATCCGAAAAGGCAGGGACACCACTTGTGGCGTTCCTGCCTTGCGCTGTATGGCGATGCTTGGAGTATTGAAAAGAATATGCGCAGGCATCCAAGACAGGTGAACAGAGAGTCTCTGCATTGAACTGGGCAAACAGAAAAATCACGAACCTCATTGACAAACTCGATCTGCTCGGTTATAATATACCAGTAGTATATACTACCGGTATATCAGGAGGCATCAATGGAACGTACAGAGACTCAAATGAAGATCCTCGAAGTGGGGAAAAAAGAATTCCTGGAAAAAGGATTCAAGGACGCATCTCTGAATAAAATCGTCGCAGAGGCGGGCTTCACGAAAGGCGCCTTCTACGGCTATTACCCGGATAAGGCTGCGCTTTTTGAAGATCTTGTGGGCGAGGCAGCAAAGGGACTGTTGGAGCAGTTCAAAGCCGCACAGGCCGCCCATTTCGATCTTGTCTCCGAGGAAAAGACGAAGGACAGCCTGAAGCTGTCCACTGAGTATTTGCGCGTCTTTGTGGAATATATGTATGCCCATTTTGATGCCTTCAAGCTGATCCTCTGCCGGGCGGAAGGTACGCGCTATGCAAATTTCTTGGAGGAGCTTGTGGAACTGGAGGTAGAGTGCTCAGAGGAATACTACGCACTTCTCCGCAAAAGAGGAAAGCTCTCCGGGAAAATGACAAAGCAGCTTCACCACATGATTACCAGCGCCTATTTTACGGCGGTATGTGAGACGATTGCCCATGATATGCCCAAAGATGAAGCGATGCGGTATATTGAGGAGCTTGCAAAGTTTTTCAACTCTGGCTGGAAAGGCTTGCTCCGGCTGGAATAATGCACGATCACACAAGCACTTTAATTTTTTACACGCGAGTTAGCATACTCTAACTAAACAATATAAAATTGGAGGTCGTTTATTATGCTTAAAACAGATTCGAAGAAGCTGGAAACAAGGGACTTTATATCAGTGGGCATCTTTTCGCTCATCTATGCTGTGGTGGCGTTTGTGGTTGGCGGTGCTGCGCAGATGACGCCGGTCACTTTCCCGTTTATGCCAATGATCGTGGCGCTCTTTACGGGGACAGTTTTCATGCTCTATGTGGCAAAAATACCGAAGAAGGGAGCTCTCTCCATTCTCGGTGTAATCGCGGCGATCTTGCTGTTTGTTACAGGAATGTTCTGGATGATGTCCGTATTCTTCCTGGGCTTCGGCTTGATCGCGGATCTTATCTGCGCTTCCGCTGATTTCAGATCCTTTAAGAAAAATCTGCTTGCCTACTGCGTCATGGCGCTTGCGCCGATGGGGGCATACATTCCAATGGTTGTCATGCCCGCACAGTTTGATGCTTTTATGAAGAATAAAGGTGACTTCTCCTCCTTTGAAGGAGTGATTCATTCGATTGGGGCTGCCTGGTGGGCGATCCCCGCAATGATTATCGGGACGATCGTCTGCGCGATCATCGGCGGACTGATTGGAAAGAAGCTTATGAAAAAACACTTTGAAAAAGCAGGGGTTGTATAAATGAGACTCGACCCACGGACGAAGCTTCTGATTCTCGCGGTCACAAGCGTTTCCGTTTTTATGAATAAAAGCATCGTGGTGGAGTGTGTGCTTGCGGGGATTCCGCTTGTGCTTCTGAGCACTTCCGGCGATCTGAAAAGAACGCTGAAATACGCAGCTTTTTTTCTCACGCTTCTGCTGATCCAGCTTTTTATCGTACCGAGGCTGCCCGTGACTTTCGGCGGGATCGTCTATATGTTTGCAGTGTATATCCGCAAGCTTCTTCCCTGTTTTATGCTGGGCAGCTTTCTGATTGCAACGACAAGCGTAAGTAAATTTCTTGCGGCGGTCACAAAGCTCCGATTGTCGAAGGGGCTCACGATCGCTCTTGCCGTTACCCTCCGTTATTTCCCGACCATGAGAGAGGAGTGGGCCTCCATACGGGATGCCATGGCGCTGCGAGGGATATCAGCGTCCGCGGCCGGGCTGATCAGCCATCCTGTACAGACGATGGAGTATGTCTATGTTCCCCTGCTTGTTTCTGCTTCCAGAATTTCGGACGAGATCACGCAGGCAGCGATTACAAGAGGCATTGAGCACACAGGTGAAAGAAGCTGTATAGAGGAAATCGCGTTTTCGTTTGCTGATTTGCTGGTGGTAATTGCTTACGCCGCGCTCGCTGCCGGCATGGTCTACGCGGGCATGAAAGGGGTGTTTTGATTATGATATCGTTTCAAAATGTCTCTTTTACATACGCTGAAAGCGGGAACGGCGGAGTTCTTGATTTGAACCTTATTGTCCGGTCCGGCGAATGCGTGCTGCTTTGCGGACCATCCGGATGTGGAAAAACAACCGTTACACGGCTCGCAAACGGACTGATTCCCCATTTCTTCCACGGCAATCTTTCGGGGCAGGTGAAGGTAAACGGTATGGACACCCGGGAGACAGAGATCGCTGCGCTATCGGATGCGGTAGGGACGGTTTTTCAGAATCCTCGAACGCAGTTTTTCAATACGGATACGGATAGCGAGATCGTGTTTGGGCTTGAAAATCGGGGCATTCCGCGAGAGGCTCTGCGCTCCCGATTGGATGAGCTTACGGAGGAGCTGCATCTTAGCGGGCTCCGGGGCCGAAATATCTTTGAACTGTCCGGCGGAGAGAAGCAGAAGATCGCGTTTTCCAGCGTGTATGCTTCGGCTCCCGATGTCCTTGTGTTTGACGAGCCATCATCGAATCTCGACATGAAGGCCATCGGAGAATTGGCTGATTTGATCCAACGGGCGAAAATATCAGGAAAGACCATTCTGATCGCAGAGCACCGCATCTGGTATCTGATGGACATTGTGGATCGCGTCGTTTATATGCAGGATGGCAGGATTGCGTCGGACATGGAGGCTTCAGCGTTCAAGGCGCTGCCTGAAGCAGATATTCGCAGAATGGGACTGCGTGTCAGGGATCTGTCGGTATCCGAATCGGGCGGTGTGAAAACAATCGCTGCCGATGGATTGCTTTCCGCTCAGAAAATCAGCGTCCGTCTCGGCGGCCGGTATGTATTGAATGATATCTCTTTTCAGGCAAGCCGCGGAGAGATCATCGCCATTGCGGGCGCCAACGGCGCCGGGAAATCGACCCTCGCCAGAATGCTCTGCGGATTGCAAAAGAACGGCTCCGGTACTGTTTTGTGGGCTGGAAAACCGATGAGCCGGCGGTTGAGACGGAAAAAGGCATACATGGTCATGCAGGATGTGGGGCACCAGCTCTTTACCGACAGCGTGGCGGCGGAATGCGCGCTTGGCATAAAGGCCCCGAACAAAGACGAGATCGACCGCGCATTAGAAAAGGTGGATCTGCTGGCGTATAAGGAACGGCATCCCTTGTCTCTTTCCGGCGGGCAGATGCAGCGCCTTGCGGTTGTGGTGAGCGATATCTGCGGCAAGGAGCTGCTGGTGTTCGATGAGCCTACCAGCGGACTGGATCTGAAGAGCATGGAAGAGGTCGGCACCTTGACACGAAGCCTTGCGACGCAAGGCAAGGTGCTTTTGATCATCACACATGATATTGAGTTCATGATGCGGATCTGCACAAGAATACTGTTCATCCGGGACGGAGAAATCGTGGAGGACCTTTCCGGTGGGCAGAAAGAAAAGATTGTAAGACTTTTGCGAGGTGAGGAATGATGACGGGAAAAGAAAACTCGGCGATGACGATTCTGATAGATTTTGCGAAGCCGTGCAAAGGGAAACTGATCGGCTCCGTTGTACTTGCGGTTTTGGGGGCGCTTTGCGGCATGATCCCCTATATCGCGGTGTCCCGCGGGATCATTATGATCTGCCACGAAGACTATGCTTTCAGCAAGTTGGCGTTTCTGGCATTGATTGCGTTTGCGGGCTATCTCGGGCAGGTGTGGTTCGGAACGTTTTCTACAATGAAAAGCCATGAGTCTGCCTTTATCATTCTGCGGAATATCCGCGTGGCGATAACAGAGAAGCTCTCCCGTGTCCCCATGGGAACGATCCTTGATACGCCGTCCGGGAAATTCAAAACGATCATCGTGGACACCGTGGAAAAGCTGGAGCTTCCGCTGGCGCATATGGTACCGGAGCTCACTGCCAACATCCTGATCCCAGTTCTAATGCTCGTTTACCTCTTCAGCCTTGATTGGAGACTCGCGCTGATCTCTCTTGTGACGATTCCGGTGGGTGCCTTCTGCTATATGGGAATGATGAAGGATTACGAGAAGAGATATGCCAGAGTACTTGCCGCAGGGAAAAACATGGATGCCGCAACGGTGGAATACATCGGCGGCATCGAAGTGGTGAAGACGTTCAATCAGGGTGAACGCTCATATAAAAAATACGCCGACGCCGTGGCGGAAAACGAGACAGCCAAAGTGACTTGGTTCAAGCAGACCAACGGCTACTATGTGATGGGGCTTTCCATCCTGACGGCAACGCTTGTGGGCGTGCTGCCCTTGGGGAGCTGGCTCTTTATAAACGGAAGGGTCGAGGCGGGTACGCTGATCACCTGCATCATTCTCGCCCTCGGACTCGTAAAGCCACTGATTCAGGCATTGCAGTACACCGACAGCCTGGCCATGGTGGATTCCACCGTAAAAGAGGTGGGGAATCTTCTGGATGAGCCGGAGCTTGTGCGGCCGACCGAGAGAGCTGTCCTTGCGGACGCCGACGTATCCTTCGATCATGTTACCTTCCGGTACAAAGAGACGGAGGTTTTGCATGGAATTTCCTTTGACTGCGCAAAAAACGGTATGACGGCCATTGTGGGCCCCTCCGGCTCCGGTAAATCTACCATTGCGCGGCTCATCGCCTCCTTCTGGGAGGCGGAGAGCGGCTGCGTCCGTATTGGCGGCGTGGACGTGCGGAACATTCCTCTCCCTCAGATAATGGAGCTTGTCTCATATGTATCACAGGATAACTTCCTGTTCCATCTGTCTATCCGGGAAAACATTCGGATTGGAAAACCGGAGGCCACAGACGCAGAGATCGAGGCAGCGGCAAAAAAAGCGAGCTGTCACGAGTTCATCGCCGCTCTGCCGGAGGGCTATGATACGCTGGCGGGCGATGCGGGAAGCCGCCTCTCCGGCGGAGAAAGGCAGCGTATCGCCATTGCAAGGGCGATCCTGAAGAACAGCCCGATCGTGGTGCTGGATGAAGCCACGGCATTTACCGACCCTGAAAATGAGGCCGTTATTCAAGCATCCATCGCAGGGCTTGTAGCAGGAAAAACTTTGATCGTCATTGCGCATCGGCTGTCTACCATTACAAAAGCAGACAAGATCCTTGTCGTGGAGAAAGGAAATGTCGCCGCGGAAGGAACCCATGAGGAGCTTCTTGAAACAAGCGATCTATACAAGGAATTGTGGAAAGCTCATATGCAGGGCAGAGATACCGCAGAGGAGGTGGCGTGATGATAAGGCTGTTTCAAAGGCTTTTGTTGTTCTCGGGCTTACAGAAGAAGCGTCTTATCCGCTCTTTTCTTGCATACCTTGTCAGCTCATTCTTTGAGATGATCCCGATCATGGCCATTCTGACGGTGCTCACAGGAATCCTGAAGCAGCTTTCCGGCGATGTTATGCCTGAAAGCACGATCTGGATCTCGCTTGGCATCATGATCGTTTCCATTGCAGGGCGAATCGTGTTTGTCGATCTTTCTGCCAATGCCAGAACTCTTGGCAGCTTCGCGTTCGGGTCGGAAAAGCGCATGGAGATCGGCGAACGCCTGAAAAGGGCGCCTATGGGCTATTTCAATGAAAACAGGCTCGGGGATATCACTGCGGCGGTGACGACCACACTTGGCGATCTGGAGCAGCAGTCCGTTACCATTATGGAAAATGTGGCGGGCGGGTTTATCCACGCCATCGTGATCGGCGTTTGGCTTATGCTCTATGAGTGGCGGATCGGGCTGATCTCCTTGGCCGGACTTGCTGTGGCGCTCATTGTTTATTCGCTTATCGGCAAGGTCGGCAGGAAACACGCGCCCCGCCGTCAGGCAGCCCAGGCTGGCCTGGTCACTGCCGTTTTGGAATATGTGCAGGGCATGGGCGTAGTCAAGGCGTTTGGGCTGGCGGAGCGCACCGGAAAAGCAGTTGACACCGCAATCGAGGAAAGCAAAGAGGCAAATATCGTGCTTGAAAAGGCGTTTTCCAAAATGACGGCGCTCTATCAGACGGTGTTCAAGCTCGCACGGGCGGCTATTCTGGTTTTTGCGCCCTATCTTTTGGCAGGAGGAAGCATCACGCCGGAGAAGTGCCTGCTGCTTCTCGTGTCCAGCTTCATGATCTATGCCGCCGTGGAGGTGGCGGGCAGTATGTCCTCCGTTGCCCGCGCGGTGGAGGCTTCCCTGGACCGGCTGGATAACATCATGGACATTCCATCCCTGGACGAAAACGGGGCTGATCTTGTGCCGGAAAATTTCAATATCGAAGTGAAGAATATGTCCTTTGGATACGGGGAAAAGGAGGTATTGCATCAAATCAGCTTAAGCGTACCCCAGGGAAGCTCCTGCGCCATTGTTGGTCCCTCCGGCTCCGGAAAAACCACGCTGGTCGGTCTGATCGCCCGTTTCTGGGATGTGAAGGAAGGACAGATCACGCTCGGCGGCCGGGATGTGCGGGAATATACCAGCGGCAGCCTTCTAAAGAATTTTGCCATCGTATTTCAGAATGTGTATCTCTTTGAGGACACCGTCGAGAACAATATCCGGTTTGGCAGACCGGACGCAAGCGAGGATGAAATCATAGCAGTCGCAAAGAAAGCCTGCTGCCATGACTTTATCATGACGCTGCCCGACGGTTATCAGACAACGATCGGCGAAGGAGGCTCCAGCCTCTCCGGCGGAGAAAAGCAGCGGATCTCCATTGCAAGGGCAATTCTGAAGGACGCACCCATCGTCATTTTGGATGAAGCTACAGCCAGCGTGGATCCCGAAAACGAGCAGGAGCTGCAAAAGGCCATCCGGGAGCTGACAAAAGGCAAAACGATCCTGATGATTGCCCACCGTCTGTCCACCGTGCGCACGGCAGATCAAATCATCGTGCTGGAGAACGGCAGGATCGTTCAACGCGGAAACCATGAGGAGCTGATGCGCGAAGACGGCCTGTACAGGCGCTTTGTGGGAATGCGCAGCCGGGCGATCGGCTGGACACTGAAAGGCGGGAAAGCATATGGATAGAAGGTTAGACAAAAGATACTTGACCGGAGCGGTATCTGCAATGGAAAAAAAGTATGGCGTGGAAAAGACAGGCGCGATCATAGAAGATGCATGGAGACGTTATGCGGAAATCGTGGACGAAAACGCCGACGAGCCGAAAAAGATGTATATGCATACGAGGAAACGCATCTATCCTGCCATCGCCGCCTTTGACGCCATGACGGGAAATGGAATCTCCCGCGAGGAAGCGGCGGCTTTTCTGAATAGATATTATGAAAAGCGGGCAGCGGGCGTTGGTGCAAAAATCCAAGGGGCAATGAAGATACCGGGTCTGTATAAGCTGGTGCCGAGGTTCTTTGCAAAAATGACAAAAAGCTCCTTTGGAGAGGACTGCGGTTTTCGGGCTGATTGGATACGAACAGAGCAAGAGGAAATGTGCTTCGACATGCTGGCCTGCCCCTATCAGGACACCTGTGTGAAATACGGCTGCCCGGAGATTGTGGCCGGCTTTTGCCGCGCGGATGACGAGGTCTACGGGCATATGCATCCAAAGCTCAAATGGGGACGGACAAAGACGCTCGGACAGGGCGGAGACTGCTGTGATTTTAGACTGACGATAGAGTCATGACCCTATGGAAAGACGGATGAGATACAGGGCCCTCCAATGCTTTCTTGCGGCGCTGACTATGATCGCGTTCCTCGCTCCCGCTGCATATGCATCCGGTACACCGGACGCATATGAGGCAGGCGCAAACGCTGTTTCCGAAAAGTATATTGGCAAAACGGTTCCAGGCGCGTGTGTCGTGATTTCGGAATTGCAGCGGCCATCTGCGGGTCTTTCACGGGGATCAGCCATGCCGTAAAGAGAAAAACCAGAGCATCGGTCCTTACGATTGTTTTATTTGCATCGCAAATTATAGCTGCGTGGATGCTCGGATTCTTAACAGTAGTATAAATCAACAGAAAACGGAGGAATGGATTTATGGACAAAAAGAAAAAGTGGACGGTCAAGGATGTTATTACAACGGTATTGCTCTGCGCAGTGCTGATCGTGATCCAGCTCGTCGTCAATATGGTCTGCATGGCCAACGACTTTGTCAGCATGGTGCTGTCGGTGGGGATCACCATGTTCCTCTGCGCGCCGGTCTATATGCTCATGGTCAGCCGGATCGGCAAGCGGTTTGTGACGCTGATCTATATGACGATCCTCGGCGTGATTTTCCTGCTGATGGGAAACTGGTTCTTGCTTCCTTATTATGTTCTCGTGGGGCTCCTCTGCGAGGCGATTCTCTGGAAGGAAGGCTCCTGCCAAAAACCGAAACGGCTGACCGCCGCCTGGACGGTGGCGAGCCTTTTATACAACGGGGTCAATCTGCTGCCCATCTGGTTCTTCTGGGACACCTACTACGATTTTGCGCTGGCAAGCGGCATGGAGCAGGGCTACATCGATTCCTATGTGCGTTACTACACCTCTCCCGGCTGGCTGACCTTTATTCTGCTGTTCACGACGCTGATGGGCTTTTTAGGCTGCATGGTGGGCAGTCGGCTGATCCGCAGGCATTTTCAGAAGGCCGGCGTCCTATGAGAGCGGACGCATCCTTTGCGGTGCCGGTCAAGCTGTGGGCGCTGCTGTGCGTCTTTGCCGGAGTGACCATCGGCGGGAATGTGCTGCTCACCTGCATCCTGACCGGCGGCGCGCTTCTTTATCTCGTCTTACAGCGGAACTTCCGCCTTGCCGCGTCCTATGGCTGCTTTTATCTGCTGCTGGCGCTGCTGCTCTACGGCATCCGCTTCCACGGGCTGCGCATGCCGGTCTTTTCGGAATTTTATGTTCTGATGTTCTGGAATCTGTCACCGATCTTTCTGGTGTCATGGGATCTGATCACCACGCCGCCGGGGATGCTCTCCGCGTTCTTATCCCGCCTCCGTATGCCCACCCCGTTCATTCTCGGGCTTCTTGTGGTCTTTCGCTTCTTCCCCACCATGCGGACGGAGCTGAAAGGCGTAGGCAGGTCCATGAAAAACCGGGGGCTGACCGCGGCGGGACAGCTGCTCGCACATCCCGTGCAGAGCATGGAGTATGTGCTGGTTCCGTTTCTTCTTCGGGTATTGCAGCTTGCGGATCAGCTTTCCGTTTCCGCCGTTGCAAGAGGCGCGGAGCGTCCGGGCGTGCGCGGCAGCTATTATGAGAAAAGGATCGGGGCGCGGGATCACATCGCGGCAGCCGCATGTGCGATAGTCACGGCTTCCTATTTGGTTTTGGAAAGGAGCATGGCATGATCGAGCTTACACGCGCTTCTTTTCAATACGAAAACTCGGACAGAGGCGTACAGGACATTTCCCTTTCGGTAAAAAGCGGCGAATGCGTCGTGCTGACGGGGCTCTCCGGCTGCGGCAAGACCACCGTGACAAGGCTTGTCAACGGGCTTGCGCCGTCCTATTATCCCGGAGCCTTCAGCGGAAGTGTGAGGATAGACGGCAAGGACATATCAAGGCTTTCCACATGGGAGATCGGGCGTTTGGTGGGAAGCGTTTTTCAGGACCCCAAAAGCCAGTTCTTTTCCTCCGAGCTTGCCGGAGAGGTGGCCTTTCCCAGCGAGAATTACGGCCTGTCCACCCGGGAGATACGGGAGAGGACGGACGCCGCCATAGAGGCATTGAAGCTGTCCCGTTTGAGGGACAGGGCAGTTGACGTCCTCTCAAGCGGAGAAAAGCAGCGGGCGGCCATTGCGTCCGTATATGCCATGAAGCCAAAGGTCTTTGTGTGCGACGAGCCGACATCCAACCTCGATGCCGCCGGGACGCGGCAGCTTGCGCAGACCCTTCGGCGGCTCAAGGAGCAGGGCTTTACCCTGCTCCTCGCGGAGCATCGGATCGACTGGCTGATGGGGATCGCAGACCGGTTTTTATATCTGCGGGATGGCAGAATAGCGGCCGAGTATACACCGGAGGATTTGCTCCTCCTGCCAGAAGCAGACATCTTAGGGATGGGCCTGCGTTCTCCGCACGAGGGAAAGCGCTCTCCCGCTCCCTCCGTATTGGACGAGAGCCCTGCCGTCTTGAAGACAGCAGGGCTCTCGAAAAGAATATACAAAGAAGTCATTTTCGATGATGTTTCCCTCTCCTTTCCGAAAGGCAGGGTGACCGCCATAACGGGGCAAAACGGCGCGGGGAAAACCACCCTTGCGCAGATCCTCTGCGGGCTGGCAAGGCAGACAAGGGGACATATCCTGATAGATGGGAAAAAAGCAAGAGCGACAGTCCGGCGCAGGGAGATCTATTACTGCGGCAACGACACGTCAACGCAGTTTTTTACGGCAAGCGTGGCGGAGGAGCTGCTGCTGAATACCAGATTGACAGAAGAAAGCAAGAGCCGTGCAAGGAACCTGCTCAAAGAGCTTGGGCTTTACGAGTACAGGGACGCGCACCCGTCCACCCTGTCCGGCGGGCAGAAGCAGCGCCTTGCCATCGCCTGCGCCGTCTTTTCCGGCCGCGGGATACTGATCCTTGACGAGCCCACCAGCGGCCTTGACGGGCAGAATATGCGCCTGATCGCGGAAAGGCTGAAAAGCGAAGCGCGGAACGGCAGAACCATTCTCGTGATCACCCACGACAGGGAACTGCTCGAGAGCTGCTGCGATAACATTGTGGAGGTTGAAAAACGATCATCATGAAACCGCCAAGGGGCGCTATGGGATATCCGCGCCGGAGAAATCGTTTTCCCCTCCTGCCGGCAGCTCCACCGCGATGGTCGTGCCCTTGCCCGAGCTTTCCTCCACCCAAACGGAGCCGCCGTGGAGGTTGGCGATCTCCCACACCAGAGAAAGTCCCAGTCCCGCGCCGCCGTACTCGCGGCTGCGGGATTTGTCTACCCGGAAGAAGGGATGAAAAATGCTCCGCTGATATTCCTCCGGAATGCCGCAGCCGGTGTCGGAAACGCGAATGATGCACTTTTCCTGCCCCTGTGCAAGCTCGACCCGCACTGAGCCGCCGGGACGGTTATATTTGACGGCGTTCTCCGTCAGGTTAAAGAGCAGACGGTAGATCAGCGCGTCGCTGCCGGTCAGGGCGGCGTCGCCCTCCGCTTCCAGCGAGATGCTTCGCTTCTCCGCCAGCGGCGCGAGATCCGTGAAGATCTCCTCGACCATGGGGGCGAGCTGGAGCTGCTCGTTCCGCGCCACCTGCTGCAGATTGCTCATCTCCAGCAGCGTCTTGGTCATCCGTGTCAGCCGCTCCGTCTGCTCACGCAAAAGCGTGAGGAACTCCACCGTCTCCGGCCGCACATCGGGATGCTCCGCGGAAAACAGCTCCAACTGCGCCTGCATCAGAGCCAGCGGCGTGCGCAGCTCGTGGGCGGCGTTGCCGGTGAACTGCCGCTGGGCGGCAAAGGCGTTATTCAGCCGCTCCAGCATCTGGTTGAACGAGCGGCTCAGCTGCCGGAACTCCGGAAGCACATCTTCATCAATCCTCATATCGGCAAGATTGTTCAGCTGTACCTGCTCCACTTGCGCAGCAAAGCTGCGCAGGGGCTTTAGGGCGCGTCCGCTGACAAAATAGGCGAGGAAACCGCTGAGCAGCGTTACCGCCGCCGTGATGTACCAGTTGGTGGTGCGGAAGCGCCCCTGCACCCCATCGACGACGATAGTCAACTCCTCGCTGGGCGCTATGAGCTGCAGGTCGAAGCTCGCCGCTCCGCAATCATTCAGGATCACTGTGCCGCCGCCCTGTAAGCTGTCCGCAATGGTGTCCATATAGTACACACCGGAGGAGCACAGCAGCAAATTCATGGCCACGCAGGTGATGCCGATGAGCAGGACGGACATCAGCGTGATGCGCCACTGCAGGGAAAGCCGCTTCATACTTCCCCGCCTCCCATCAGATAACCCTCGCCGATGCGGTTGCGGATGGGGTCATAGCCCAGCACGGCGCGGAGTTTTTTGCGCAGGGCGGAGATGTGGACGCGGATGGAATTGCTGAAGCTGTCCACGCTGCTGTCCCAAACATGATCCATCAGCTCTTCCTGACTCACGGGCCGCCCCTGATGTACCATCAGGTATTCGAGAATCCCCGTTTCCTTGCGGGTCAGCGTCAGAGTCTGCCCGTTGACAGCGGCGGTGCGGGAGCGGGTGTCAAAGCTCAGGCCTCCGCAGCTCAGCAGCACATCCTGCTGGGTGAACTGCCGCAATGTCAGGCTGCGGATGCGGGCCTCCAGCTCGGCCAGGTGGAAGGGCTTTGCCAGATAGTCGTTCGCCCCGGCGTCCAGCCCCTGCACCTTGTCCTCCACCTCACAGCGGGCGGAGAGGATCAGCACCCGCGTCTCCCGGTCGGTCTGCCGCAGGGTGCGCAGCACCGTCATGCCGTCCTTTTTCGGCAGATTCAGATCCAGCAGTACCAGATCGTAGCGCTCCACGCCCAGAAGTGCCAGCGCCTTTTCCCCATCATAGCAGTAGTCCACGCTGTAGGCCAGCCGCCGCAGGCTGCGGACGATCGTCTCGCACAGGGCGCGTTCATCTTCAATTACTAAAAGGTGCATGAGAGACCTCCTTTTTATTTCTCCGTTTTTATGCTGCTTTCATTATAACAAGAATAGATAAGGTTTGCATTAAGTTTTCGTTCTTAACAGAGACTTTAACTCTCCCGCGCTATGATGGGGGCAGAAAATCGGAAAGGGTGATGAAAAATGAGCTGCGGGAAAAAGGCCGCGGCGCAGATCGCGCTGCTGATGGCCGGAACCGCCATGCTGTGCTTCGGTGTATGGCGGGGCGAGGCGGCGACGGTGCTGAGCAAGGCCATCAAACTATGTCTGGAGTGTGTGGGCATTGGGTAAAAGGTTTTCAGGCGTTTCACAGACCATGTCCCGCTTCCGGGGCTGGATCCAGGCAGGGGCAACGCTGCTGACCAACCTGCACCTGCCGAACTTTCTCAAAGGCGGACTGTATCAGGGAGCGGGGAAGGCTGTCTGCGTGCCGGGGCTGAACTGCTACTCCTGTCCGGCGGCCTCCGGAGCCTGTCCCATCGGGGCGTTTCAGGCGGTAGTGGGGTCTTCCAAGTTCAGCTTCTCCTATTATATCACAGGCTTTCTCATTCTGCTGGGCGTGCTGCTGGGGCGCTTTATCTGCGGCTTCCTCTGTCCCTTTGGCTGGTTTCAGGAGCTGCTGCATAAGCTCCCGACAAAGAAGCTCTCCACAAAGAAGCTCAAGCCCCTGACATACCTCAAGTACGCCGTCCTGCTGGTGATGGTTTTCCTGCTGCCGGCGTTCCTTGTGAACGATGTGGGCATGGGAGACCCGTTCTTCTGCAAATACCTCTGCCCCCAAGGCGTGCTGGAGGGAGCCATCCCGCTGTCCCTTGCCAATTCCGGCATCCGGGCGGCGCTGGGCAAGCTGTTTACATGGAAGTTCAGCATCCTGCTGGCGGTGATCGTGCTGAGCGTACTGTTCTACCGTCCCTTCTGCAAGTGGCTCTGCCCGCTTGGCGCATTCTATGCGCTGTTCAACCGGGTGTCCCTCTTCCAGATGAAGGTGGACAAGAGTAAGTGCGTCTCCTGTGGGAAATGTGCCAGAGCCTGCAAGATGGATGTGGATGTGACGAAAACGCCCAACCATACCGAGTGCATCCGCTGCGGAATGTGCATCCGCGCCTGTCCGACGAACGCCGTGTGCTTCCGTTACGGCTTCGGCAGCGGGAAAGAGAAGGAAAACGCAGCAACGCTGCGAGAAAACAACAAAGCTTAAGGAGAAACGAATATGAATGCAAAGAAGATTCTGGCTCTGCTGCTGGGCGCGATGATGCTGCTCTCCCTTGCAGCCTGCGGCGCAAAGGGCAACGACAAGCAGGCGGATATGAGCGGAGGCAGTTCTGCCATGACCAGCGAGCCGAAAACCGACGAGGAGGCGCTCACCCTGCACAAGGAGCTGCTGGAGCAGGAGAACGCGATCCTGTCGGAAAATACCGAGCTGTGGGAAAAGGTCTATATGGAGGCTGACAAAGGCATGGCAATGATCGAGGACGGGAAAAACTACGGCGATTTCCTGCTGGATACCGTCGAGGCCGCGAAAGAGCAGTTCACCGACAAGGAGTATGAGTGGCTGAAGGAGTCAACCACGGAGATCAGTAATATTGAAAACAAACTGACCGAGTTGGAAAAGAAGTATCCCGAGATCATGCAGAAATCCATTGACAGCGATATGAGTATGCCCGCGGTCGATAATATGAGTATGCCGTCCAATCAGAGCGGCGCGGACAAGATGGCCGAGCAGGGCAGCATGCAGAAGTTCCCCGCCTTTGAAGGCAAAGACCTGGATGGCAACACGGTGAAGAGCGAGGAGCTGTTTTCCGGCAACGCCGTCACCGTAGTGAATTTCTGGTTCACCACCTGCAATCCCTGCGTGGGAGAGCTTGCCGAGCTGGACGCGCTGAACAAGGAACTCGCAGAGAAGGGCGGCTCCCTCATCGGCGTCAACACCTTCACGCTGGACGGTGACAAGGCGGCGATCGCGGATGCAAAGGACGTGCTGATGAAGAAGGGCGCCACCTATCAGAATGTGTATTTTGACTCCGACGGTGAGGCGGGAAAGTTTACCACCAACATCTTTGCCTATCCCACCACCTATGTGGTTGACCGCAGCGGCAATATCGTGGGCGAGCCCATCGTCGGCGCTGTCACCGGCAAGGCGCAGGCCGAGGCGCTGCAAGCCCAAATCGACAAGGCGCTCGCCGCCGATATGGGCTGACGCGAGATTAAAAAAAGCGCCTGCTGTGCGCCGTTGCATTGCCCATGGCGCTCGAAGGGTCGGAGTGAGTCCTGATTCCCCTGAAAGGAGGAAACGCGATGTATCGAAGCGTATTGGCACTGCTTTTCGCCTCGGTGCTGCTGCTCAGCGGCTGCGCTGTCGGGCAGCAGACTGTGCCGAAGGAAAAGAGCGGACAGAAAACAAAGATGGACGGAGCGGCTTTTGACCGGTCCGACGAGGAGATCACCTATATGGATACCAAAGACAATGTCATCTATCTGGCGGGCGGCTGCTTCTGGGGCATGGAACAGCTGATGCAGTCCATCCCCGGCGTTATCGACGTCGAGAGCGGCTACGCCAACGGCACCTGCGAGGAGGACGCCGACTACCAAACCGTCTGCACGGGCAACACGGGCTTTCGGGAGACCGTGCGGGTGGAATACGACCCCGAGCAGGTGAGTCTTGACGCGCTGCTGCTGGCCTACTTCTATGTCATTGACCCCACGGTGCAAAACCGGCAGGGCAACGACCGCGGCAGCCAGTACCAGACCGGTGTCTACTACACCAACGAAAGCGCGAGAGAAACGGTGAAGCGCATCGCGGAGATCGAGCGCGGCCGCAGCGAGAAATTCTTCGTGGAGATCGGCCCGCTCAAGAACTACTATCCTGCCGAGGAATACCACCAGAACTACCTCGAAAAGAACCCGAACGGCTACTGCCACATTCCGCGCACGGAGATGGAGCTCTTTTCCCGGCTGCGCATCGACCCGGGTGACTATCAGAAGCCCGCGGCGGAGTCCATCCGGGACAAGCTGACGGCGGAGCAGTACCGCGTCACGCAGGAGAGCGGCACGGAACGCGCCTTCACGGGCGAGTTCTGGGACAAGTTTGAAAAGGGCATCTATGTGGATGTCGTGACCGGCGAGCCTCTCTTTTCCTCCACGGATAAGTACGGGAGCGGCTGCGGCTGGCCCGCCTTTACAAAGCCTATCGAGGGCCCCGCTGTGGTGGAAAAAGAGGATCTGAGCCACGGAATGCGCCGCACGGAGGTCAGAAGCCGCGCCGGAGACTCCCATCTCGGTCATGTGTTCACCGGCGATCCGGAGTCGCCCAACGGCGTGCGCTACTGCATCAACAGCGCGGCCCTGCGCTTCGTCCCCTATGAAAAAATGGAGGCCGAGGGCTACGGATACCTGCTGTACCTGTTTGAAAAATAGGACGCAAGGGGCCGGCAGTTCTCATGCAGGGAACTATCAGCACATCACAGCATATCGGACTGCCCGGTGGCAGTCCGATATGCTGTGAATGGAAGTTTCCGGCACTCTCCCGGCACTCTCAATGAGCCGATTTCGAAACGGAGCAGCAAAAGCGGGAGGATACCGAAGATCCGGCTGACCCTGAGCAGAACACCGAGACCGAAAATAAGGATAAAAACAACGACCCTGCGAAACAGGAAGAGCAGAAGCAGGATGCCAAAACAGAGAACGAGGCCCAGCTCACCATCAACGGAGCAGCTCATAACGAGCTGCTCCACTAACTTACCCCGGCGGGGCATACTGCATCGCCCTGCTTCCTCCATATTGCAAAGCCCCCCGGCACGTCCGCATGGTGCCGGGGGGCCTTTTTGCGCAGCAAAAAGCAGACCGGGTGGTAAAAATGACCGGAAATACAAAAAACCACCTGAATCTCAAGGATCCAAGTGGTTTTTTCTCG
>ERZ809726.195-NODE-195-length-17764-cov-39.5749_pt1 | contig 17764 bp, 8 predicted proteins | sample MGYA00520315_ERZ809726 | MGnify/ENA primary metagenome ERZ809726 (study PRJEB31588, sample SAMN03401187) | human gut metagenome | study: EMG produced TPA metagenomics assembly of the PRJNA231909 data set (A prospective, longitudinal analysis of the...
TTGTTTCCGCCACCTTTTGGAGGCAGAAAAATAAATCCCAAAGGTCGCAAACAGGCCGAAAAAAGGGAAAAAAAGAAAGGTTAAATTATGAGTTACAACAAATTGAAATCATTGGTAGCGAACGTGGAAGCCATAGAAACGGCAATGAAAATCCAAGTTCAAGGCAGGCAGGCCACTGCGGAAGAAAAAGAAATTTTATCCCGATATTCTGGTTTCGGGGGTATCAAAGAAGTGTTGAATATAGGTACGGACAAGCCCATAGGTGGTGATATGCAAGAACCGATACAAAGATTGCAGGAGTTAATCAATGCTTACCCTCATTTCACAGAACCCATGCGACACAATGTCATAGAGGGTATCAAAGCATCTGTACTGACAGCATTTTACACTCCTAAATTCCTTGTTGATGCAGTGGTGCGGCAGATACACGCCACGTTCAGCGAAAACGGCCTCAAAATGCGTTCATTTCTCGAACCGAGTGCAGGTATAGGCGGTTTTCTGCCCATAGCCATGTCCGGCACGTATGGCTATGCCATTGAGAAAGATCTCATTTCGGGGATGATACTTTCCCTGCTCCATGAGAACACGCTAACACGGACGGCTGCATTTGAAACCATTGGAGAACAAGGTTTTGAGCATACAACTTTCGATGTCATAGCCTCCAACATCCCGTTTGGCAATTTCCGGGTATTCGATGCGGAGCTGTGGAAGAAAGGCGGTATGTACGAACAGGCCACCAAGACCATACACAACTACTTTTTTGTCAAAGCGATGGAGTTGTTGAATGAGGGTGGATTATTGGCTTTCATCACATCGAGGGGCATAGCCGACACGCCCGGTAACAAGTTCGTGCGTGAATATCTTGTAAATCATGCAGACCTGATAAGTGCAATCCGTCTGCCCGATATGCTTTTCATGCAGACAAGCGGTATAGAGGTAGGCAGTGACCTGCTGATATTCCAAAAGCACACGCACAAGACGGTACTCTCACAACGGGAACAACTGTTTTTACAAGTAGGCAGGGAAAAGGCGGACGCCATAGGCACAATGACCGAATACGCCAACAAATTGTTTACCATGCCGAAAACTACCCTTGCAACAGGTAGCCGCATTGTACAGAACCAATACGGAAAATATGTGCGCAAATACCAATGGCAGGGAAATGAAAATGCCATGTCGCAATATCTCGCCGCACTGCTGAAACTCGACTTTGGCCGATATTTCCGCAAAAGTCTTTTCACAGGGAACGGACAGGGCAGCGAACATATGCAAATGTCCCTTTTCGGGAATGTAGCGATGAAACAAGTAGAAAAAGGTAAACGAGCCTACACGGATGGGGTGGAAGCATGGATGAAAGACGGCGCAATGGTACTGTTTGAGGGCCAGGTGGGTACTATCCAATATCGAAAATCAAGTCTTTATCAAGAGGTAGCCATTGATTTTGTGCCGGTGGACGAGGGTAAGGTCAATACAGATAGGGCGAAAGACTATTTTCCTATACGCAAAGCATACTTTGAACTGTCAATCAAAGAAAGGGAAGAACAAAAAGAGGATAACGGGTTGCGTAGAGAGTTGAACGCCCGATACGATGCCTTTGTTGCCAAATGGGGCTGTTTCCACGAGAACGACAACAAGGAGTTTATCATGCTTGACAGCCTCGGTGTGGAAGTCTTTACAATAGAAATGCAGCTTGGAAAGGATTTAGTCAAGTCCGATATCATGCGTGAACCTGTGGCGTTCAAGAAGATAGACTCGAACAAACGGCTGACACCGATTGAAGCGTTGGCAAGCAGCTTGAATTTCTACGGCAGGGTTGATATGGACTACCTGATGCAGTCCACGGACAGCACCAAGGAAGAAATCATCGGCGACCTCAAAGGTGAGATATTTTACAATCCTGCTATTGGGGAGTGGGAGCACAAAGGCAAGTTCCTTTCAGGCAATGTCATAACCAAATGCAAGGAGATAGGTTCTTACTTGTCCGAACTCACGGACAGGGAAAAAGATTGGACGGAAACTGCTGTAAGGGCTTTGGTGGATGCGACACCCGAAGCGATACCCTACGAGGAACTCGACATTAACATGGGTGAGCGTTGGATTGACACAAAGTTATACGCCGATTTTGCAACTGAACTTTTCAAGGTAGAGACAAGTGTAATGTATTTCGATGTGAACGACACCTACATGGTACGTCTGCAAAGTTACTCTCCGGTGGCTTACAACACCTATTTCGTCCGCAACTATAACGGTGAGGATTTGTTTGTTCATGCCCTGCATGATACTGTACCCGAAATTACGAAAAAGATATACCGCAATGGTGATAAGGTGCGTGTGCCGGACGAGGAAGCCATACAAGAGGCAGCCACCAAGATACAGGAGATTAGAGACCGTTTCAACTGCTGGCTTGACAGGCAGCCGATAGAGGTTCGGGACGAGCTGGTAAGGGTATATAACGAGCGTTTCAACTGCTATGTTAGGCCGCACTATGACGGTTCGGCACAAACCTTTCCGCAGCTCTCTTTTGAGCAATTTCCATACGATAGCCTCTATCCCTCACAGAAAGATGCTATCTGGATGATTAAGCAGAACGGAGGCGGTATCTGTTGGCATGAGGTAGGCACAGGCAAGACGATGATAATGTGTGTTGCCGCTTACGAAATGAAACGTCTCGGACTGGTACACAAGCCGCTTATTATCGGCCTGAAAGCGAATGTGCACGAAATTGCTGATACGATTTCAAGAGGGATTTGGAATACATCAACTCGTATAATGGGACAAAGGCAACCCTGCTTTTGAACTTGCCGCAAGCCAGTACCGAGGAAGTTGGCCGGGAGTTGCACCGTATCGCCAAGACCTACCGCAACGGAGCGTATGGTACAGTTGGCACGTATGCAGGGCTAAACTTGTTGGTGCATAGCGAGTATAATATGGACGGTACGTTTGACCGCAATACATTCTTTGTAGAGGGTATAAGTGGATTGAAATACCGATGCGGTCTGAGCGGTGCGCTGCCGCTTGGTTTCGTTGAGTCGGCACAATATCCGCATGGAGCATTAAGCAAATTGCCCTCTCTTATCGAGAAGCAACAAAAGGCGGTAGAGCGGATAGAAAGCGAAATTCCCACATTGCAGGACATCATTTGCCGTCAGTGGAGCAAAGCCGATGAACTGTCAAGGCTCAAACAGGAATGTAAGGAACTCCAGCACAGGATTGATGAAAGCCTGAAAGAGGCCGAACAACCGCAGGCTGCCAAACACGAAGCTATTGCCGAAGCTGCTTGACATAATCATAATTCAACCGTTCCCTCTGCATGGTCGCGATGACTGGGCAGAGGGATTTTTTTGCGCTCCGGTCTGCCGACGGCTCTACTCTTTTATGGCATCCTTTCTCCCTTTATAACCTCCCGATTCCCCGCCACCACCCATTCTCATTTATAGCTATTAATATCTTCTGTTTTTAGTCAAATAGAGATAATATTCTTTCATCGCATATCCGTTTTTTGCGATACGCCATTTTTAGCTTCTACATTGGTGGCAATGTATCACTTTTGCCTTCACACCTCCTAATAGCTTCAATCAAGGCATCTTTTAATCTTATGAAGGCAAGTTTATCCACTCCTTTTGATATACTGATTTCATTACCGACCAAATCTTTCAACTTGAGTAAACAAGGAACATCTGCCTTATATCTGTCTCCCACATCTTGTAAATCATAGTCAAAATTATAATGATAAGCAAGAAATTGCGTAAAAGTATTTCTGCTTTTATTGCTTAGTTTGCAGATAGCATCAAAAAGAGCATTGGCATCTTCATATGCAAATATAGCACGAAGTTCGTATGTACAACTTTTATCTGGATAAGGCAATCTGTCTATGATTATAAGTTGTTCTACTGTTCCTTCAGTCAAATTACGCAGTGCTTTTTGCATTTGATCCGGCAACTCATTTATCTTTGATTTCATCTTCTGCAAGAAATAGTCCACAATATCATCCGTTATTGGGGTCTTGGAATCTGTGGTTACATAATTACATCCACTAATAAAAAGCCCTCTTAGCTGATAAAGTTCCTCTAAACTGGTTTGGCTATCAATCATTTCTGCTATTCTTACTTTTATTAAAGAGACATAAGCCTGTATAAAATAGAAAATGCCAATAGCGTGAAAGTATGATAGATACGCAATACTATAACCAAGTTGATAAGCATCTTTTATCTCTCTATCCAATATGGATGTTATAGTATCTTGACAAATTCTTTCAAGTTTTTGCTGCTCCATATCGAAAAAGCCGGATAGCATTTCCCAAGGTTTCAATTCTTTTTGCTTATCCCTTATCTCCGTAACAATAAATTCTACAAGTGGAGCACCTGTGATAATATATTGTATAATAGCCGTAACATACTCTGGATTTAAGACATTATAAATTAGCTCCTTGTTCAAAGAGTGATATTTTTCCCTTAGATGCTGTATTCTTTGCTTATCTTCATTATTATCTTGGAGTAGAGAAATCCGACAATCTCTACTCCAATCACAAATTACCTCTTTGTTCTCACTATTATTATACTCTGCATACACAGCAATAAATGATCCAAGAATATTCTTAAGAAAGATATTATCCTTTTCAACCAGTTCGGGAGGAAGTTTGTTTAAGTGGCTTTTAAAATCATATAAGCATTGTCTCAAAACTCGTAAGTTATCGGATTTTGTACACATAAAACAGGCAATAATGAAATCACGCATTTCTTTCAAATAATCGGATATCGGTACTTCGCCAAGGAAGTATTCGATGGCTTCTTCTATGTCAGGTTGTATTTCAAATTCCCTGCCTATGGTCTTTTCCTTAAACTCATCCCATACAGCCTTGGGAAGTTCTTCAAGGTGGTTCTCATCTCCAATTACGACAACATGACAATTACAATGCTCTACAAAATAGTTGATAAAGCCTAACAATTCCTTCATCTCTATCAGGCACCTTTCGATGTCATCGAATATCAGAAACTTTACACCTTTTATACTGTCGTCTTTCACTTGTAGTAACGACAACGAATCCAGTGTTGCGGAAAATGAACCATCCTCTTTAGAGTCTTCATTAAAATCCATACTCGTCTTGAAGACTACCTTACCGGCTAATTTCAAAACTCCCTTTATGAAACGCCCCGTTTTCGAATAGAAGAAAGGATTTAATTCCCTATCTATAGCTGTCTTGATGTCATTCACGCTATCCATTCCATAGGTCGAAATATAAATGGGCTTTAGCGTAATTTCCTCGTCGGTATCTGCGGTTCCATCAAACTTCTTCTTCCATTCTTTTATAAGATGAGTTTTGCCACATCCCCATTTTCCTTTCAGCATCACGGCATACTGAGGATTAGTATTATCAGCATAGCTGTTTAAAAAATCAAGAATCAAAGTATTCATACCTTTGTTATTAACATAATTCTATTTTAACTCCATTGAAAAACAAAAATGTAGCAATAAGAACATTAAATATTGAAATAGTAAACGACGCTGCAAATCCATTATCGCCACATCCACAATGAACAAAGTTAGTGATATTTCTTAATACAATAATATCCAAACAACTAAATTTCATGTTTCTTCTTTGAAAGATCCAATAAAGGCTTGCAGGAATCGTCAGTCTTACCATTGATTGCTTAAATATGCGTCTCCTATCATAATAATATCCGCAGAAAATGTGATGGTGGAATACATTTGGCGTTTTCTGTCAACATTGTAAACCTCTTTGTAATATACGATATACGCGTATTTGAACTCCACGACACGAAAGATTGAATTATCCTTAGTGTTGTAATAAATCACCTTGCCGCTTATCGCTTTGAAAGGACTGTTTACCATTGCTTCAAGAATAGTAGTTTCTCTGGTAGATTCAACGGTAATGGTAATACGTCCGCCAATAACATTTGTCACTGGCCTTCCTTTATTATCTGTCTTGCGGTTAAATTCAATGTGTGATGAAATCACTTCTATATCCTTCCCTTGCAAGCACACGGTTGCCTTTAATTCTGCCATGCTGATCTTATTATTTATTATAAAACCAAGACATTTCGCCTTGGTTAAAGCAGTCAGACCGCTTTCAAGACAAGAAGGAGGATATCATATTTCGCAAATATAGAATTTTCCTTTGAACATAACAAACAATCAATTAAATTTATTAACCAGCAAAATCGAAGAAACTCTATTTACAGGCTATCCTCCCTTCTAAGTATTATTTATACAAAGTAGAGAAATACTTGCAAGTTCAAGATATACCACGAGATTAAGACTTGATGTAATTTTTCAAGTTGAGAGCCGAGCTATCCGTGTAATAGCTCGGCTTATTTTTTTTAAAATGAGGGAAAGGTTATTTAGGTAGATGATATTTGTCCTTTATATGCTCGGCCACGTGTTCGACTTCTGGGAACAACGTTGATTTGTCTATGCCGAGGGCTTCAAGCTGCTTCCTGATCTTCCGCTTCTGCGCTTTATTGATGATGTACACTTTGTAGCTGAAGTTGAGTGATGCTGGTTGGCTTTTATTGCCATTGATACCATAAAGGAAAAATGCCCCGGACTGCCGGATTATACGAGGATTGTCAAACATCGGTTTTACACAAAAGACTCTCTCGATATCCTTTGAGTCAATCACATTCTGAAAATGGGGTTTCTCATACTTAATTTCATGCAGAAGATATTGGATTTCCTCTTCGGAGTTGAACTCATTCCTATCCAGTTCTCTCAAATCTTCGATACTGAAATCTATTGGGCGTTTGGCGATATTAGAAACAACACTGACAGCATCACTGTCGAAATATTTAATATCTGATGTTTGAACTTCGAATCGGAACAGTTTTCCGTCAACGGCATCATTCTCGCACGCAAAATACAGAGCTACCAAAGGATTTGTAGTAATATCCAAGAGGCGTGTCGGCAAGGAATAATGCTGCATCTTGACCAACTTCTCAAAGGTAGATGTACACCCTTTGAAATCAGCCGGACTTTGAGCGATAATATCTCTGAAAATTCTATTTTCATTCTGGATTAAGAATTTCTCTCGATAGATGGAGGGAATCAATCCAAAACTCTTATCTGACTGTCCTCGATAAAAGATATGGTAATCCATATCGTCCTCTAATTCATCTTCAAGTTTCTCGAATAGAGTCCGGATGCTACCAATACTTGATGAATCACTCTCCGGTGTATAATTATATGCCTCGTATGAAATCTCCCACGGATGCTTTCCAAAGGTCTTGACTATTTTTTCTGATAACTCATTATATGATGCAAAACTATCATAAGTGTAGCCCAGTTTCTTGCTTCTTAGATACGATGAAGTGTTGGAGTCCAAAGGAACATATCTTTCCGGATTAGCGTAGAACAAAACAATACTGAGCTTTCCCTTTCCGACACTTTTAATGTTCAATGCCGTTTGAAAAAGCCGTTCATCTACTTTCCCTTCTTTTACCTGTCCGAACAATTCCCATAATACATTTATATCATTGTTGCCCCTGATTGTCTTCCATGGGAATAGATGCACTTTCATGGGATGTGTGGTCGGGATACCTGATACATCTGTTGGTTCTGGACACCTAAAATTTAGCCTGCACCTTAAATCCTGTAGGATTTCGACCCTTTTTTCATCGGAGTGAAACTTGTTGAGATACGCCAAGAATGTGAATGGGTCTATTTCTTGCAGTGTAATCTCTTTACCTTTTTCTGTACCATCGCGAAAACCGGTAATACCTATATCTTTTAGTATAGATATAAGTTCCGGCTGGTTATTCTGTTTTCCAAGTAGCCAGTCGGATAGTTCTTTATAGAATGGTAGCCATGTGAATTTTTTATCCATACCCAAAACAATCTATTTATTAGTTTAGTCTGATTAATATTTGAAGTGGCTTAGAATAATATTTAACCAAGTTTATTTGCAACACTTATTATTAAACTTTAGTTTTTAGAAAAATGTCATGGACGAAACTTTTTTTTTCTTTCGATAAAGGTAAAACATATATATTTTTGTGAAGTGCTGACTGTTCAGATATTCCTTTACAAACATGCGGATCTGTATCTAAAGTTTTCTTTAGCAAATTGAAAATATGCTTAATACTTTTATCTGTTTTTTTTGCTATTAAGCGTAATGTTATAAGTTCAATTGTTGAAGAAGCCTCTCGTCCTCCTTTTCCTTCAATAACAAATGGGAATATACCATCATCGTAGAAATTTTTATCTATTTCAATTGGTTTGGTTGAAATATAAAAATTCATATTTCGTTCTCTCATTGGTTTTATTTTCTCAATGCAATTTAATGGTGTTATTTCTTCATAGTGAATGATTCCATTGTTTAAATACTCTATATAAAAATATGATTTATTACTTATGAGAATATTTTTTATATACTCATAAAGTTTAGGCAATGAAGATAATATATATATGTACGCCATTATGTGTAAATAATTTAGTTTGAATTATATGTACTTTTTTTTGATCGATAATCACAATCTCTGCCATATCCCTCAAATGTAACATCCGCTCCAGCTTTTTGTACATCTGACAATGCAGAAGCCTCTCTTGGTATAGGAGTAACAGCGTCAGCATATGTTCTTCCTACGTTGAAATGATACTCAGAGCCATCTGGTCTTCTAAAAGAAGCATCCATGCGCCGAAATGGTTTTTCTCCTTTTGGTGTTGGAATAATAACTTCTGTTTTATTACCGCCACCAATATGCTTTACTCCGGAACTACTAGTCTCTCGTGCAATAATTGCCTCTATTTTAGCATTGTGTTCACCTTCTCCTTTTGGCTTAGGCCCTGGTTTTCTATATGGTTCGCCAGCTTTTGTTGTTTTTTGTGCCCATCTTCCTCCACCACATAAACCATATATATCGACAAATAGATTAGCATTAGCTACAAATCCATATAAACAAATTCCGCCAGCCAGCCCAATCGGATCTTGCGAGACATACATGCCCATCTTCGGCGAGTAATACCTGAACCTGTTGTACGCCAGCCCTGTCTCCCGGTCATAATACTGCCCCTGGAACAGGAACGGTACCATTCCCTTGTTACCCGTCTCCTCGATGACGTTCCCGTCCATGTCGAGCACGCGGCTCCACACCTCGTTGCCCTCGGCATCGTATGCCTCCGTCGGCGTTCCGAGCTGGTCTGTCAGTATCGAGTAGGACCTGCCTTCCTTTATCATTGCCACCGGCACGAAGGACTCCTCGTCGAAGAGCCATACCGTCATGTCGCGGCGTTCCGTGTCCGTGTTCCACCTGTCCTCCACGACGGAGTATTCCCTGTGCTGCTTCCACTGGTGCAGCGGCACGTTGCCGTTCCACACCCACCGCGTCACCATCGTGCCGAAGCTCTTGGAGAGCCTGCGCCCGAGCGCGTCGTATGTGAACTCCACCTCCCTCTTGTCGGGCCGCACCACCTTTGCCAGAGAGCCGTCGGCGTTCCACCGGTATCTCCAGCAGTCCTTCTTGCCGTCAAGCCACCTTCCCGTGCCGAGGTAGCGTTCCGTCAGGTTCCCGTCCGCATCGTACTCGCAGTGCCATTCGCCGTCCTGCTCCAGCCGTCCGCCACCGAGGTAGCGGCGCAACTTCATGTCCGGGTCGGGATACAGGTTTCCCGTCTGGTCGCTCTTCCTCCACTGCACCCTGCCGTCGGGATATTCCGCCCTTTCGAGCTGCCCCGTCGGGGTATAGGAGTAGCGTGTCTCGCCACGCCTGCTGTCCTCCACGGACAACAGCCTGTCGGCGACGCCCCAGCGGTAACGGCGCATATGCCGTGTGCGCGAGTCCTTGCGTGTGCGGGCATCCACCAGACGGCCTATGTCATCATAGGCGAACGAGCGGACGACGCCTCCCGGAAGGATGCGCTCCACCTCGAAGCCCAGCGTGTCGTGGCGGTGTGCCGATTCCCACGAGCCCGCGCCGTCGGCGTCGCTGCCGCCGGTGGCCGTGAAGCCCTCAAGCTCCCCGTAGCCGTTGCGGGTGTAGCGCAGCGAGGCCCCCGCCGTGCTGTCAAGCGTGAGTATCCTGCCGGTATGGTCGTAGGTGCGGAGTATGGTGTTGCCGTCGGCCGTCTCCCGGACCGGAAGTCCCAGGGAGTTGTACGCGAACTCCACCGTGCTTTCCCCCCTCGATGCCCGCACCAGCCTGCCGGACAGCCCGTAGGCGTAGGTCTGGTCGGGGTCGTCGGCCGTGGGGTATGAGACGCGCGTCACGCGCGAGCAGGCGTCATAGCCGTATTCCCTTTCCGTTCCCGACGGCAGCGTCTCCCTGACGACGCGTCCGCCCCTGTCACGCAGGTAACGACGGACGGCCCCGTCGAAGCCTTTCTCGGCGGTGATGTTTCCCACAGCGTCGAGGGCGAACTCGTAGCTCTGGAGCCTCTCGTTTATCACACGGCGCAGGCGTTCCTCCCGGTCATAGCGGAAGTTCACCACGCCCCGGTGGTCGCGGCGCCTTGTCAGCTTCCACATGCCGGAGTAGCCGTACTCCACGTGCTGGACGTTGTCACGGTATTCGGTGAGGTTGTCTATCCCGTCGTAGGACAGGCGTATGTCGTTGCCGTCGAAGTCGAGCACGCGCACCACGCGGCCCACGGGGTCGTATTCCCTTTTCTGCACCGCACCCTTGGGGTTGGTGACGCTCACGCACCTGCCCAACAGGTCGTAGCCGTACAGCGAGGTGTTCCCCCGGCTGTCGGAGGCTTCCGTGAGGTTATGGAAACGGTCATAGGCGAGCCTCGTCACCACGCCGTAGGGGTCTTTCACCGATGCCACCGCACCGTTGCGGTAGGTCATCCTCGTGACGGCACCTTCGGGGTTGGTGCGGCTCACCAGATTGCCCGAGCGGTCATAGCCGAACTCCCACGTGCCGCCGTCCGGCGTGGTCACGGATACGGGACGGTTGCGCAGGTTCCCCTTGCCGGGGTACACGGCGGACACGCTGCCGCCGCACGGGTCGGAGCTGTCGGTGCAGTTCCCCCAGCGGTCATATCTGTACAGGGTGCTGTTACCGAGCGGGTCCGTCTGTGCGAGGAGCCGGCGGCTGTCGTCGTAACGCCACAGGTGTTCCCCGCCGTTGGCATCGACCTTCTTCCACACAAGGCCGCCGCGGTGGTGGTACACCGTCAGCTCCCCGTGGCTGTCGAGCACCTCGGTCACTCCCTCCCGGAACGTGAGCCTGTGGTCGTATATGCCGCCGTCGCCCCACGTGTGCACGCAGCGCGAACCCACGCCCGTACCGTCGTACTCGAAGTACCACGCAAGGCCGTTGCGCCATGTCTCCTTCACGATGAGCCTTCCGGCATATTCGTATGTCATCACGTCGCCCGCCGCGTTGCGCTGGAGGGTCATGTTGCCGTCGGCGTCGTACTCGTAGGAGGCGAGGGTAATCTCTTTCTCCGGTTCTTCCGGATGCGGGCCGCATATCTCAAGGATGCGTCCGCTTCTCGTGTCGTGCTCCACCCTCAGGCGGCGGCCCGCGCTGTCGGTGATGGAGCGCAGCAGGCCCTCTTTCGTATAGTCGAAGCGGATGCCCAGGCCGTTGCAGTCGGTCACGCTCTCAAGCAGGCGCACGGAATCGTACTCCTTGCGCGTGAAGCGGTAGTAGAGGTCCTCGGCCATGTCCCACACGCAGTAGCCGCCGTCCTGTTCCAGACGGGCCTCCTTGCGCTCGGAGAGGATGAACGAGGGTTCCTCCGCTGTAGGCAGGGGGAAGGCCACCGGGATGCCGTCACTCATGCGGAGCGTCAGCGTGCCCTCTTCCGTGTCCGCGACGACGCCCATGTCGTAGGCGTGGTGCCACCCGTTGCCCAGAGACCCCCGGTAGTCGCTGCGGCTGTACCACGTGCGCTCCCATGACAGGGGCACCGGGCCGTCGAGCCAGAAGTCCTCCTCGTCTGTGAAGAACGTGCCGCTGGCCACGTCCACGGGGTGCCCCGTGACCGTGCAGATGGCCTTGTGGAGCATGTTCTTCAGGGATTCGCTCTTTATCGTCCTGTTGACCTTGCTGTGCAGCCTGTCCGCCAGCTTCCTGGTCTTTTTCTTGTAGAAACGCCCGAACGCCCCCGTGCACTTGCGGGCGAGTGCCGCCATGGGGTTGAGGGGGACGGGAACCGGGCTGGTGAGTATCTGTCTGGCGGGAGGTATCGGGTTGATGACACCCGTGGGCAGGAACATGCCCGGAACCTTGTGCACGCTCGGTATGCCCACGTCGTTGCAGTCAAGGTGCAGGTGCGCGCCGCCGCCCGAGAAGGGCATCCCGTCGGCAAGTACCGTCAGGCTGCCCATGAAGGCGTGGCCGTTGTTCTTGGGTATCGCCGCTGAAGGGGCCGCCCAGCCTGCGCCCATGGGGATGTGCGGGATGCTCCGCGTGGGTGTGGATGCAACCGCGCGGGGGATGAAGCCGCCTATCTTGACGGTGGCCCCCAGCATCCCGACGGCCATCGTCAGCACGGTGTGGCCCACCTCGGCGAGCTTCGCGCTGTCGGCGTCGCCCGTCTGTTCCGCTGTCGGTGGCGGGGGGATGAACGAGGAGACCGCCGCCGCGATGAAGTCCTGCGGACGGAGGAGAACCCCGACATAAGGGTGAGGCATGGGCACGACGGGGGACGGGGGTATCGTCACGAGGTGGATGTCCACGCCGATGACCGGGTCGAGCTGCTTGGAGATAGGCAGGCAGGCCATGCCCTTCATGCCCATGGCACCCAGTACGGGGAGCATCGCGGCTTCGCTCAGGCCGTCGGCAAGGCCGCCGATGGCGGCTGCCGCCCTGACGCCCGTGTCGAGGGCATTGACGGACGGTGACACACCGGCCTCGGAGTTCGCCTTGACGCCTTCCGAGATACCCTTGACCTGCGCACCTACGCCGGTCTTTAGGTTTGCACTTACGCTGTCGAAATAACCTGTGTCCGCCATGATAGTTTATTTTTTATCTTCCCTTAAATATCAAAACTTATGTCTATTGTTTTTTTAAACTGACTATTCTATTGGGGATAAAAACTGTTGCTTCATCTCCGATAGTTTCAAATACCCACATCTGCCATTGTTTATCTTTCCAACAATGTTTTTTTAACTTTCTGAATAACGATTGAACTATTTTCTTTAATTCTGGATATTTGTCTCCAGCAAAATATGCCAAACGTCCTTCCAAATAAATACTCTCATCTTTTATTTTTGAAGGTTTGTATTCAATAACAGGATTATTGAAAAGATTTAGATGTCCATTTTCGTCTGCTATAAGATAATTCTTTACATCAGTAGATGTTATTAATGATCTTTTGCTAAAATTTGATACAAAATCAACTGTATCTTCGACAATGTTATCTGTGCCTGACAAATAGTTCATCACAAGAAGAGAACCTAATGTTTCTAATAGTTCTTTTCTTACAATTTCTTCTCCTTTTTTATCTGCAAAATAACAAAACTGCATTGAACTCATAATTAACTATATGAATTTTTTCTATGTTTTTTATCCGGCTCTTTCCAATCATCTGCTTTATCTGGATTAATAAGTGTTACTCGTTGCCTTTTATCATGGAAAACTATTCTCACCTTATCACCTAAAGCCTCTCTGATGTCCATAATAGCACCTCGTTCTCTTGCTGATGGTCTAAATCCTCCGCGAGAACGCATATCTCCAATCTGATGTACCTCAATAATTTTTCCATCATTATCTCGGACTACTACATCACCAAACCTCGATTTTTTGTTTTTTAATTTAATTTGCCCTTCGATTTCAGCATTTTCACCTAAACTTATTGCTAATTGGTTCTGAATATTCTGGTGTGTAGAACCACCGCGACCACTAAGTCCAAATAAATCAATAACAATATTAGTGTCATCGACATACCCGTATAGGTTGAGTATTCCACCTTCAAGTCCAATCGGATCTTGCGAGACATACATGCCCATTTGTGGCGAGTAGTACCTGAACCTGTTGTACGCCAGCCCTGTCTCCCGGTCATAATACTGCCCCTGGAACAGGAACGGTACCATTCCCTTGTTACCCGTCTCCTCGATGACGTTCCCGTCCATGTCGAGCACGCGGCTCCACACCTCGTTGCCCTCGGCATCGTATGCCTCCGTCGGCGTTCCGAGCTGGTCTGTCAGTATCGAGTAGGACCTGCCTTCCTTTATCATTGCCACCGGCACGAAGGACTCCTCGTCGAAGAGCCATACCGTCATGTCGCGGCGTTCCGTGTCCGTGTTCCACCTGTCCTCCACGACGGAGTATTCCCTGTGCTGCTTCCACTGGTGCAGCGGCACGTTGCCGTTCCACACCCACCGCGTCACCATCGTGCCGAAGCTCTTGGAGAGCCTGCGCCCGAGCGCGTCGTATGTGAACTCCACCTCCCTCTTGTCGGGCCGCACCACCTTTGCCAGAGAGCCGTCGGCGTTCCACCGGTATCTCCAGCAGTCCTTCTTGCCGTCAAGCCACCTTCCCGTGCCGAGGTAGCGTTCCGTCAGGTTCCCGTCCGCATCGTACTCGCAGTGCCATTCGCCGTCCTGCTCCAGCCGTCCGCCACCGAGGTAGCGGCGCAACTTCATGTCCGGGTCGGGATACAGGTTTCCCGTCTGGTCGCTCTTCCTCCACTGCACCCTGCCGTCGGGATATTCCGCCCTTTCGAGCTGCCCCGTCGGGGTATAGGAGTAGCGTGTCTCGCCACGCCTGCTGTCCTCCACGGACAACAGCCTGTCGGCGACGCCCCAGCGGTAACGGCGCATATGCCGTGTGCGCGAGTCCTTGCGTGTGCGGGCATCCACCAGACGGCCTATGTCATCATAGGCGAACGAGCGGACGACGCCTCCCGGAAGGATGCGCTCCACCTCGAAGCCCAGCGTGTCGTGGCGGTGTGCCGATTCCCACGAGCCCGCGCCGTCGGCGTCGCTGCCGCCGGTGGCCGTGAAGCCCTCAAGCTCCCCGTAGCCGTTGCGGGTGTAGCGCAGCGAGGCCCCCGCCGTGCTGTCAAGCGTGAGTATCCTGCCGGTATGGTCGTAGGTGCGGAGTATGGTGTTGCCGTCGGCCGTCTCCCGGACCGGAAGTCCCAGGGAGTTGTACGCGAACTCCACCGTGCTTTCCCCCCTCGATGCCCGCACCAGCCTGCCGGACAGCCCGTAGGCGTAGGTCTGGTCGGGGTCGTCGGCCGTGGGGTATGAGACGCGCGTCACGCGCGAGCAGGCGTCATAGCCGTATTCCCTTTCCGTTCCCGACGGCAGCGTCTCCCTGACGACGCGTCCGCCCCTGTCACGCAGGTAACGACGGACGGCCCCGTCGAAGCCTTTCTCGGCGGTGATGTTTCCCACAGCGTCGAGGGCGAACTCGTAGCTCTGGAGCCTCTCGTTTATCACACGGCGCAGGCGTTCCTCCCGGTCATAGCGGAAGTTCACCACGCCCCGGTGGTCGCGGCGCCTTGTCAGCTTCCACATGCCGGAGTAGCCGTACTCCACGTGCTGGACGTTGTCACGGTATTCGGTGAGGTTGTCTATCCCGTCGTAGGACAGGCGTATGTCGTTGCCGTCGAAGTCGAGCACGCGCACCACGCGGCCCACGGGGTCGTATTCCCTTTTCTGCACCGCACCCTTGGGGTTGGTGACGCTCACGCACCTGCCCAACAGGTCGTAGCCGTACAGCGAGGTGTTCCCCCGGCTGTCGGAGGCTTCCGTGAGGTTATGGAAACGGTCATAGGCGAGCCTCGTCACCACGCCGTAGGGGTCTTTCACCGATGCCACCGCACCGTTGCGGTAGGTCATCCTCGTGACGGCACCTTCGGGGTTGGTGCGGCTCACCAGATTGCCCGAGCGGTCATAGCCGAACTCCCACGTGCCGCCGTCCGGCGTGGTCACGGATACGGGACGGTTGCGCAGGTTCCCCTTGCCGGGGTACACGGCGGACACGCTGCCGCCGCACGGGTCGGAGCTGTCGGTGCAGTTCCCCCAGCGGTCATATCTGTACAGGGTGCTGTTACCGAGCGGGTCCGTCTGTGCGAGGAGCCGGCGGCTGTCGTCGTAACGCCACAGGTGTTCCCCGCCGTTGGCATCGACCTTCTTCCACACAAGGCCGCCGCGGTGGTGGTACACCGTCAGCTCCCCGTGGCTGTCGAGCACCTCGGTCACTCCCTCCCGGAACGTGAGCCTGTGGTCGTATATGCCGCCGTCGCCCCACGTGTGCACGCAGCGCGAACCCACGCCCGTACCGTCGTACTCGAAGTACCACGCAAGGCCGTTGCGCCATGTCTCCTTCACGATGAGCCTTCCGGCATATTCGTATGTCATCACGTCGCCCGCCGCGTTGCGCTGGAGGGTCATGTTGCCGTCGGCGTCGTACTCGTAGGAGGCGAGGGTAATCTCTTTCTCCGGTTCTTCCGGATGCGGGCCGCATATCTCAAGGATGCGTCCGCTTCTCGTGTCGTGCTCCACCCTCAGGCGGCGGCCCGCGCTGTCGGTGATGGAGCGCAGCAGGCCCTCTTTCGTATAGTCGAAGCGGATGCCCAGGCCGTTGCAGTCGGTCACGCTCTCAAGCAGGCGCACGGAATCGTACTCCTTGCGCGTGAAGCGGTAGTAGAGGTCCTCGGCCATGTCCCACACGCAGTAGCCGCCGTCCTGTTCCAGACGGGCCTCCTTGCGCTCGGAGAGGATGAACGAGGGTTCCTCCGCTGTAGGCAGGGGGAAGGCCACCGGGATGCCGTCACTCATGCGGAGCGTCAGCGTGCCCTCTTCCGTGTCCGCGACGACGCCCATGTCGTAGGCGTGGTGCCACCCGTTGCCCAGAGACCCCCGGTAGTCGCTGCGGCTGTACCACGTGCGCTCCCATGACAGGGGCACCGGGCCGTCGAGCCAGAAGTCCTCCTCGTCTGTGAAGAACGTGCCGCTGGCCACGTCCACGGGGTGCCCCGTGACCGTGCAGATGGCCTTGTGGAGCATGTTCTTCAGGGATTCGCTCTTTATCGTCCTGTTGACCTTGCTGTGCAGCCTGTCCGCCAGCTTCCTGGTCTTTTTCTTGTAGAAACGCCCGAACGCCCCCGTGCACTTGCGGGCGAGTGCCGCCATGGGGTTGAGGGGGACGGGAACCGGGCTGGTGAGTATCTGTCTGGCGGGAGGTATCGGGTTGATGACACCCGTGGGCAGGAACATGCCCGGAACCTTGTGCACGCTCGGTATGCCCACGTCGTTGCAGTCAAGGTGCAGGTGCGCGCCGCCGCCCGAGAAGGGCATCCCGTCGGCAAGTACCGTCAGGCTGCCCATGAAGGCGTGGCCGTTGTTCTTGGGTATCGCCGCTGAAGGGGCCGCCCAGCCTGCGCCCATGGGGATGTGCGGGATGCTCCGCGTGGGTGTGGATGCAACCGCGCGGGGGATGAAGCCGCCTATCTTGACGGTGGCCCCCAGCATCCCGACGGCCATCGTCAGCACGGTGTGGCCCACCTCGGCGAGCTTCGCGCTGTCGGCGTCGCCCGTCTGTTCCGCTGTCGGTGGCGGGGGGATGAACGAGGAGACCGCCGCCGCGATGAAGTCCTGCGGACGGAGGAGAACCCCGACATAAGGGTGAGGCATGGGCACGACGGGGGACGGGGGTATCGTCACGAGGTGGATGTCCACGCCGATGACCGGGTCGAGCTGCTTGGAGATAGGCAGGCAGGCCATGCCCTTCATGCCCATGGCACCCAGTACGGGGAGCATCGCGGCTTCGCTCAGGCCGTCGGCAAGGCCGCCGATGGCGGCTGCCGCCCTGACGCCCGTGTCGAGGGCATTGACGGACGGTGACAC
>ERZ809726.199-NODE-199-length-17605-cov-8.56536_pt1 | contig 17605 bp, 14 predicted proteins | sample MGYA00520315_ERZ809726 | MGnify/ENA primary metagenome ERZ809726 (study PRJEB31588, sample SAMN03401187) | human gut metagenome | study: EMG produced TPA metagenomics assembly of the PRJNA231909 data set (A prospective, longitudinal analysis of the...
ACGACGCTCTTCCGATCTGTCAGGAATGCTCGTAAGTCATCCAGCTGCCTTTCCATGCGTAGAGGGCCATCAGCACGGCACCCAGCGCCCACGACACCGGGTAGAGGACGAACACGCCCTCGATGCCCGCAAAGAAGGGGAGGGCGAACCGGATCCACACCACACGGAAGAGGCAGAGCGAGATGAGCAGCACCACCATCGGCGGCACGCTGCGGCCGGTGCCGCGCACCGCGCCCGCCATGCCGTGGAGGATGGCCAGCAGGAAGTAGAAGGGGCAGAAGTAGTGCATGGCGCTGCACCCGAAGGCCACCACCGTCTCGTCGGAGGTGAACAGGTGCATGATGGGATCCTGGAACGCCAGCAGCAGAGCGCCGGTGCAGAGGGTGTAGAGCACACCCATGCCCAGCGTGACCCACATGCCGTTCTTCACTCGTTTGAGGTTGCCTGCGCCATAGTTCTGGCCCACGAAGGTCGTCGCCGCCATGCTGAAACTGGTGACGGGCAGGATGTTGAAGCCGTCGATTTTCATATAGGCCGCAAAGCCTGCCATGGCGGCGGCACCGTAGCTGTTGACGCTGGACTGCACCAGCACGTTCGAGAAAGAGATGACCATGTTCTGGATGCCGGTGGGAAGGCCGATGCGAACGATGCGGGAGGTCATCCGCTGATCGGGCCGGATGGCGGAAAGCTCCACCTTGTAGTCGGCGTCCACCTTCATCAGAAAGCGGAGGCTCAGCACACAGGAGACCAGCTGGCTGATGTCGGTGGCGATGGCCGCGCCTGCCACGCCCATCTTCAGCCCGGCGATGAGCATCAGGTCGAGGATGATGTTGGTGATGGAAGCACAGGCGAGGTAGAGGACCGAGCGGCGGGAGTTGCCCGCCGCGTTGAGGATGCCGGCCGCCATGTTGTAGACGACGCTGAACAGCACGCCGCCGAAGTAGAGCTTCATGTAAGTCACGGCGTCGCCGAGGACTTCTTCGGGGGTGTTCATCCAGACCAGCAGACTGCGGCTGACGGCGATGCCGCCCACCGTCAGGATGAGGCCGAGGATGGCCGCGATGGCCAGCGAGGTGTGGACGGCGATGCGCGTTTCCTTTTTATCTTTTGCGCCGAGATACTGGCTCACGACGACGCCTGCGCCGACGGCCACGCCCTGACTGAAACCGATGAGCAGGTAGATGGGCGAGCCGCTGGAACCGACTGCGGCCAGAGCGTTGCTGCCCAGAAAGTTGCCGACGATGATGGAGTCGGCGGTGTTGTAAAGCTGCTGGAGCAGGTTGCCCAGGATGAGCGGCACCGAGAAGAGCAGGATGCTTTTCCAGATGCTGCCCTCGGTCATGAGCAGGGTCTTTTTCTGCTGCGGCTGTGCCGGTGCGGCCATAGTGTCTCCTCCCTCAAAAAACGCGGGAATTTCATAGGTATTTCACAATAAACCTAACAATACATCGTTCTGTGCCGAATGTCAAGCGGAACGAAAAAGAAAGCCCGCAGACTTTCCACATCTTGTTTGCAGATTGTTCAAAACTAACTCAAAGAAACTCCATTTTTATCCGGTACAATAAAGGCGCAGTCGGGAAGACAAGAACGAGATCCCCCATCTCCGGCTTTTGACTTTCCATAAATGCCATGCAGGCAGGATTTATGCGCAGCCCCGCAGCGGGTGCCGCGCCCCTAAAAAATACTGTCCCCCACCTATGCGAGGCAATAGCCACGGCGGCGGACAGACTACCAACAACCTCCTAGCAGCCGCAAATGTTTAGGAGTTCTCATACACAGGCAGCGCCGCTTTCTCCTCCTTTCCACGGCGCTGCCTGTTTTTGTATTTTGGAGTAAACCTCTCCGTCAGCGCTTACGCGCTGCCACCTCCCCTAACGAGGGGAGGCTTTGGCATTTCGTAAAGCCTTTCCTCTTCGCCAGAAGCTCCCCTCGATAGGGGCAACAGCGACGACCGCCGCCGGTGGCGGAAACAGGGAGTCGCTGTTGGGGCAGCGGCCAGCAAGACGCAAGTGCTTTTTAAAGCACAAAGCGGATGCTGGGGGCCGCAACCCGGCCTTGTCTGCGAAGCAGACTGAGAGGTTGCAAAAAAGCCCATCGCACAGCTGTGCGATGGGCTTTTGTCGTTCTTATCGCATATCGTGCAGGCGCTCTGCCGGGAGGGAGGCTTGCAGCAGGCTCCATGCGGCGTCGAGGCTGTCGTTCAGCAGATAGGCCTGATTCTGCCGGACATAGAGGTAAATGGCGTTGGGGGTGCGGTAGGCCAGATGCATATCGTGCCACGCATACTTGCGGCTCGCCTCAGGCTTGTCCTGCTCGCCGGCCATCCAGACCGACAGTCCGTCGTCGTCCAGCAGCAGCCGGTAGAAGGGGCGGGGCAGGCCCATCTTTTTGATTTGGAGGCGCAGGGAGTGGAAGAACGTCCAGAAATAGACGGCCGGCACGCCCAGCGCCACCACGGCCAGCAGCACCGTGAGCAGGGCTGCGCCGTCTTTCTGGCCCACCTGCGACAGGCAGACACCGGCAGACACCAGCAAAATGGCCGTGAACACCAGAGGCCGGTGCCACGCCTTGTGGTGGCGCAGCAGGTCAAAGGCGGCAAAATCGTGGAAGGACGCAGCATCCATCTGGACGGAAACGGAGATCGGCTGAGACATAAAAATACCCTCCTTTTTTGGTCATAGTACCATATTATTTTCCAACAATCAAGGATGATATTGCGCAGATGCCCTAAAATGTGCTAAAATAGGACGAAAAAGAAAGTTTATGGAGCTTTCGCTCTGACGGCGGACGGGCCGGATAAGGCGGAAGATGCGCGGCAGAATATCACAGAGAAGGAGGATGGGTGCGTGGGGCGCAGGATGACCCTGAAAGGGCAGATCAGTCTTTGCCTGGCGGCGTTTTTTCTGGCGCTGGCGGGGCAGATATTCTTGAGCTTTTACCAGTCCGGCACCGTGCTGCGGGAACTGGACGACCAGATGGGCAACTTCAACGCCATCAGCCGCTTCCAGAACGGCGTGGAGCGGAGCCTTTCGGCCATGGAAGATTACCGATGGGAGTACGGCGACGCCAAAGCGCTGACAGAGGAGCTCCACAGCGCCTTTTCCGTCACCAACGCATGGCTCTGGCGCATCGAGGGCGGCCTTGGCACTGTGAGTGAGGAGCAGTATCTGCTCTACAATGCCGTTTCCACTACCTACGACAGCTATACCGCACTGGTGGACCAGCTGGAAGAAGCGGTGGCCGCCGGTCAGGACGCGAAAGCCGCCCAGCTCTACTATAATAAGATCGCACCCTGCGGCGGCTATCTGCGCCAGTACACCCAGCAGCTGCTGAACACGGCCATCACCGACGCTCAGGGGACTTACACCACCGTGTCGGCCCTCAGCGACCGGGTGAAATGGGCGCAGACCGTCGTGGTGGCGCTCTGCCTTGCGCTGGGCTGCGTCATGGCCTTCTCGGTGCTGACGCTGCTGACCCCGGTGCAGCAGATGATCGGCGCCTCCCGGGAGGTCACCCGGGGCGAGTTCGACTCGCCCGACCTGCCTGCGCCCCGTCAGCCGGAAATGGCCCAGCTGACCGAAGCCTTCAACCACATGAAGCATTCGATGGCCGAGCAGGTGACCACCCTGCGGGAGAAAAACGAGATGGAGCGGGAGCTCCACCGCCAGAAGACGGAAGCTCTGGAATTACAGAACCGGATGGAGCGCAGCCGTTTGCAGCAGCTGCGAAGCCAGATCGACCCCCATTTCCTTTTCAACACCCTGAACGTCATTTTACAGACCGCCGGACAGGAAAAAGCCTACCGCACGCAGGCCCTCATCACGGCTCTGTCGCACCTGCTGCGCTACAGCCTGATGAGCAACGACGAGCAGGTGCCGCTGGCCCGGGAAGTGCGCATCGTGGACGAGTATTACTCGATTTATCACGTCCGCTTCGGCGACCGTGTGAAGATGGTGTGGCGCATCTCCGACTCCCTCGATCTGACGGAGACGATGGTGCCGTCCTTCATCTTGCAGCCCATCGTGGAGAATGCCTTCAAGCACGGCATCTCGCCCAAGGAAGAGGGCGGCGTGGTGCGCATCCGCATCAACCCGCTGCGGGATAAGGGGCTGCTCTATATCAGCGTCTGCGACAACGGCGTGGGCATCCGGCCCGAACAGCTGGCCCAGCTGAAAGCCGCGCTGGCCCAGCCCGGGGAGCGCTGGGAGCATATCGGCGTCTATAATGTGGCCGCACGGCTGCGGCTTCTGGATAAACGGGGGCGGCTGGTCATCCGCTCTCACCCGGGCCGGGGTACGGCCATCGGTATGTACCTGCCCCTTGTAGAACTTTTGGAGGAGGATTTGGACGATGATACGCCTGTTGATCGCGGATGACGAAAAGCTGGAGCGGGAGGCGCTTGCGGAGCTGGTCCAGCGCCGTTTTGAGCGGGAAGTGGTCCTGGAGGTGGCGGAAAATGGCCGCAAAGCTGCCGACACGGCGGTGCTGTGGGGCGCAGACCTCATCCTGATGGATATTGAGATGCCGGGCATGAGCGGCCTCGACGCTGCCCGCGCCGTGCTGGCCCAGCGGCCTTCCTGCCGGGTCATCTTCGTCACAGCCTACAGCCTGTTCCAGTATGCCCATGAGGCGGTGCATCTGGGGGCCTGCGACTATCTGCTCAAGCCGGTGGACCCCGACGAGCTGGAAGCCTCGGTGCGCCGGGCTATGCGGCAGATCGAGACGGAGCGGAAGCTGGAAGAGCTGGCCGCCGCCCGGCCCCAGCCGGAGCAGACGGAGACCGAAGAAGAGGCGGAAGACGCCCCCGAGGAGAGCGAGAACAGCCAGACGGCCCTCGTCATGGCCCATGTCCGCCGCTACCTCGAGGATAACTATATGTTCGATCTGTCGCTGGACAGCGTGGGCGAGATCCTGCACATCAGCCCGGCCTACCTGTCGGCGCAGTTCAAGAAATACCAGAAGATGAACTTCCTCGACTGCCTCACCGAGCTGCGCATCAACGCGGCAAAGGAATTGCTGGCCGACCCCTTCCGCTCCTCGGCGGAGGTGGCGTCGATGGTGGGCTACGAGGACGCCAGCTACTTCGCCCGGGCGTTCAAGAAACGCACCGGCATGACCCCCACCCAGTACCGCCGTCAGGCCGGCCGGAAGGCAAAGGCCGACCCGGAGGCCGGGCTGTGAGCGGGCGGATGATTTCCCGCCGCAGTGTGCTGGCGCTGGCCGCCTGTACGGCGCTGGGCGCTGTGGGCTGCGGCAAGACGGAAGAGTACACCGGCCCGGAGCTCATCCTGCGCTACGCCGAGAACCAGCCCGAGGATTATCCCACCACTCAGGCCGCTCTGGCCTTCGCCGACCTCGTGGCTGAGCGGACGGAGGGGAGGGTCAAAGTCGTGGTCTACAGCGGCGGGGAGCTGGGGGCCGAACAGAGCGTCATCGAGCAGATGCAGTACGGCGGCATCGACTTTGCCCGCGTCTCCCTGAGCCAGCTGGCCGAGTATCAGCCGGCCCTGAGCGTATTGCAGCTGCCTTTTCTCTATACCGACGCGCCCCAGATGTGGCGGGTGCTGGACGGCGAGATCGGCGATGAATTCCTCTCCGGCCTCGGCGCGATGGACCTCGTGGGCCTGTCATGGTTCGACGCCGGCGTCCGCAGCTTCTACACCCGCGAAAAGGTGGAGACGCTGGCGGACCTCGCGGGGCTGACGCTCCGGGTGCAGGAGTCGGACATGATGAGCGAGATGATACTGGACCTCGGCGCAAAGCCGGCGCAGGTGGTCTACAGCCGGGTCTATGCAGCCCTGCACAACGCCGAGATAGACGGCGCGGAAAACAACTGGCCCAGCTATGAGGCCATGGGCCACTACGAGGTGGCCCCCTATTTCTTAAAGGATGAGCACACCCGTGTGCCGGAGCTGCAGCTGGCCAGCAAGGCCGCGATGGAAAAGCTGGCGGAGCTGGACGAACGCTTCCCGGACATCATCCGCGCCTGCGGAAAGGAGAGCGCTCTGGCCGAACGCCGCCTCTGGGCGGAGCGGGAGGCCAGCGCCGAGAAGCATATGAGGGAATGGGGCGTGGAGGTGACGACCCTCTCCGCCGCCGAGAAAGCCCGCTTCCGGGCGGCAGTCGAGCCCGTGTACGCGGCTTTTAAGGAGCAGAGCCGCCTCATCCAGCGCATTCGAGAAGCCTGAAAAAGTGCGAGAGATATTACATTGTATTCATCTCGTTGGGCAGTGTGCTGAACAAACCGCACCGTGACTTGTAAGAAATGCATAAAAGTGTTTCTCACATTTTTTTGAAAAACAGGACATTTTTCATAAGCCCTTGTTCTGACTAAAAATTTTTGCTAAAGTGTGTACAGTAAATGAACGGACGGTGTGCGACCCGTGCAGAGCGCACCACCCTGAATGAGGAAAATTTAAGGAGGATTTTATCATGAAGAAGATTTCTCGTCGCAGCTTTCTGGCAGCAGCCGGTGTTTCCGCCGCTGCTCTGGCACTGACCGCCTGCGGTGGCTCCGGCAACAGCACTGCTGCCTCCTCTGCCGCCGCTTCCGCCGCTCCCGCCGGTGATGCCGCAGCTGCTGCTTCCGACCCGAAGGTGACTCTGGTCTACGCCGAGGTCAACCCGCTGGATACCATCGTCGGCCAGACCGGTTCTCACTTCAAGGAGAAGGTCGAGGAGCTGACCGGCGGCTCCGTCGTCATCGATGTGCAGGCTTCCGGCGTTCTGGGCTCTGAGAACGACGTTCTGGACGCTATCCTCGGCGGCTCCACCTCCATCGACATCAGCCGTATCTCCGCTTTCGCACTGACCAGCTACGGCTGCAACAAGTCCAAGCTGCTGTCCATCCCCTTCACCTTCGAGAACCGCGCACACTTCTGGAACTTCGCCAACAGCGAGCTGGCACCTGAGTTCCTGAACGAGCCTCAGGAGCTGGGCCTGCCCGTTCGTGGTATCTTCTACGGCGAGGAGGGCTTCCGTCACTTCTTCACGGTCAAGCCTGTTTCCGGCATCGCTGATTTCAAGGGCCTGAAGCTGCGCGTGTCCAACGACCCCGTCATGAACGGCATGGTCGAGGGTCTGGGCGCTAACCCCACCGTCGTCTCCTTCGGCGAGCTGTACAGCGCACTGCAGACCGGCGTTGTCGATGGCGCTGAGCAGCCCATCGCAAACTACAAGTCCAACGCCTTCCCCGAGGTCGCTAACAACCTGATCCTCGACGGCCATACTCTGGGCGCTGTGCAGGCTGTCATCACCGACAACGCCTGGAACAAGCTGACCGAGAACCAGCAGGCTGCCGTCATGGAGGCTGCTGCGGATACGCAGGCCTTCAACGCTGACCTGTCCGAGACCGCTGAGAACAAGGTCCTCGACGAGCTGAAGTCCTCCGGCTGCAACGTCGTCGATGTCCCCGATAAGACTCCCTGGCAGGAGGCTTGCGCTAAGGTCATCAGCGAGAACACCTCGGATCAGGCTGAGCTGTACCAGAAGCTGCTGGATATGAAGGCCTGATAACAGTGTCTTTGTCCTGAAGTAGTACATAAGCCCGGCGGGGGACTACGGGATACGCCCGCAGACCCGCCGGGCTTTTTATAAGAGTATGGAGGAGATCCTATGCCGAAAATCTTTACCACTCTGGATAAGATCAAGCCGGCGTACGACGTCACCTACAAAGTGGTCCTGTTTATCTGCAAGCTGCTGCTGATCGCAGATATTTTCATCACCACCATGTCGGTCATTGGTCGTTACGTCCCGTTCATCCCGGACCCTGCATGGACGGAAGAGGTCGTCCTGACCTGCATGAGCTACATGGCCGTGCTGAGTGCCGCTCTGGCCATCCGCCGCGGCGCACACATCCGGATGACCGCATTTGACGTCTACCTGCCCAAGATCGCCGTCAAGGTGCTGGACATCCTCGCCGATCTGGCGGTCTGCATCCTCGGCGTCATCATGATGGTGGTGGGCTGGAACTACGCCACCACCTTGGGCGGCCGCGGCTTCTATGTCTCGATGCCCTGGCTGAGCCGTTTCTGGATGTACTTCCCCGTGCCTCTGGCCGGTGTCGCCATGATCATCTTCGAGATCGAGGCGCTGTACAACCACATCAAGAGCTTTTTTGTAAAGGAGGAGAACTAATATGACAGTCCAGACACTGGCAATCGTTGTCCTTCTTGTCAGCTTCTTCGTCATGATCTTCCTGCGTTTCCCCATCGCATACGCCGTTGGCCTGTCCAGCGTGCTCTGCCTGATGGTGCAGGGTCAGGCACTGTCCGATGTCTGCCGCCTGATGGTCAAGGGCATCTCGTCCTTCAGCCTGATGGCCGTCCCCTTCTTCATCACCATGGGCGTCCTCATGGGCAGCGGCGGCATCTCCGAAAAGCTGATCGCTCTGGCTGACGCCTGCGTCGGCTGGATGCGCGGCGGCATGGCAATGGTCAACATCGTTGCTTCCTACTTCTTCGGCGGCATTTCCGGTTCTGCTTCCGCAGATACCGCCTCCATCGGCTCCATCATGATCCCCATGATGGTCGATCAGGGCTACGACGCCGACTTCTCCACCGCTGTCACCATCACCTCCTCCTGCGAGGGCCTGCTGGTCCCCCCGAGCCACAACATGGTCATCTACGCCACCACCGCCGGCGGCATCTCCGTGGGCAGCCTGTTCCTGGCTGGCTACCTGCCCGGCGCTCTGCTGGCCATCGTCCTGATGATCGGCTCCTATATCATCTCTGTGAAAGAAAATTACCCCAAGGGCTCTCCCTTCACCATCAGAGGCTTCATCAAGCAGATGGGCACCTCCATCTGGGCGCTGGCCGCAGTCGTCATCGTCGTGTTCGGCGTTGTCGGCGGTGTGTTCACCGCTACCGAGTCCGCTGCTATCGCAGTTATCTACTCTCTGCTGGTCTCCGTCTTTGTCTACAAGGGCCTCGACTGGAAGGGCGTCTGGCACGCTCTGGACGAGTGTGTCAACACTCTGTCCATCGTCCTCATCCTGATCGCCACCTCTGCAGTGTTCGGCAACTGCCTGACCATGCTGCACGTGCCTGATCTGGCCGCAAACGCCATCACCAGCGTCACCAGCAACCCCTATATCATCGCACTGCTCATCGACCTCATCGTCCTGGTTCTGGGCTGCATCATGGATATGGCTCCCATCATCCTGATCGCTACCCCCATCCTGCTGCCCATCGCCACCTCCATCGGCATCGACCCCATCCAGTTCGGTATCATCATGGTCCTGAACTGCGGCATCGGCCTGCTGACTCCCCCTGTCGGCGCTGTCCTGTTCATCGGCTCTGCCGTGGCGAAGCGCCCCATGGAGAAGGTCGTCAAGGCTACCCTGCCGTTCTATCTGTGCATGTTCATCGCTCTGCTGCTGCTGACCTATGTGCCTGACATCAGCCTCGCTATCCCGAAGCTGCTGGGCGGCTACGTCAGCCCCATCACCAACCCGCTTGGCCCGGTGTTCATCCACTGATAAGCTGATCGGCTCATCCTCCTCCGGATGACAGGATAAACGGAAAGCCCCCGCCTGCAAAGGCGGGGGCTTTCCGGCGTTATAGGATCGTCTGAAGTGCCGGAGCACTGCATTTCATAAGCTTTTTCAGGGTCAGCTCCTGCTGAGAGATTTGATACAGCAGCCGTGCGGCCAGCTCTTCGGGCGGGGCGGAAAGCCCGGGCCGGAATGCGTGTACTGCCCGGGTAAAGGCGTGGACGCCCTCTTCTGTTTGGAGCATCACCAGCTGGGTATGCCCCCGCAGCAGGGCAAACAGCCCGACCTGATACTCCCGGGTGTCCAGCAGAAGCTCCATCTCGTCGGCGGTGAGGACGAGGATGTCCGCGAAGGGGAAAAACTGCATCACCGTGTCCCGCAGGGTCTTTTCGCCGGGCCAGAGAGCCGGGCGGAGAGAGGGGACAAAGCAGACCGGCACACCGGCGGTGCGGGCGGTGTCCAGCGCGGCAAGGTGGGTGTAGCGGCAGGGGCTGTCCACGAGGCAGGCGCTGGAAAAGGCCAGCATTTCAGCATCTGCGGCCCAGTCAGCGCCCAGCTGTTCGGGTGCATAGAGCAGCTCCGAAGAACGGGTGCGGCAGCCTAGCTGTTCGCCGCCGCCGTCGAACAGCAGCGGCGTGGGGGCGCGGGAGGTGAAGGAGACCCGGCTGATATCCACACCGGCAGTAGATAAAGCGTCTGCGATGCGGTGTCCGAAAGCATCCTCGCCAAGCTGCGTTAAAAGAGAGGCTCTGCCGCCCTGTGCGGCATAAGCCAGTGCCAGCGAGGCGGCGCTTCCGCCCATGCGGGGAGAAAACGTCTCTGCCGACGCCAGCGGCGCGGGGCTGTTCAATTCCAGCCACGCTTCGCCCAGACAGTATAAAGTCTTGCCCGGCATGATGCACCCTCCCTTCTGCCTGTTTTCAAAAACAAACTACAGTATACACCCATCCGGGCGTTTGTGCAAATGGAGAGCTTGACAGCTTCGGTCGGATTGTGATAAACTGACGCAATATGGCAGTATATCTGAAATTTGAATGATAAAAGGAGGAGAACATGAGCCTTACCAAACAGTATTTCAAATACGTCAGCCAGAACATCTTCGGCCTGCTTGGGACGTCCTGCTACATCCTGGCCGATACCTATTTCATCTCGCAGGCGGCAGGCACCAGCGGTGTGGCTCTGCTGAACCTCTGTCTGCCCATCTACAACTTCATCTTCGCCATCGGCTCCATGCTGGGCCTCGGCGCGGCCACCCGCTACGCCATCCTCCGGGCGCAGGGCGACGAGCGCTCGGAGCGCTATTTCTCCAACGCCCTGCTCTGGGCGCTGGTGTTCGCCCTGCCCTTCATGCTGGCGGGCATCTTCTGCCCCGAGGTGCTGCTGCGGTTCATGGGCGGCGACGCGGAGATCGTTGCACTGGGCGTGGGGTACGCCCGCATCTTCCTGCTGTTCACGCCCTTCTTCATGTGCAACTACATCGTCGCGGCCTTTGTCCGGAACGACGGCGACCCCTCGCTGGCCATGGTGGCGACCCTCTGCGGCAGCCTCTTCAACGTGGTGTTCGATTACATCTTCATGTTCCCCATGGGCCTCGGCCTGCCCGGCGCGGCGCTGGCGACGGCGGTCTCGCCGGTGTTGAGCATTGCGCTCTGCAGCCGCCACTTCTTCAAAAAGAGCAGCACCGTCCGCCTTGTGCGGCAGCTGCCCTCGCCGGAGCTGCTGGCCCAGAGCTGCCAGCTGGGCGTCTCGGGCTTCGTGGGAGAGATGTCCTCCGGCGTGACCACCACCGTCTTCAACCTGCTGCTCCTGCGTCTGGCGGGCAATGTGGCCGTGGCGGCTTACGGCGTCGTGGCGAACTACGCGCTGGTGGCGACGGCTGTCTTCAACGGCGTGGCCCAGGGCGCACAGCCGCTGGTCAGCAGGTGCTACGGCAAAAACGATGCCGCCGGTGCCCGCAAGCTCCTGCTGCTGGGCAGCGGAACAGCGCTTGCGCTGGCGGCGGCACTGTACGCAGTTCTGTTCGGGTTCACCGGGCCGATCGTCGCGGTCTTCAACAGTGAGAACTCGGCCCTCATGGCGCAGTATGCCTTCAGCGGGACGCGCATCTACTTCCTCGGCTATTTCTTCGCGGGCCTCAATATCGTGGCCGCCGGCTATCTGGGCGCGGTGGACCGCCCCGCAGAGGCTTCTGCGACGTCGCTTTCCCGCGGCATCGTGGCCATCGTGGCCTGCTCTCTGGTGCTGAGCGCCCTCTTCGGGATGAACGGCGTCTGGGCCGCGTTCCCGGCCTCTGAGGCCATCACGGCCTGCCTGACCCTCTTCCTGCTGAAGCGGAAAAAGCGCATCGCTTAAATAAACAATTCCTGCTCCAACCGCTGCTGCTCGGGCGAAAGCTCGGGCAGAGCGCTCCGACCGGCCATCGCCCGCCACTGCGTGGGAGATTGGCCGGTCGTTTTTTTGAAGACGCGGCAGAGGTAGTTGGCCCCCGAGAAACCGCAGAGGCTGGCGATGACATCCAGCGTGTACTCCCGGTGGAGCAGCAGACGCATGGCGGCTTCTATGCGGACGCTGGTGAGATACCGCCCCGGCGAGACGCCCAGCGCCGCCGTAAAGGCCCGGACGAGGTGGCTCTTGGAGACGCCCAGCCGCTCGCTCAGCTCTTCCACGCCGTAGAGCCCGGCGTAGTTCCTGCGGATGTCCTCGATGGCGGCGGCCACCAGCGGGGGCAGGGCAGGGGCGGCGCTGTCGGCGTCTGAGAGCTCGCACAGCAGCGCGAAGGCCAGCTGACTGCGCACCCGCTCCGAGGCGTCCTGCTCTTCGGCAAGGCGCCCCATCAGCTCTGCCGCCGCCGGGCAGGTCTCGCCCCGGGCGAGGAAGGGCATCTCGGAAAGCCCTGCGAGGAACTGTTCCGCTGCCTGCCCGGTGAGCTGGACGCAGAGCAGATGACACTCGTTTTCCGGCGCGAGGGTCAGCGGCCCCCGGCTCAGCACGAGATGGCCCGCTGCGGCATTCTGGGGCGGCAGCAACAGGGCAGAACCTGCCGGCATCAGGTCGAGATCGGACAGCGAGACGACACATTTTCCGCTGGAAACGAGGCAGACCCAGAGCCCCTCGCCCCGCAGGGTGAGGGGCTCTTCCGGCTGGGCATCCTCCACGATGCCGAGGGCGGCAGTCGTGCTGGGAGAGTAAATCAATATCTGACACCTCAAATCAATAAAATGCTATTTTATAACACAAAATAATCTGCTATTATAATAGCAATGAAACGGCTCATCGTCAAGCGGAGCCTTTGAATGCAACAACATCAATGGAGGAAAATGTCTTATGGCTTCTATCAGCTGCCAGCATATCTACAAGATCTACCCCGGTGCTACGGCTCCTTCCGTCACCGATTTCAACCTGGAGATCCAGGACAAGGAATTCATCATCTTCGTCGGCCCCTCTGGCTGTGGTAAGTCCACCACCCTGCGCATGATCGCCGGTCTGGAGGAGATCTCCAAGGGCGAGATGTACATCGGCGGCCGCCTCATCAACGATGTTCCCCCGAAGGACCGCGACATCGCCATGGTCTTCCAGAGCTACGCTCTGTACCCCCACATGACCGTCTACAAGAACATCGCTTTCGGTCTGGAACTGCGCAAGACCCCGAAGGACGAGATCGACCGCCGCGTCCACGAGGCTGCTAAGATCCTGGAGATCGAGCACCTGCTGGACCGCAAGCCAAAGGCTCTGTCCGGTGGTCAGCGTCAGCGTGTCGCTCTGGGCCGTGCAATGGTCCGTAACCCGGCAGTCTTCCTGCTGGACGAGCCTCTGTCCAACCTGGACGCTAAGCTGCGTACCTCCATGCGCACCGAGATCATCAAGCTGCACAAGAAGCTGGCTACCACCTTCATCTACGTTACCCACGACCAGACCGAGGCTATGACCATGGGCGACCGTATCGTTGTCATGAAGGACGGCATCATCCAGCAGGTCGATACCCCGCAGAACCTGTACGATATGCCCTGCAACATGTTCGTCGCCGGCTTCATCGGCAGCCCCCAGATGAACTTCCTGGACGGCACCATCGTCAAGAAGGGCGACCAGTACAGCGTCGATCTGGGCGGCGACCTCATCCCCCTGCCCAAGGAGAAGACCGCTGACGGCAAGCTGGATTCCTACGTCGGCAAGAAGGTCAAGATGGGCATCCGTCCCGAGGACATCGACGATGAGCCCGAGTTCATGGCAAAGCACACCGACTGCCAGCTGGATACTCAGGTCGATGTCTCTGAGATGATGGGCGCTGAGATCTACCTGTACCTGGAGTACAAGGGCAACAAGATGACCGCCCGCGTCGCTCCCACCTCCAAGGCCCGCAACGGAGACACCGTCCGCGTCGCCTTCGATCCCCACAAGGTCCACCTGTTCGACGTCGAGACCGAGCAGACCATCCTGAACTGAATAAGATAGTCTACGATCATTTTTGATCCTCCTATCATAAGAAAAGCCGTCGGGCCGCAAGGCCCGGCGGCTTTTCCTGTGCCGGAAAAAGACATCATAAAAACCCATGCTGCGGCAAAGCAAAACGCAGCATGGGTGCGGAAATGGCTTGTGAAGTCAGGGGACGCTTGGATCAGCGGGCCTTGACGTACTTGTGCAGGGCAGCGCGGACAGCGCCGGGGCCTGCGAAGAGCTCCTTGGCCATGGACTCGATCTTCTCGCCCAGACCGACGGCGTACAGGTCCACGCCGAAGACATCGGTGCGGCTGTACAGAGCCTTCAGGCAGGAGAAGTCCTGCTCACCGGCTTCCACCTTCAGGGGAGCCACGATGGCCTGCAGCTCAGCCAGCAGCGGATCGGGAGAGATCTCGAAGGGCTGGCCGTTGTCGTCGATGCCCTTCAGGTAGCGGGCATAGCCAGCCAGCACCAGCGGGATGAGGATGAGGTTGGACTTGTCCAGACCGCGCGCCTCGTAAGCCTTGATGGTTTCGCCGAAGCGGATGGCCAGCTTCTGGGAGGTATCGGTGGCGATACGCTGAGGAGCGTCGGGCATGAAGGGGTTGGGCAGACGGCGGTTGATGACAGCGCCGATGAACTCGTAGGGGTTCAGAACGCCGGGGTCAACGACGACGGGCATCGCCTCGATGTAGCCGATCTTCTGGATGAAGCTGCGCAGGTCCTCATCGGCCATCTCGGCGGAGATGAGGGTGTAGCCCAGCATGCAGCCGTAGATGGACATGGCGGTGTGCAGGGGGTTGAGGCAGGTGCAGACCTTCATCTTCTCGATCTTATCGACGGTCTCGCGGTCGCAGTAGAGGACACCGCCCAGCTCCAGCGGAGGACGGCCATTGGTGTAGTGGTCCTCGATGCAGAGGTACTGGGTCTCCTCGGCGTTGACGAAGGGAGCGGTGAAGGTGTGCTTCTCGGTGACGATGGTGTAGTTGTCCTCAAAACCGTCGTCAGCCAGCATCTTCTGGACCTTGGCATCCGGGCGGGGAGTGATCTTGTCGATCATGCTCCAGGGGAAGGTGATCTTGGTCTCGTCCTTGACGTAGGCCAGGAACTCGGCGGGGACCAGGCCCTGCTCGACCCACTTGGAAGCGTAGGCAAAGACTGCGGCCTTGACCTTATCGCCGTTGTGAGAGCAGTTGTCCATGCTCTGGACGGTCAGGGGCAGCTTGCCGGCCTTGAAGCGCTCGTAGAGCAGGGCAGTGACCTTGCCCATGGCCAGAACGGGGGTCAGGCCGCGCTCGAGGTCAGCAGGAGCGACGCCGTAGCCCTTCTCGGTGATGGTGAAGGAGATCATCTGCAGGCTGGGTGCCTGGAAGATCTCGACCAGACGTGCCCAGTCAGCGCCGAAGGAGTAGTCAGCCTTCAGGCTCTCGGTGACGGAGGCGATGACCTTCTTCTCGATGTCGCCGGTGGACTTCAGGCAGACCAGCAGGCTCAGGTTGTCGTAGGGCTGATAAGCCTTGTCAATGATCTCGTAGTCGAAGCTCTCGGCCACGATGACGCCGCGGTCATACTTGCCGCTGTTCAGGGCGTCGTTCAGGATGGCAGCCGGGAATGCGCGGAAGATGTTGCCGGCGCCGAAGTGGACCCAGGTGGGTTCGGCGTGGGTCTTGGCCTTGACGGCCTCAACGTCAAACTTGGGCAGCTCGTAGCCCTTTTCTGCCCACTCGGCGGACAGATTGCCGTTCTTGATATCAGTCAGCTTCATGATATATCAGCCCTTCTTCTTCTCTTCGTCCAGACGGTCCAGCAGGTCCCAGACGCCCAGCATATACTGGATGCCCAGCGCACGGTCATACTTGCCGTAGCCGGGGCGGCAGCTGCCGGGGCCTTCCTCCCACAGCTGACGGCCATGGTCGGGGCGGATGTAGCCCTCGAAGCCGCAGTCATGGTAGGCGCGCAGGATCTCGATGATGCCGGTCTCGCCGCAGCAGTCGCGGTGGGCAGCTTCGGAGAAGTCGCCGTTGGGGAAGTGATGGATGTTGCGGATGTGTGCGAATGCGATGCGGTCGCAGTGCTTGCGGACGATCTCAGCCACGTTGTTGTTGGGGTTGGCGTTCAGGCTGCCGGAGCAGAGGGTCAGGCAGTTGTACTCGTCGTCCACCATGCTCAGGAAGCGGTCGATGCTCTCGGCATCCACCAGCAGGCGGGGCAGGCCGAAGATGTCCCAAGGGGGGTCGTCCATGTGGATGGCCATCTTGATGTCGCACTCGCGGCAGGTGGGCATCAGGGCTTCGAGGAAGTACTTCAGGTTCTCCCAGAGCTTTTCCTTGGTGACAGGGGCGTAGGCCTTGAACAGCTCGTCCAGCTTTGCCATCCGCTCCGGCTCCCAGCCGGGGAAGGTCATGTTGTACTTCTCGGTGAAGGACATGATGTACTCGGCCATGGACTTGTAGTCGCCCTTGATCTTGTCCTTCTCGTAGAACAGTGCGGTGGAGCCGTCGCCGACGGGGTGGAACAGGTCGGTGCGGGTCCAGTCGAAGATGGGCATGAAGTTGTAGCAGATGACCTTGACACCGAACTTGGACAGGTTGCGGATGCACTGCTTGTAGTTCTCGATGTACTGATCGCGGGTGGGCAGGCCGATTTTGATGTCGTCGTGGACGTTGACAGACTCGACAACGTCCATGTCGAAGCCGTAAGCGTGGATCTGGTCTGCGACCTTCTGGATCTCGTCGATCTCCCAGATCTCGCCGGGCATCTTGCTGTGCAGCGCCCAGACGATGCTGGTCACGCCGGGGATCTGCTTGATGTCGCTGAGGGTGACGGGGTCGTTGCCCTCGCCATACCAGCGCCAACCCATTTTCATAGGCATAGTGGATGTCCTCCGTTAACATTGCTTTGCGTTTATGCGCGGCAGGAGTGCCTCGCTCTCTCACTTATATTCTAATATATCAGTTGAGAATTGGCAATAGTCGATTTGCCGAGTTTTGATGTTTTTTCTTGTATACTTTAGACAAATTGACATGGAAATGACAAAAAAGAGCCCTCTCAGTCACCTCCGGTGACAGCTCCCCCAGAGGGGGAGCCGCTGGCGTGTCGGTAAGGTCTGCACAAGACGAGAGAAGCTCAGACTGGTCTAAAACAATAGTGCCCCGCTACAGAGGGCAGCGGAGCACTAGCTTTTGCGATATGAGAAATTTAAGCGGTCAGCTCAGAGTGGCCCGGCTTGCCAATGGCTCTCCCTTTGGGAGAGCTGGCGCACCAGCGCCTGAGAGGGCTATTAACGCTTCACGTTGAAAGCAGCCATGCCGGGGTAGACGGCGCTGCCGCCCAGCTGCTCCTCGATGCGCAGCAGCTGGTTGTACTTTGCCACACGCTCGGTGCGGCTGGGGGCGCCGGTCTTGATCTGGCAGGTGTTCAGGGCCACGGCCAGGTCGGCGATGGTGGTGTCCTCAGTCTCGCCGGAGCGGTGAGAGCTGATGGCGGTATAGCCGGCCTTGTGAGCCATCTTGATGGCTTCCAGAGTCTCAGATACGGAGCCGATCTGGTTCAGCTTGATGAGGATGGCGTTGCCGGCACCCAGCTGGATGCCCTTGGCCAGACGCTCGGTGTTGGTGACGAACAGGTCGTCGCCCACCAGCTGGACCTTGCCGCCCAGCTCGCGGGTCATCTCCTGCC
>ERZ809726.225-NODE-225-length-16537-cov-7.87459_pt1 | contig 16537 bp, 13 predicted proteins | sample MGYA00520315_ERZ809726 | MGnify/ENA primary metagenome ERZ809726 (study PRJEB31588, sample SAMN03401187) | human gut metagenome | study: EMG produced TPA metagenomics assembly of the PRJNA231909 data set (A prospective, longitudinal analysis of the...
GTTTCATGACATTCCCCTCCCCTTTTCTGCCATCTTATGCAGGGCGGGGCGGGGTCATACCGGATTTACTCGGCCTTCGGGGCGTCGTGGGCGGCTGCCAGCACGTTGTCCTGCTCGATGATCTCGTACATCTCGCGGGCCACGTCCTTGGTGCGGGGCTCCACGTCGGAGAGGACCTTCACCTTGATGGGCCGGTTGCCGAAGGTGACCTCGATGATGTCGCCGGCCTTGACGGCCTGGCTGGCCTTGGCGGTCTTGCCGTTGATGAGGATGCGGCCCGCGTCGGCCACCTCGTTTGCCACCGTGCGGCGCTTGATGAGCCGCGAAACTTTCAGATATTTGTCTAAACGCATGATTCTCCTCCTGCCCTGTACAGCGGAGCCCACAGGCTCACGCCCCACAGGGCCTTCCTCATCCCGCTCAGACCTGACCGGCACGCCAGTGGCTCCCCCTTTGAGGAAAGACTTCCCCCGGCCGGGGGAAGATGTCGCGCAAGCGACAAAAAGGGGAATCTGGCGCGCAAGCGCCTGAGAGGGCTACAAAAAAGCCGCCGGGCCTAAAGGTTCCGGCGGCGATGGGTCTTCTCTTACAGGGTGTCCTTCAGAGCCTTGCCCGGCTTGAACACGATGCTCTTGGAAGCAGCGATGGTGATGGGCTCGCGGGTGCGGGGGTTGATGCCCTGACGCTCAGCGCGCTCACGCACCTCGAAGGTGCCGAAGCCGGAGATGGAGATCTTCTCACCCTCGGCCATGGCCTTGCCCAGTGCCTCGAATGCAGCGTTGACAGCCATCTCGGCGCTCTTCTTGCTCATCTCAGTGTTTGCCGCAACCTGTGCGATCAGATCGGTCTTGGTCATAATAAAAACCTCCACAATATTCTCAACATTTTCTATTCGAGCAGACGGTCTGACCGTCTGGTACCCGTTTACGTTTCGTCCGCTTCCAGCCTCCGGGTAAAGCGCCTGGCCGCGAAGGTCAGAGCCTCTTCGGCGTCCACACCGGCCAGACGCATGGCATCGGCGGCGGCCAGCAGCAGCTCACCGGCGTTCTCCGCCGTCTGCTCTGCGTCCCACGCGGCCCTGGCGTTGTCCAGAGCCCTGGCCGCACCGGCGGCATCCTCCGGCCCGCAGCCGAACCGCGCGGCCCGCTTCTGGAGCTTCTGGGCGCGCATCAGGGCGGGCAGGGTGGCCGGGACGGTGTCCAGCTCATCGGCCAGGGTCGTGCGGCCCTTTTCCTTATTTTTGAGCGCATCCCAGCTGTTTATACCAGCATTTTCCGCCGCCGAGGAAGCAAAGATGTTCGGGTGGCGGAAGACCAGCTTCTCGCACACCTCGCGGCAGACCTTTTCCATGTCGAAACGGCCCCGCTCCTCCTCGATGACGGTGTGGAACACCACCTGCATCAGGACGTCGCCCAGCTCTTCCTGCATCATGACAGGGTCGTCGGCGTCGATGGCTTCCAGCGCCTCGCACGTTTCTTCCAGAAAGTTTTTCCGGATGGAAGCGTGGGTCTGGACTTTGTCCCACGGACAGCCGTTCTCCCCGTCTCTCAGGATGCGGATGATCTCCACGAGGTCTTCCGCCGTATAGTGTTCCCTCGGCGTCCAGTCCTGCATGGGGCGTCTCCTTTCCGCATTCCGAAAACATCTGCGAACAGATTAAAATTGTACCGCAGAATCTGCCGAAATGCAAGGGCACAAGCGCATTTTCCGGCTTTTTGCGGCAAAATTTTCATTTCATTCACAACAAAAGGCGGCATCCCCCGGAGGACACCGCCCTGCGTGGGCTTTTTCGCTTACAGCTGTGCGCCGCACTTGTTGCAGAACAGCGCGTCGTCCGAGACGGGCGCGCCGCACTGGGGGCAGGTCTTGGCCTCGTCGTCCTCGGTCTTTTCCTCGGCGGGCTCTGCGGCAGCGTCAGCCGTCCCATCGGCGGCCTCTTCCGTATCCTCGAAAGTCGTCTCAATGACGGTATCCGGCTCGAGAGAGGCTTTCAGGTCGGAGAGCTCCTGCTCGATGTTGGCGATCATCTCGATGTATTTGTCCACAAGGGGCTGGTTCTCCTCGTTGCCCTTGGCCAGACTATACACCAGTGCGCCCAGCTGGCGCTGCGCCTTGTACAGCTTGCTCTGCGCGTTCACGATCTTTGCCTGGGTGCGGCCCTTTTCGGCCAGATCCAGCGCGGCATTCTTGCCTTTCTCGGCATACTCGAGGCCCATTTCCTTGATCTTATTGAAGTCCATAAAAGACACCTCACTTGTCTATGCCCGGGGCGGGCAGCACTCCTCTGCGTTTTCTGCTCAGGCTGTCCCTGTGCCGCCGGAGATTATTTTCATTATAGCGCACTCCCGGGGGGAATGCAACGAATCCCACCCAAGTTTTACAGAATCGTGCGGATTTGGAAACATTTTTTTCGCAATTTGCACACTTTCCGCGTTCTGATGTCGTTTAGAAGCTGTTTTCGTAAGCAGGGTGCGCCGAACGGCGAGGATTTTTGCCCGCAGACAAGGCGATTTTCCGCAGCAATCCTGACGGATTGCAAGGGAAAGCAACGCAGTATGCGGGCAAAAAGACCGTTTCGGGCGGTGGGCAATGCTTAGGAAAACGGCTTCTCAAACCTCACCTGCGTAGAACTCGCGCAGCATGCTGTCGGCGGGCAGAAGCTCCAGCTCCACCGGGGCCACATGCTCGAAGCGGCGGGCCGTCTCGTCCCAGAGCTCCGCGTTGCGGCCTTCCAGCGTGAAGCGCTGGCTCACCGGGCGCAGGAGCTTTGCGATGAGGCCCAGCTCGTAGGTGAAGGAAGTGTCCAGCAAAAAGTCTGCCGTGGTCTTGAAGCCCTTGATATACCGGGTCTCGCCGTCGAGGACCCGGTCCCACATGGCGAGGGTCTTGGCGGGGCTGCGGCCCCGGGCTGCGGCATCCCGCAGGGTGCGGCGGCAGAGGCGGATGTCCTGGGTGTTGATGACACGGCGGCCATCAATGCAGTATTCCTCCCGCAGGCCGGCGTAAATGCGGTAGACGTCGTCGCCCTTCACAAGGCCCGTCAGCTCGGGGTTCAGGGCGTGGATGCCCTCCACGATGCAGACGCCGCCCTTGAGGTCCAGCGTCTCCGTCTCGGAGGAGCGGGACTCGGCGGTGAAGTCGTAGATGGGCAGCACGGTCTTTCCGGTGGTGCTCAGATCGCTGAGGCACTGGCGGATGAGGGACATATCCAGCGTGTCGGGGTTCTCGTAGTCCAGCGTACCGTCGGGCAGGCGGGGGTAATACTGAGCGCCCTTGAAGAAGTTATCCAGACTGATGACATGGGCCGGGGTGCCGGAGGCTTCCAGAGCCTCGGCCACCTTATGAGCCGAAGTCGTCTTGCCGCTGGCCGACGGGCCGGTGAGCATGACGATCTTGGCGCGGGAGTCCCTGATCTTCTGGGCAGCATAGGCCACCCGCTGGCGGTAGCTCTTCTCGCTCATCTCCGCCAGCGCCGCCGGGCTCTGGGCGGCGACGTTGTACAGGTCTATCTCAACCAGACGTTTCGGTACCCAAATCGTGATCATAAAAAACAGCCACTCCTTTTTTCCGTTCCAGCACTTCGTCGAAACGCTGGATGTATTCTGTCGGATACTTGAAATTGAAGATGCGCTGCATCCGCTTGCCGCCGTCGGCCACCAGCTTGGTGCTGCCGCCTGCGCCGGCCGAGAGGATGGTCTGGACCTCTTCCATGATATAGATATTATAATACCCCTCGTGGCCCGGCTTGCACCAGCCCACGTTTTCCAGGTTTTGGAGGGTATTTTTCTGACGATAGAGGTAGTAGGGCCGATAGCCCGCCTCGGCCAGCAGATGGCACTTTTTCAGCATGGCGGCCACGTCGGCGTAGTCGTTCTCCTTCTGGTCCTCGATGACGATGCGGGAGGCCCGCTTGAGGGTCAGGGTGTGGACGGTGATGTTCTCGGGGTCGAGGGCGATGGCCTGACGCAGGCTCTTCTCGAACCCTTCCACCGTGTCGCCGGGCAGGCCGGCGATGAGGTCCATGTTGATGTCGTCGTGGCCTGCGGCCCGGGCCTCGGCATAGCAGTCGAGGATGTCCTGAGCCGAGTGCTTGCGGCCAATGTTCGCCAATACTTCATCCGAGAAGGTCTGAGGGTTGATGGAGATGCGGGTCGCGCCGTATTCCTTGATGACGGCCAGCTTTTCGGCGTCGGTGCAGTCGGGGCGTCCGGCTTCCACCGTGTATTCCACGATGGCGGAAAGGTCGAAGCAGTCCCGCACCGTCCCCATGAGCTGGCGCAGCTGCGCTGCCGAGAGGCTGGTGGGGGTGCCGCCGCCGATGTAGATGCTGCAGAGCTTCAGCCCGGCCTTGTCGGCCTCGTCCCGGATGGCCTCGACCTCTCTGCACAGGCAGTCCACATAGGGCTGCACCAGCTTGCGGTCACGGTCGAGGTTGCAGCTGACGAAGCTGCAATAGCTGCACCGGGAGGGGCAGAACGGGATGCCGATATAGAGGCTGTAGGTCTTGGGCGCGCTGCCTGCTTTCAGGATAGGCTCCTGCAAGTCCGCGATGGCCTTGGCCATGCCGTATTTTTCGGGCGAGCAGTCGAAGCGCTTCAAAAAGAAATCGTCGATCTCCTCTTCCGTCCAGCCCGCGGCCCGCTTGTCGTGGACGAGGCGCACCGGGCGGACGCCGGTCATCTTGCCCCAGGGCGGGCGGATGCCCGTCCAGCTGCGCAGCAGGTCATAGGTCAGGCTGGCCAGCGCAAATTCCGGCGTCTCGCCGCCCTCTTCCACGGGAATGGGCAGAGGTGCTTCGACGGTCCGGCTCTTGCCGCCCTGCCGCACCATGGCCCAGAGCTTGTCAGGCCGCTTCTCGGCCCAGACGCAGTCTGCGCCGTCCTCGGGCGGGGTGAGGGTGAGCGGGGCCATTGGGTAGAACAGGCGGACGAGGTGCTCCACCTCGTAGCCCGAGCCGAGGCCCGTGATATAGATATTCATGTGAAATCCCGCCTTTTTATGCGTTTCTCAGCGCATTTTTGATATAGAAGTTGGTGGCGGCCTCCTGCCCGAAGGTCGAGAAATCGCCGTGGCCGGGCAGCACCTGCGCCTCGGCCGGGACGGGCAGGGCCGCGAACTTGCGCAGGCTCTCGTCCATCTTCCGGCTGTCGCCGCCCTCGAGGTCGGTGCGGCCGATGCTGCCCTGAAAGACCGTGTCGCCCACGAAGAGATAGTTTTCGCACAGCAGCACCACGCTGCCCTCGGTGTGGCCGGGGGTGTGCCAGACGGTGAAGCGCAGCTCATCGAGGGGGATGACCTCCCCCTCTTCGTAGCCGCTGTCCGAGCCCTTGAGGGGCAGCAGCTGGGTCCCCCGACAGTCGGCGGGCTCACAGTAGAGCTTTGCGCCCCACTCGCGGCTCAGGACCCCCGCACTGCCCACATGGTCGTAGTGGCCGTGGGTGCAGAGGATGAGGCTCAGCCTGCCGCCGTGCTCCTTTAAGATCTTATCGTACTCCTGCACCTCGGCGGCGGGGTCGATGACCACCGCGTTACCTGCGTCCGAGATGAGCAGGAAGCTGTTGGTGTAAAACGGCGCAGGGCCGACCAGATGAAATGCCTTCATGGTTTATTTTTCTCCTTTATGCCACTCGTCGGTGTCGATGACGATGGTGCAGGGGCCTTCGTTGACCAGCGACACCTGCATATCCGCGCCGAACTCGCCGTGCCGGACATCCTTGAGGCCCTGCCTGTTCATCTCGGCGAGGAACAGCTCGTAGGCGTCCACAGCCAGCGGCGGTTTTGCCGCCTTGATGAAGCTGGGACGGAAGCCCTTCTTCGTGTCGCCGTAGAGGGTGAACTGACTCACCACCAGTGCAGAGTACCCGAGGTCCTTTGCGCTGAGGTTCAGCTTGTCGTTTTCGTCCTTGAAAATGCGCAGGCCCGCGCATTTTTCAGCCAGCTTCGGCACGATGTCGAGGGTATCGGTGTCCTTGACGCCCAGCAGGATGACGAGGCCGGGGCCGATGGGGCGCGGCTCGCCGCCGTTGACCCGGACGCTGGCCGAGGATACGGCCTGAATGACTGCACGCATATTAGCTCCTTGTTACCTTGAGCACATCCTTGACTTTGGACAGACGGGCCACGACCCGGTTGAGGTGCTCTGTATTGTTGATGCCGATGGTCAGGCTGATGACGGCACAGTTGTTCTCCACCTGACGGGCGTTCATGGCGTAGATGGGGACGCGGATGTCAGCCAGCGCGGCCAGCACATCGGACAGCAGCTCGTTGCGGTTGAGGGCGATGATCTCCAGACCGGCCTTGTAGCTGTCCTTGACGCTGTCGGCCCAGTACGCCTTGACCCAGCGGGGGGCGTTGGAGGGGTCTTTCATGCTGGACACCGCGTTGGCGCAGCTCTGCTTGTGGATGGAGACGCCGAAGCCCCGGGTGATGAAGCCCACGATGGGGTCGCCGGGCAGGGGCGAGCAGCACTTTGCAAATTTGATGGGGGTGTTATCGAAGCCCTCCACCACTACGCCGTCAGTGGCGTGGACGCGGCTCAGATCGACCTTCGGCAGGTCCTCCATCGACTTGTTCTCGGCAGCCTCGGCGGCCTTGAGCTTCTGCCACTCCTCTTTGAGCTTGGGCAGGCAGTTGGCGATGGTCATGCCGCCGTAGCCGATGGCAGCGTAAATTTCCTCCGCGTTGTTCTGACGCAGACGGCGGCTGCAGCTGCCCACGAACTCGTCCAGCTGGTCGTCGGGGATGAAGATCATCTCCCGGCGCAGCTCTTTGGCCAGCGCGTCGCGGCCCTGCTGGATGTTCTCTTCGCGGCGCATCTTCTTGAACCAGTTGCGTATCTTGCTCTTGGCCTCGCTGGTGCGCACGATCTTGAGCCAGTCGCGGCTGGGGCCTTTGTCCGCCGGGCCGAGGATGACTTCAATGATCTCGCCCGTCGCCACGACATGGTCGATGGGGACGATGCGGTTGTTGACCTTACAGCCCACCATCCGGTTGCCGACGGCAGAGTGGATGGCGTAGGCAAAGTCGATGCAGTTGGCGCCCGCAGGCAGGTTGATGACGTCGCCCTTCGGGGTGAAGGCAAAGACCTCCTCCGGCAGCAGGTCGCTCTTCAAATCGTGGAGCAGATTGCCGGAATCCTCGCTGACGCGCTGGTTTTCCAGCAGCTGGCTGACCCATGCCAGACGCTCGTCCAGCTTATCGTGGCCCTCGAGGCCCTCCTTATACTTCCAGTGGGCGGCAACGCCGTACTCGGCCTGCTCGTCCATGGTGCGGGTGCGTATCTGCACCTCGAAGGGGATGCCCTCGTGGCCGATGACGGTGGTGTGGAGGCTCTGGTAGCCGTTGGGCTTGGGGGTGGAGATATAGTCCTTGAAGCGGTTGGGCAGCGGGTGGTACATATCGTGGATGAGGCCCAGGGTGCTGTAGCACTCAGCCAGGGTGTCCAGAATGATGCGCACCGCGTAGATGTCGTAAATTTCATCGAAGGACTTGTTCTGCATGATGGTCTTGCGGTAGATGCCGTAGATGCTCTTGACTCTCCGCTTGATGGTCGCGCCCTCGATGCCGCTCTCCTCGAGGCGGCTCTTGATGACGCCCGACACGCTGGCCAGAAACTCGTCGCCTGCGCGCTCGCTGAGCATCTTGTTGATCTCCTCGTAGCCCACGGGGTCGAGGTAGTGGAGGCTGCGGTCTTCCAGCTCCTCCTTGACGTTCAGGATGCCCAGACGGTTGGCGATGGGGGCATAGACCTCCATGGTCTCCCGGGCCTTGTCGCGGCGCTTCTGCTCCGGCCATGCGTCGCCGGTGCGCATATTGTGCAGGCGGTCACAGAGCTTGATGATCATGACGCGGACGTCACGGCTCATGGCCAGCAGCATCTTGCGCAGGTTCTCGGCCTGCAGCTCTTCGATATTGGAAAACTGGATCTTGGTCAGCTTGGTGACGCCGTCCACCAGCGCGGCCACCTCTTCGCCGAAAGCGGCGGTCAGGTCGGTCAGCGTGGTGGGGGTGTCCTCCACCACATCATGGAGCAGGGCGGCGGCGATGCTCTCGCTGTCCATGCCGAGGTCCAGCACGAGGCGGGCCACGGCCAGCGGGTGGCAGATATAGGGCTCACCGCTGCGGCGGCAGACCCCCTTGTGGGCGTCGTTGGCCAGATCGTAAGCCTTTTCTATCATGGCCATATTGTAGGCTTTGCCGCTGGCTTTGATGGCCTCCACCAGCTTCTCCCAGGTCACGATCTCGGGCCGCACCTCCGAGGGAAGGGTCCCCTCAGGGGCGTTGGCCGGCAGGGCCGTTGCGGCCACGGTAGCCATCTCCGTCACCGGCACGGGCTGGTGGAGATGGGTCTTTGCAGAGTAGCTGTCCTCTTTCGCCGCAGCCGGTGCTGCGGGCGCGGAGACGACAGGTTTCTTTCCCTCAGGCATCTTTATCGTTCCTCCAGACATTTCAGGATGGGCGCATCGGCAAGGTTCTTCTTTCCGGTGGCAGGCACGAGTTCCCAGAACTTTGCCCCGCCCCGGTCAGCCGCTGTGATGAGGCCGACCTGTTCCAGCGCGGCGACGGCCACCAGCGTCCGGCCGGTGTTCTCCTCGCCGAGTTTTGCAAACAGGGGCTGCAGGTCTTCGGCGTGCCAGCGCCGCGCCTGCAGCTCCCGATAAACGGTGATGATATGGCTGCGCTCCGGGGCGATGCTCTCCTTCTGCTCCGGTGTCAGGGGCGTACCCCGGCGCAGCGCCTGCACCAGCGCAGCCTGCTCTGCAGCTGTGTTGCCGAGGCCCGCCGGGTGCAGCTCGATGATGCGGCCCGACAGCTGTGCGCCCCGGGGCGAATCGTAGACCGAAAGGCTGATGGCTGCGTCCACGACGTCGCCCGTCGAGTAAGGCACCTGTTCCGGGTGCATCCCGAACCAGACGGCGTAGATGCTGGAATTGCCCTGCCGCAGACGCAGACGGCAGTGCTTGCCCTCCGAGACGGCGTAGACCCCCTCCACGACAGCCATTTCCAGCACGAAGACCGGGCTGGGGTTGTCGGCACCGTAGGGTGCCAGCTGGTCGAGGCGGCGGACGCTCTCCACCGTCAGGCGGTCGAGGTGGACGGACAGATCGCATTCCAGCGGCGGGGTGCGCAGCACGGGACACTCCCGGGCCGCCCAGTCGTTGAGCCGCTGGCGGAGCGTCTGCAGATCCTCTTCCCGCACCGAGAGGCCCGCTGCCATGGCGTGGCCGCCGAAGCGGAGCAGGATGTCGGCGCAGGAGGCGATGCACTCGTGCAGGTTGAAGCCCTGCACGCTGCGGCCGCTGCCCTTGCCCTCGCCGTGCTCATCCACCGACACCACGATGACCGGGCGTCCGGTCTTTTCCACAAGGCGGGAGGCCACGATGCCGATGACGCCGGGGTGCCAGTCTCTGCCCCAGAGCAGGATGACCCGGTCTTCGAGGCGTTCCGGCTCAGCGTCCAGCAGCTCCTGCGCGGCTTTGACGATCTCCATCTCCGTCTCCTGCCGCCGGATGTTGATGTCGCTCAGCTTATGGGCCAGTTCGACCGCCCGGTCTTCGTCCTCACAGAGCACCAGCTGCAAAGCGGTGACAGCGCTGTCCATCCGGCCCGCCGCATTGATGCGGGGCGCGATGGCGTAGCTGATGTTCTCTGCCGTCACCGGCTTGCCTGCAAGGCCCACTTCTTCCAAAAGGGCGCAGAAGCCGGGTCTGTCCGTATTTTGCAGCTGGCGCAGACCTGCTTTGACGATGGTGCGGTTCTCCCCTGTCAGGGGCATGACGTCGGCCACGGTGCCAACAGCGGCGAGGTCGCCGCAGTATTCCAGCATCTCTTCCGGCGGGCAGCCATCCAGCGCAGCACAGAGCTTGAAGGCCACGCCCGCGCCGCACAGGCCCTTGAAGGGGCTGTGGTCGTCGGCACGGCGGGGGTCCACGATGGCCACTGCCTGGGGCAGGGTGTCGTGGGGCAGATGGTGGTCTGTGATGATGAGGTCGATGCCGAGGCTGGCCGCGAATGCGGCTTCCTCTACGGCAGAGATGCCGTTGTCCACCGTGACGATGAGGCGGCAGCCCTTATCGTAGATCGACTGGATAGCATTCTTTGAGAGACCGTAGCCGTCGCCCTCCCGGCTGGGCAGCATGCACTTGACGGCGGCGCCCATCCCTTTCAGGTGCTGATAGAGCAGGGCCGTGGCGGTCACACCGTCCACGTCGTAGTCGCCGAAAACGACGATGGTCTCCCCCTCGTCGATGGCCCGCAGGATGCGCTCACAGGCTTTGTCCATGTCGGTCAGGAGCATGGGGTCGCTCAGCTCTTCTTCGCCCGCCAGAAGGGTCAGCGCCTCGGCGGGGTCGGTGATGCCCCGGGCAGCGAGGATGCCGGCCAGCAGGCCGGCTTCTTTCTGCTGGGCCGCGAGGACAGAGCGGTACTTTTCCTCGCTCCACTCTTCGTTCATGTTCTGGTATTCCAGCTCTTCGGTGTTCTGCTGGGCGATGGCCGCTGTCAGCTCTTTCAGGGCGGCGCGGTCAACGGTCTTGGTGTTCCAGGCCCGGTAGGTCATCGCAATCCCTCCCCGGCCAGACCATCGTTCGCCAGCATCCCCTGCAGCGCAGCGATCTCGCTGGAAACGTCCAGCGCCACGTCCGACAAAAGCTTATCGTAGAGGTTATCATAAGCCTGATTCAGGGTGTGCAGGATGCCCGCAATATCCCGGCGGATGGTCTCCGCGTTCTCGCCCTGCTGGCTCTGCACGTCGTTGTAGGTGTGCAGGAGCTTGAGGGTGGTGGGGATATAGTATTCCGCAAAGCGGCGGGCCTTGGGCAGGCTCTCGGGGTGGGCTTCCAGCCAGGCACAGATGGACTCGGTGGTCTTCTGCATATGCTGCAGCTCCTCCACAGCCCGCTCATCCTCCATGAGCCCCTGCTCCTTCTCGAGCACCTGCGCAAAGCGGCGGGTCGTCTCGAGGTTCAGGGGGACTTCTCCGGCCTGTTCCGGCGCTTTTTCCGGTTCGGGCTGGGGCTGATTTTCCTGTGCGGCGCGGTAGTCCTCCGCCGTCAGGTAGAGCTTGTCGTTTTTCTCGTCCAGCCAGGCACTGAGCCAGCCCTTGTGGATGAATTTCCGCAGCATCTTGAGAGCCTTGGTCTTCTTTTTATGCGTCAGGTCGGCCAGCATGGAGAGGGACAGGCCCTTGTGCCAGTCGAAGCCCTCGGCGGTATCGGCGTAGAGCTCCAGGGTCTTGGCGGCCTTCATACGGGACGCGCCCGCTGCGGTCAGCCAGCCGAACACAGCGGTCACAGCGGCAGAGCACCACCCCGTCACCGCGATAGCACCCAGTGCGAAATCGCCGATGGCACTGAGGACCGTCATATCAGCCGCCACCATCACGCCGCCGGACGTGAACGCCCCCGCCGTGCCAAAGCAGGCGATGGCCGTGATGCCGAAGAGGACGGCGAAGGTGATGCCGGTCGCCAGCATGGCGACGCCTGCGCTGTGGCGCTTTTTCGCGCTGGTGCGGATATTCTCGATGGCCGTCGGTTCCGGCTTCTTCGCAAAGAAATTGCGCGCCCAGTCGGTCATCCCGCTGGCGCTGCTTCCGGCCTCCCCGGCCCGCTTCTGGTACTCCTGTTTTCCGGCCTGAAAGGCCCGGCCTGCCTCCGAGATGCCATAACCGGCGGCGTTCACCGCGGCGCGGCCCACATCCCACACACGGTCGCCGATCTCCTCGCCCCGGCCCTCAAAGCCGTGGCGGAAGGAGTCGGACATGGTGTTGCCCAGCTCGCGGAGCTGGCGTTCCAGCTCCTGCTGCACCTTACGGCCTTCGCTGTCCTTCGCCGTGCGGTCAAAATCGTCTTCACGATCAGTCATTCAACTTCTCACCCTTCTGCCGGGCTGTACCGGCTGATGATGGCGCGGGCCACCCGCAGGCCATCGACGGCGGCACTCATGATGCCGCCCGCATATCCGGCACCCTCGCCGCAGGGATACAATCCTGCCAGCTGGGCGCATTCAAAATTTTCTTCCCGTTTCAGCCGCACCGGGCTGCTGGTACGGGTCTCGAGGCCGGTCAGAATGGCCTCGGGGGCGGTGTAACCCGCAATTTTCCGCTCGTAAGCCCGCAGACCGGCCCGCAGAGTGTCGGCCAGCTCGGTCGGCAGCAGTGCGCCGAGGTCCGCAGCGACGACGCCCCGGTCATAGGTGGGCTGGACGCGGCCAATGCTCAGCCGGCCCCTGCCCTCCAAAAAGCTCTGGATGTTCTCCGCCGGGGCGGCATACTCTCCGCCGGGACGGCCTGCCGCATAGGCCCGGGCTTCCAGCTCCCGCTGGAAGGCGATGGCCTTCCGGGGGTCGTTGCCGAAGTCTTCGCCGCCCACGCTGACCACCACGGCCGCGTTGGCATTCCTGCCGCTGCGGGCGTGGTAGCTCATGCCGTTGGTCACGACGCGTCCCTTTTCGCTGGCCGAAGCCACCACCTGGCCGCCCGGACACATACAGAACGTATAAACGCACCGTTTTTCAACGTGCTGCGAAAGCTGATATTCGCCGCGCGGCAGGGCCGGATGGCCCGCCGCCTCGTGGTAGAGGCTCTTTTCGATTTCCGATTGGAGATGCTCTGCCCGGAAGCCGACGCTGAAGGGCTTGCACTCCAGCACGAGGCCTCTGTCCATCAGCATCCCGAAGGTGTCGCGGGCCGAGTGGCCCACCGCGAACACCAACGCCTCACAGGGGAACGCGCCGTCCGTGGTCTGGATGCCGACGAGCTGGCCGTCCCGCCGCTCGAAGCCGGTGAGGGCTGTGTTGAAGTGGACCTCGCCGCCCAGCGACTCGATCTCTTTTCGGATCGAAGTGATGACGCCCCGCAGCAGGTCGGTGCCGACATGGGGCTTCTGCTGCCAGGCGATCTCCTTCGGCGCGCCGTGCTCGAGGAACACTTCGGTCACGAAGCCGCAGAGCTCGTCGCCGATGCGGGTGGTGAGCTTGCCGTCCGAGAAGGTCCCGGCGCCGCCCTCGCCGAACTGGATGTTGGCGTTCTCGTCCAGCTCACCGGTGGCGGAGAAATGCTCCACGGCCTTGACGCGCTCGTCCAGCGCCGGGCCGCGTTCCAGCACGATGGGCCGGTAGCCCTGACGGGCCAGCAGCAGCGCCGCAAAGAGGCCCGCCGGGCCGAAGCCGCAGACCACAGGCCGGTGCGTCAGCGGCAGAGTGCCGTTCTGCACCGAGAGATCGGTCTTGCCCCGGACGGTAACGCTGCGGGAAGCACCCGCACAGGCGGCCTCTTCCCCCTCCTCTTTCAGGGTCACGGCCACGGTGTACACCAGCTTGGGCTGGCCGTGGCGGGCGTCCACCGAGAGCCGGGCGATGCCCAGATGGCTCACCTTTCCCCGGGGGATGCGGGCGAGGCGGAGGGCTTTTTCGTAGGCCTGCGGCTCCCCGGCGGAGAGGGGCAGGCGAATATCATGGATCAGGATCATATACTCAGTTACTTTCTATCTTGCACTGCACCACATAGCTGCCCAGCGCAAAAATTTTGTCGTTGGCCGGCACATAGAGGCGGCAGGCGATGTTCTGCTGGCCGATGGCGACATAGAAGTCGTCGGCGTCGATCTCAATGACCACCTGTTCCGGATTCAGTGCTTCCAGCGAACCGGCCGGGCCGCAGAGGGTAACGTTCATCAGCCGCTCCGTCTCCACGGTCAGGGTGTAGGTGGAGGGCAGGTTGATGACCTGCACACAGCTGGCGGGCAGGTTCATGGTCTTGGTTTCCAGACGGGAGCTGTCGAAGCTGACCGTGATGCCGGAGATATTGTCCAGCAGGCGGATGCCGCTGGGCAGCTCGATGGGCATTTCGTATACCTTATCCAGTGCAAAGGTGGAAAGGTCGATGGTACCCACCGACAGGGTGGACAGACGGTCGATCTGGGACTCCGGGCCGGCCACATTGAGGGTCTTTTTGCTCAGGGAGTAGACCAGCACCGAGGGGTCAAAGTCGCGGGGCGCGTTGATAAAGCTGACTTCCACCGGCAGGGTGGCCAGCTTATACACCTGCAGCGTGACCTCGACGCTGTCTGTTTCCAGAGTAGTATACTCAAATTTCACCTCTCCGCCGCTGCGGGTGTAAAAACGCAGGCCGGTGTCCAGAGTGACGGGACTGGTCAGCTCGCCGCTGTAGGTCACCTCGGCGGTGCAGGTCTCTACCTCGCTCAGCTCGGTGCTGGGTCCGGAGAGCGTCACCGTCTCCTTCGAGATGTCGGTGCCGTAGAGGATATAGCCGTCTGCTATCTTCAGGTAATTCGTCGTCACCTGGATGGGCAGGGTCTTTTCTTCCACCACATCGAACACCACGTCCACGGTGTTGTCGCCGTCGATGGAGACGGACACCCCGGTGAGCAGGGTGCTCTGACTCCGCACCTGAAGGCGCAGGCTCTTTTCGCCGCTGTCGCGGACGCTGGACCAGTCGGGGTAGACGACAAAGTCGTTGGCCGACAGGCTGCCGATGGTGTAGCCGTCGCCGGAAAGCTTCAGGTTGACCGTTTTTTCCTCCGCATTGACGATGCTTAGGCCCCGGGAAGTGTAGGCAGCCGAATCATAGGTAAAGTCCACCGGAACATTATAGATGGTGGTGGTGGTGCCGGGCTGCACGACGATGGTGACAGCCATCCACGCGATGACCGCACCCAGCAAAGAAAGCAGGAGCCGGATGCGGCGGTTGTTCAGCAGATTGCGCTTGGGGGGTACGGCAGGCTTGCCGTTGTTCTGCTCAGTGCTCATTGCTGCTCATCCTCCTCCTTGTTGTTCACCCAGTTCAGCAGGCGCTTGCCCCGGGCCTTCCAGCCCTCGGCAGCGCTCTTCTCGCTGGCGGTCTCCTTGGGTATCATCTCATCCACCAGCCGGGTGTAAAGGGTCTGACGGTCAAAGTGGCGCATGAGCACACCGTTTTTCGCCATCGAGATGATGCCCGTCTCCTCGCTGACCACGATGGCGATGGCGTCGGAGTTCTCGGCGATGCCGAGGCAGGCGCGGTGGCGGGTACCCATGTCCTTGCCCAGGTCCAGGTTGTTGGAAAGGGGCAGCACACAGCCTGCGGCCTTGATGCGGCCATTCTCGATGATGGCTGCGCCGTCGTGGAGGGGGGTACCCTCGTAGAAGATGGTACCCAGCACCTCGAGGTTGACTGCACTGTTCACGGGCGTGCCGGTGCGGACGATCTCAGAAAGGTTGGTGTTCCGCTCCAGCACGATGAGCGCACCGGTCTTGGTCTCCGAAAAGCGCTCTGCCGCGTCGCAGATGGCGATGATGGCGCTGCGCCACGCGCCCTTGAGGCTGGTGTCGTTGTAGCGGTTTTTATTGAAGAAGCGATAGGCCCACTGGTCGGTCTGGCCCATCCGCTCCAGCGCACGCCGTATCTCGGGCTGGAACAGCACCACCAGCGTCAGCAGACCGACTTGCAGCAGCGAGTTGAGCAGCCAGGTGACGGTGCGCATATTCAGGATGTTCGCCACCAGATAGACCGCCATCACGATGAGCGCGCCCTTGGCCAGCTGGCCGGCGCGGGTGCGGTTGACGAAGCCCAGCAGCTGGTAGATGAGGAACGCGATGATGAGGATGTCCAGCAGGTCTACCAGCTTGAAGGTCTGGAAGTTTGCTACGATAGAGTTCAGAGTCATGGGTCACATTCTCCCGTTCACACTGCTTCGATGAGGGCGACGGCATGGGCCGCGATGCCCAGCCCCTCGCCGGTAAAGCCCAGATGCTCCTCGGTGGTGGCTTTGACGCTCACGGCGTCCACCGGCATCCCGAAAGCCTCGGCCAGCTTTGCCCGCATGGCCGGGATGTGGGGGGCCAGCTTCGGGCGCTGGCAGAGGATGGTGGCGTCGATGTTCTCGATGCGCCAGCCGTGCCCGGTCATGATCTCTGCCACACGGCGGGCCAGCATGAGGCTGTCGGCCCCGGCGTACTCTTCCGCCGTATCGGGGAAGTGCTGGCCGATGTCGCCCAGCGCCGCTGCGCCCAGCACGGCGTCCATGACCGCGTGGGCCAGCACGTCGGCGTCCGAGTGGCCCAGCAGGCCCTTCTCATACGGCACCTCCACGCCGCCCAGGATGAGCTTGCGGCCCTCCACCAGACGGTGGACGTCATAACCATGACCAATGCGCATTTTCTTTCCTCCGTTTCCGGCCCGGGGCAGGTCCTCCCGGGTGGTTATCTTGATGTTTGCGTAGTCGCCCCGGACCAGCTCCACCGGACGGCCCGTCAGCTCGAACAGGCTGCAGTCGTCGGTGACGAGGCGGGCGCTGGCCTCGTCCAGTTCATCCAGCGCCGCCAGATAGGCGGCCCGGTCGAAGCACTGGGGCGTCTGCACCGCATAAAGGGTGCTGCGGTCGGGGGTGTTCTCCACCATGCAGCCTTCCGGCACAGCCTTGCCGTCGCCGCCCTTCGCCCGCTTGATGGTGTCCTTCACCGGCACCGCCGGGGCGGCGGCACCGCAGCGGACAGCGGCCGCTATCGTACCGGCGATAACGCTCTGGCTCACGAAGGGCCGGGC
>ERZ809726.250-NODE-250-length-15774-cov-6.24334_pt1 | contig 15774 bp, 16 predicted proteins | sample MGYA00520315_ERZ809726 | MGnify/ENA primary metagenome ERZ809726 (study PRJEB31588, sample SAMN03401187) | human gut metagenome | study: EMG produced TPA metagenomics assembly of the PRJNA231909 data set (A prospective, longitudinal analysis of the...
CTTCCGATCTGACAGAGAAGGATATCCGTGAGATGCTTTTATTTGCAAATGCTGCCGCATCTATCGTTGTTACCAGAAAAGGTGCGTTATGTTCTATGCCGGAGCCGGAAGAGATCCGGGCTGCTTCTTCCTTAATTGACAAAGTCCTGTAAAATAGGTAAGCTATGTGTGTCTAACTATGGGGATTTCCTATGTGAGGTTGCATTGCCAAACCGTGAGATTTCTCTGGTATATAACAAAGAGATTCTACAACGTATGGAAAATATAATTCCACAGGCCACAGCCATTTCGATTCAGGAGGTCACTTTTTCAGGTGATTATAAACGGCTGAAATCGCAGCTTCAAATGTTACTGACGCAGTCAGTGAGTTTTTTCGATACTGCCGGAGAGAATTTTTATCATGGGTTTATGCTGGGACTGTGTGCATTGATGAGTGGAACTTTTGTGACTTCTAACAGGGAGTCCGGTGACGGTCGATATGATATTCAGTTAAAACCTATCCGCAAGGGGATGCCGGGTATATTGATTGAACTGAAAGCCGGGAAAAACGTGGAAGTTGCGGTCGAATAGGAAACGGAGCTGACTACAGCAAATAACAAAACCAAAAGAATGATCCAAGAAAGGGTGCCAGATAAGCAGGCATCCTTTTTCTATAAATTTTTTTATTAAAAAGTTTACAAAATTTTACGATAATGTTCAAAAATATACAATATATCAAAAGTGATGTAGACAAACAATAAAAAGATGGGTAATATGTATATGTAATCAGCCAGATGAACGAAAAGTATGTACAATATGCTACATATTTAAAGCAAGAAATATAAAATAAGGAGGAATGTTGCCGATGAAACAGTTCAGCTATATCATTAAGGATGAGATCGGTCTGCATGCGCGTCCTGCGGGAATGCTCGCCAAGGAAGCGAAAAAGTATCAGAGTACAGTGACACTTTCCTGTAAGGGGAAATCAGCTGCAGCAAGCAAGCTGATGGCGATCATGGGAATGGGCGTGAAGCACGGAGACAACGTGGAAGTCACGATAGAAGGAGCGGATGAAGATACTGCCGCAGCAGAGCTTCAGAAGTTTTTCCGTGAGAACCTCTAGGAGAAGACCTGCACGACAGAGTTTGGAAGGTAGAAAATGGAAAAATATATTGGAAAATCCGTATATAAGGGAACAGCGATCGGACCTGTCAGTGTTTTGAAGAAAAAGGACAGTCTCGTTAAGAGGATCCATATCGACAACACAGAGGAAGAACTGAAACGACTGGATGCGGCTAAGGAACGTACGATGACGCAGCTGGGGCAGTTATACGAGAAGGCGCTGCAGGAGGTCGGAGAAGTCAATGCAGCTATTTTCGAGGTGCATCAGATGATGCTCGAGGATGACGATTATCAGGATGCCATTCACAACATGATTCAGAACGAAGAAGTGAATGCAGAGTATGCGGTGGCAGTGACCGGTGATAATTTTGCAGAGATGTTCGCCAACATGGATGATGAATATATGCAGGCCCGCTCTGCGGATGTCAGGGATATCTCCAACCGGCTCGTCCGTAATCTGTCCGGGGAGGAGCAGATTGACTGGAGTACCATGGAGCCGTCGATCATTGTGGCAGATGATCTGACACCCAGTGAGACGGTGCAGATGGATAAGAGCAAGATCCTGGCCTTTGTCACAGTACATGGCTCAACGAATTCCCATACTGCGATCCTTGCACGTATGATGAATATTCCGGCACTGATAGGGGTACCATTGGAACTGGAGAAAATCCATAACGGAACCCGTGCTATTGTGGACGGCAGGGAAGCGGTATTTTACCTGGATCCGGAGGAAGAGCAGCTCCGGCAGGCAGAAGCGGCACAGCAGACAGAGCAGAGACAGAGAAGCCTGCTGGCAGATTACAAGGGACGGGAATCCGTGACAAAGAGCGGACGCAAGGTCAATGTATATGCCAATATCGGCAGCGTATCGGATGTGGCATATGTACTGGAGAATGATGCGGAGGGTATCGGCCTGTTCCGCAGTGAATTCTTATATCTCGGAAGGGATTCTCTTCCGGATGAGACAGAACAGTTCAATGCTTACCGTCAGGTGCTGCAGATGATGGCAGGGAAAAAGGTCATCATCCGTACCCTTGATATCGGTGCGGACAAAAATGTAGATTACCTCGGACTGGGCAAGGAAGATAATCCTGCCATGGGATACCGCGCGATCCGGATCTGTCTGGAGCAGCCGGAGATCTTTAAGACGCAGCTGAGAGCACTTCTCAGGGCGGCAAAATACGGAACATTGGCTATTATGTATCCGATGATCATTTCCGTGGAGGAAGTGTTGGATATTCAGAAAATCGTGGCTGAGGTGGCTAAGGAGCTGGAGGAAGAAAAGATTCCTTACGCAATTCCGGAACAGGGAATTATGATCGAGACTCCTGCGGCTGTCATGATGAGTGAGGAGCTGGCGGAGCATGTTGATTTCTTCAGTATCGGCACGAATGATCTGACACAGTATACGCTGGCTATCGACAGGCAGAACAACAGACTGGACAGATTCTATAATCCACATCATGAGGCAGTCCTGCGTATGATACAGATGACTGTTGACGGAGCGCATAAGCATGGAAAATGGGTCGGCATCTGCGGAGAACTGGGAGCGGATACGACACTGACCACACGATTTGTGCAGATGGGAATTGATGAACTCAGTGTGGCACCGTCCATGGTACTGAATGTCCGTAGTAAAATATGTGAAATGGAGTGAGAGATTCATGAGAATATACAAAGCGAAAGATTATGCAGATATGAGCAGAAAGGCTGCAAATATCGTATCGGCACAGGTTATCATGAAACCGAACTGTGTTCTCGGACTGGCTACGGGATCTACTCCCATCGGCCTGTATAAACAACTGGTGGAATGGTTCCGCAAGGGAGATCTGGACTTTTCTGAGGTTATGACGGTGAACCTGGATGAATATAAGGGGCTGAGCCGGGAAAACGATCAGAGTTATTATTATTTTATGCACCAGAATCTGTTTGACCATGTGAATATCCCGGTGGAAAATACACATCTGCCAAACGGAATGGAGCCGGATTCGGAGAAAGAATGCCGTAGATATACGGAACTGATCCAGTCACTGGGCGGTGTGGATCTGCAGCTGTTGGGAATCGGACATAACGGGCACATCGGCTTCAACGAACCGGGAGAGAGTTTTGACAAGCAGGTACATTGTGTGAACCTGACAGAGTCTACGATCGAAGCCAACAAGAGATTCTTCGCATCGGCGGAGGATGTTCCGAAGCAGGCATATACGATGGGGATCAAGACCATTATGCAGGCGAAGAAAATATTGATCGTAGCCAGCGGCGAAGACAAGGCGGAGATCGTACAGAAAGCTTTCTTCGGCCCCATTACACCGCAGGTGCCGGCATCGGTATTACAGCTTCATAATGATGTGACACTGGTGGCAGACGAAGCAGCGCTCAGTAAGCTTTCTGAATAAGAAAGGGGAAGCTGATAGGTCATGAGAATCAGAAATGCAAATATATATACAGAGGAGCATCGGTTTGTCAGAGGGGATGCAGCCGTGGAGAACGGCAGGTTCGTAAGCTGTACCGGGGATCCGGCAGGTGAGGAAGCTGTTGTGGATGCGGAAGGCATGTATCTGATACCGGGACTGGTGGATATTCATTTCCATGGTTGTAAGGGCGCAGATATGTGTGACGGTACGAAGGAAGCACTGGATGTCATCACATCATATGAAGCATCTGTCGGTGTGACAAGTGTCTGCCCGGCTACCATGACGATCCCTAAGGATGAACTGCTGGAGGTCATGAAAAATGCCGGCAGCTATGAGTATTCCGGTGGATCCCACCTGGTGGGCATTAATATGGAAGGACCTTTTATCAGTCCGGCGAAAAAGGGTGCTCAGGCTGCAGAAAATATCATGCACTGCGATTATGAATATTTCAGCCGGCTGCAGAAAGCAGCGAACGGGCTGATCAAACTGGTAGATATCGCACCGGAGGAGCCGGGAGCGATGGAATTTATCGACAGAGCCAAAGGAGAAGTGGTCATTTCACTGGCGCATACAGCTTCCGATTATGATACAGCAAGGGAAGCCATAGAACATGGAGCATCGCATGCGACACATTTGTATAATGCAATGCCGCCGCTGAACCACAGGGAGCCCGGCGTGATCGGAGCAGTGAGAGATTCAGAGAAATGTCATCCGGAGCTGATCTGTGATGGTGTACACATTCATCCGTCAGTGATCCGTGCAACATTTGCGATGTTTGGTGCTGACCGCATGATCCTGATCAGTGACAGTATGCGTGCAACGGGACTGGAGGATGGTGAATATACGCTGGGAGGACAGCCGGTTACCGTCAGAGGCAATCTGGCTACCCTGCATGACGGCACGATCGCCGGATCGGCGACGAATCTGATGGATTGTATGCGGTTTGTAGTAAAAACGGTCGGTCTGCCGTTAGAGACGGCAGTGATGTGTGCCACGGAGAATCCGGCGAAGGAGATCGGCATTTTCAATGAAGTGGGCAGTATATCCGTTGGTAAAAGGGCAGATTTCGTACTCCTGGATCAGGAACTGAACATTGCAGCGGTATATATCGACGGAAAGGAGTTCACATGTTAGATTTTTTGAAAGGTAAGCGAAAAGGGAATTGTATCGGATCTCCCTGTAAGGGGAAGGCAGTTGCTCTTACGGAGGTACCGGATCCTACATTTTCCGAGAAAATACTGGGAGACGGATTTGCAGTGATCCCCTCTGAGGGGAAAATATATGCTCCCGCAGACGGAGAGGTGACCGTGGTATTTGATACGCTTCATGCGATCACCATGACAACGGATCAGGGAGCGGAGCTTCTGATCCACATCGGACTGGACACCGTGACGCTCAAGGGGGCCCCCTTCACGGCACATGTTGCTGCCGGAGACCATGTCAAAAAGGGCGATCTTCTGCTGGATGCGGATCTGGAGAAGATTCAGGAAGCCGGACTGCATATCATCACTCCGGTCCTGGTCTGCAATACCGATGAATATAACAAGATCAGTATTCTGAAAGAGGGAGAGGTATCTCCCGGCGAGGACGTGCTCCAGATCTCTTAAGAGCGGTACGTCCGTATCAACTAACGAAACTGACCGGAGCTGTTCCGGTTGAGTATAATGTAAAGGAGGAGAAATGTATGAAGTTTCTTCAAAAACTGGGTAAAGCGTTAATGCTTCCCGTAGCGGTTCTGCCGATCTGCGGTATCCTCATGGGTATTGGTTACAGGTTGTGCCCGGCAACAATGCAGGGTGGTGAGATTTCGGGCGTGGCAAATCTGATCGGTCTGTTCCTCGTAAAAGCAGGTGGTGCTTTGATCGACAACATGGCGATCCTGTTTGCAATCGGTGTAGGTGTCGGTATGTCAGAGAAAAATGACGGTACCGGAGCCATCGCAGCTCTGGCTTCCTGGCTGATGCTCACAACACTTCTGTCTACCGGATTTGTTACGACCATTATGCCCTCCATCGCTGAGGATGCTACCAAGACACTGGCATTCGATAAGATTGCGAATCCCTTTATCGGTATTATTGCCGGTATTATCGGTTCCATGTGCTACAACAAGTTCAAGGATACCAAGCTTCCCGACTGGCTATCCTTCTTCAGTGGTAAGCGCTGTGTAGCTATCGTAGCAGGTGTGGTATCTATTCTGGCATCTGTTGTACTGCTGTTCGTATGGCCTTTACTGTTCGGCGGTCTGGTAGCTCTCGGTGAAGCCATTGTAGGTCTGGATGTAGTCGGTGCCGGCATTTATGCTTTCCTGAACCGTCTGCTGATCCCTACCGGATTACATCACGCACTGAACAACGTATTCTGGTTCGATACCATCGGACTTGGAGATCTGAAGCACTTCTGGGCAGGTGAGACAAGCGCTGATGTATCCTGGAGCCTTGGAATGTATATGTCCGGCTTCTTCCCCTGTATGATGTTCGGTATCCCCGGTGCAGCTCTGGCAATGGTAAAATGTGCAAAGCCCGCCAAGAAAAAGGCAGCGATCGGTCTGGTAGCTTCCGCAGCAATCTGTTCCTTTATCTGCGGCGTTACCGAGCCCTTTGAGTTTGCATTCATGTTCTTAGCTCCCGGACTGTATGTGATCTATGCAGCACTGTACGGCATCTTCACCATGATCACTGTTGCTCTTGGCTTCCGTGCAGGCTTCAGCTTCTCCGCAGGTGCGATGGATCTGTTTTTCTCATCCTCCCTGCCTGCAGCAGCCAGAATCTGGCTGATCATCCCTCTGGGTATCGCAGCATTTGTTGTATTCTACTTCGTATTCCTCTTCGCTATCAAGAAATGGGATCTGAAGACCCCCGGTAGAGAAGATGATGATGTAGAAGCAGAGAAGAAGATCGAGCTGGCAAATGATGATTTCGCAGCAATCGCAGCAACCATTCTGGAAGGCTGCGGCGGCAAGGACAACATTGCAAGCATTGACAACTGCATCACAAGACTGAGACTGGAAGTAAAAGACATTACCGCAGTGGATGATAAGGTGATCAAATCTGCAGGCGTAGCCGGTGTCATGAAACCCGGTAAGACCTCTGTTCAGGTAATCATCGGACCTAAGGTTCAGTTCGTAGCGGATGCATTTTCCAAGCTTTGCGAATAATAAAGAACTGATAAAACTGAATATATGACCGGAAGAAAGACCTGCCTGGGAAGACCACGCAGGTCTTTCTTATATATGATGTCGGGGTCAAAAGCCCCCGACTTTGATGCCTACGGATTGTTCCGTGCTACGCACTCCCACAATCCTACCCTCTATTCGCATATCGTGGGATTATCATCCCACTTTTATGCTCATATCGGGGCGGGTCATAAGGTCTTTCACCCACTTATGAGCAAGCTCATATGGGCTTAGACCTTTGACCCTGGCATCATAATATAATAAAAAATTAAAAAAGTAGTTGACGAATGTATTTTTTATGCTATAATATCAAATGTGTGTAGAACAACTGCGCATTAGAATAACCCAGTCAGTCATGTTACTTGAAGGGACTGAAGGGAGGTCGGGTGTAAGATGTCAAACGTAATCGTAAAAGAGAACGAGACTTTAGATAGCGCTTTACGTCGTTTCAAGAGAAGCTGCGCTAAGGCTGGTATCCAGCAGGAGATTCGTAAGAGAGAGCATTACGAGAAGCCTAGCGTAAAACGTAAGAAGAAGTCTGAAGCAGCAAGAAAACGTAAATATAACTAATGCAAGACAACAGTCCTCGGCGTAATCACCGGGGACTTTGTACTTATGAGGGAAACAAAATGTGGAATTATGAAATACTGGGAACAGATATCTATCATCTGTTAGCAGCGTTTGTATTGTACAGTATTCTTGGCTGGGCATTGGAATCTACCTATATGTCTTTTTGCAATCACAAGCTGACCAACCGTGGCTTTGGCAAAGGCCCTTTTTGCCCGATCTACGGTTTCGGCGGAGTGCTGGGATATCTGATTTTAAGTCCCCTGCGCGGGAAACTGGTAAAGCTGTATTTTCTTGGAGCCATTCTGGCCACCACTTTTGAATATCTGGTGGGAATCGGTATGATCCGTTTCCTCGGAGAACTCTGGTGGGATTATAACAACAAGCCCTTCAATTACCGTGGTATCATCTGCCTGGAAAGTACTGTTGCCTGGGGCTTTTATGCAATAGGAATCGTACAGTTCGTTCACGATGCCATGTATCACATTATTGACAGAGTACAGATCCAGGTGGGCATCCGTTTGATTCAGGTAATTCTGGCGATTGTAGCTGTGGATTATGTGGTCCAGCTGATCAAAGTATTTCACATCGATGTGCGCAGCAAGGGTGAAGCCCTGAAGGAACGCTGTCAGGCACTGATCACCAGACTGTAGTGTTCCGGGCGGTTGGATTACAGGTATATACAAGGCCATACGACCATATCTTTTAGAAGAAAGGATAAGGGAGTGTGGCTTTTTTATGCAAAAAAACAGGAAAAGGATTTTCACATGGATCTTACTTTTTACGGTCAGCATACAGGTATTCTGGTGGGACGGGATCAGTGTATCTGCGGAGCCGGCGGCAATCGAAGCTCCCAGTGCCGTGCTTCTGGAGAGCTCTACCGGGAAAGTGATCTTTGAACAGAATGCCAGAGAGCGCAGAAGTCCCGCCAGTATTACCAAGATCATGACATTGCTATTGACATTCGAGGCATTGGATCAGGGGAAGATAAAACTGGAGGATCCGGTGACCGTCAGTGCTTACGCCAGTTCCATGGGAGGCTCCCAGGTATTCCTGGCGGAGAACGAGGTACAGACCTTGGAGACCATGATCAAATGTATTGCTGTAGCTTCTGGCAACGATGCCAGTGTGGCGGTGGCAGAATACATAGCGGGGAGTGAAGAGGCTTTCGTGGATCAGATGAATCAAAAGGCGGCAGAACTGGGAATGGTGGATACACATTTCGAGGATTGTTGCGGACTGACGGATTCCGACGGACACTATACGACAGCCATGGATGTGGCCATTATGTCCAGAGAGCTTACGGTGAAATATCCCCAGGTCTTTGAATATACCGGTATCTGGATGGAAGACATCACCCATGAGACCAGACAGGGCAGCTCTACATTTACCCTGAACAGTACCAACAAGCTGTTGAAACAGTACCAGTGGGCTACGGGACTGAAGACCGGATCCACCTCCAAGGCTAAATTCTGCCTGTCTGCCACTGCCACGAAGGATGGTATTGACCTGATTGCCGTGGTCATGGGAGCCCCGGACTACAAGGCACGTTTTAAGGATGCTCAGACACTGTTAAGTTACGGTTTCAATGTCAGTGACCTGTATCTGGATGAGAATACGGATGCATTGGAGGACCTTCGGATAGAAGGTGGCGTGAAAGATACTGTACCTGTCAGATACCAGAGCGAATTCCGGTATCTGGATACGGAAGGCAATTCGCTGGACGGAGTGAAGAAAACCATAGAATTACCGGAGAAGGCACAGGCGCCTGTCGCAAAGGGGGCAGAGGCAGGCAGAGCGGTCTATCTGTTGAACGGAGTGGAGATCGGAAGCGTTCCGATCCTGTATGAAAATGATGTGGCGAAAGCGGTATACAAGGACTACCTCTTTAAAATAATGGAATTTTATCTTTTGTAAGCCCGAAAAATATGTTATACTATAGAACATATTGGCAATTAACTGGAAATAGACCATGAGGGCAAAGAATTTGGATGTGGTGATTACCGTGATCGCAGTGATCCTGGTGGTTCTTGTATGGATAATGCTGTACGACAGCAATCGTTTTGTGGTACGGCATTATTTCCTGCGGGATCAGAGAATCAAAAAGCCTGTTAAGGCAGTGGTTCTGGCGGATCTGCACAATAAGAGATACGGAAAAGAAAATGAGCGCCTGCTGCAGGCCATTGATGAGATAAGGCCGGACATGATCCTGATCGCCGGAGATATTCTGACGGCAAAGCCGAAGGCAAGTCTGGAGACGGCGGTGGACCTGCTTACGAAGCTTGCCGGGAAATATCCGATCTACTACGGCAACGGCAATCATGAACACCGTTTGAAACTGTACCCGGAGAACTACGGAGATATGGCGGAGCGGTACGAGGAGGCCCTGCAGAAGATCGGAATCCGGAGGCTGGTGAATGAACATACCGTTCTGGAAGAATCCGGGATCTGCATTTACGGATCGGAGATCGACAAGCTGTATTACAAGCGCTTCGGGATCCAGCCCATGGATCCCGAGTATCTGAAAAGTCTGTTGGGACAACCTTCCGCAGAAAAGTATACGATCCTGATCGCCCACAATCCGGATTATTTTCCGAAATACGCGGACTGGGGAGCGGATCTGGTGCTGGCCGGCCATGTCCACGGCGGTATGGTGAGAGTCCCCATCTGGGGAAAAGGCGTGGTGTCTCCCAATGTGAGACTTTTTCCAAAATATGATGGCGGAGAGTTCACACTGGGGAAAACCAGAATGCTGCTCAGCAGAGGACTGGGAATGCATACGATTCCGATCCGGCTGTTCAATCCTGGAGAGGTCCTGGAAGTGGATCTGCTGCCGGGGGGAGAAGAGGCCGGTGGGAGTGATGAGGGGAAATAGGAGTTTTATTACATGGCAATATCTGTAAAACTGGAAGCATTTGAAGGTCCTCTGGATCTGTTGCTTCATTTGATCGAGAAAAACAAAATAGACATCTATGATATTCCTATTGTGGAGATCACGGCCCAGTATCTGGATTACATCAGGCAGATGCAACGGGAAGATATGAACGTCATGAGTGAATTCCTGGTAATGGCGGCAACACTGATCGATATCAAGTGCAAAATGCTGCTGCCCAAGGAAGTGAACGAGGACGGCGAGGAAGAGGATCCCAGAGCGGAGCTGGTACAGAAGCTGTTGGAGTACAAGATGTACAAATATATGTCCTTCGAACTCAGAGACCGGCAGGTGGATGCTGCCAGAAATATGTACAGAGAACAGAGACTTCCGAAGGAAGTGGAAGCCTACAGACAGCCCATCGATTACGAAGAGCTGATCGGCGATATGAACTTGAACAAGCTTCATGAAATATTCAAATCTATTGTGAAGAAACAGGAGGACAAGATCGACCCTGTCCGCAGCCAGTATGGCAATATCGAAAAGGACGAGGTGGATATGGACATCAAGATGCTGTATGTGGAAGCTTATGCCAGAGAACATAAGACCTTCAGTTTCCGAAAGCTTCTGGAGAAGCAGAACAGCAAAATGGAGGTCATCGTTACTTTCCTGATCATTCTGGAGCTGATGAAGACCGGCAAGATCAACATCAGTCAGGAAAATATATTCGATGATATTATGATTACATCTAACGTTTAAGATACAGTGAGGTCGGAACATGGAACGCAGTAAAGCAGAAGCAGTAATAGAAGCCATCCTTTTTACCATGGGGGATTCCGTGGAGATCAGCAGACTTGCGGAAGTGATCGAAGAGGATGTGAAGACCACAAAATCCATTTTAAAAGATATGGCGGCGAGGTATGAGGAAGAGAACCGTGGCATCGGACTGACACAGTTTGACAATTCGGTACAGCTGTGTACCAAGTCGGATATGTATGAATACCTGATCAAGATCGCCAAGACTCCCCGAAAGATGACATTGACGGATACGGTTCTGGAGACCCTGTCCATCATTGCCTATAAGCAGCCGGTAACAAGACTGGAGATCGAGAGAGTCAGAGGGGTCAGCTGCGATCATGCCATCAATAAGCTGTTGGAATACGATCTGATCACGGAGTTAGGGCGGCTGGATGCTCCCGGAAGACCTCTGCTGTTCGGCACAACGGAACAGTTCCTTCGCTGCTTTGGTGTGAAGAGCCTGGAGGAACTGCCGGAACTGAACCCGGTGCAGGTGGAGGAATTCAAACAGCAGGCGGAGCAGGAAGTACAGCTCACATTAAACATATAATAGAATAGGACAAAGAATCAGCCTCATAATAATCATAGTAATAAGGGACTCTTTTGGGAGTGATGATTATGCGAGGCTTTTTTTGTGCCCTTTTCGCCGGAATTCTGTGTCTGGAAAGTATAGGCGGATTCTGTCGGCAGGGGTATGTCAGCGAGGGAATCCGGGAACAGGCTACGCACCTTTTTCATGAAACAGCGGAAAAGGAAGCCGGGCAGCTGCAGGAGGATTTACACCTGTATGCACAGGCGGCGGTGCTTCTGGATGCCGACTCCGGGCGGGTACTATATGGAAAAAATGAAGAGACTCCCATGGCAATGGCCAGCACCACCAAGATCATGACCTGCATTCTGGTGCTGGAAAATGCAAAGGTGGAGGAAGAGGTCAGTATTTCCGCCTATGCAGCCACTATGCCCAAGGTAAAGCTCTATGTGAAAAAGGGGGAGCATTATACGGTAAGAGAACTGCTGTTTTCCCTGATGCTGGAAAGCCATAATGATGCTGCTGCGGCACTGGCGGAAGATATCGGCGGAAAGCTTCTGGGTGAGACGAAAGAGGCTTCGGAGCATACTACAGAAGAGAGTAAGGCAGCATTACATAGATTTGCACAGGCGATGAATGAAAAGGCGGTGGAGATCGGCTGCGAGGATACATGGTTTATCACTCCCAACGGGTTGGATGCCACAGAGACATTGACATTACCTGACGGGAGTATTCTGGAAAAGGAGCACCATACCACAGCAAAGGATCTGGCCTGTATTTTACGGTACTGTATCAGAGAGTCTTCCCAGAGAGATCTGTTCCGGGAGATCACCCGGACACAGGAGTATTGTTTCACGGAAAACGGACGCTCCTTTCAGTGCCACAACCATAATGCCTTTTTGCAGATGATGGACGGAGCTTTTACCGGCAAGACCGGATTTACGAACAAGGCGGGGTACTGCTATGTGGGAGCACTGGAACGGGATGGAAAATGTATGATTGTGGCACTTCTGGCCTGTGGGTGGCCGAATCATAAGACCTATAAATGGAGTGACAGCAGAGAGTTGTTTGGATATGGACTGGAAAATTTTGTTTACCGGAAGTTCGGAGAGGAAGAATTTTCCGGACGGGAACAGTACCTTATGCCGATCCCGGTGACGGAGGCACAGGATGAGGAATTGACAGGAGAAGTGCAGCTGGCGGTGGAACTGGATCCGGAGGCGGAAGGAGCGGAAGGCCTGCTTATGCGCGCAGACGAGAAAGTGGAGATTCTCTACCGGAAAGAGAAAGAACTGAAGGCACCGGTAAAGGAAGGAACGACGGTGGGAGAAATCTGTTATCTGGTGGATGGCGAAATCTGGCGCAGGGAGCGGCTGTATGCTGCTTGGACAGTGGAGGCCGTGAATCTTTCCTGGTGCGGCAGACAGATCCTGAAACGTTTTCTTGTAGCATTCCCGTAGGGATTGCAGAAAAATGGAATGGAAAAAATGACGGGGAAATTGTTCAAAATGAGGTACAATATATAAAAAATGTAAAAATCTGCAATTCGTTCTTTGCGAGTTGCAGATTTTATGTTATACTACAAACTGTTAATCATGGGGGCATTTGTGCTTCTATATTAATAAACGTTTTCTATTATATTTTATTATATTATCAACGGAGGGCTGAAAACATATGAGTACTACTTCAAAAGCGAGTCAAAGAATAGCAGCTTTACTCGATGACAACAGTTTCGTTGAAATCGGCGGACTTGTAACCGCAAGAGCTACGGATTTCAATCTGAAACCCAATGAAACTCCTTCTGACGGTTGTATTACCGGCTACGGAGTGATCAATGGTAATCTTGTATATGTATATAGCCAGGACGCTTCCGTACTGAACGGAACCATCGGCGAGATGCATGCAAAGAAGATCACCAATCTCTACGATCTGGCTATGAAGACCGGAGCACCTGTAATCGGACTGATCGAATCAGCAGGTTTAAGACTGCAGGAAGCAACCGATGCACTGGCTGCATTTGGTGAGATCTATTTAAAGCAGACCATGGCTTCCGGCGTGATCCCTCAGATCACTGCTGTATTCGGAACCTGTGGCGGTGGCTTAGGACTGTTCCCTACCATGACCGATTTCACTTTCATGGAAGAGAAGAATGCCAAGCTGTTCGTAAATGCTCCTAACGCTCTGGACGGTAATGTGATCACCAAGTGTGATTCTTCTTCCGCTAAATTCCAGGCAGAAGAGAGCGGTATTGTTGACGTGGTAGCTGACGAAGCAACCATTCTGGAGAAGGTAAGAGAGCTGGTAAGCTTCCTGCCTGCCAACAACGAGGATGATGCAAGCTTCTTAGAGGATTGCACTGATGATCTGAACCGTGTAAATCCTGAGATCGCAGGCTGCGTCGGCGACACATCCGTTGCTCTGTCCATTCTGGCAGATGACAACAACTTCTTCGAGGTGAAGGCCGGATATGCTAAGAACATGGTAACCGGTTTCTTACGTCTGGATGGCGTTACCGTTGGTGCGGTAGCTAACCGTTCCGAGATCTGCGACGAAGAAGGCAAGGTAGCAGAGAAGCTGGATGCAGTTCTGACTGCAGAGGGCTGTGAGAAGGCTGCTGAGTTCGTAAACTTCTGTGATGCTTTCGGCATTCCTGTACTGACCCTGACCAATGTAAAGGGTTACGAAGCAACTCTGGCTTCCGAGAAGGCTATCGCAAAGGCTGCTGCAAAGCTGACCTACGCATTTGCCAACGCTACCGTTCCCAAGGTGAACGTTGTGATCGGCAAGGCTCTGGGAACCGCTTATGTGGTAATGAACTCCAAGGCAATCGGTGCGGATATCACCATGGCATGGCCGGATGCACAGATTGGTGCTATGGACGGCAAGCTGGCTGCCAAGATCATGTATGATGGCCAGGGCGCTGATGTGATTAATGAAAAGGCTGCTGAGTACGAAGCACTTACTCTGAATGTAACCAGCGCAGCCAAGAGAGGATATGTGGACCAGATCGTAAATGCTGCTGATACCAGAAAATATGTGATCGGCGCATTCGAGATGCTATTCACCAAGAGTGAAGACCGTCCTGCCAAGAAACACGGAACTGTATAAGAAAGGGTGATTGTAAAATGAAGAAATTTTTAAGCTTAGTATGTATGATTACCTGCATCTTTGGTTTGACCGCGTGCGGCAGTGAGGAGACCTATACGGATTATGAGCAGCGCAAGATGGACACTGCAATCCAGATAGCTACCCAGTATGTGATTCCTTCTCTGGAGAATTTTGAAGACGAAGCTGCACTGGAGAGCTTCTCTGAGTATACCGCTGATGAAGTGGCATATATGGTACAGGAAAATGTAGGTATCACCGTTGATGGTTATGCATACAAAACTGCTATCGAGTCCTTCAACTCCGCTAAAAAGTCCATTGGCGGCATTACCGCTGTCGGTGATGCAGAAGCTGCCATCGATGATGATCAGATCATTGTACATGTAGATGTGACCGGTGCCAAACAGAATGCACAGGCAGAAGTGATCTTCACCAACGATATGTTCCTGAGCATGGAGTCTGCAGCGCTGAACCCCGTGGAGTCCATGGGTGGCCTGATGACCAAAGCTGCACTGAACACTCTGATCGGTATGGGAACTGTATTCGTAATGCTGATCATGATCTCACTGATCATTTCCCTGTTCAACTTCATTCCGAAGATCCAGGCTGCATTCAGCAAGAAGGATAAGGAGGAAGAAGCAAAGAACGCAGGTATTGATAAGGCTGTAACTCAGATCGTTGCACAGGAAGAACCCGAGGCAGATGACACTGAGCTGGTCGCTGTTATTGCAGCTGCGATCGCAGCAAGCGAAGGTGCGGTAAGCACTGACGGATTTGTAGTTCGTTCTATCCGCAAAGTAAGATAATCGTAAAAACGTTAGGAGGATATTAAAATGAAAAATTATACCATTACCGTAAATGGCAACGTATATGATGTAGTAGTAGAAGAGGGCGCATCTACCGGAGCACCCGTAGCAGCAAAGGCTCCCGCAGCTCCCAAGGCAGCACCCAAGGCTCCCGCAGCAGCTCCCAAGGCAAGCGGCGCAGCAGGCAGCATCAAGGTTGAGGCCGGTGCAGCTGGTAAAATCTTCAAGGTAGAGGCAAGTGTTGGACAGGCTGTTAAGAAGGGTGATGCTGTCATCATTCTGGAAGCTATGAAGATGGAGATCCCTGTAGTAGCTCCCGAAGACGGCACTGTAGCAAGCATTGACGTTGCAGTTGGTGATACTGTTGAGGCTGGTGCAGTTCTGGCAACTCTGAACTAGGCATTTTACAT
>ERZ809726.289-NODE-289-length-14637-cov-7.59375_pt1 | contig 14637 bp, 13 predicted proteins | sample MGYA00520315_ERZ809726 | MGnify/ENA primary metagenome ERZ809726 (study PRJEB31588, sample SAMN03401187) | human gut metagenome | study: EMG produced TPA metagenomics assembly of the PRJNA231909 data set (A prospective, longitudinal analysis of the...
TCCGATCTGAAAACTCTCATCGCATGTGGGAGATCAAACTGCTTTCGCTCTTCGTCATTTGGGATATAGAATGGGATATCTCCTGTTCCCAGATTTCCATCCTCATTCAGATAATGAATTTGATAAACACGCCCACCTCTAGCTACTGCACATATCACTAATTGACGCACAGTCATTACAATGCAGACACCGTCCTTATTTTCATCTTCACCTGCATACTCTGCCCACATTTTTTATTTCCCGGTTGGTAAGGAGTCCAGCATGAAACATATGGCACATAGACTTTGTTCTTTAGAATGTTGAACTGCCGATAGTTCTCCTCAGATTCTTTGCTCCATCCTTCAAAAAACGATGAAGGAATCTCATTTGTCTTCAAAATTGAACGCATTACAAAAGAACAATGTATTGGAAGAAAGCATTGACTCCAATTTATTGCAGCTAATATATCTCGCAATTTTCAAGTCCAGTTTTGGCTCATACTCACTGTTAATGCGTTCCATTTCCCACGCCGTATAAATAGCCATACAGTATTCTCCCTAAAAAAAAGCCTCTGCCTCTTAGCCACAATCTCTTGTGTTGTCTACCGCTCACCGCGTAGGGGTGTGCAAAGTTTCGAGCGGCAAAGCTGTGGGAAGTCTCCCGCAGCCTTATATTATACTAAAAACCGGTGTTTTTCAAGAATTGCAAGCAAATATACGACACCGCAGTCAAATAATCATCTATGCTTAAATGCAGAGGTGATTACAACGAAAACACAGCTCAGAAAATTTGCAGTTCTTAAAACTATTTCCTCGAAAATAGGTACTTACCTTCATAAAATCGATGCTGTTTCACAAGAAGATGATTTGGATTTTGACGATGAGGAATGGATGGACTATCCAGTAAAACCAACTCTTGCCCACGTCATCCTTGATCTGCTGCTCTCCCCTACATACCGTCTACCCAAAACTGTAACCGCAGTACGCATCTATCGAGATAAAAACATATTCTCTGTCTGTCCAAGGTGCGATGTCTGCATAGAGCGAGAATACCAAGGGTACTGCCATCGATGTGGACAGTATCTCGACTGGTCAAAACTGGATGATGCAGAGGAAATCTTCATAGGATGGGACGGCGTGGAAGATGATGATTAACCATCTCGCTACGCCACATCATTATGATGTATGCCACCAAAATGCCAATCCACCCGCCCATCGTATTACCGAACACATCATCGAACTCTGCGATGCCAAGTCCCGTAATATACTGGGTGGTTTCGATTACCACAGACATCACGAAGGGAATCAGCAACACCTACTTCTTCTGAATCCACCTATACAGTCCCGTTCCAAGTGGAATGAACAGCCAGATGTTATTGATAACCCCCACTCTCACAGATTGCTCTTTCAAGAACTTCCCTGCCTAGGAAAAGAGGACAAAGTTCATTCTTGCATCTCCTGACTCACGAAACATCAGTGTTTCATAAAGAATGAAAGCTATATAAACAGTCGTCAGTACTACGCTTAAACTCTTCGGAAGAACAATCATCAGCAAACAGACCACACATCCAATAACAACTACCATGCATGGGAAGCCATTCAGAAGGTTGTCCACACACAGCATAATGTTGCCGTTTCTCTCAAGCAGAAGGTTCACCTTGCCACTGCGTTTGATGCCGTACTGCCCTTTAGACAATGCCTTTGGATTGCCATTCTCATCAAAATACATATCCGTATCTGCTGTGCCGTCTCTATGATAGGTATGTTTGAGGATGGTATAGCCTGCATTGGTAGGGGCTGGGTTACCATCTAAGTCAAGATAAGTGATCTGGCTGATGTATCCTTGTTCGTTGCGTTGGTATAACTCGCCATACTGACCAAGAGAAGATTTTACAGGTTTTCCTTCTGTGTCAAAGTATCGTTCGCCAATAACGGTTCCTTCCGAATCACGCTGGTATGTCTTAATCGCATATCCAGATGATATACACACTGCATGTCCATCTTTATCGAGAAATGTCAAACTAGTGTTCTGGCCTTCAGCATTATACTCACGATGAACCCCATAGTATCCGCCGGAGCACTGTACCTGCTGTCCATTCAAATCATAGAAGAAATCGTCATAAGCCCTGCCGTCAACCTGCGTTCTGACAATAGTAGAATATCCGTCACTACGTATTATTGGATTACCTTCGACATCAAGATATATGATCACCGTACTCGTTTCATCGTATTCATACGATAATCCATGAAAATTTTCATACCTTGCCACAGGGTATCCGTTTGCACCAAGATAACGTTCCTCTACAACTCGACCGTCATCATCCTGCATTCTGCACACGGTTGCATAGCCCATATCAATGGCATCTGTGATTACCCATCAGGCTTCACATGGCTTGTGCTGGTCACACTTCCATCTACGGTTTCTCGGATACTCAATTCTGAGGCAGTGTATCCTGCATCGTGGTCTACATCGGCATCTGGCAACAGTGCCAAGATGGAAAGAAGGATAATAGATACAATCAGCAGCATTCCACATTCTCGTTTTAGGCTTGCACTCAAACTCCATAACCCCGACTCTTGATAGTCTCCACAACCTGTGTCACATACTTCTGGCAGGTGTCATGGTCAGGTGCTTCCACCATCACACGCACGACAGGCTCAGTGCCGGACTCACGGACAAGGATACGACCGGTGTCACCCAGTGCTTCGGCTACGGCCTTGACTGCTGCCTGCACTGCTTCGTCGTCCTTCGCAGCTTTCTTGTCGGTCACGCGAACATTCTCCAGAACCTGCGGGTAGATCTTCAGCGGCTCAGCCAGCTTGCTCATGGGCAGTTTCTTGGCAAGCATGACTTCCATCATCTTCAGACTGGTCAGAATACCGTCACCGGTGCTAGCGTACTTAGAGAAGATGATATGACCACTCTGCTCACCGCCAATACGGCAGCCGTTCTTGGCCATGTACTCGTAGACATACTTGTCACCCACTGCGGTCTTGGCGTAGCCGATGCCCTTCTCATCAAAAGCCTTGTACAGACCGAAGTTGGACATAACCGTGGTAACGACGGTATTGGTCAGCAGCTTGCCACGTTCCTTCATGTAGCAGCCGTAGATGTACAGGATATGATCACCAGTGATGACATTACCCTTTTCATCCACACACAGGCAACGGTCAGCATCGCCGTCATAGGCGAAACCAATATCCAGACCCTTCTCTACCACGAACTTCTGCAGACCCTCAATATGGGTAGAGCCGGCATTGTTGTTGATGTTCAGACCGTTCGGCTGTGCATTGATGACATAGGTATCGGCACCCAGCGCATCAAACACAGACTTAGCAATATTCCAGCTTGCACCGTTGGCGCAGTCCAGACCAACCTTGACACCCTTGAAGGAGTAGATACCGAGGCTGATCAGATAGCCCATATAGCGGTTGCGGCCGGACACATAGTCCACCGTGCAGCCAATGTGTTCCCGGTGAGCAAAAGGCAGCTCCGGCCACTCCTTATCGAAAACATTGAGTTTGCCGTCGATGTAATCCTCGACTAACAGCAAGATCTCCTCCGGCATCTTCTCACCATAGCAGTCGATCAGCTTGATGCCGTTATCGTAGTAGGGATTATGGCTGGCCGAGATCATGATACCACAATCAAAATCATCCACGCGGGCGATGTAAGCTACAGAAGGCGTGGTGGTAACGTGCAGCAGATAGGCGTCTGCACCGGAAGCGGTCAGACCTGCGACCAGGCTGTACTCGAACATATAAGAGCTGCGGCGGGTGTCCTTGCCGATTACAATGCGTGCAGGCTCGTTGTTGCCGTTGCGCTCGCGCAGGGCGTTGTAATACCAGCCCAGAAAACGACCAACCTTGTAAGCGTGGTCGGCGGTCAGCGTGATCCCAGCTTCGCCACGGAAGCCATCGGTTCCAAAATACTTTCCCATTATAGTTTTTTCCTCATCCAAAGATCGAATTAACGAATATATGCTTTAGCCGGAGAGTGTTTATACACTCCGTTGTCTGCTGCTCACCACGAAGAAGTAGCATATATAAGCAGCACAGCCATGCTAGTGCATGGCTGCGATAAGTATTAGCCTCTGCGGAACAGGTCACGGGTATAAACCTTATCCTGTACGTCATCCAGACAGCTATCATAGCGGTTGGCAATAATGGCTTGACTGCGATTCTTGAACTCTTCAAGATCATTGACGACTTCACTGCTGAAGAAGGTGCTACCATTCTCCAGCATCAACTCATAGAGGATGACCGTTGAGCACTTAGCAGTTCACCGAACTAAACAACGATTGAAAATCAAGGGCGCGGAAGGACGCATATTGCAATTACACCTGGAATTAAAGCTCGCCTACAAGAGTACCCTGTTCAATTCAAGAACACATCTCCCCTCTCAACTGAACTTACATGTCAAAGTTGGACACGACTGTGGTCAACAATGTTGAAAATGCATCAAGGAATCATCATCAAAGGTGCTACTATTCCCCCTAACAGGAAAGACGCTAGCGATCCGTTTCCCCAGTTCATATTATACAAATATAGGGCAAAGCTTCCTGCTGCGCAAAACATAATCGCAATATCCAGGCAAGAACACTTTCTCTTACCGAGGAAAGGCCATTCCTCAATGCTTTGTGCAAACGGAATAAGTGAAAGAATCATTGACATCACAAAAAATCTGTTTCCGTTTGATCCCAAATTAAATGACATTGATACGCCCTCAATGAATACTATGTAAGACAAATTCCACAGCTTACTATTTTGAGTTATATCCCCTTTAGAAGACGCAACATAAGGTCTGGTCAATAACGCTCCTGCAAATATCATTTGAAGATATCTTGTAAACAGTGAGTGGAAACTTGTTACTGCGTAACTTGTATATACCTGCGTTGTTCCTATCACGCTGTTGCAGAGCATACCTACAATGGTGTCTGTTGATCCAATGCGAACTGTTTGCACATACCCCGTGAATAAAGATAATAGCGCCACTGTTGCAAGCGTACATATTCCCTTGTGTTTAGAAAAGAAAGGCAACGCAACCCAAGCCACTATTATCGGAATTATCGCATGGTGTAAAAAAATCGCCGCCAGGAGGACGCCTATTGTCCGTATGATTCCTACATTTTTTATGTAATGCCTATAAAAAGCATACCCTGCAATGATAAATGCGTTCGCATATCGAATTCCAATTCCTATATCTAATATTGGGACAATTGTCATACCTATTAGAAGAATTGTAATCCATTGCTTCATTTTTAGACGATTAAGACATGCATAATCGAAAATCATCCATGTCAGCATCGTATATGCAACAAATGCTCCTGACGCCTGAAGTAATTGCATATTACTAAATCGAGCCATTACCCAAAGCCACAAATCCCATGTAAAAACTCCACTTTGGAATCTAGTATTTCCAAAGCACTGCCACAAGGGAATATTTTTATATGAATTCATGGAGATAAAATGTCTAAATATATCATTTCCAGAATCCGGTATATAGCAATACATCATCAACGCCATGGATGTACCGAATATTATAGCGCTAAGTCTCGAAAAATGTTTTTGTTCAAACAGCAATACAGATATAACAATTCCAATAACTGGGCTTATTAGAACAAACGCCATTATAACAAATATATACATCTTCTTCACCTTGACTAAAACGATTTTATCATTTATTCATTTTTCCAGAATTACCCGACTTTCCCAGGAACTCACATAAAATATATTCATGGTGAAACACTATAAAAAGTAAAACAGAAACAAGTATATTCACAATAAGGCGGGCAACCACTGTCGTAAAAAAACATCCAACACAATATGCTATTGCCATAATAATTCCTACAGATAACAGATCTTTCAAAAGCATTTTTGCGTATTCATCAATATCCAGTTCGTTTCGCACGCAGATTGTTTGATAAAGCATAACAAAGTACTCTGCTACTATGGTCCCGACACAAGCACCATACGAACCGTACTTTCCAATCAATAATGTATTCAGAATAAGGTTCACAATAGCACCGCCAACCGTAGATTTTACATAAATACGATCCATTCGCATGGGAATCAGATATTGGGTGCGAATCACATTTGCCCACGCAGACGCTAAAATTGTGACACTCAATATCTTTATGATGCTCCCACTCTTTAAGAATTGCTCACCAAACAGCACAACAGATACATCATCAGCAATCAAATACAGGCCCATAGCCATCACACTTGCCAGCAGAAGTGCAAGCTTCATGGATGCATAAATCATTTTTTTTGAATCTTCTGAAGTTTTATGTTCAAGCAGGTAGGCCATTCTTGGAAGCATAACCGTACCAAGGGCATTAATCACTGAGATTGGAATATTAATCAAACGCTCTGCGTTCTCATAATATCCCAATTCCGTAACGGTAGAAAGCGAGCCAAGCATGGTTTTATCCATCACGCGGTAAATACCGAAAGCCAGAACAGGGACAAATAGAAGCAGGCAACCTTTTAGGCGCTTCAGTGAATCTTGAAGCGTTGTTTTGACTCGATTGACGTACTTATGAAGAGAGAAAATCAAATATAACTGACTTGCGACCATGGATCCCGCCATAATATACGTATAAACTGCCAAATCCCCCTCAGTTTTTACAAAACATAAAATTAAAACCAGAGAAAGCACTTTAATGATGCAGTTTCGCGTGATTGTGAGTTTGAACTTCTCAAGTCCAAAATAGAACCAGTTAATATCGAAGCATACGGACACAAGGTAGAGGAATTGAATTGCTGCAATTTCCTTGTATGCTTTGCACCAAAGAAACAAATAGCTCAAATATCCAACAATCGCAATTCCAACAACCATGAGTTGTAGTCTATAGATTGACCAGAACACTCTCGAAAGTTCTTCCCTATTGTCCCGGACTTTCGCAATTTCACGGTTTCCATAATTGTTTATTCCCAGCATTCCTACTAGCATGAACATGTAGACGATGGAATATGTATAGGAATAAATTCCTACATTATCAACACCCAGTCGCTTTGAAATATAGCTGACGGTTATCAGTGGGAATATATATGTAAGCATCTGATACGCAACATTCAGTAAAAAATTCTTATTCTCGCTTTTCACGCTTCAGTTATATCCTCCTATCAACAAGTGCCTTTTTTAAGTATGTATATGCTCTCTCCTGCTCTTTCTCTAACAGGTGTTCATACTTATTATAGTTCTTTTCCTTCAGATAGTTGAAGCCATCATCAAACTCTATTGGAATCATTCGATCCTCTAAATCCAACAGATACATCAGAGTCTTCACTCTGTCATCACTACCAAACATTCCTCCATTTTTCACCGTCCAGAATTTTTTTCGATATATAGTCGAAAATACTGTCCCATGAAATGATGTAGTTATAATCATTTCTGCATTTTTTATCAGTTGTAAATATGTGGACGGATTTTCTATTTCCGGAAGTTTAAATCCTGAAAATTGCATACCCTTTATATAAAAAGTTTTTGTATTGAATGCAATAACCGGTAAATTGTATTTTTGAGAAATTTTGTGAACCAGTTTATTTATATCTCGGCTATAGCCGGGTGAATAATAGAAGATATATCTGAGCGGAAGTTTCAGTTCATGCGATTCAATTTTGGCATAATCATCTTGCTTCAGCAGCAATGTCGGATCCAGAAGTAGTTCGGCACTTCTTCCCGTTAATTTCTGCAACCATTCCAATCCATTACGTTCACGAATCGACAAACAAGAAAAATCTTTTAGATATTTCGCATATCGGATAGGATCATCCGCAAAGTCAGCAATATTTTTTGCGCCAAAAGATGGTGCGTATGCAACTTTTTTTGCCGATTTTACCCACGGAAGAAAATACGCATCATCGCCATCTTCTATAGTAATATTCCACACCTGATCGCTCCCAGCAACCACGATATCATAATCCGCATCCGACAAATCTGCTGATTTATGAATCGGAAAATTCGACAAGCGGAAATTGTTCTTCTTGAATCTTTCATACGACTCATAGTTTCTAGCTATTCTTTTAAACCATGGAGCAAGGATTATATTTTTTATAACATTTTTCAAGCTGTCGTTCGGTTGACGAACGCTATAAAGTTTTTGCTGTCCTTCGTTTGAAAAATCGACAATTTCCGATTTGCGTCCTGTCAGCCGATTGATTACCTGCTGTAAAGCAAATGCCTGAAGCATAGAGCCACAGTTATAAGAATTATGGAATGTTATAATTCCAATTTTTTTTTTTTCAAATCATTTCCCACTTCATTTTCCCCTTTTTCTGCTTACATCTGACTCTATTTCTAAGGTCAATTATCCTGTTAGCTCCCCAAAGGCAGTTATGTTTTGACAGCCAATATACACTCTGTGCTGCTTTGTTGCAATCCTTACTACAAGGAAATGTTTTTATATATTTTCGCATTTCCTGCTCGCAGACTTTTCGTGCGTTTTTCTTCCTGCGGGTCTCATCAATGCCAGCTAGTAAAAACAAATATAGATAAACACTGTATGTCACTGCATAGGACATACAACGAGTAATCTCAGAATTTTCAACATGATTATCCTTCAACAGCTTTTCTGCCAAAGAAAAATATCTCAAATTCGAGTCATAAAACTTATCGCTGTATTTTTTTGAGGATGACCCCATATAAATCCGGTACTGATAAAATGAGGCTCTGCGACAAACAAAATGCTCTGCCATAAGAATCACATTCAAATTGAATATTCCATCTTCTCCATTGACAAGACCACAGTCAAACCCGATTTGATTGCGCAGAAGGAACTCTCTTCTGTACAGCTTTGACCATGGAGCGCTCATATTTGCATTACATTTAGAATCGAAAATACCAAAGATTCTGTGTATGATATTTGTCCTATCAACGTTTCTTTTCTTCACAAAGTTTTTACTAAAATAGACCACATCTGCCGTTCCGTCACATTCGGATAGGACGGCAGTTTTCCAACCGGGCGATAATCTATCATCTGCATCAACAAACATGATATATGTGCCTGCGGCTTCTGCTATTCCGCGGTTTCTGGTATAGGAAACACCGTGGTTTTCATGGTGCAGAATACGAATATTGCTTTTTTCATAGCGTCGTATAACATTATAAGAAGAATCAGTTGAACCGTCATCAATCAACAAAAGTTCTATCTCATCATCCATTTCAGGCAAAATAGATGTGAGGCAGTCTTCTATATATTTTTCTGCATTGTATATAGGAATCACAATAGACAACTTCATATCCATACTCACAGCATCCTTCGTTGATATTTTATCACAGTCCTTGGCGCAATAGAAAACACGCAGAGTTTCGCTCTTTGTTTTATACTAAATTCCTTCCATTGCGGGCGAAGCGTCTTCCACTCTGTATCGATTTTATGCCTGAGTCTGCCTTCTCCGTCCTCAACGAAGCGAACTCTATACCTTGCTGCACAAAGGAACATCGCATATTGAAAAGCCGCCATCCGGTAAACATTCGGGTAATTGTTTACCAATTCGATGATTTGTTGGTACGCCTTCATAGCATCAAACCATTTTGGATTATCCAGCCGATTTGATGCACTGTTTTCAATTTGGCGGTAAAAGTATTTTTTTCCGCTGTTATAGACCGCTTTTTTACAATTCAGCAAATAGCACACATTAAAGAGCAGATCCTCGCAAACAGCGATATCTTGTTCCAAGCGAATAGATTTCGTTTGGAACAAGCTCTTCTTATAGAGCTTGTTCCAAACGAATCCCTCAAATGTTCCAAACACCTGCTTCAGCGCTTCTGTTTCTTCATATAGGAACACTGTTCCGCTCGTAAACCGTTCTGGCTGAAAAGATTTGCCTTTATCAACTCCGATAACTGCTATGTCGGCATTTGTTTTTTCCAGATCATGAACCATCTGTGCCACAAAATCTGATGCGACAAGATCATCTGAGTCAACAAATGTCACATATTCGCCGGTACAGTGATCCAGCCCAAAATTTCGGGAGTAGGATACGCCATGATTTTTATTATAGTACGGCACAATTCGTGCATCCTGCTTTGCTAGATTTCTTATTATCGCGGTCGTCGAGTCTTTTGACCCATCATCGACCACAAGAATTTCCAATGCTTGATAAGTCTGTTCACAAATTGATTCCAGACATTCTTCAAGATATTTCTCTGCATTATATGCAGGAACAATAACACTGACCTTTTTCATATTTTCTCATTGCTCCTCATATCGCTTTTGATATCCTGCTGCCATACTCTTTGCCGACAGTTCCTTCTCCTGAAATGCCCTGATCTCGGCACTGTTTGTCTTTCTTTCCCTCAGCGCATTCAGTTTTATCTCAAAATCACCCGATGAGAATATCTTGCCAAGATAAACATCTTGACCCATCTCCACGACTTCCCGGTGCGAAGGAATATCCGACAGAAACAGCCCCAGCCCGCAGGATAATGCTTCCAGAACAGAAATCGAAAAGCCTTCGGATTTGGAGGCTGACACATATACATCACTGATGTTCATGTATGCAATCGGGTCAGTTTGAAATCCCAGCATCCGCACATGGTCGTCTGCTTTTGCCTTGCACTCTGCTTCTTTTTCGCCGTTGCCAAGGACCAGCAGATATTCATCGTTTTCGTGATATTGCACAAAATTATCGATCAGCCATGCAACATTCTTTCCGGAATTCAACACACCCGCATAGAGAAATATCCGTGCATCCTCCGGCACATCGACTTCCTCTCGGGTTACAACAGAATGCGCCTGTGCCGGCTCAATACCGTTGCGAATAAACGATGCGTTCGGCAGACGCCCTTTCAAAACATCATAGACAGACTTTGAACAGCATACGCACCCGTCCACTCTTTTTAATGCAGCCATGTGCAGCGCAATGAAGATACGGCTTTTGGCGTACCCATAAGTATCAAGGTAGTCTTCATACATATTGTTGTGGATTGTTGTAATTCGCTTTGCTGTTGTGCGCAGACGGGAAGAAAGGATATCAGGAATGATTCCATGCGTGTGCAAAATATCAAAATGGCCTTTTTTTACATAATCCTCAAATTCTTTGCCTTGCCCTAAAAGACACTTCATACGACTCAACGTCTTGCACTCATAAACCGCAACACCATTATTCTGCAACGTTGAAACAACTTCTGAATCATTGCCTTCAAACAAAGTGATCAGGGCTATGTCATATTCTAACCTGTCCAGATTATCGATAAGATTCAGCACCACACTGCTGGGGCCATTCTTTACAATGTAATTGATAACATAGGCTATACGAATCACGTTGATATCCTCTCCTTATTCCCTCAGCACTTTCTCAAACATAAACTTCCGCAACCAGTTCGGAGCCAACGATGATCCGCTACGAATCACACAACTCTTAATGTACTGTCCTACTCCAATGAATCCCTGTTTCTTCATAAATTTGAACAGCCTTGCCTGTGTCCTGGCGTACTTCCAACCGGCTCTTCTTAAATACATATCCGAGCCTGCCCGCATATGGAGCAACGGCTCTTGAATGTTATAGCCCTGATACCCTGTCATCAGCATCCTTAGCCAGAGGTAATAGTCCTCCAGTAAGTAGAAATCTTGATAGGAGCCAACTGCTTCGACTGCGGACTTCTTATACATCACACAGGGGTGATTGAATGGATTACGCTTCTTTGCAAACTCTACTATTTCCGCATTCGTCTCCGGCGGCACACGCTTCGCATCGACAGTGTTCGGATCAGTAGTAAATTCCTTAACGATACCGGAGCAGATACTTACTTCGGAATGTGCATTGAATACCGCCATCTGTTTTTCACAGCGATTCGGATATGCAATATCATCGCTGTCCATCCGGGCGACCAACTCATTTTTGCAATACTTGATTCCCTCATTCAGCGCATTGCCAAGCCCACCGTTTTTCGCAAGTCGGACAACATTTAATGTGTCACCCATCTCCTGCTGCTTTGTAGCAATCACGCCATCTAGCTGTTCGTTCAGCGGTCCATCACATACCAGCACAAAATCATTTGTGGAGATCGTCTGCGTTTGTATGCTCTCTATCGCCTGATTCAGATACTCCGGCTTCTCTTTGTGATAAACCGACATAAGAACGGAGTATTCTCTGTATTCCACAACACTCATAGTCCCTCTCCACATATCAAAGATTACAGCTCAGACTCATCTCAAGGAGTCTGAGCCGTTTATTCCTTATAAAGCTCTACTAATCGTCCTCAGCAGTGTGAGTCACACTGCCGCTATGTCTTGTACCGCTACAATAAACGCTGCTACGGAAAATTCACGCTACGGCAACCGCTGTCTTTAGTCCTGATGGCACCACCGCTTGCTACGGTAACCCCTGCCTTTATTCCGGGTTCCACTCATCCACGCCATCGTAGCTTCCTTGTTTATGCCGGATTACCCCAGACGAATGAGCATAAGATCATCAGTACCAACCTGTTATCTCCAAGACCGGGATGAAATCGCAGATGATGTTATCACGGTCCAGCCCCGAAACCGCTATGTGAAAGTCACCACAGTATCGTCAGTACCCTCACAGTGCCATCTGGCATAAACCCACGAGCTACGGTCGCATCCATAAAAGTGCTTTTTCAGGGCGTAAAAGCCTCAATTCAACCTCATTTTGCCCACTCTCACGCTCAATCTCTCGGCATTTTGCACTACTAGAAGCAGTATTTCAGCCTTATACCGGTCAATTTACCAACTTTCTAACGCCACGCCACCGTAAGAGGTGTATTTATGCCTGACTCCACTCTGGAATTTTTTTCAATTTTTAGCAGCTCAAAATGTACAAAAGCGTCGATATTTAGTGGTTTTCTCCACTCATGGCGGTGGTTTGGCCCTCGGAAACTCCCTCGGTGCTCTCCGGCAAAAACAGGATCCTCACCGTTGCCAGCATGATCTTCAGATCCTCAATCAGGCTGGGATGTGCAATGTACATCAGGTCCATCTGCAGCTTATCATACGGTGTCGTGTTATATTTTCCGTACACCTGTGCATAACCGGTCAAGCCAGCCTTTGCCTGAAGCCGCAATGCAAACTCCGGCATCTCCTCGCAGTACTGGGCGGCAATTTCCGGGCGTTCCGGGCGGGGGCCGACGATGGATAAATCACCCCGGAGGATATTCAGCAGCTGGGGCAGCTCGTCCAACCGGCAGGCACGGATGATATGGCCGACTTTTGTGATGCGGTCGTCCTTGTCGCCGGTGGAGAGGCGGGCGACACCATCCTTTTCGGCATCCACCCGCATGGAGCGGAACTTCAGGATCTCAAACTGCCCGCCATCCTTAGTCAGACGCACCTGCTTGTAGAATGCCGGGCCGCCATCCGATTTGACCGCAATGGCAGTGATGAGGAACAGCGGACTGAGAACGACCAAGCCCATCAGAGAAATAATGATATCCACGGCCCGCTTGATGAACAGATATTCCGGGCTGGCCATATAGCGGCCGACACGCAGCATGGGCAGATGGAACATGTGCATCGGCCATGCGCCGCTCATGATGACATCGCCCACGCGGGGGATGACGAACATGTTGATGCCCTGACCGACACAATATTTCAGGATAATATTTCGCTCGTGGCTGTGGACACCGCTGACAAAAACAGTCTCCATACCATCCAGAACCCTTAGATCAGCAAGACATTCTTCGGCACTCATGGTCAGATGCACATTATATTTGTGGTTCAGACCATATTCGTTGATGAGCTTTTCCATGCCATGACGCTCATCGTAAATGATGGCTGTCCGCTGTGGCGGGAACGTCTGGTAATACCATTTGTGCGCACAGGACGCCCAGACAGCCGCCATCACAAGCTGCCCTGCAATGGCTGCGATGCCGGGCCAGAGGTTGCAGAGCTTCGCCGCCATCAGGCAGATGACGATATAAAGAATGCCATCCGTTGCCATGGCCGCAAGGAGCTGTCCATAGACCAGCTCGGAGATCCGCTGCATCGACATCCAGAACGCATCGTAGACTTTGCCCAGCGTGATATACAGCACAAAAAAAAGCGCAAGGATGGCCAGATTGCCCTTCCATGAAAACTTCGCGTACACCTGCTCGGAATAATACAGGAACCAGCATGCCGCAAACGGCAGCTCAATCATCAGGACGTCCAGAATCTTTACGACCCGCAACATCACATCATGTTGAAATTTCGACATAACTTCCTCCCGATTTTCCACTCTTGACTTTTGCAGAATTGTAACCTTCATTCTCCCCACCGATGGTTCACGGAGAGCCGCCGATGAGGAGAGTGCAGCCTACAATCGCTGATGACGGGCAGAGGCCCTGCCCGGGAGAAAGTCACTTAACCGCAAGCGGCTTGTCTCCCGGGGCATCGACCGAATTAGGCCTTATGGGTCAGCAGGATGATGGTTCCGGACTTGGGCATCTTAAAGGTCAGCTTGCCGTTGACGACAACAGCCTTGATGGCGACCCAGTTACCGTTTGCGTCCTGATACAGAACAACAGCGGTATCGCCGTCCTCCATGCCGGTGACAGTCACGGCAACCTCGCCGGTCTTGGAATCGACATTGACGTCGCCGACAGCGCGGATGCTCAGATCCTCGACGGTCTCGACGCCGGCAACAGCAGCAGCCTGTGCGACAGTCTCCTCGCCGACGACAGCGGCCAGCTTCTCAGATCGGAAGAGCACACGTC
>ERZ809726.307-NODE-307-length-14345-cov-6.46697_pt1 | contig 14345 bp, 9 predicted proteins | sample MGYA00520315_ERZ809726 | MGnify/ENA primary metagenome ERZ809726 (study PRJEB31588, sample SAMN03401187) | human gut metagenome | study: EMG produced TPA metagenomics assembly of the PRJNA231909 data set (A prospective, longitudinal analysis of the...
TCCGATCTGTAAATTAGGGCTATTAATGGAATATAATAGTGGAGATGAATATATTACAGATAGTGATTTTCGTTCTGGTAATCTAGTGGTTCAAAATATTGATACTTCAAAAAAGGTACTAACATTAGAATTTAAGAATTTGAAATATACCAATAATCTTAAAAAAGAAGTAGTATTAAATGGAACGCTGACTATCCCATATAAGATATTAGAATAGGAAATTTAATCTTTTAGATTAAACTGATACAAAAAAAGTGTATTAATCAGTCTTTTATAAGATTAAATTGATACACTTTTCTTTTCGATACATTAAAATTTCACAGCTATGCTTTTAAGCTACTTTTTTCGTTCTTTTTGAAGAAGTTAGCTTTAAAACAGAATCCTCTTCAGGGGTGGTTGTTATAACCCCTAAAAGCAAGTCATCCCAGTCTAACTTTATACCTTTATATTCAAATCTGATGAGGCTATTAAGAGTTTGGTCAAATAGGTCATACAAAAATCTATTATCTATCAATGAATAGAAAGACAGTTCTTGTTTAGTACGGTTCAAATATTCTTTTACTTCGTCATTATTCAAATGTACTTCCAGACGATGTAACTTGCCTGGATTATTATAGAACTCTTCAATGTACTTTTTACCCGAGCTATTGGCTATTTCTGCCTTTTTATTATACGCTGTTAAAGTAGTACCCTTACCCTTATCTTTTATTGCTTTTTTTTGCTTTATAGAAACTGTTAAATACTTGTCCTTATTCATGTTTCCACTGGTTATATAAGTAATTTCTGGACGGTCTTCATTACGGTTTTTAACCTCTTTAGTATTGAGGAAGGTGGTTACATTTTTGTTGCGAATCAGCCTTCGAATCATCCGAGCCACATCACAAGACAAGTCTAAACATAAGTCCAAAGCAGTTATATTATGCAGTTCCAGACCCAAATTATCTTCAATAAAATCCAGATAATATATTTCATCACTATATAACACACGATTACTCACACTAATCCATGCCTTAGCATAACCATTAGAATGAAAGTTACTATCTTCTTTATCATCGTTGATACCTAATCTCAATTCTCCGAATAACTTATCAATGCCTAAATCATTGTAACGGATTTCATATACAAATTTGAAATGTTTACCCTCTATACGTCTTAAGTAGAAATAAAGAAAGTCTACTTCTTCATCTATTTCCCTTGTTCTGAGAATATTGATATTGTTCGGCTCTTTGATTTCGTAACACAACCGAAGCATATCTATGTTTAACCCATATATCTTATTCATTTTCTTCATTTTTAGTTTCGTTATTATTTGGTTTGTTTGGCACTTGCTTCCAGTATTTTTTAAGTCCATCTGATATGGATTGTACATGTGTCGCACTTTTAGTTCTTCCTCTTAAGGCTTGACTAATTTTTTGTTTGGTAGTATCATCTATCTGGCGATACTGTCTCTTGTAGTTAGTTTCCATAGTTTTGGTTATGAATTTTATATATAATAATTAGTTAGTTTAATAAGAAAGTAAAGATTAGTAAGCTAATTTTTGAAAAAAATCTGGACCAAAATTTCATTCACCCAATCGTTTGCCAAATCAACCACACCTACTAAAATGCAATATTCAGAGAGTCGGGTTACAGTGCTATCCCTTTTCCTAAAAGGGAATAGGAACTTATTTCTTCCTCAAAATATTTTCTGTTTGTATATTACCGTACTTGCTTTTTTCCAGAAAAAGAAGCAGTTTAAACGTATATCTATATAAACTTTTTATACCTTCGCAAAAAAAACAATGGAAACAACTAAAGTATATTATTGCTCTGATGGCATGTATTCACGTGAAATAGAAAGAAAGTCTGTAAAGTGTCCATTTTGTGGAGTAATAAACATTCCTGAATATCTTTTTCTAAAAAACGTAGAAGGAAGTGATTTTCTCAATGTATTTACTCAATGCACTAACCCGACATGTCGGAACATGTTCATAACCCAATTTAGCACTGTAGGGGTTAGGAAGCCTGTCTTTACAAAAATTTTGCCCACTGCACTTCCCGAAAAAAGAACCTTTAGTGACATTATATCTGAATTATCTCCAATTTTTTGTGAAATATACAACCAAGCATATATAGCAGAACAAACCAACCTCATGCAAATTTGTGGTACTGGTTACAGAAAATCCTTAGAATTTCTAATAAAAGATTATTTAATTTCAACCTTACCTGAGGACCAACATGAAGCAATAAAGAATAAGTTCCTCAATAATTGCATTAGAGACAACATTAGTAACATCAACATTAAGACAGTGGCATCACGTGCTGTATGGCTCGGCAATGATGAAACACATTATACCCGTAAATGGGAAGATAAAGATATTAATGACTTAAAATCAATAATAGAGTTAACCCTCCATTGGATTGAATCAGAAATCAGGACGCAAAAACTTTTAGAGGATATGCCAGAGTTCAGATGAAACAATCTTCTCAAAATCCACTATAAACTTGTTCGATAATTCGATAGTGTAGCCGACACTGTAAAGGATAAGAGGGTGTATCGTAATGAACGATGCACTCCTTTTTCATCATGCCCTATAGTAACCAGTTAACTGAAATGAAGACTTATCCAAGAATTATGAGAAAAGATTATTCGAGAATTCTTGCCCGATTTCAAAAAGTTACATTTTTCCCTACCATAGTAGTTGGAATCCTGATACAAGTTCTGCCGGATCCTGCACCAAGTTCTGTGAAATCTTGTGCCAAGTTCTGCCTCACGACCTCACTCTTCCAGTGAAAAGACTAAATATTTACTTTTAGAAATAATAAAGAAAAATATAGATAGCGCTCCAGTTCTGCCACAACCGCCAATCGGGAGGGAACGGCAAACCAATGTCCTAAAGCATAAAACCTCTGCGGTTAATAAAAGGCCGGTTACCCCATTACATGAAGTAACCAGCCATCCATTATCCTGTTACCTAGTTAATTATCAAAACTTATAAGCTGCTTTACGTAACTCTTTCACTGAACCAAATGGTTTATTGGGCTTCAGGTAACGACCCATGAACTTATAAATGTCCAGACGAATCTTGCTTGACTCATAAGTGTCTAACCGATCAAAACTATGCGCACCGGGAGCACGCTCAAATATCTTATATTCAAACTTTTTGCCTTCTGCTTTCAAAGCTCGAATCATTGATTCCACTTCGATCACATTTACATCATCATCACTGGTATTGGTGTAGATAAGTAACGGGTCTTTCAACTTCTCCGCATGCCACACAGGAGAGCGCCGTTTGTATTCCGCAATATTATCCTTGGCAGTCTGCCCGATATGATTCTTGGCCGAAAAGATTTTGCGATAACTGTCGCTGGCATATCCCATACGCATGATTACATCCGAAACCGGTACACCGGCGAAACCACATTTATATTGTCCCGGATAATTGAAAAGATTCATCAGCGTAATCATACCACCATGACTCCATCCCATGATACCCACACGGTTACCATCCACAATATCAAAATTGTCCACCATATAGTTACGGCTGATATATACATCCTCATTCTCCAATCCACCATAATCAATATTATTGTATGTACCCGAACCATATCCTGTACTTCCCCGGTAATCCGCTGCTACCACAATATATTCCTGCGCTATCAACTCGCGGATGATATGAGCATAATAGGTGTCCATATCGGCATGTACCCCACTATGAGGAAATACGATTAACGGATATTTCTTGTTTTCATCCACGCTTTTGGGAATAAAAATGTATGCTCTGAATTTAAGTTCGTTACCGGCACTCATCGAAGTAGGGTTGAACTCCTTCCAACGCGGTGGTCCACATAATATTACCTTATCTACATGGGCGATATCACCCACTTTCTCGTACCACAGGACATCATCAATTTTTTTCATTAACTGGTCAAACTGATGAACGGACAACTGTGCCCGTACTATTCCGGGCATACTACATAGGCAGCACACCAATACCACAAATTTTACTATTCCGTTTTTCATAAGCATATATTTAAATAATAATTATATAGAATATCAACTCTTGGGGTATCCCGGATTTTGTTCCATTTCAGGACTAAAGATAAACTGGTCCTCAGGAATCGGCAACACACATTTATAAAAATCCCAATCCACTTCTTCGTCCACACTGGGCAAATGATATCCTCCCTTCCGAATAATAGTCTTACCATTCCGCAGCAAATCAAAGAAACGATGTCCTTCACCTACCAGTTCCTTACTTCGCTCGTCCAAAACACGATCCAAAGTATAGTCAGCCATTGTCACTTCGTTTTCAGGATTACCCCGTTTCACAATATCGTTCAAATAGCCAAGTCCCTGAACCGCAGCATCACCACCCAACTTACAACCAGCCTCAGCAGCAATCAGGTACACTTCGGACAAGCGAAGGACCACATTATTACATTCCAGCGGTGCAGTCTTCATGTCCGTCCCTCTCAGTTTGTACAACCACCATACCGTTTTTCCCGCATATTTATTCTCCTCCAGCAACTGCCCACGCACATCTCCCGGATCAGCCAGCATCTGCTCCGCATATTTCTGAGTGACAAATCCCTTCTGATAGCCATACCAGTTCAATAAATACCCCCATGAATCCCGTCCCGGAGTATCATCCACACTATTGGCTATCTCAAAAAACGATTCTGAGCCAAACTTGGTTTCCACCGACCAGGCAGCCACATATTTCTCATGCGGATAAAGTGCATAGCTTCCCGATGCATCCACATCCTTTATCAGTTGCTCCGCCATATCAAACGCTTTCCGGTTATCATTATGATACAGATAAACACGAGCCAGCAATGCACGGGCCGCATACTTGTTCATACGTCCGTTATTTTTCTCTTCGGACATCAATGTAACCGCCTCTTCCAGCGTTTCTATAATAAAATCGTACGCTTGAGCAACAGTAGAACGAGAAGGATTTTCGTATGTTCCCACCAAATGATCTATCAACGGAGCACCCAGTGACGCACCATTATCTTTCGTATAAGGATATCCAAAGCAACGGGTCAAATCAAACTGGCAAAGCGCAATCACCGCCATCGTTTCACCTTTCAAAGCATTCAGTTTCTTTTCATCCCCACTTTCAATTTTTCCTTCGGCAATAGCATTCAGAATATTCCACGCCTCACGAAGAATATAAAAAGGTCGTCCCCACAATGAACCGTCATTCAAACTATTAGGACGATGATTGAACATATAGCATGTATTGCATACTCCACTTTCCTCAGAACTCTGCATATCATCCCCCTTCATATCTCCATAGGCAAACATAGCAGCCCCATAATATCCGGAACCCGACATCAGATCATACAATCCATTCACCGCATTATCCACATCGGTTACTGTACGGAAAGCTATAGCAGTAGGAATCTTATTGCTAGGAGCTGTATCGAAGAAATCACCACAACCGGTAACAAGTAGTGAAGCTAATCCTAAAATAAAAAGTATTTTTTTCATAATGGTTCTGTTTTTAGTGCAATTGATGATTAAAATTTAAGTTCCAACCCGAAAGCATAAGTTTTCAATGGAGGGGTGTAAAATCCTACCACGCCACTCATCTCAGGATCATATTGGCCGTAAGCTGCCCATGTCAACAAATTCGTACCCGAGAAATAAATACGGGCATTCCCTATTCCTAATTTCTGCAACCATGCTTTAGGAGCATTCAATCCCAATATCAGACTTTTCAGACGAATATGATCCGTAGAATGGATGGCACGCGAAGAATTATAGTTACCCCCTTTTTTATTCCCATATACAAAACGGGGGACATCCGTTATATCACCCGGTTTCTGCCAACGGCGGCGTTGCTCGGTACTTTTATTGCTTATCACTGAATAACCATCATCTTGCAGAATATAGGATGCATTATCATACGAATAACCACCGAAACTATAAGATAAATTGAATGACAAGTCAATGAATTTATAATTAAAGGTATTCATAAAGCCTCCCGAGATAGTAGGCGTAATATCTTTCAACGGAATAGGACTTGCCTGCCCCGGATCGGTCACTTTATTTTTTGTATAATTGCCATTCTCATCCTGTTGGTTATCATAATACAAGGCACTTCCAGTCTCAGGATCCACCCCCGCATACTCACGCAGATAAATAGTATTAAATGGATAACCTTCCTTACGTACATACCTGCCATCCACAAACCAAGGCAGATCTGCCAGTTTCAGAATCTTATTTTTATTATGGCTCAAATTGAAGGCGGTAGTCCAGCTAAAATCTTTCGTCTTGATGTTATTGGAACGAACTTCAAGTTCCACACCGGTATTCCGCATCTGTCCCACATTGGTCAGCAGAGAAGAAAAACCGCTGATGGAATTCAATTGCTTGCTCATCAATAAATCTTTCGTTGTACGCGTGTACCAATCCAAAGAAACATTCACACGACTGAACAAGCCGATATCCAGCCCCAAATTCAGTGCATAATTCTTCTCCCAAGTCAGTTCCTCATTCCCCAATGTACTTTCCCACGGAGAAGGTTTTCCATTATAAAACGCCCCTGTGGTATAAGTACTCTGATAACCATAATATGAAGAGGGAAGATTCCCATTCACCCCATAGGAAGCACGAAGTTTTAAATCACTTAATACTGATTTCAACGACTGCATGAACTTTTCCTGAGAAAGTCTCCATGAAGCGGACAAGGACCAGAAATTCCCCCAACGAGTATCGGGAGACAAGCGGGATGATCCATCCCTGCGAAAACTGAAACTGGCATAATATTTATCACCATAAGAATAGTTCACACTAGCCACATAGGACATTAATGCATCTTCCTGCAATTTCTGGTCAGCATCTATCGGATCGGCTGCATTTCCCAATGAAGTGTTGATATCCTGCCCGTAAGTTTTCTTTGCAGCATACAAATCCTCATAATCATACTTCATCACCTCGAAGGCAGCGACCGCACTAACAGAATGTTTACCGAAAGTTTTAGAATAAGTCAGATTATTCTGTGAAGTATACCGCATACGGTCAGTCATCTGCATACGTCCCCGTCCCTGATAAGTAGCTCCATCACGTCCTTCAGGAGACTGAAAGAAAAAGTCCTTTGTCAACGAATAATCTACCGTAAACACACTGGATATCTTCAAATTGTCCCACACATTATAAGCTATTTTAGCCGTACCCATCGCACGTACCGTCCGAGCATAATAATCATTCACCTCGGCCTCCAATACCGGATTATATCCATTGTTTTCACGATACCCGCTGGCATACGTTCCATCCTCATTATAAATGGGAGTAGAAGGCGTCAGATTCACTTTTGATGCATAAATGGCACTTCCATAAAATTTACCCTCAGGTAAATGAACGTTCTTTGTCCACGAAAAAGAAGCGTTCATTCCAAATTCCACCTTTTTATACTTGTTACTTGCATCCACACGCCCCGTAAAGCGCTCCATTTCTGAATTCAGGGAAACACCCGTCTGCTTGGTATATCCCAAAGAACCGATAAAACTGGAATTTTGGTTGCCGGCACTAGCAGACAGGTTATAATCCTGTTGATAACCTTTCTTGAACAGAGCGCTTTCCCAATCCGAATACCCCTGAGACAGGCGTTTGGCATACTGGTCGATATTCGCATCAGCATACTGCTGTGCCTCTTGTTCACTTACTCCCTTATCCAGTTGAAAATTAACCAGTCCTTCATGAATCAATTCCCTCCTTTCCTCACCTCCCATCAGCGGACGATATGTATAAGCGAAATCAGTGATTCCATATTTTGCCGCCATATTGACACGAAGTTTACCTTCTTTTCCTTTTTTAGTAGTGATAAGCACTACTCCATTAGCACCTTTCGCACCATACAATGAAGCCGAGGCTGCATCCTTCAAAACAGTGATACTTTCAATATCTGCCGGATTCAACGTTTCAATAACTCCCATTCCTCCCGCTTCGGACATACTGGTAAAGTTACTCAAGTCATAAGATGGAATAGGCACTCCATCTAATACATACAGAGGCTCGGTGGAAGCATTCATAGAAGCGATTCCCCGTACCCGTAAAGTTGTTTTCGCACCGGGTTGCGAAGAAGTACCGGCAACTACACTGATGCCCGGTATATTCGATTCAATCATCTGCCCTACGGATACAACAGGTAATGCCTCCAGTTTTTCTGTAGTCAGAACAGAAGCAGATCCCGTATAAGTTGCCTTCTTGAAATCTCCATATCCGGTAACGACCACTTCGTCCAACGTATTGGCATCTTCTTTCAATACAATATGAAAGTCTCCCTTCCCTTTTGTCGGAATATCCTGTGCCAGATATCCTATATAGCTCACAACCAACGAAGCGGATTCGTCCACTTCCAACGTAAACTTTCCATTAAAGTCGGTGATAACCCCATTGGTGCCTCTACCTTTTTCCACCACATTGGCACCAATCAGAGGTTCTCCCATTACATCTTTCACCACTCCCGTCACTCTTTTCTTTTTAGAACCAGGCCGCGAAACAGCTTTCTTCTCGATGAAATAGATTTTATTGTTTCTGATCTCAAAAGTAAGATCAGTGCCTGAAAGGAGTCTTGTCAATGCCTCCTTCAGTGTAACATCTTTGAGTTGCATGGTTACCTTACGATTCACATCGACCAACTGGTCACTGAAAACCAAGCTCATACCAGTCTGGCTTTTAATAGATGCCAGTACTTTTTCCACCCTCTCATTCTTAAAGTCTAAAGAGACTTTTTGCGACTGTGCTGAAACAGTAAAGCCAAATAAAAGGACTCCCAACAGCAGTAATGTCTTCATTTTGGTTCTTGCTTTCATTTTCATCAATAGTATTAGTTTGAAACAAAAGAATTTCTTATATAGGCTAACACATCACTCCAAAGAAGGTATGAGTCCATTTTTCATTTTTTAGAAAAAAAATAGATGCAAGTGTATTCACTCACATCTATTCCACTTTTCTTCTATAACCCTCGTTATTTAGAAGTTACTTCAAATACACCTTCTTCTATTTCCGTAAAAACAATATTCGAAACGGCTTCCAAATCATAGAGCACATCTGATGCATTGACTTTTCCTGTTGACAGAGTAAACCTGTTCTTCAATACCGCAGAATCTTTCACTATGAAATGAACATCATAATGTCTTTCCATTACCTTTATAATTTCACCGAGTGGAGTCAGATAAAAATTAAGGCTGTTGACACGCCATGCCGAAATCTGTTCCATATTATCCGGACGGGAGATCAGGCATTTCCCCGACTGACGGTTATATTCCGCACTCTCCCCCGGAACAAGTCTGTACTCCTTCGCATTATGATCTCTGAAAAGAATTCCTCCTTCATCCAAGGTTATCCAAATATTGGGTTCGGCGGAATATGCCTTTACATTGAATTTTGTTCCAGTTACTCTCACTTCCACCCCTTGCAAATCCACCTTAAAAGGGCGGTTCTCATCTTTGGCAACATTGAAATACCCTTCTCCCCAAAGCTCCACCGTACGATTGAACAATCCAAACTGCTTGGGATACCTCAAGCGAGAATCCGAGTTCAAATGTACAATACTGCCATCCTGTAAAATCACCCGGATCTGTTCACCATAAGGAACATTTATGTCAGCATATTCCGGTTCAGAGAAAATGCCCGTCCGGTTTGCCAAAAAAAACAAGGAAACACTTAAAAAAACAAACGGTAACAGCACAGCCGCCACCCACATCCATCTGCGACCAACCGGGCGTTGTCCGCGCTCACATTTTATCTCATTCATAAAACGCACTTTCATCTTTACTTCAGGTATGGAATGCGGGTCAATACTTTCCGGCATCTCTTCCGACAACATCCCGATTTCCCAGTCAAAGCGTTCCGACAAATACTTATTACCTTCTTCCGTAGCAAACCAACCAGCTACTTTCCGAGCTTCTTCAGGAGAGGCTTTGTTGTCAAGCACTTTAGCTATCACCGACTCATCTATCTTCATAATCTATTTTTTTGTATATTTATAATAACACCTCATCACAACAAAAGTATGAGTACATTTCAGACTATTAAATTAATCCATATCACAGGAAACCATATAATTAAAGACTCTATCTCGTTACGGAGGGCTTTTATAGCCTGTGTGTAATGGGATTTCACAGTAGGAACAGTTATCCCCATCCTGTCGGCTATTTCCTGATTGGATAATCCATATTCTATTTTCAACAAGCAGATTTTTTGTTTCTGAGGAGGAAGCTTATCTATAGCAACCCGCAGGAATTTTCCGAGTTCACCATTTTCAAATTGTGTCAAAAAGTCGTCTTCATCTTCATCATTCACTTGTTGGGCCATTTCGTATAGTTTCTCGAAAACCAAACTACGATGCCTCAATTCATTCAGTATATAATTCTTTAAAATAGTAAATAGCAAACTACGGATACCCGACTCAAAGCTAAAATTTGTCCGCTGCTCCCACAATTTCATAAAAAGATACTGAATCGCATCTTCCGCCTCTTCTTCTGACTTCAAAAAACGATAGGCTATGGTATATAATAACCGGTTATAGCGTTCAAAAACAGCGGCAAAGGCATATTCTTTCCCACGGCGAAGATCGTCATATAGTTTCTGATCAAAATCCGGATATTGATTCATAATAAATGCTTTTCCTAGTTTTATTAAAAGGCCGACTTAACGCAAAGATAGTATAATTGAACCTATCTTATCTCAGAATACTCAAAAAATATACATCATTTCGTTTTCTAGTTCTAGAATTCTTTACACAAAATAAGTTATAAAAATCACTTTTTGATACGGAAGAAAAGTGAATAAGACACCGTGATATCTTTTATCTCGGCGTCTTATTAATCACATGCCGGTGTATTATCCCGGATTTGAGATATAAATCCGAATCCCTGCAATGACCCTACTTGAACAAACATTTTACTCCCCAACTCCAGACTCCGAAAGTTACGAATATCCCTTCTTATAAATAACAGTTATCTCTGATATAAAACTTGGACCCGAAAGATTATACATCTTACAAGTGCAACATATATAATGATAACACCTGAAGATTTATAATGTGTCACGGCATCTTCTATCAATTAAAATCATAATTAAACCAATCAAAATAACATTTACCGCCTATTCCCAACGTATTATATGAATACAAGCCCACACGCGCACCTTTCCAATCGCCGAACTTTAACGAATAAGCATCTCCACATAAAATAAAATTACAGTTATCAAAACTATAGAACAACTGGCAGCGATTCTTCTTTGCATCCAACATAACACGTAAATAGATTTTTTTACCGGAAACCATCTTTACTTGCTGAACGTCACCATTTTTTTCTAAATACAGATAATTTTTACCTTCCTCACGACTAATGCCAATTCCGTTATAAAGACTGCCTGTGCAGAACAATCCACCTCTTTGTCCATCAGCCAGCGCTGAAAAATCAAGCAACACAGTGGCTGTGCTTAGATACCCCATACATTTTTGAGTTAACATATTGCGAGATTCTCTTAATGTTGCAGCCTTCAAGGCTTTCAAAGCAAGCCAGCCCCTACGCTCATTTAAACTCCAATGAGTATTCACTGGATTATGATTAAACTGCCATTGCAGCCCTAAAGTGTAAGAATTGAAATCATCAGTCGTTTGAGGGTGAGAAACAAGAACACTTTTGCTTACACCAGGCTTTGTCCAAACCTTTACCGGCTCACCTATCCCATTCATATCCATATCCACCCCTATCACGGGCCAATTCTCCATCCAACAAACAGGCTGCAAATGCACGACACGTCCCAAAGGTTCTGTCAATTGGAAATGAAAAAACCACCATTCTCCTTCAGGCGTATCTACTAAAGCCCCTTGATGAGGACCATTTACAGTAGTGTTTCCCTGTTCCAAGACTACTTTCTTTTCGTATGGTCCATAGATATTTTTTGAACGTAAAATAGTCTGCCATCCTTCGCCTACTCCCCCTTCAGGAATGCTTAGATAATAATAACCATGCCGTTTATAAAATTTAGTTCCCTCAGCTACAGGACCTGTATAAATAATTTTCCCATCATCCAACAAAGTTTTACCATCCGGAGTCATACGATGTAGATAAATAGGACCTGCCCCTAACTGGCTACGCCCCATGTAGGCCTGTCCATCCTCATCCCAAAAAGGACAGGGGTCCTCCCAGCCGCCTATATTCTTCACACAATGCAACGGCGTCCACGGGCCATGAGGATCAGTAGCAGTACTCATCATCAGTCCTTCTCTAGGTGTACAAAAATAAATCCAAAATTTACCATCATGAAAACGGATAGCAGGCGCCCAAGATCCTCCTCCATAATTTTCATTATTATCCCATCCGGGAAAATCAAACCGATTATACACTTGACTGATGATTCTCCAGTTCACCATATCATCTGATTCTAACACCGGCATCCCGATATAATGAAAATCAGAGCAAACCATATAATATTTATCTCCCACTCTAATCACATCAGGATCAGAATAATCTGCATTTAAAATAGGATTTATATAAGTTCCATTACCTTGGTCACCCCAAGAAACAGCTTGTCCTTGTACCTTTTCCGACAAAAACAGCAAAACAAACAGAAAAGCCAAAAAGAAAAATCTCATAGTATCATTCATCATTAAAAAAGAAAATTGCCTTCATCATTCCTAAAGATAAATGATAAAGGCAATACACTAAATTATATACAATCAATCCCAAATCATTCAGCTACAACTTCAATTACGCGACTGTTAAGTTGCTGTGCAGTAAACAAATTCAATCCTACATTCATCAAAAATTCTCCTGAGAAAACCTCACCATTACCTGATAAAGAAGAGTTGGCTCCGGGCATTAAGTTAATTTCTTTCACACGATACATTTTGTCTGCATCAAGCCCCTGCAAACGCACCGGCAATATTTTTTCCGCATAACGAGGATGAATATCGAAAGCAAATACCGCTGCTTTATCCTTATCTTTGCCCACATACATAGTAGAGGTATGATTACTGCCATAAGGAGAAACTAAACGATACATATCACCTTCCAGAACTACCGGCTTCAAACGGTTATAATTCTGCACAGCAGTACGGCAATAAGTTTCATCATCCTTACTCATATCCGCTAATTTGATATCAAAACCAAGTTTGCACATCATAGCCACATCCGTACGGAATTTCACACTGCTATTCTTATTCCATGTAGTAACATGAGCGCACATTGTCTTGGCTGGGAACACCTGTGAGAATCCCCACTGAATAAATAAACGTTCAATAGGGTCAGTATTATCACTAGGCCAGAATTCTGTAAAATATTTCAAAGCCTCATAGTCTGAGCGTCCACCACCACCGGAACAAAGCATCATCGGCAGGTTAGGATATTTTGCTTTCACACGCTCCAATACATTATACAGGCCACGCACATAATCAATATATAAATGTGACTGTTTATTTTTCAAATAAACAGAGTAAATATTCGTAATAGGACTATTGCAATCCCATTTGAAGAAAGCGATATCAGGATATTTAGTCATCAAATTGTCCACAACTCCGAATACATAATCCTGTACTTTCGGATTGCTCAAATCCAGAACCAATTGGTTACGGAAATAATACTCGTCACGATTCGGAAGATGAATCACCCAATCTTTATGCTTTTCATATAATTCACTTTTAGGATTCACCATTTCCGGTTCAATCCAAATACCAAACTTTATACCTTTTTTCTTAGCCGCTTCCGTCAGATAACCTACGCCGTGAGGAAGTTTATCAGCCGTTTCATCCCAGTCACCTAATCCTTGATGGTCACCACTGCGCGGATACTTGTTGGCAAACCAACCATCATCCAACAAAAACATATCCACACCCAGTTCTACTGCATCATCCATCAGCTTCACCAATTTCGCTTCATCAAAATCAAAATAGGTGGCTTCCCAGTTATTCAACAAAGTCATACGAGTCTGGTTCCCATCCTTCACCTGATACTTACGGGCCCAATCATGGAAATTACGGCTAGCCTGTCCTTTACCTGTAAAACTGTAAGTAAAATAGAAATCGGGAGTACGAAAGATTTCATTCGGTTTCAGACTATATTCCGAAGCATACGGATTAATTCCTGATATAACACGGAGTTCATTCTTATTATCCACCTCGAATACAAAACTGAAATTACCCGTCCATCCTAATGTTCCGACCAACACTTCACCTTGGTTCTCTTCTGATTTTCCATCCAATGAAAGTTGGAAGAAAGGAGAGCAGAACATATTGGCACGTGCTCCCAATTTAGTATCAATCGTTTTTTTACCAAATTCCAAAGGTTGTTCCTTCACATGCGCCTCACTAGCCCAGTCTCCCGAGAATTCAGTCAGGAAATAG
>ERZ809726.310-NODE-310-length-14245-cov-6.61705_pt1 | contig 14245 bp, 10 predicted proteins | sample MGYA00520315_ERZ809726 | MGnify/ENA primary metagenome ERZ809726 (study PRJEB31588, sample SAMN03401187) | human gut metagenome | study: EMG produced TPA metagenomics assembly of the PRJNA231909 data set (A prospective, longitudinal analysis of the...
GCACGGCTGGCAACGTCACGCGGAACCAGGTTACCGAATGCCGGATAGCGGCGTTCCAAGTAGTAGTCGCGGTCTTCTTCAGGAATATCACTTCCCTTGATTTCACCCTTCTGGAGCTTCACTGCGTCTTCTTTCTTCTTCGGAACCCAGATGCGGCCGTCATTACGCAGAGACTCTGACATCAAAGTCAGCTTAGACTGCTTGTCACCGTGAACGGGAATACAAGTGGGGTGAATCTGTACCATAGCCGGATTGGCCATCCAGGCACCCTTGCGATAGCAAGAAACGGCGGCTGTACAGTTACAAGTCATTGCATTGGTAGACAGGAAGTATGCGTTTCCGTAGCCACCGGTAGCGATTACTACTGCGTGTGCAGCAAAACGTTCCAGTTTACCGGTTACGAGGTTTTTAGCGATGATACCGCGGGCACGTCCGTCAACGAGGACAACGTCCTGCATTTCGTAACGAGTGTATAATTTTACGGTACCTACGTTTACCTGGCGGCTCAGTGCAGAGTAAGCACCCAGCAACAACTGCTGTCCGGTTTGGCCGCGGGCATAGAACGTACGTGATACCTGAGCACCACCGAAAGAACGGTTATCCAGCAAACCGCCGTATTCGCGGGCGAAGGGAACACCTTGTGCCACACATTGGTCGATAATGCTGTTGGAAACCTCAGCCAAACGGTAAACGTTAGCTTCGCGGGCACGGTAGTCACCGCCCTTTACTGTATCGTAGAACAAACGGTAAACAGAGTCACCGTCGTTTTGGTAATTCTTTGCAGCGTTGATACCGCCCTGTGCTGCGATGGAGTGTGCACGGCGCGGAGAGTCTTGAATACAGAAGTTGAATACTCTGAAACCCATTTCACCGAGTGAAGCGGCAGCAGAAGCACCTGCCAAGCCCGTACCTACTACGATGATATCCAAGCGACGCTTGTTAGCAGGGTTAACTAATTTCTGGTGAGCTTTATAGTTGGTCCATTTCTCAGCCACCGGTCCTTCCGGAATTTTTGAATCTATCTTAGTCATAATGTAATTTACAATTTAGTTATTTACAATTTACAATTTAGCAAGCGCCGCACAATGATTTTGCGAAGAATACGACAACTACCAAGGCGAAACATACAACGACGATAGTAGAGTAAATGTTGGAGATGCATTTCCAACGGTTAATCCATACCTTGTTGTTCCAACCCAGGGATTGCATAGAACTCCAGAAACCGTGAGTCAGGTGGAACCACAGTGCGCCGAGCCAAATGAGATAAAGCACTACGTATACCGGATTGCTGAATGTGTTCTGAATGTGATAAACACCGTTAGCGGCATAAGCCAGTGTAAGCGTGTCAGCATGCATACCCATGTTGTGCATCAACTCAGGAAGCTGCATTTTTGCCCAGAAGTTTACCAGGTGCAGACCCAGACCTACGATTACGATAAGACCCAATACGAGCATGTTCTGAGAAGCCCATTCTACAGTTTTGGGTTTATCAACTACGGCATAACGTTCAGTACCGCGTGCTTTGCGGTTCTGCATTGTCAGCCAGAAAGCGTAGATGATGTGAATAATGAAAAGGGCGGCCAAACCTACCGTAGCCACCAAGGCATACCAGTTTGCCCCCAGGAACTCACAAACCATGTTGTATCCCTCTGCCGAGATTAATGCAACCAGGTTCATCGCCATGTGAAACGTCAGAAACAGGACAAGGGCGATACCGGTAATGCTCATCACCACTTTCCTTCCTACAGATGAATTACTTAACCACATAAATGATTGAATTTAAATTATTTAATAGTTAGAAAATTTGCTTTTACTTAGGGTCTTACACTAATTTCCCGCAAAAATAGAAGAAATACATTGATTAAACAAGGAATTAAAGAAATAATTCCGTAATTCAGGGAATAGATAGAAATTGACAAGTGAGTCAGGGAACAGGTTGACAAGGGAAGATTACTCTTACTCGTCACCCTGTTCCCTGGCTGAGTCGTCATTTTTTTCTTTTATAATGGTGATTTTCTCTCCGCTGGCAGCACGTTTTCGCAAGGAGCGAGGGGTGTCTCCAAAGGAGTCCTTGCAGAAATGAGCGAAGTGCGACAGGGAGTCGAAACCATAACGTGAACTGATCACGGAGATACGTTGCTTGGTGAATTGCAGATCGTTCAGAATACCTTCACGCTTCTTGTCCAGTATCCATTCGTACACCGGAACATTATACATATTTTTAAACAAACGACGGAATGTAGTGGTTGTATATCCACCTAAATGGGCGAATTCTTCCACATTCTTCACCTTGTCGTAGTTCTGCATAATGAAATAATGGAAACTTTCCGTATAAGTACTGATAGGATAGAAGAACGTACTTATCTGGCGCAGGGGATAATAGCAGGTTAGTATGTAAACCAGTTCCTGACGCTTGATGTCGAGATATTTCCCGCATGCGGAAGGCTGTTCTTTAAAATAGTCGGCGATATCATGCAGCAACCGCTCCAGTTTGGTATTGGCTATCAGCGGCGTGTAGGTCAGCGGAGCCTCAGAACGTTCGAGGATTTCCTTGTAACGGTCTTCACATATAAGTGGAAGTTCCGTAAACCAATAGGCGATATATTCCACCTCGGTCAGTGCTAACAACTCCATTTTTGAACCGATGGCTTGCAGTACACATTGTCTGCTCTGGAGCGTAGTGCCCGGGTATTCGTTACTATTTATCAACAATTCTCCCTTTAACATAAAGATCATGCAGTTCTGGGTACACTTCTCCGCTGAGAAATGCTGCCCTTGGGGATATTGGCGGTATACCAATGTCCCGTCTGAGATTTTTGGGCATAGAGTACAATCTACTTGCCGTGTGCAAAGAGTGTCTTTTGTCATGAAATATAAGACGAATTACTAAAATTATGGCAACAAAGATAGAATTTTTTTGTGAATACTCTAACAAAATCGCCTATCTTTGCAGCAAACTATAAGAAAGACTACATGAAACGGACTATTTTTTTTGTATTTTTTGCATCATTACTTGTATTCAATATTTCTGCCCAGAACTGGGACATTAATACTTTGCATAAAATAAATAGTTGGGATGGTAAGTTCATTCGTAATTATAATAAAATAATTTCTCGTACTGAACCTTATATTGCCGTGGGGGTTCCCGTGGCGATGGCGTTGGCTGCCTGGGTGAAAAAAGACCGCGAATTATTGAAGGATGCTGTGTATGTAGGTACCAGTGTTGCCGGTGCTTTTGTTGTGACTTATGGCATGAAGTATCTTATAGATCGTGAACGTCCGTTCGACCGCTATCCCGACCGGGTTCATGCTTATAGTCATGAAACCAGTCCTTCTTTTCCTTCCGGACATACGGCAACTGCTTTTGCATTGGCAACTTCACTTTGTGTGAAGTATCCGAAATGGTATGTAATCGCTCCATCTGCCTTATGGGCATGTTCTGTCGGGGTATCTCGTATGAATGAGGGCGTGCACTATCCATCCGATGTGCTGGCGGGTGCAGTTATCGGAGCCGGATGTGCTGTAGTAAATATCTATGTGAACCGTTGGCTGAATAAGTGGTTGTTCGGCAATTAAGAATTGCACTGTATCGGATCTATATATTCTGCGTATTGCATCTATATATCGGACGTGTTGCATCTATATATCCAATGCGTTGCATCTATATATCCAAGATGTTGGACATATAGACGCTGCAAATGGTTTATTAAAGTGGTAGTTTCTTCTCGTAAATCTTTTCGTTCAATAACTCAAGGGCTTGTTGCACGCTGTTGTTCGTGGTGTTTATCACCTGAAAGTATTCGTTCATATCCCACAGGTCACGGGCTATCAAGGCTTTCAACTGCGTCTTTATCAGAGGCAATGATTTGTTGTACTGCTCCTCGTTGAACTCAATCTTTTCTTTATCGGCGGCAGCGCGTATGTCCGCAAGCATCTGTTCGTCTATCTCAAATTTATTGTTGAAGGTATCGAACTTCTTATATTTCTCTTGGAGTTCTTTCCGGTTTTTCTCGATATACTTGGTTGTTGCTTTGATGACAACGCCTTTGGCAACCAGATTACGGTGATAATCGGTATATTGGGTTGTATCGATAGGTACGAAATAGTCGGGCATGATACCACCGCCACCATATACGGTACGTTTCAACTTCTTAGTGGAGTTCTTCAATGAATCAGGAAAATGGATACTGTCGGCATGCATCATTTCTCCACGGTTGAAGCGATCTACCAGTTCCATATTGTATTTCTCCTGGCCGTCATCTTTACTAAGGCCTCTGCCGTCCAGATTGGCTGTATGGTCGTACGGTTTCTGGATGCAACGTCCGGATGGGGTGTAATAACGGGCGATAGTCAAGCGGATCATAGAGCCATCGGGCAATTCGATGGGACGTTGTACCAGGCCTTTACCAAAAGTACGGCGACCTACAACTACGCCTCTGTCCCAGTCCTGTATGGCACCGGTTACGATTTCACTTGCTGAAGCGGAGTATTCGTCTACCAACACAATGAGGCGTCCGTTTTTGAAGTTGCCTGTGCCTTTGGCATAGAAATTACTACGCTGAGAGGTTCTTCCTTCGGTATATACAATCAGCTCTTTTTGTTGCAGGAACTCGTTGGCAAGATCAATTGCTGCATTCAAATAGCCGCCACCGTTGCCTTGCAGGTCAAGTATCAGGTCTTTCATTCCTTGCTTCTGTAGTTCTTTGAGGGCGGCGGTAAATTCTTCGGCGGTAGTGGCACCAAAGCGGTTGATACGAATATAACCGGTCTTGGGCTGTATCATATACGAAGCGTCCAAACTTAGAATGGGTATTTTATCCCGTTTTACAGTGAAGTATAAGGGATCGTTCACTCCGCGACGGACAATGGTTAGTTTTACTTCTGAGTCTTTCGGGCCGCGCAGGCGTGTCATTATATCTTCTGTGGACATTTTTACGCCGGCAATAGCGCTGTCGTTCACTGCCACGATACGGTCACCTGCCAGAATACCAACCTTTTCAGATGGTCCGTTGCTGACGGGCTGTATAATAAGTAATGTATCTTCTATCATCTGGAACTGCACACCGATACCTTCAAAGTTACCTTGCAACGGCTCGTTCATTTTCTTCACTTCCTCAGCGTCATTGTACGTGGAGTGCGGATCGAGCTGGGCGAGCATACGGATAATAGCTTCTTCCACCAGTTTATTTTCGTCTACCGAGTCTACATACAGATTGGCGATGGCAAATTCTGCCATTTGTAACTTGCGGGCAGCCAAGTTGCCCATATTCTGCGCCTGCATGGAAGCCATGGCACCGCATATACATATTATAAAGATAAGAAGTTTCTTCATCATTCTTTTTTGCTTATCACTTTTCACTAATTCACTAATCATTAAATATCCATTCCTTCGGGGATAAACTGGCTGATATCTTTGCCGAACTGTAGAAGTTCGCGGACAGTAGTCGAACTGATACATGTCAGTTCGGGTTCGGTAAAGAGCAAGATGGTTTCAATACCTGCCAGTTTGCGGTTGATATCGGCAATGGTCTCTTCATACTCGAAATCTTTCACGGTACGGATACCGCGAACAATAAACTGCGCGTCTACCTGCCGGGCAAAATCAATCGTCAGGCAATCATAGGAGTAGACCTTGATTCGTGGCTCGTTCCGGTAGAATTTCTGTATTATCTCCACGCGCTTCTCAATAGGGAAGTAGGTGTTTTTATTCTCGTTGATACCAATTCCAATAATGACTTCATCCATAAAAGTCAGTGCGCGGGTCACTACCGATGAATGTCCGATAGTGAAAGGATCGAATGTTCCCGGAAAGATTGCTCTTCTCATGATGCCAGATCTTCTTCTATAACCAGATTGTTAATAATAAAGTTTTGCCGTTCCATGGTATTTTTACCCATGTAGAATTCCAATAATTCTTTTACGAGGTCCGTTTTGCGTAAAGTAACTTGTTCCAGACGCATATCTTTGCCGATGAAATGCCGGAATTCATCAGGGGAGATCTCTCCCAGACCTTTAAAACGCGTAATCTCAGGATTGGGACTCAGTTCGGCAATGGCTTTTTGCCGTTCCTCTTCCGTGTAGCAGTAAATTGTCTTTTTCTTGTTGCGCACGCGGAACAACGGAGTTTGCAGGATATAGACGTGCCCTTTCTTTATCAGATCGGGGAAGAATTGCAGGAAGAATGTGATGAGCAACAACCGGATGTGCATACCGTCCACATCAGCATCGGTAGCGGCAATCACCTTGTTGTAACGCAATCCTTCAATGCCGTCTTCTATATTCAGGGCAGCTTGTAGCAGATTGAATTCTTCGTTTTCGTATACCACTTTCTTTGTCAGCCCGAATGAGTTCAACGGTTTACCACGAAGACTGAATACAGCCTGCGTATTTACGTCACGGCTCTTTGTGATGGAGCCGCTGGCAGAATCACCCTCAGTGATAAAGATGCAGGACTCGGATTCTTGTTCCTTTCCTTTGCCGTCATTGAGGTGGTAACGGCAATCGCGCAACTTGCGGTTGTGCAGGTTGGCTTTCTTTGCGCGCTCACGTGCCAGTTTGGTAACACCGGCAATGGCTTTACGTTCCTTTTCGGAGTCTTGTATCTTTTGCAGCATGACTTCCGCAACCAACGGATTCTTGTGGAGATAGTTATCCACCTCTGTTTTGATGAAGTCGCCTACATACTTATTCACGCTTACACCGCCGGGAGACATGGAGGGGGAACCGAGTTTGGTCTTGGTCTGTCCTTCAAATTGGGGTTCTTCCACATTGATGGCAATGGCGGCAACAATACCGTTGCGGATGTCGGCATATTCCTGGTTTTTGTTGTAGAACTCCTTGATGGTGCGGGCAATATGTTCTTTAAGCGCACTTTGGTGTGTTCCACCCTGTGTGGTATGCTGGCCGTTGACAAAGGAATAGTATTCCTCGCCGTATTGATTCGTATGCGTAAAGGCTATTTCAATATCTTCTCCTTTCAGATGGATAATATTGTAAAGGCCCTGTGCGGTCATATTGTCGTTCAGCAAATCTTCCAGTCCATGGCGTGAAATAATGCGCTGGCCGTTGTATATAATGGAAAGTCCTGTATTCAGGTACGTGTAGTTACGCAACAGCGTTTCCACGAAATTAGCCTGGAAGGAATAGTTCAGGAATAACGTGCTGTCCGGTTCAAAGAAGATATAAGTTCCGCTTTCCTCGTTACAGCTTTCCGTTACATCACTCTGGAGATTACCCTTTTCAAAGATGGCGATACGGACTTTACCTTCGCGATAACTGCATACTTCAAAGCGGCTGCTAAGTGCATTCACAGCTTTGATACCTACGCCGTTCAGTCCGACACTTTTCTTGAAAGCCTTACTGTCGTACTTACCGCCGGTATTGAGTTTACTCACCGCTTCAATCAGCTTTCCTTGCGGAATACCACGACCATAGTCGCGCACACTGACACGGAGATTATCCTCAATGTTAATCTCGATCCGTCTACCAGCACCCATTTTGAACTCATCGATGCTGTTGTCCATTACCTCTTTTAGCAATACATAGATACCGTCGTCGTTCTGCGTACCGTCGCCCAAACGACCGATATACATACCCGAACGGACACGGATGTGCTCCATGTCGTCCAAATGACGAATGTTGTCTTCCGTATATTCTACATTGCCTTCGGGCATCAGTCCGTTGATTTCTTCCATAAACTCTTATTTAGTTGACGAGGTCTGCAGTTGACAAGTTGACGAGGGAAAGAGTCTGCTTTATAATAGTGCAAATATAGTGCAACCCCTTGTTTCCTTGTTAACTTGTCTCCTTGTCCCCTTTTTATTTAATTTCTTTAATAAACGCCCTGCGCCGTTTATGTTGTTTGGTTTCAAAGTATTCCCATTGGGCTTGTACTTTGCCATTCATTTCAAGTTCAGGGTTGCTTTCTGCAAATATAAAACCTAATTTCTGATAAACCGGAATTAAATCGGAAAATAACAATGCGTTAACACCTTTGTTCTGGTACTCCGGCTTCACGGCAACAAGCAATAAATCCAACATTTTGGCACGCCGTTTCATGAACAGTGCTTTCAGCAGATAGTACCATCCGAAGGGTAATAACCGTCCATGAGCTTTCTGTAGGGCTTCGGACAGGGATGGCATGGATATGCCTACGCAAATAAGCTGGTCGTCGGCATCTGTGATAAGCGTCACCATGCGGAGGTCTACGATGGGGAGATACATTTTCACGTACTGGTCAATCTGCCGTTGGGACAGAGCGGAATAACCGAACAGGGGCTTATAAGCTTCGTTCATCAACTCAAAGATGGCCTGTCCATAGTCGCGGGCAATCTTCTTTGCAGATGTATATTTTTTAATCTTGAGATTATATTTACGCTGGATAAGATCGGAGATGCGTTTGTGCTTGTCCGGTATGGCATCCGGAATGTAGATCTGATATTCCACCCAGTCAGCTTCCTTCTCAAATCCCATACGCTCCATGTGTTGCGGATAGTAAGGATAGTTGTAAATGGTTGCCATGGTGCTGAGTTGATCGAAGCCTTCGATCAGCATGCCTTCCGCATCGAAGTCTGTGAAGCCCAACGGGCCTTGTATGTGAGTCATTCCACGTTCTTTTCCCCATTCTTCTACCGTGTGGATCAAGGCATCGGATACTTCCGGGTTATCAATGAAATCAATCCAGCCGAAACGGACATTCTTTTTATCCCAGGTTTTATTAGCCTTGTGGTTGATTATGGCAGCTACGCGGCCCACTATTTTATTGTCTTGGTAAGCCAGGAAATACTCTGCTTCACAGAATTCAAACGCCGCATTCTTCTTTTTATTGAAAGTGTTGAGCATGTCGTCGTAGAGATCGGGAACGGAGTAGGGGTTGCCTTTGTATAGCCGGTAATTGAAGCGGATGAACCGTTTCAATTCTTTCATTGTGGAAACTTTTTTGATTGTTATTGCCATAATTTTATGTCTAATGAAGTGGCAAAGATACATGATAATCTTTAAAATACCACGTGGCAGAGATAAAAACTAATCTATTTCTGTATGCTTTTCCGATACTGTAAAGGTGTCATACCCGTATTTTTGAAGAAAGCACGTCGGAACGTGGAAGTGGAGTTAAATCCGGAACGTTCGGCTATTTCGTCTATATTCATGGTGTAAGGATAGGTAGCCAGTAATTGCTTGCCGGTTTTCTCAATACGGAGATTGTTTATATAGTCGTAGAAAGTGATATTCAGCTTATTGTTGAAATAGGAGGATAAGTAGGTGCGGTTTGTTCCGATGGCATTGGCTACGTCACTGATAGTAAGCTTGGGGTTAAGGTAGAGTTGTTGCTCTTCCATTACTTTGTGCAGTATTTCCTGAAAGGCGTAATAAGAACCGTTTTCTTGTTCTTCTTCAACCTCTTCTTTCTCTTCTATGTTTTTTTTAGACAGCAGGTTGCCTTTCAGGTTGTTTGGCATGGAGATGCTGATCTGATAAGCTGAATAGTGGACAATGACAGACCATAAGAGAACTGAGGATATGTAATAAATAGTATCTCCCCAACCTGTAATATTTATGCTGGTATATACCCATGTCACCAAGCAGATGGCGAGAATAAATGTGGCTTTCTTCAACCATGCCACATCGATATGTTCCGAATAAGAGTAATTATTGCGTATATAGCGTTGATATCGGCGAGCGGCAAAAGTTACTATAAGTACAATAATTGCACTATAGATCAGTATAAATCCGAAATAAAAAGGAAATATAGGGGCATAAAAGGTGCACAAATAGGCAATTGTAAATGCAAGATAGGGACTGAGAAGTGAAAATACTTTCTTCCAGTTGAGCCATCCGGGCGCTGTTAATTCCAGTAGATAGAAGGAACAGGCGGCAACTGCCCATCCGTCAATGAATAGCAGGGAGTTGACCAATCGTTCGGTTTTCAGTGAAGGGAAATAGAGTAATATATCTTTGAGTTCCAGTAATGCCCAGAAAGCAAGAGTTAGCCCCAGTATTCTCTGAATGCGTGAGCGTGGCCTATGTGTAAGCAAACGGAAACTGACATATCCGAAAAACATGAATGCAGCTCCGTTCATGAAGTATGATATATTGATGCCTTCCATTAAACGTTGTAAATGAGTACGGTGGTGTATGCTATATAACAAAGTATCAGTATGCTGCCCTCTATGCGGGTAATGGTGCGTTTGGCGAAGAACAATCCGAATATCCATAGCAGTATGCTGGAGCCTACCAGTACCAATAGATCCATATTCGTGATGCCCGTCAGGTGCAACGGTGTGATGGAAGCGCTGCATCCCAGTACGAAGAAGATGTTGAACAGGTTACTGCCAATCACGTTTCCGATAGCAATTTCCGGATTCTTCTTTAAGGCGGCGACAATGGAGGTTGCAAGTTCGGGCAGAGATGTGCCACCTGCTACCAGAGTCAGTCCGATGACGGATTCACTTACTCCCAGATTGCGTGCAATGCCGCTGGCGCCATCTACGAAGAAATTACCGCCGGCAATCAGTGCCACCAGCCCACCTATTATATATAGTATGGATCGCCACATGGGAAGTTGTTTGATTTCCTCTTCCGTCTCTCCCTCTTTCTTCCCTTGAAAAGCGATGGCAAAGGTATATCCGAGGAAAATGATGAAAAAACAGAGCAGCAACAGTCCGTCTGTAGTGCTGATTATATTTTTAGAACTATGATCCAGAAAGACATCATTCGCGCAAATCAGCAATACTATGGAGGATAGGATACAGAGCGGGATTTCCTTGCGCAGTGTATTTCTGGAAATAACAATTGGAGCGAAGAGTGCCGTACAGCCTACAATCATCAGTGTATTGAAGATATTGCTGCCTACAACGTTTCCGATGGCGATGTCCGCACTGCCTTTCAGAGCCGAAGAGACGCTGACCGTCAGTTCGGGAGCGGAAGTTCCGAAAGCTACGATGGTGAGGCCGATAACAATGGAAGGGATGCGGAAGCGCTTGGCGATGGATGCGGCTCCGTCTGTGAGTCCGTTGGCACCTAAAAGGATGAGGAGAAGACCTCCGAGAAGAGAAAGAATATCCATGAGAATTCTGTTTTTTGTGCAAATATAATTAATTCCTTTCATGAAAAGCGAAAAACATTCCGTATGTTTGGCACGTTAATTAATTTGTTGTTTCTAAATAACCTGATTAAGGGCTTTTATATGAAGGGAATACGTGCGTTGTGTCTTTGGTTCTTGCTGTTGCCTGCGGGCGTTGCATCTGCCCAGTTGGTAGAGAAGGTATTAGATGTCTTTAATGACGATACTTTGGGGACTGTTGTTGCTCAAAGGGCAGATACAGACTCGGTTCATCTGCTGAAGATGAAAGAGGATTTGGAGGTTGCAAGGCTGAATGAGGCTAATCTCAGGATGGAGATAGAGCAAATGAGGCTGAAGTATGATGCGGCGGACTCCCTAAAGCTGGCAAAGCAGCGATTGCGTATTGATTCGCTCAGGCGGATGACAACAGGCGTGCCGGTGGTGGTGGAAGGCGATACGCTATATTACCTGTTTGCCAAGCGTGGTGGTCATACTCCGCAGCAACGTGCCGAAATGAATGCAGCGGCAATAACGGAACTGGGCAAGCGATTTAATCTGCAACCGGATTCGGTTTACTTAGAGAGCAGTGATATTGTTACCGATCTGATGTACGGTAATAAGGTTCTTTCTTCTTTTACGGATCAGGATGGTCTGTGGGAAGGTTGCTCGCGCGACCAGTTGGCGGCTGCCAAACGTAAAGTGATCGTAGACAAGCTGAAGGTAATGAAGGACGAACATAGTCTGTGGCAGCTTGGCAAACGTATTCTCTATTTCATTCTTGTAATCATAGGTCAGTATCTGCTGTTTAAACTCACCACCTGGTTGTTCAATAAGCTGAAAGTACGTATTCAACGATTGAAGGATACCAAACTGAAACCTATCTCCATTCAGGAATATGAATTGCTGGATACGCAGAAGCAGGTGAATCTGCTTGTCTTCCTGGCAAATCTGTTGCGATATGTCGTAATGCTGCTCCAGTTGATATTGACGGTGCCGTTGCTTTTCTCCATATTTCCCCAAACGAAAGACCTTGCTTATAAGTTATTCTCGTATATATGGGACCCTATAAAGAGCATCTTCCTGGGTATAGTAGAATATGTTCCCAACCTGTTTACCATCTTTGTGATATGGCTTGCCGTGAAGTATCTGGTGAGGTTGGTGCATTATCTTGCCAGTGAAATTCAATCGGAGCGGCTGAAGATAAGTGGTTTCTATGCCGATTGGGCTATGCCAACGTTTCACATTGTGCGTTTCCTGCTTTATGCATTTATGATTGCTATGATTTATCCCTATCTGCCGGGTTCCAAGTCGGGCGTTTTTCAGGGGATATCGGTCTTTGTCGGCTTGATTGTTTCGTTGGGTTCGAGTACGGTGATCGGGAATATTATTGCGGGATTGGTAATCACCTATATGCGTCCCTTTAAGTTGGGCGACCGCATCAAGCTGAATGATACTACGGGAAATGTAATAGAGAAGACTCCGTTGGTGACGCGCATCCGTACACCGAAGAATGAGGTGGTGACGATTCCGAACTCTTTCATCATGTCTTCGCATACGGTAAACTTTAGTCAGTCGGCACGTGACTACGGGCTGATTATCCATTCGGAAGTGAGTGTGGGGTATGATATTCCCTGGCGGAAGACACATCAACTTCTGGTTGAGGCTGCTCTGAATACTCCCGGAGTGGTAGATGATCCGCGTCCGTTTATATTGGAAACGTCTCTTCAGGATTATTACCCGGTCTATCAGGTGAATGCATATATTAAAGATGCTAACCAGTTGGCACAGGTTTATTCCGATTTGCACCAGAATATCCAGGATAGATTTAATGAAGAGGGTATAGAAATTATGTCTCCACATTATATTGCTACACGCGACGGGAGTGCGACGACGATACCTAAGGATGATCTGCGACCGAAAAAGTAAGCCTTTTCCGGTGCGGGAATGAGCGATCCTCCCGGTAGGATTGAAACTGATTCCCACTACGAGAGAAGGCATCTCCCACTACGAGTGAAGGTACTTCCCAATAGGGGTGAACGGGTGTTCCACTACGAGTGAATGTAGTGGAACACTAAGTGCTTTATCGCACAGATAGTTATCCGTTTGTAATGTTGCTAAAGTCGTCCGAGAGGGCTGCGGATGATAAAGAAAATGAAGTGTCTTTATCGTGCGGCTACAATTTCCGAATAAGGATAGTTGTCTGTAACCTGCTGCCAGTCCTTTTTCACTAAGTCGTAGGCATAAATCAGTCTGCCGTTCCGATAACCTTCGAACAATACATAAATTTTCATCGTCTCTGTATCTTGGGCGAGCATGGTTACTGAACGTGCCGAATTGGGGAATGTGGCAAAAGGCTCATCCAAGCTCATTGTTGTCTGATTCCAAAGACACAGTTCTGTCTGGCCATTATCGGCTCTTACTACGGCATATCCACCGGTACGCACATATTTAGTAGTTCCGGTATCTTTTCCGCTGATTATTGTCCAGAAGGGAATGAGTGCGGTAGCCTGTATCGGATCGCCGATGTATATTTTCCCGCTATTTTGTTGCAGATCCAGTACAACGGGGATGAAGCTGTTGTTTCCGTTAGCGGCCGAGAGTAGCAGTTGGCTGCCGCCGCCTTGTACACCGGGATAGCGTGTCAAGGATTCGAGCTTTATATTGGCAGGCAGTTTATATTGGCGTGTTAGAGCTTGATCCATGTTTCGGGTGTAGGGCCAGGAGCCGGTGGTTGCCAATATCACTTCATCGGTGGATATTTGCCTTACGGCTATTATAGAGCTTTGGCCGTTGCAAAGGGTCAATATGTTTTCAAGTCCCATATCTTGCCAGAAATGCATGGAAAGATCGTAGCTGAATACTTTGCGCACTCCATCTATCGTCTGTATTCCGCAGAGGTTCTGACTTTCCGGGACATTGACTACACAGGAGAAATCTTTCTGGTCTTCTGCCAATTTTACTATGTTCTTAGGGCTGCCATCTGTGAGGTTTACGTGCTCAATGCAGTTATCATAACTCGTGTCGGAATGAGAATTTACAATGCCGTAGAGTTGGAACTCTTTGGGTGCTTCGCCGTTGGTTACCGAAATCTCACCAAGCGTCATGATCTCACCGGAGCGACGCAGACGTACCTTGGTGGTTGAGGCAGGATAATGTCCCGGTGCCAGGAAGGTGATCGGAAGA
>ERZ809726.376-NODE-376-length-12617-cov-9.24224_pt1 | contig 12617 bp, 10 predicted proteins | sample MGYA00520315_ERZ809726 | MGnify/ENA primary metagenome ERZ809726 (study PRJEB31588, sample SAMN03401187) | human gut metagenome | study: EMG produced TPA metagenomics assembly of the PRJNA231909 data set (A prospective, longitudinal analysis of the...
AGAACCTCTTTACCTTCACCGGCTATTCCGGTATGGACCGGAAACGCATACAGCTGACAATGAAAGGAGTGGAACAGAATTAGTGATTAGGGATTAATGATTAATGGTTAGTGGTTAATGGTTTCTGTATTAATCATTAATCCCTAATCACTAATCCCTTATAATAGTGTCTTAAGATAATTACTGTACCAAGCACTAAAAGTAGTGAACACAGAATAGAGCCTTCGAACCCGAAAGTTCCTCCATTTATCAGATTTTCTTCCGGAAAGTGAAGAATCAGCAGATTCTCATTGCTAAATTCATTTCCACTGACTTTATATCCCAAAACAGAACCTTGAATCCAGTTCCAGAACCAATGCAAGGCAATGGGGAAACAGAGGTTGCGCGTGTATATATAGGAAGCTCCCAAGAAACAACCCGCCAGCATGATATTCAAAAACGGGACGAAGGCAAAGCTGGGATTGAAAAGATGCATCAACGAAAATAACACCGCAGAGATAAGCAATGCCACAAACTTATTGACGCCTCCATCCAGCATACGCCCTAAAATGAAACCGCGTCCAATAACTTCTTCCGTAACTGCCACTAAAAAATAAAGCAAAAGACTCGACAACAACGAAATGGGAGAAAACAAGACCCCTGCCACTTCCACAGCCCCCAACAATAAAGACAAGCCAAAACCAACTGCATACAAGAACACGACAAACAAAGCTCCGTTCAGCAGGCTTCTACCCCATCCCTTCAAAGACAAGCCCAAGCCCGAAAAAGGAAGCTTCCTGAAGCCCAGCACCATACAAGCGGCAATAAGCCCACTAGCCAACATCAAGGCTTCATTCAACATCATTAAATAGACGCTCATCCCACCAGCTTGTGTCTTCAACTCAGGGAAAGCAATCGCAAAAGGTATGGCAAACAAAAACAGAAAAATCACAAAAAGTACAGTAAACAGTACTATATCAACGAATGCCAGCCAAATACGTTTTGTTTTACTCACAGCAACACACTCTTCCTTCACCGTTTCTTCCGTCTCCATTTGTATCTCATTTTGATTAATATCCGACAAAAATAATAATAAAAAGAAAAAACTTCACGTATTCCTGCCGGTTTCTTCTTATATTTGAAAAATCAATCTGGAATCGACAAACATGAAACTTAGAAAAATACTTTTAGCCGTTGCCGGACTGGCGTTAATGCTGAATGCCTCGGCACAAAAATCCCAAAGATACTACGTGGCCAAACCCGGCACCCTGGTGGAACTGACGACAGAAGCGGAAGCCAATGAAATCACCCAACTGACCCTGCAGGGCAAGCTGAATGCCGTAGATTTCAGGCATCTACGGGATGAATTCAAAAACCTGCAACTGCTGGACATTTCCAATGCCTCCATCAGCATGTATGCAGGCAAGAACGGGACTTATCCAAACCGTTTTTATGTATATCCTGCCAATTGCATTCCGGCATATGCCTTCTGCAAGCAAATGGACAACAGTACATTTGTAGGTAAGGAGACGCTGACCAGGATTATCCTTTCCGACAAGACCAAGAACATCGAAGATGCTGCCTTTAAGGGATGCAAAAATCTCAAGATATGCCAGATACGGAAGAAAACGGCTCCCAATCTGTTGTCCGAAGCATTGGCCGATAGCGTTACAGCCATATTTGTTCCATTGGGATGCAGTGACTCCTACCGTACCAAAAAGAAATGGGAGACCTTTGCATTCATTGAAGGAGAACCACTGACAGTAAATGTGCAGATTGGTAAAATGGGCAGCCTTGCCAGCGAACTGTTAAGAGCCGGATTTCAGCCCAAAGACGTTAACTTTCTGACCGTTGAAGGAAAAATGGACGAAGCCGACTTCACATTGATACGCGACTATATGCCCAATCTGGTTTCCATCGACATGACCAACAGTAATGCCACTGCAATTCCCGACTATACTTTCACCCAAAAGAAGTATCTGCTGAACGTACGGCTCCCGCAAGAGCTTAGAAGCATCGGACAGCGTGCATTCAGTGGCTGCGGTCGTTTGTGCGGCACGCTGGTGCTTCCTGCTAGTGTAACCGCCATTGAGTACGGAGCATTTATGGGATGCGACAACCTGCGCTATGTGCTTGCCACGGGGAATAAGATTACCACGCTGGGCGACAACCTTTTCGGCGAAAGCCAAGGCAAAATTATATATAAGGAGAAACAATAACCCAGACTATTCCCCGCCTTAATAAGAACAAAGAGACTCTTTTAATAGCAAAAGAAGGTGTGTTAGAATGATTTTTAGCTATCATTCTAACACACCTTCTTCTTTTTTTCAATATCGCACAAGCCTTTATTAAACAAAAAAGATATGAAAGAAGAATCGTTCCATCATGGCAGAAATATTGTTCCACCGTGGTGAAAAAATCGTTCCACCATGGTGGAACGATTTTTTCCTCATGATGGAACGATTTAAAATATGCTTATTTAGTCCTTAGCTTCCGTTATCACTTTGTTGCGTACATACGTGCACGCAACTCCTTAATGTGGTCTGAAGTGATGTATTCGTCATACTCCATCATCTTGTCGATAATACCGTTCGGAGTCAATTCGATGATACGGTTGGCAACCGTCTGAATGAACTCGTGGTCGTGGGATGAGAAAAGGATATTGCCTTTATAGGTCTTTAGATTATTGTTGAATGCCTGGATAGACTCCAAGTCGAGGTGATTGGTAGGTGTATCCAGAATCAAGCAATTGGCATTGCGCAGCTGCATACGTGCAATCATGCAACGCATCTTCTCACCTCCCGACAATACGCTTGCTTTCTTCAGCACCTCCTCGCCGGAGAACAGCATACGTCCCAGGAAGCTCTTCATATAGACTTCATTGCCTTCACCGAACTGGCTCAACCAGTCCACCAGATTCAGGTCTGTATTAAAGAATGCAGTATTGTCCAGCGGCAGGTAAGCGGTGGTAATAGTCACACCCCAGTTGAAAGTACCTGCATCCGGTTTCATATTCTCGTTGATAATCTCGAACAGGGCGGTCATGGCACGCGGGTCGTGCGAAAGGAATACAATCTTGTCTCCCTTCTCTACGTTGAAGTTGACGTCGCGGAACAGCACCGTACCATCTTCCAGCGTTTTCGTCAAACCGGAAACTTCCAGAATCTGATTACCCGGTTCGCGTTCGGGCGTAAAGATGATGCCCGGATACTTACGTGATGACGGCTTGATTTCTTCTACATTCAGTTTCTCCAACATCTTCTTGCGGCTGGTAGTCTGCTTGCTCTTTGCCACATTGGCACTGAATCGGCGGATAAACTCTTCCAGCTCTTTCTTCTTCTCCTCGGCCTTTGCCTTCTGGTTCTGCTGCTGACGGAGCGCCAGCTGGCTGGACTCGTACCAGAAGCTATAGTTACCGGCAAAGAGGTTAATCTTTCCGTAGTCGATGTCCACCGTATGCGTACAAACGGAGTCGAGGAAGTGACGGTCGTGGCTTACCACCAGCACCGTATGCTCAAAGTTGGAGAGGTACTCTTCCAGCCAAGTCACGGTCTCCATATCCAAGTCATTGGTAGGCTCGTCCAGCAGCAAGTTATCAGGATTTCCATAGAGAGCTTGCGCCAGCATGACACGCACCTTTTCCTTGTTGTTCAACTCACCCATCAACAGATAATGCTTGTCTTCCTTGATACCCAAACCACTCAACAAGGCGGCAGCATCGCTTTCGGCATTCCAGCCGTCCAACTCGGCAAATTTCTCTTCCAATTCGGAAACCTTCAGCCCATCCTCGTCTGTGAAATCCTCTTTGGCATACAGCACTTCACGCTGCTTCATGATGTCCCACAACACCGTGTGTCCCATCATCACCGTGTCCATCACCGTAAAAGCATCCCACTTAAAGTGGTCCTGGCTCAAAACGGAAAGACGCTCTCCCGGAGCCAGCATGATGGAGCCCGTTGTAGGGTCCAGCTCCCCGGAAATCGTTTTCAGGAAAGTAGATTTTCCGGCACCGTTGGCACCGATGATACCATAACAGTTACCACTTGTAAACTTCAGGTTTACGTCATTGAACAACACTCTTTTACCAAACTGTACTGAGACATTAGAGACTGTAATCATCTTTATATTTACGATTTATTTATTTACAATTTACTATTTAATACCTATTAGTCTGCGAATTGCGAGTGCAAAGATAGTTATTTTTCCATGAATAGACACAGAGAAGCGCTGTCAATCTGACATAAAAGTATTACCTTTGCAGCGTTTTCGGCAAAAACATCTATTTTGGCAAAGTTTTTGCTGGGGCACTGGTATCGTATTAACTTAAACCCTTAACAGCAATGAAAGCAAAATCATTTTACAAGAATAATAAGCATAACAATATGAATCCGAAAGAAAAAGAAAACAACCAGGAAGAGGAGCTGAAAACTCAAGCTACTCCCAACGAATGTGACGAAGAAACTGTCGGACAAGAAACTTCACAAGAAAACGAAGTTCCCCTGACGGAAGAAGAAAAGCTCGCCCAGGAACTGGAAAAGGCCAATGAACAGATTGAAGAGCAGAAGGACAAATACCTGCGCTTATCTGCCGAGTTTGACAATTACCGCAAACGTACCATGAAGGAGAAGGCAGAACTCATCCTGAACGGTGGTGAAAAGAGTATCAGCAGTATCCTACCCATTGTGGATGACTTTGAACGCGCCCTCAAAAACATGGAGACAGCTACCGATGTAGCTGCCGTAAAAGAAGGCGTTGAACTTATCTACAACAAATTCATGTCTGTATTGGGACAAAACGGCGTTAAGGTGATAGAGACAAAGGAACAACCGCTCGACACAGACTATCACGAAGCCATCGCCGTGATTCCGGCACCCAATGAAGCACTGAAAGGCAAAATTCTGGACTGCGTACAAACCGGTTACATCCTAAACGACAAAGTGATCCGTCATGCCAAAGTGGTAGTCGGAGAATAACATAAAACTGTATGGAAAAAAGAGATTACTACGAAGTATTGGAAGTCGAAAAGACAGCAACGGTAGAAGAAATAAAGAAAGCCTATCGCAAAAAAGCCATCCAATATCATCCGGACAAGAATCCGGGCGACAAAACAGCCGAAGAGAAATTCAAGGAAGCGGCAGAGGCATACGACGTACTAAGCAATCCGGACAAGCGTGCCCGCTACGATCAGTTTGGCCATGCCGGACTGGGTGGTGCCGCCGGTAATGGTGGTCCGTTCGGCGGCTTCAGTGGAGGCATGTCCATGGACGACATCTTCTCCATGTTCGGTGATATCTTTGGTGGACACAGTGGAGGAGGTTTTGGCGGTTTTGGAGGTTTCGGCGGAAGTGGCGGCACACAACAACGCCGTTACCGTGGTTCGGACTTGCGTGTCAAGGTAAAACTGAACCTCAAGGAGATCTCTACCGGTGTGGAAAAGAAATTCAAGCTGAAGAAATACGTGCCTTGTACCCACTGTCATGGCACGGGAGCCGAAGGCGACGGCGGCGCCGAAACCTGCCCGACCTGTAACGGTAGCGGCACGGTAATCCGTAACCAGCAAACCATACTCGGCACCATGCAAACAAGAACCACTTGCCCAACTTGTGGCGGTGAAGGCAAAATCATCAAAAACAAGTGTAAGGAATGTGCCGGTGAAGGTATTGTATACGGTGAAGAAGTAGTAACCGTAAAAATCCCGAAAGGTGTCGCAGAAGGTATGCAGCTCTCTATGGGAGGAAAAGGAAATGCAGGCAAGCACAACGGTATGCCGGGAGACCTGCTGATTCTTGTAGAAGAAGAACAAGACCCGAACCTGATACGCGACGAAAATGACTTGATTTACAACCTGCTCCTCAGCTTCCCGACAGCAGCCTTGGGTGGTGCGGTAGAAATTCCCACGATTGATGGAAAGGTGAAAGTAAAAATTGACTCAGGTACGCAACCGGGAAAAGTACTCCGCCTGCGCGGCAAAGGTTTACCCAGCGTGAACGGGTACGGCACGGGAGATTTGCTGGTAAATGTCAGCGTATATGTACCCGAAACGCTGAGCAAGGATGAGAAGAAAACATTGGAGGAAATGGAAGAATCTGATAACTTCAAGCCAAACACTTCGATTAAGGAGAAAATATTCAAGAAGTTCAAGAGCCTGTTTGACTAATAACATGGTACATAAAGAAGCCTCCCGATATTTTATTGTATATCGGGAGGCTTCTTTGTTTTATCAAAAAAATATTAAAGTTCCAACATCCGCTTCATAAAAGCCTTTATTCCCTCCACATCAGAAGTCTGAGGAGCCCATGAAGCCAAATCCTCTGAGGGTAGAGGCTGATATGGGCCTTTTTTAATTTCAAAAATAACGGTGCCTGACTCCAAGGCAATAATACTATGCCACGTATTAGAAGGAATCTCCAGACCATATTTACCTTCCGAAGGATTGAGGCATACCTTATCTGTTACATTACCGGCATCATCATAAAAAAATGCCAGCAGACTTCCACGCAAAACCAGATAAGTTTCTTCCTTATCTGTATGACGGTGAGGAGGAAGATAAGTTCCTGGTTCCAAAGCATTCAGCAACCGATGAATAGGGGCATCCATAGACGCATGAAAATTATAATTCATACGTAAACGGGAATTCTCCTTGGCTTGTGAAGTAACGGTATCCAGCAGCTCTTCTGTTATCAGCTTCATCATAACCTCAGCAATTGAGCAAACTTGGCAGGAAGTTCTGCTTTACCCGCTTCAATAGACAAACTTTTTCCTTCTTTATCTAGTAATATAGCAGCCTTCTGCGAGGAAGCCAATGAGGCAACTTCCGCCACATTACCAGCAACAAACAAGCATCCGGAAAAAAGAGGGGTAATCACCTTCCGGGTATGCCCTTTCCATTTTACAAACACAGCCTGCATCGGGCAATATGTAGTATATCCCGCAGCATTCAAACGCTGCATCAACTTATGTTCAGACTTAGGTGCTGTGTACAATGCATGCCAGCACATCATATCATTATCCGTCATCATATTGTTTGCTTTTTCCATCCCTTTAATAAATCTTTTACAAATAATATCCATCCCACACTGCCGACACCTGCCAAGAACATGAAGCCGATCAAAATCATCAATTTATTGGGCTTTGCAGGCTTCAAAGGTACCGTAGCCGGCTGGACAACCGTATATACCGGTGTAATCTCCTGCACCTTAGCTCTTGCCATCTGCAATTGTTGAGACACTTGTGTATATACTTGATAGGCTAAATTCATTTCATTCTGTAAACGCTCTTGCTCTGCGCGATAACTCAGTAATATTATATTCTGGTTTGCATCTACAAAATTTGCGTATTTCTTCTGGGCATCCTCATAACTGGCCTTTGCTTCTCCATAAAGTTTTTCGGTAAATGCCAAATCATGACGAGCCTTATTAGTCCGATAATCTGTGATGTAGTTCTGCAGGCAATGCATCACGGTATCCGTCAGCGAAGCAGATATCAAAGGATCCTGCATAGTAACAGACAAGGTTGTCACACCTGTCTTTTTGTCTACGGAAACAGAGATACGTTTACTTAAAGCATCTGCAATGGCAGACTCATCTCTAGTAAGACGAAAAGGATCCAGCTTTGCATCCCCCTCTTCCGGTTCATCCTTAAACAAAGACAATGTCCATCCTAACACCTTAAAAGGAGCGGAGAAAATTGCACTCCACCAAGGAGAACGCTGTTCTTCTTTCAAATAAGCATATAAAGTCGTGTCTACTTTTGCTTTCTGATCCTTGACTTTAACATCGAACAGTTCAATCAGAAAAGGAGTAGAACTTACAATATCAGGATAAAGTTCGGGTGACAAAGCATCTTCACCAGAAGAAGTACCCAAATTGATACCCGCCATGGCTGCAAGGGCTCCCATACTTCCGCCACCAGATTTACCACCACTCTCCGGAGCCAACGTCACACTTGTAGAATACTCCTTAGGAATACTAAATGCAACAACCAGTCCAACAAGGGCAGCGATACCACACGCCTTAAAAACCAATTTGCGACTAGCCCATACTTTCTGGGCCAGTTCTATCAAATCTATTTCTTGTTCCTCAGGTTGTGGAGAGGTTATGTTTTGTATTCTTTCTTCGCTCATAATTCAAATTACTTAAAGAGATTAACCATAGTCGCAATCATCGCTGCAATAGAAGCTGTCGTACTTCCCATTCCCAGAATTTCAGCAGTAGTCATCTTCTTTTTCTGTTCTTTACTTGGAACAATTATTTCACAACCAGGTTCAATGGCTTTCTTGTTCCCTGCTTTTAAACGAGAAACTGTACCATTCATGTATATTACATAGACCTTACGTTTCTTGGCATCATTACCAAAACCACCAGCCTGGTTGATGTAATATTTCAAGCTTTCACCCTTTTTATATAAAACTGTATTCGGATACATTACAGCACCGTTGATTTTCACTGTACTTACGTACTCCGGAACAAATAATACATCTCCCTCGCGAAGCACCATATCAGCATCTGAACCAGGATTTTTCAAGGCCTCTCCCAGATTTATACCTACAGAATAGGTATCGGACAAATCCAATCTTTTTACAGATATGGAATCTCCGCCTCCCGCTTGCGCCATACGCAGAGCATCTTCCTTACGGCGGAATTCTTCTTCGGTCATCCTACGTATAAGACGCGCTCCTTTTATATAAGCATCGGGAGTTACTCCACCAGCCTTAGCTATCAAGTCACTCAAACGTTCATTCTTTTTCGATAGTGCATAATTACCGCTAAAAAGGACTTCTCCACCCACCATAACATTCTGTTGTTTAAAATAGGACGGACTCTTACGAACATAAATTTCATCAAAAGGCTCAAGATGGAAATCCTGGCTTCCTTCTCCCACCAATAAGCCATCTTTCAAATCAAAAGAGAAATTCTGGCCTACTGTAGTACTGAAAGATGTACTCTTCGGATCTTTCATGCGCCGTGCAACTTCAACCTTTGTTGTAGCCGCCGCCTCCAACAAGCCACCAGCCTGCAACACCAAATCCTCTACTGTCATTTTATCAGAATAGAGATATGTACCCGGATTGGCAACTTCACCATGAATGGTAAGTGTAGCTTCTTCCTTCAAGTCATGAATACTTGGAATATATAAAATGTCATTCTTCTGCAAAGGAATATCTGCAGCCGTCCCGTTCAGCAAACCTTTCACATCTACTTGTATAACCTCATGCGACAAGTCTTCAAGTTCACGATCGATTATAGCACGGTTTAAGAATGCATCTCCGCGAAGTCCTTCCGCTTTCTTAATCAGCTGCTTCACTGTATTCATCGTACCGTCCAACTGATACAAACCTTCACGATATACAGCACCGCGGATTTCCACACGATTCTCAAAACGCTGTAAAACGGAATCAACCGTTATCTTATCACCGTCATCTACGCGGAATACGGAATAATCCATCTCATCCACATTATAAATTTGATGCTCACGTCCACTTTTACGGATTATACGTAATGCTTTCTTATAAGCATCACCCGTAAAACCACCTGAATACTTCAATAATGTACCTACGGTTTCAGTGGGTTTCATTTCATAAAACATCGGACGTTTTACCTTACCTAATATCTGTACCAGTGACTGGTAAGGATCCACAAGAATTACATCACCATCCTGCAGACGGATGTCATCCTTCATTTTTCCTTTCATAAGTAAATCGTAAACATCCAAATCCGCTATTGTATTTCCATTGCGAATCACTTTAATACTGCGCAAACTACCAATCGGGTTCACACCACCTGCACGATATAAAGCATGAAATACGGAAGCAAATGATGAGAGGGTATAAGTTCCGGGCACCACAACTTCACCCATAACGTTTACTTGAATAGAACGTATTTCTCCTAATGTCAGTTTAACTTGGGTAGACGGAACATTTCCGGTTACTCCAGAATATATTCTGGCAAATTCTTGTTTCAAATAATTATTGGCTTCCTTTACAGTTTTGCCACTCAGATAAACCGGTCCTAAATTATTCACAAGAATACTTCCTTCCGGAGAGATTGTTTGTCGAATCGTTGTTTCAGAAGCTCCCCACACATCAATAATCACCTCGTCACCAGGCCCCAGACGATAATTCTCGGGAGTAGCAACATTCACATTGGGTTCGAAAGTCAAATTATCGTTAGTAAAAATATTATGACCATAAATTTGCGAAGTCGGATCCTCTGTTTCCTTCTCTTGAGACAAGGAACGATTATCCATCATTTGTAAAGAATCCCCTGCAACATCCGTTTGTCTGGCAGAATAAGTTTCCGAAGTTGTACGCAGCCCTTTGACTACGCCACTCATTTCACCACGTTGACGAGAACGCTTCTCATCTTGGGTATTGCTCTGCGGACTTCCAGATTTAGAGTTTTCATACTTTTTCTGAATTCTTTCAACTTGTTCCTTTGTCACTCCCCGCCGCATTAATTCAGTAGTAATCTGCTTTTGATTTTTGCCCATCTGCTGAGCGCTTTTTACATACTGAACAACCTGATCATCTGACATCTGCTGAGCAAAAGCTACCCCTGACAAAGTAAATACCAAAAAGAATAGTGTTATTAATCTACGCATAAGATATTCTGATTAATCTTTTGAGTTCTTGTAATAAATATAAATCGGGCACAAAGGTAATATATTATTTTTATAATATACATTTATTCCACCTCTAAGTTTCAGAAAAAGCATTAAAAAGCTGTCACTTTCACGTCTTTTCATTGGGTAGAAGAAAGCGGGAAAATTGGCACTATTTTTTTCATTAGTCCAATCAAAATAGCCTTTTTTTCAGTATAACTATGTTGCACCAAGGCCAGCACTTCTTCCCGCACATGTTCATAATCATCAACAGATGCCTTTTCACGCTTTATCTTTTCACTGATTACAGAATCCAAAAGTCCATCCCCAGGCCCTCCCACAATGTACACTTCTCCCCCATCCCCCATGACTCCCACTTCCAGGGTGAGCATACAAGCTTCAGACAAGGTAATCAAACAATGAGTATTCGTCGGATACACCTCACCCAAACGTACTATGAACATATCAGTTTCCCCTGTGTCGCGTTTCAACCTGCAATCAGATGATTGCACATATATTTCCGCCACACGCTTACTATATTCCATAGCATTTTCCGGATGACGTGCATTAGCAGCAGATATCATAACCATACGGGACACTCTATACTTTACCGCCAGGTCTGCAATATTCACTGTCCCCGATATATTCGTTTGAATTGCCTCCGACACAAAATCATCCATCAGTTGTACATGCTTATAAGCAGCAGAATGAAAAACAAGTTGAGGACGTGTTTCTTCAAATATAGCCTCCATACGCGTACGGTTAGCAACATCTGCAACCAATACACGGACCTCCAGATTCTTCCAATGATCAGACAATTCCAACTGTACATCATACAATGGGGATTCTGCCTGATCTACCAGAATCAACTGATAAGGATTCAGTGTAGCCAACTGGCGGACGATTTCCCTTCCTACAGCTCCCGCCGCTCCCGTAACCATTACTCTACGCCCCTCGATATGGGCCGTAATTTTACGCACGTCAACTTGTACCGGTTCTCTACGGAGCCAATCTTCTATTTGAATGTCCTTTATCAGTCCATCGTCCATACAATCGCTTAAGGGAGGAACGGTCATTACATGAATATCATGAGAGAACAGTTTATCCAGCATTCCGGAATTTTCCAAATCCGACACCTTGCTTGGAGAGATAATGATTGTATCCACTTTCTTTTTCTTTAGACGGTCAAACAGCTGCTCATCATTGGGATATACCCTGCATCCCATCGTATGTTTACCTATCATATCAGGTTCGTCCGAAATAAAGCCACGCAGGCGATAATGATTATTACGACTAACTCTCAAGGATTTTGCAACATTGACTCCAGTCCCATGGAATCCATAAATAAAAACATTCACGCAATGACGTGCATCAAAAGCAATAGCTTCATAAAGCATCTTCACAGCAATGCGCATACAAGCCATCAGAGAGAAGGTGAACATATATGCCATAAACAGAATGCTGTTCGGCAAAGTTTCTCCAAGCCCCGAAACAGACCAACAGCAATTCCCTAAAAACAGTACAACATAGCTTATCGTAAGACTCCAAAACACACGATAAATATCTACAAAAGAGGAAAAACGGATAACACCCACATAAGTACGGAAAATATGAAAGAAACAGATATTACACAAGACAGCCCAAATGGTCAGCCATACATATAAAGAAATTTCATAAGATACGGACGAAAGCCTATATTGCAAAAAACATGCAGAAAGCATGGAAATCACAACGATAATTACATCTACCAACAGCACCGTCCATTTGGACGCTATGCGTGAAGAAAGATATTTATAATAGATTCTTAAATTCATAATCAGTATCAGACTTATTTGCTATAGGACCTACGACAAAGATGCTTCTTTTCGTTTTATTATCCAATTTTTATGGCAATAAAGTTCAAGACATTCAAATAGAAAATTATCCCACTAAAATATTTCTAAAAAAAACAGAGATTCTTTTTGCCTTTTCAAATAAAGATGTACCTTTGCACCCCGTAAACAAAAGCTTATTGCCGCTATAGCTCAGTTGGTAGAGCA
>ERZ809726.466-NODE-466-length-11551-cov-6.30245_pt1 | contig 11551 bp, 10 predicted proteins | sample MGYA00520315_ERZ809726 | MGnify/ENA primary metagenome ERZ809726 (study PRJEB31588, sample SAMN03401187) | human gut metagenome | study: EMG produced TPA metagenomics assembly of the PRJNA231909 data set (A prospective, longitudinal analysis of the...
TATCCTATTTCTTCTTCTGTGTGGCAAGTGCTGATTTTGTATGGGACACTGCCGTGAATTTCTGTGAATTTACCAAAAAGAGAATTCACATCCTGCGTCCGGTTCTGGTAACCATCGTTGCCATCTTAAGCACACTTGCCGCTGCCTTAACAATGGGAAGGGAAGCCGTTGCCGACTATGAGCTTTACAGTGCCGACTATGTTTCCCTCTGCAAATGGGTAGAAAAAAATACGGAACCATCGGATATCTTTTTAACCGCAAACAATCACAACAATGCAATCGCCTCACTGACCGGCCGAAACATTGTATGTGGCTCCGGAAGCTTTTTATACTTCCACGGTCTTGACTATGCCGCACAGGAAGCCGATGTAAAAACGATGTACGAAAATCCGGAAGCCCGCGACTTAAAAAGCTGCCATTTCTGACGAATAGTGGAGTTTTCGGGTTTGCAAAATATATCAATAAGCCAAAAAGCGGCGGCCCCAAATACCAATCGGAAAGTAACCCCTGTCACAGGAGCTATCCACAAAGGTAAAAGATATTTCAACGCGTTCATATTAAAGCCTCCCAACGCTTTGGAGACAACCATGCTAAGGTTTGCTTCAACTTGTTTATTCATACTTCATGCTGTTATTACGTGGGTATTTTTCTTATAAACTCAACTTTTCTTGCTTCATCACCACAAACATGGCCATCAGCGCCACCATCAAATTGAGCCAGAAAGCAAAAGTCTGCGAGTCAGAATGAAACAAGCTCTGTACTGCATCTACAATAAAAGGACAAAGCAGGATAGCCACATAATTCATAGCCATCACAAAGGCAAGTGCCAATGTCACCTTATGAGGTACGGCCACATCAGAGGTCTTATCATAAATCAACGGCTGGATGATACCGTATGAAAGACCGTTCAGGACACACCCCAAAGCAATCAATATCTCAGAACGGCTGAGCAAAATAATTCCCATCCCACAAGCTATCATCAACAAACAAACCATATAGATACGACGCCCCAACACTTGCACTATCCTGTTCAGCACAAAGCCCGGCGCCATGATAGCAAGGAAAAACAAGGAAATCAATATTCCTGCCCTGCCACTGGAAAGCCCGTACTCTTCCATCAGAAAAGGAAGGTTGAAACTGATAATGATTACCAGATAAGTAGCCAGACCGTAAAAAGCCATCAGCTTGATTAAGGCCTTGACATTCATTCCCCTCTTGCCCATTTCTTTGGCGGTATCAGACGGAATATCATCAGACGGATGATAACTGGAGAGGTCTTTCTTCAGATAATGAGTAAGAAAAATGGATATAAAAGGAAACAGATAAACCAAAAACGGCAAATGCCAGTTCACTTCCGCCAGATAGCCAGTCAATGTGGTGGCCAGTACCAAGGTGATATTGGTTATGGCAGAACTGTAACCGAACTGTTTCGTACGGTAAGCTCCCACAAAATAACGGGATATCAATCCGGTGGAAAGCGGAACAATCAACCCGGACCCTATCCCCAACATGGCGCTGATGGCTATCAGTTGCCACATCTTATTGGAGAGCAGATAAAGGATACCACTCACCCCAAAGATGGCCAGGCCGATTTGCAGCAGCAAGAGGTTGTTCACTTTCTCTGTCAGCTTACCCGACAACAAGATAAAAGGAATAATAAGAAGTGACGGCAACGAGGACAGCATCTGGATTTCCAAGTCTGTAGCAGACGGAAAGATTTTATTCAAATCGCCCAAAATGGGAGAAACCGCCAATCCCGGCAATGCATTTAATGCCGAAATGGAAAATATACCTATTAAAGTAATGAGGGGAATAGTCCCCTGCCCTGTCTGTACTTTCATACTTGTAGTAATTTATTGTATGAGATACACAACAAGGCAAAAGACGTTTGGTTCAAAGCGACATATCGTTTATTCCTTTACTTTCCATTCCAAAATATTATGCCGGGTAGTGTCAAAGTTTACGCCTATGTTAATTTCCTAAACGCAGTTTATCAAATTACATACCCCTAAAATATCGGATACGGGCATCCAATGATTTTATGTATAAACAAAGGTATCTCTTTTTCGTTCATAGTACAATGATTCCCATCGTTTTTTTGTATTCCCCCTACTTACATTAAAAAACATAAAATCAAGGAACTTTTCACCAACCCCTATGTTGAGGGAGAAAAACGCGGGAAACTCCCACGTTCTTCATTGTATTACTAACCTAAACTTTAAGTAAAAATGAAAGATTGTAATTGTGATTTGAGAGACGGTGACGCCAAAACAGCCGTGTTTGGTTCAAACGAAATGCTGCAACCTGCTCCGGTAGACACCATTCCCATGGAACCTACCACTCCGCAGATTGCTTATCAAATGGTTAAAGACGAAACATTCGCCCAAACCCAGCCTCGTCTTAATCTGGCTACTTTCGTTACCACCTATATGGACGATTATGCTACCAAATTGATGAACGAAGCTATCAACATCAACTATATTGATGAAACAGAGTACCCGCGTATCGCCGTGATGAATGCCAAATGTATCAACATCATGGCCAACCTATGGAATTCCCCCGAACAGGCAAAATGGAAATCAGGAGCGTTGGCCATCGGCTCCAGCGAGGCTTGTATGCTGGGTGGTGTAGCTGCCTGGTTGCGCTGGAGAGACAGACGTAAAGCCCAGGGCAAACCGACCGACAAACCTAACTTCGTCATTTCAAGCGGTTTCCAGGTTGTATGGGAGAAATTCGCCCAACTTTGGCAGATTGAGATGCGCCAAGTACCTCTTACTCTGGACAAGCCCACCCTGGACCCCGAAGAAGCCTTAAAGATGTGTGACGAGAACACCATCTGTATTGTTCCTATCCAAGGTGTGACATGGACAGGTCTGAACGATGACGTGGAAGCATTGGACAAAGCGCTGGATGCCTACAACGCCAAAACCGGCTATGATATTCCTATCCACGTAGATGCCGCAACCGGTGGCTTCATCCTGCCGTTCCTCAGCCCCGAAACGAAATGGGACTTCCGTTTGAAATGGGTTCTTTCCATCAGCACTTCCGGCCACAAGTTCGGACTGGTTTATCCGGGACTGGGATGGGTAGTATGGAAAGACAAGAAATACCTTCCGGATGCCATGTCATTCAGTGTCAATTATCTGGGTGCGAACATCACACAGGTTGGTTTGAACTTCAGCCGCCCCGCCGCACAGATTCTAGGCCAATACTATCAGTTTATCCGTCTGGGATTCCAAGGATACAAAGCCATCCAATACAATTCCATGGAAATCACCAAGTACATTCACAGCGAAATAGCCAAGATGACTCCGTTCGTAAACTACAGCGACAAAGTGGTAAATCCTTTGTTCATCTGGTACATGAAACCCGAATACGCAAAGAACGCCAAATGGACTCTGTACGATTTGCAGGCTAAATTACAACAAAGCGGATGGATGGTTCCTGCCTACACCTTGCCGGAGAACATTCAAAATTATGTGGTTATGCGTGTTGTGGTACGTCAGGGATTCAGCCGTGACATGGCGGATATGTTGTTGAACGACATCAAGAATGCCATCAGCGAGTTCGAGAAACTAGAATATCCCACTCCTACCCGCATCGCCCAAGACAAGAATATCGCTGTAAAAGGTACTGTGTTTACTCACAATGCCCATAGCAACGCCGCTAAAAAATAAGCATAAATAACAATAATGCAACCATCCGCCGTTAAGGTGGATGGTTACTTCAATCAAATTAATTTATGGAAAGAACTATAACTATCCAGCAAATAAAGGATGCTGCACAAGAGGCCTACAATCTGTATAAAGACAATACAGACGGTAAGAACGCCGACTACATTCCTTATCTGGCAAATATTGATCCCAAACTGTTCGGAATCAGTATCTGTCTGATGAACGGAGAAATCATCCAACTGGGTGACTCTCAGTACCGTTTCGGTATCGAGTCCGTTTCCAAGGTGCTGACCGCTATCCTGGTACTCCGCCAATACGGCGCCCCCAAGGTGCTCGAAATGATTGGCGCCGACGCTACCGGACTGCCGTTCAACTCCATCATGGCTATCCTGTTGGAAAACGACCACCCTTCCACCCCACTGGTAAACGCCGGGGCCATCTCGGCAGACAGCATGGTACAACCCCTAGGCAACAGCGACGGCAAATGGAAAGCCATCGTAGACAATATGACCGAACTATGCGGAAGTGCCCCGCAACTGATTGACGAATTGTACAAATCGGAGTCTGCAACAAATTTCAACAATCGTTCCATCGCCTGGTTATTGAAAAATTATAACCGTATCTACGATGATCCTGATATGTCGCTTGACCTATACACCCGTCAGTGCTCTATGGGCATCACCGCGGAACAATTGTCCATCTGCGGAGCCACCATCGCCAACGAAGGATTGAACCCGAATACAAACAAACAAGTGTTCGACAAGGCCCTCGCCCCGAAAATCACCTCCATGATAGCTACCGTAGGTTTCTACCAGCACACAGGCGACTGGCTTTATACCTCAGGAATCCCTGCCAAGACCGGCGTAGGAGGCGGTGTGATGGGTGTGATGCCGGGTGTAATGGGTATTTCGGCCTTCGCGCCTCCTTTGGACGATGCCGGCAACTCCGTAAAAGCGCAGCTTGCCATCAAATATATTATGAACAAACTGGGCATGAACGTATTCAACGGGCACCGCATCCACGTGCAATAATATATTCTATTCTGACAGAAAGCCGATATTTCTCTCACCCCGAGAGAAGTACCGGCTTTTTAACTAAAAATTTTTTCCGCTAAATATTTCTCACACTCTTACATTATGCCTATCTTTGCACAGACAAATTCATATATTATGAAGAACAAAGTCATCCGTAAAGAACTGGGCCAATGGATGAACTCATGCAGAGAAACCATTTATGGTCCCCTAGCGGAGAGATTGAAAGAAAATTGCTGAAACAGCCCAAAGCGCCCGATGACGTTAGTTATGTGATTGAATTAACTATTAAATAACTTTATGAGTAACAAATCAAAAATCGAGATTTGCGCCAACTCCGTGGAAAGTGCTGTGAAGGCACAACAAGCCGGTGCTTATCGTGTAGAACTATGTGCAGGTATTCCGGAAGGCGGAACAACCCCGTCTTTTGGCGAAATCCGTATGGCACGCCAATTATTGAACCAAACAAAACTACATGTCATTATCCGTCCCCGTGGCGGAGATTTCCTATATTCTCCCATCGAGCAAGAAATCATGTTGCATGATATTAAAGTGGCACGTCAGTTGGGTGCGGACGGTGTGGTGTTCGGATGTCTTACCGCAGAAGGCAATGTCGATGTACCCTTGATGCAGAAACTGATGAATGCGGTAGGCGAGATGAGTGTCACCTTCCACCGCGCTTTTGATATGTGCAGCAATCCCAAGGAGGCCTTGGAACAGATTATCGGCCTGGGTATCGACCGGGTCCTTACTTCCGGACAAGAAGCGACCGCCGAAAAGGGTATCCCTCTTTTAAAAGAATTGGTAGAACTGGCCGACGGACGAATCATCATCATGCCGGGATGCGGTGTGAATGCCGGTAATATCCGTAAGATTGCCGAAGAAACCGGAACTTCGGAATTTCATTTCTCCGGACGGAGCAGCGTAGACAGCGGCATGATTTATCGTAACTCAAAAGTATCTATGGGAGGTACTGTAAAGATAGAAGAGTATCTGAAGGATGTTACTGACCCCAACAAAGTAAAAGCCGCCTTGTCCGAACTGGCATTGAAAGACGAAAACGACAAAGCACTGGAAAAGAAAAACAAAAGCCTCAACCCCAAGAAATCAAAGAAAGAGGATGACTGGGACGATGACGATGATGATTTGGATGATGACAAGTAATAAGCAAGCATAAACGTTATTATCATATTAAACGCGGATATTCAGGGTTTCAAGCTGAATATCCGCGTTACTTTTTGTTTATACCGGATTCTACAACTTATGTATCACCTTCATCAGCTGCTCACCCAGCCCGATGGTATATCCTTGTGACACAAATACCACCCGGTTAAAGGTATCACCAATGATAAACATAGGCAAGATAGTCTTGTTAGACAACTTCATGCCTTCTGCAATCTGCTTCTGGATGGAACCGTCCACATCAATACCGTAAGTAATGGTAGCCGGTAATCCCGGGAATTCCTGCGGACGGAACTTCTTGTACTGCTCCTCATTGGGGAACAACAGCACGATTCCTCTGCCCCATTCATCAAAGTCCTTGCCCAATGCCGCGATATCGCGCAATGCATGGTTGGTAGGTTCTTGTCCGGCGCCCAGTACGGCTACAATGTAGTAACCACGTCCTATAGTGGCAAGAATGGACTTCAGTTCATCGCTATCCATCGGTTTATAAGTAGATTCCGAGTTGAAATTACCGATCACCTGAATATCATCCTTACTTTCACGCATCACCAAGTCCACCGTAGTCGTTTCTCCCGGCTTGATGGTAAAGAAAGTCAGCTGGGACAATACGCCACCGTTAGCCAGACGAGTACCGGTCACCATCACATAATTGCCGGCATCCAGTGCCGTTCCGTTCTTCAACAGATTAGCCCAAGTAGCGCCGCCACCCATATCAATATCGCCTTCATCATAATTCAGCAATTTCAAAGTTCCGGCAGGAGTCAGTCTGGAAATAGAGAAATGAGAATAATACTTCGGATCAGCCAAAGACTTGATCGGCGTATATCTGGCAATAAGCTTGCCGGTAGGCGCACTGGCCTGTTCCATTGCTTCGAAATTCACATCAATAGCACCTTCATCGCCTATCAACTGCACTTTTCCCGTCACTTCGTCTATACGTGCAGGAATACCCATGCTGCGTGCCATGGATACAAAGAAGATATCACGGCTGTGCGCATCGGCTGTACGGGCCTTCCACACCCCTTCCGGAGTGATTGGCGAGCCGCCCAGGTTGCAATCCTTGTCCACACGGATATTCCCGGCAACCCATGCAACCAGCTTCATCGGATCGGCAAGGTAAGCCTCACGATCCTGTTCGGGCACTGCTTTCTCAAAAAACCCTTTATACGGAGTAATCATTTCGTTGCTCACGCGCGGATTACGCACAAATCTGCGGAAATAATCAGCATTGGCGCACAAGTGTGAATTCATCATGTGGTCTATCAACACTTCGGAGCTTACATCACGAAGGTCTTTGGCAGAAATCTGCTGAAGCAGGTCAATGCCGCCCTTCTTTGACTTGTCCGAACGGAGACGGGCCATAAAGTCACGGATGGTTTCGTAGTTGCCACGTGATGCCACCAGCAATTTGGCAACGGCATCCTCATCCAGCTGGTATTCTTTAGCGAAATTGCGAGCCGATTCATCCGTCATGAATGTAGCCACGTAGGCATTGCGGATAGAGTCCTCCAAAGCCATGCGGCGATTGTTCTCCGCACGTTGTTCGGGAGTCACTTCGGGCATATTGGCGCCTTCCATCGGAGGAATGATATCCATATCCAGTGTATAAGCCTCGCCGGCCGTTTTGTCCAGCTTCACGGTCAAGGCATTGTCTTGTCCGAAAGACAGTTTGGAATAACCGAATTTTCCATCTTTGGAAGCCCATACCAGCATATCCCCTTTTCCGGCGGTCAGGAACGTCTTACCGTCCGCATCCGTCTGTTTGGAAGCTACGGTATAAAATTCGGCATAGTTATACACCTTGAATTCCACTTTGGCGTCAGCCACCGGTTTGCCGTCCGCATCCACGATGGTCACATCGGCTTTTGCCGTGGGAGCATAGTTGTCAATCACATTGATTTCCGTATAACGGGGAGTACGGTACATCACTTCTTCCGGTCCGTTATAACGTCCGAACACCTTGGTGTGCATCAGCATACCCCGTGAAGCGGGAGCGTTGAACCAACCCAGATTCAGTACCGGTTCGGGCTCGCAAGCACCCAGGAAGTACCATTTGCCATCCACCCAAGCTTCCACCCAGGCATGATTGTCGTCGGTATGTGCCCAACGCGGCGTATATACCTGACGGGCAGGAATACCTACCGAACGCAAGGCAGCTACCGTGAACGTAGATTCCTCGCCACAACGTCCGTAGGCTGTCTTTACGGAAGCCAGCGGACTACTGGTACGGGCATCAGAGGGGGTATAAATCACCTTTTCATGACACCAGTGGTTCACTTCCAGCACGGCATCATATAAAGAAAGGTTTTTCACTCTGTCCTTCAGCTCCTCGTAGAATACCTTACGGCTGTCGTCCAGATTCTCGTTGTTTACGCGGATGGGCAATACAAAGTGGCGGAACTCTCGTTCGGGAACCACTTTTCCCCACGGCATCTCCTCACGCGCCTTGAAGGCGTAGTCCACATTTTCCAGATAGAATTCACCGGGATGGTCCGCTATATCCGCCAAGGGCATATAGGCGTAAAGGAAAGTCATCGCCTCCTTCTGTTCATCGCTCATGGGTTGTTCGAATACCTGGAAGAGGTTACCTTGGGTCAGCGTATCACGCCGTGCCTCAAAATCCTGCTGAACAGCGGCGCGTTCAGCCTCATCACTGATCAAATGTTTGTTGTTTGTACACGAGGCGCACAGCATCAAGCCTATCCCCGCCGCACACAGAGCCAATAATTTCATCTTGTTGTTTATTTAGGTTAGCAATTTGTTATTGGCTACGAAGATAAGACTTTTTTCTTATTTTTGACGAAGTTCAAGCTATTATTTAGTATCCGCCGGCTCCGATTGTTGAGATTGATAATATTCCTCCTTCCGCTTGTTGGCCTGCTGCACCAGACTGGTGACGTATACCGTGAAGATAGGGAACATCATCATTCCCAGGGCGGCCAGCACCACCGACAGTATTTTCCCCGTAGGAGTGACGGCATAAATATTACTCCCTACGGTGGTAACATCCATAAAGGCCCACCACAGCGCACTCCAGTAGTCCGTCACCATAGGGTTCACCTTATGTTCCAGCACAAAGAAGATAAGACTGGCAAAATACACGGTGGCCATCAGCATGGTGATGTACGAGGTAAACAACCCGGACGCTTTGCTGCCCGACAGCCAGCCCACCACGATGGCTAGTGCATACCCTCCCCTCAGCAAAGGGATAAAGCGCAGGAAATAACTGATTTCGGGCGAGAAAGTGATGTGATAGAAATCAATGATATTTAAATAAGGTATAGATACCAGCAGAAAAATAAAATGGCTGGTGAAGTACCTTCCTTTTTCTTTCGAGAGGAAAAACTCCAGCAGGAAATCGAACAGGAAAAACATGCATATCCAGAACTGAATCTTCAGATAAGAACCTTGATTCAGGAAAGGGATGTTATGAAAAGTATCTATCGAGATACTGATAACCAGAAAAAGGGACATCAACAGGATGAATATATGCAAGATCCCGTAAATCCCCCTACGGGAATAGATGAATGAGGAGAAAGCTGTTTTCATAAACTATACTGATTATATTATTTTTTCTAGAAACACCCTTCCGGGTACGATTGTTTAATTCCGCATACCTTCCGGGTTAATAAACCTAAACGGATAAACATCATTTCCAAGGAGTTGTTATAAACTCCGTAAACAAAAAACATATATTTTTTAAAACCTAAACTTTATGGCAAACATTAGTAAATCAGTCAAGCTAGGGGTATTTACCCTCGCTATTATGAACGTGACTGCGGTAGTATCCCTGCGCGGGCTGCCTGCCGAAGCCGAATACGGACTGAGTTCGGCATTTTATTATTTATTCGCGGCCATCGTCTTCCTGATACCTACCTCATTGGTAGCGGCGGAACTGGCGGCCATGTTCCAGGACAAGCAAGGCGGTGTGTTCCGATGGGTGGGTGAAGCCTACGGAAAGAAATTCGGCTTCCTCGCCATCTTCCTGCAATGGGTGGAAAGCACCATCTGGTATCCCACCGTATTGACTTTCGGAGCTGTGGCACTGGCTTTTATCGGCATGAGTGACACCCATGATATGGCCTTGGCATCCAACCGCTATTACTCACTGGCGGTGGTCTTGATTATCTATTGGCTGGCCACTTTCATTTCGCTGAAAGGCATGGGCTGGGTAGGCAAAGTGGCCAAAGTAGGCGGTATGGTAGGTACGATTATTCCTGCCGGCCTGCTGATGGTACTGGCGGTGATTTACCTTGCCTCCGGCGGACAGAGCCAGATGAACTTCGACGGCAACTTTTTCCCCGACTTCAGCAACTTCGACAACCTGGTGCTGGCTTCCAGCATCTTCCTGTTCTATGCCGGTATGGAAATGGGCGGTATCCACGTAAAAGACATAGAAAATCCTGCCAAGAACTATCCGAAAGCTGTATTCATCGGTGCGGCTATTACCGTAATCATCTTCGTGCTCGGCACCTTCGCACTGGGGATCATTATTCCCGAAAAGGATATCAACCTGACTCAGAGCCTGCTGGTAGGTTTTGATAATTACTTCAAGTATGTCCATGCTTCGTGGTTGTCACCTATCATCGCCGTGGCTTTGGCATTCGGTGTGCTGGCAGGTGTGTTGACCTGGGTGGCCGGTCCGTCCAAAGGTATCTTCGCAGTGGGTAAAGCAGGCTATCTGCCTCCCTTCTTCCAGAAGACCAACGCCAACGGCGTACAGAAAAACATTCTGCTGGTCCAAGGCCTTGCCGTAACCTTGCTCAGCCTGCTGTTCGTTGTGATGCCTTCCGTACAGAGTTTCTACCAAATCCTGTCACAGCTCACCGTATTGCTCTACCTTATCATGTATCTGCTGATGTTCAGCGGCGCCATCTATCTGCGTTACAATATGAAAAAGGCTCCTCGCCCATTCCGTATCGGCAGCAAAGGCAACGGACTGATGTGGCTCATCGGCGGTCTGGGTTTCTGTGGTTCACTACTGGCATTCGTGCTCAGCTTCATTCCCCCCAGCCAGATTGCGGTAGGCAGCAACACCGTATGGTTTGCCGTTTTGATTATCGGCTGCATCGTGGTAGTCGCAGCTCCGTTCATTATCTATGCATCGCGCAAACCGTCATGGGTAGACAAGAACACACAGTTCGAACCGTTCCACTGGGAAGTACAGGCTACAACGGCACAGACAGCGGCTCCGGTTTCCGGCGCGGCTAAAAGTTCCGCTTCAAGCGCCTCTACAAACGCTGCCGCCGGACCGGCCTCTCAAAGCACCCCGACCCCGGAGCAACACAAATAACCCCCGCTGACGGGTTAGCCCATTCCTTTTTATCACAGGCAATTCCGGTTCCTTGAAAAGCAAGAAGCATGTTTTTCAAGAAGCCGGAATTGCTGTTTTCCACAAACCGGGATGGTTACTTTCCCTCTCTCTTCCAATAATTTCCTGTAAATCATAGCCGGAATTAAAGAAACATTCCTATCTTTGTCCCTTGGTTCACTTAATAATCACGTTTGACATGAAGCATAAAGCCTTTTTCATTTTTATGACAGCCCTTCTTATAGGGAGTCCGCTTTATGCACAAAAATATAAAATAGCCCTTATCCATTCCTACCAGGAAGGGTACAGCGGTGCCGGCATTGTAAACAAACTGTTTGTCAAAGGACTGA
>ERZ809726.486-NODE-486-length-11323-cov-7.36102_pt1 | contig 11323 bp, 9 predicted proteins | sample MGYA00520315_ERZ809726 | MGnify/ENA primary metagenome ERZ809726 (study PRJEB31588, sample SAMN03401187) | human gut metagenome | study: EMG produced TPA metagenomics assembly of the PRJNA231909 data set (A prospective, longitudinal analysis of the...
TCAGCCTCGTACTCGAAATCACGTTTGACCTCCCGGATAATAACTTCTTCCTCGTTGTTACCATACAGGCAGCAAAAGAAACATCGGTCAAGATCCGTTACCGCCATATAATGACGCCCCTGAGATTCATAGTAGACTGGAACCGTCTCCTTCCCATTCATCCACCAGTTATCTCTGGCATTATAGTTTGTGGTCTTGATCTCAAGGATTGCTGTGGTGCCATCCGGCAGTTCCACAAAGTAGTCCACATCAGCCAGCATCCAAGGATACTGTGGGTGCTGGAACATCTTTTTGATCTGGTAGACCCGATATCCAGTTTTCCGCTCGAATATCTTTGCTACCAGAGGCTCCAGCAAATGCCCCATTTCCATGGCAACCCAGTTGCCCTCATCATCTTCCACTGACGCTATGTTCAGTTTGTCGTAGTACAGATCCCTGGCTGTCCGGAATGGAGAAGTGCCAAAAATCGCCGATACATCGCTGCCGCCGATTCCACGGCGCCGGTAATCCAGCCAGTCTTCTTCTGAAAGATCTGCCGTTTCTACCAGCACCAGCGGTTCATACCGCTTTCGTTCAGCACTATTGCTGCCAGACATATCAAATCCCCCTTCGTGATCTTCGGGGCAAAATAACCGCCCTCGTCATTGGTGCAACATTTCGTAGCCGGAGCGAAGATACTGCCTGTCTCTTCATCTTCCAGTCCGTGGAGTGTGCCGACTTGACCCGCCGACCATTCTGCTTTCTTTTCTGCTTCACATTCATGTACATGACCTGCCTTTCTCAGTTTTGATTTATCCTTAAAGCCCTTTCAGGCTTACAGGCAATAAAAAAGCGAGAATGACAGACGGCATAAAGCCTGGTGTCCATAGTTGCCTATGAACCGGTGTCATTCTCGCAATGGTGGGTAAATCCCGTAAAATAAAAAAGCCAGTAATATACCGGCCTGAAAAGGCGCAGTGATACTACTGACACAAGTACAAACTTAACAGCGTGTGCAATGCAGTCATTACTCCGCAACACAAGCCCTAAAGCCTGTGTACCCTGACGGGCAACGCACAAAAATCAATTACATTGCAATTTTAACACAATATATAGTGTTTGTCAATTCCAACATTCTATATATTGATTTTTGGATTTTCTTTAAATTTTCTTTCCTCTTTGCAGAAGTTCTTTCTTCCCAGCCTATTTATAGGATGTATCGGATCATTTGGTAATACCGGATGATCCCTACGCTCTTTTAGTACCTTGACAAGTTCATAACCTCTATGGGGAGTTATACAGGAATTCTGGACAGTGTGCGATGACCACAGAAGCGCGCCCATAATCGAAATGCTGCACAGCAGCAGCCTGAAATACACGGCAGAACCGTTCTGGCGTAGGAAATGGCCCCATTAGAGTTCTTTTGTTTTTCAATACCTCCTGACCTCAAGACCGTTTTCATTGTTTTTGTTGAAAACCTTCTTCTACAAATCGTAAGGGATCATTGTAATCGAAAAAAGGAGGACGATTATGGAGAAAAGAAAACCGAATGACCTACCGCCGGAGCAGTGCTTGGCTGTTGATACCGATACCCTTTGCAAACTGTTGTGCTGTGGAAGACACACTGCGGTACAGATTGGGGATCTTGCCAATGCACGCATTACCATGAACACCCGTGTCCTATGGAGTGTCCAGCGTATCAAAGAATATCTTTATGATATTTCCGGCTAAATAACCATGCCAGTAAGGCGCACTACACTTTTATAATCAGGAGGTACCAGTAATGGCAAAAGTGAGAAAAGACAACAAAGGACGAAATCTTCGGCCCGGAGAAACACAACGGGCAGATGGCAGCTATATGTATGTCTACAAATTAGGCACTAAAAAGAAATATCTTTACGACTCCGATCTCGCAAGTCTTCGTGTCAAAGAAAAGCAGATCAACAAAGATAAGGATGATGGCATCCGTACTCAGGAAGCCATGAAGCTTACCCTGAATGATATGTTCAAGGTCTACATGAATAACAACATCAAACTGAAGCCCTCCACCAGAGCAAATTATCTTTACCTGTGGGACTTCTATGTGAAAGAAGAGCCTTTCGCTAACATGCCTCTGCCACAAATCCACAGAAGTGATATTCTCGCGTTTTATACCAAACTGCTGAAACACGGCTTTGCTATCAACTCACTGGAGAGCATCAACACCATTGTTCACCCTACGCTTGAAATGGCCGTGGACGACGATTACATCCGCAAAAATCCCAGCAAGGGCATTTACCGCAAGCTCAAGACGGATGGCAGCGCTCCAAAGCCTAAACGGCGGATCGCACTCACAAAAACGCAACAGCAGAATTTCCTGCGTTTTATTGCCAAGTCCCCTACATACAGCCATTGGCTCCCCATCATGACTGTGCTCCTTGGAACAGGAATGCGTGTAGCAGAATGTACCGGCATTACCAAAAGCGATATTAACTTGAGCGAAAACACAATCTCGGTCAACCACAACTTAATCTACCGGGTCATTGACGGAAAAGCCGGATTTCACATTACCACTCCCAAAACTGAGAGCGGTACACGAATTATCCCTATCCTCTATCCAGAGGTGGCCGAGCAGCTTCGCCTCCAGATTGAAACCATCGACGCATTGTATCCAGACGATCAACTGGTGTTAGGAGGAGTTCACGGTTTTGTTTTCCGCAACCGAACCGGCTTATTCATGAGCGCCCACAATATCAATCGGGCGATTGAGAGAATCAGCGTAACTTACAACATGGAGGAAATGGATCAGGCTGAACTGGAAGACCGTGAACCGGATCTGCTCCCTCATTTTAGTGTTCACAACTTGCGGCACACCTTCTGTACCCGGCTCTGCGAAAGCACCAACGATGTTAAATTCATTCAGCAAGTCATGGGGCATGCCGATTTCTCTACTACAATGGACATCTACACCCATATCACACAAGAGAATATGCAGGAGAAGGCAAAAAACATTAGTGTGAACATGAAGCTGATGTAAAAAGAAAGGCGAATCTGCATTTTATAAGCAGATCCGCCTTTCATATTGCTTCATCCGGTTTCGTAGGGTCTCGCGCAAAAGTTGTAGAAAAGTTGTAGTAACGCGATTTTTTGTAGTAAATGACCTCTTTAGTACAGCTTTGCTCCTGCCGGAATACTGTCATCCAGCATCAAAAGATTTAAGCCTTCCCGTCCGTCATACTCGTACACTGCGGAAATCAGCATACCCTCGGAATCAATACCCATCATCTTTCTCGGCGGCAGGTTTGTGATTGCCACACAGGTCTTACCAACCAGCTCTTCCGGCTCGTAATACTCGTGAATACCGCTTAAAATGGTGCGTTTCCGGTCTGTTCCGTCATTCAGTGTGAATTTCAGGAGCTTCTTGGACTTCGGCACTGCCTCACAGGCTTCGATCTTAACCACTCTGAAATCAGACTTGCTGAATGTCTCAAAGTCTACATCATCTGCAAACAAAGGCTCGATTTTCACCTTGGAAAGATCAATCTGTACGCTTGGTGCGGACACGGTTGCAGCCTCTGCAGAACCATTTACCGCTGCTTTTTCGGCTTTGTTTTCAGCCCGCTTTGGTTCCAGGGTCTTCATTGTGGGGAAGAGCAGAACATCACGGATCGCAGGAGAGTTGGTCAGCAGCATTACCAGACGGTCGATACCGTAACCGATACCGCCGGTAGGAGGCATACCGATCTCCAGTGCGTTCATGAAATCTTCATCGGTCGTATTGGCTTCCTCATCGCCTGCTGCCAGTGCAGCTTCCTGCGCCTTGAAACGCTCTCTCTGGTCGATGGGGTCATTTAACTCGGAATAAGCATTACACATTTCACGTCCGTAGATGAACAGCTCGAAGCGCTCTACATAATCAGGCTTGTCCGGCTTTCTCTTGGTCAGAGGAGAGATCTCTACCGGATGATCCATGATGAATACGGGCTGGATCAGATGCTCTTCTACGAACTCCTCGAAGAACAGGTTCAGGATATCGCCCTTGGCATGACGCTCTTCGTAGTGCACACCCTTCTCGTCTGCCAGCTTCTTCGCTGCAGCGGTATCGGGAATCTGGTCGAAGTCAACGCCTGCGTATTTCTTGACAGCATCTACCATGGTCAGTCTCTCGAAAGGCTTGCCAAGGTCGATGGTCTCTTCTGCGTAAGGGATCACGGTAGTACCGCATACTTCCTGTGCCACATAGCGGAACATGTTCTCAGTCAGATCCATCATTCCGTAATAGTCGGTGTATGCCTGGTACAGCTCCATCAGTGTGAATTCCGGATTGTGTCTGGTGTCCAGACCTTCGTTACGGAATACACGGCCGATCTCGAAGACACGCTCCATGCCACCGACGATCAGTCTCTTCAGGTACAGCTCCAGGGAGATACGCAGCTTCACGTCCTCATCCAGCGCATTGTAATGGGTCTCGAAAGGTCTTGCTGCCGCACCGCCGGCATTGGATACCAGCATGGGGGTCTCTACTTCCAGGAAACCCTGTCCGTCCAGATAACGGCGGATGGCACTGATGATCTTAGAACGCTTTACGAAAGTATCCTTAACATCCTGATTCATGATCAGGTCGGTATAACGCTGACGATAACGGATATCGGTATTGGTCAGGCCGTGGAACTTCTCAGGCAGGATCTGTAAGCTCTTGGACAGTAGTGTTACCTGGGACGCATGTACGGAGATCTCGCCGGTCTTGGTCTTGAAGACTTCGCCCTCGATACCTACGATATCGCCCACATCATATTTTTTGAAATCCGCATAGGACTCTTCTCCGATGCTGTCTCTTGCTACATATACCTGAATGTTGCCGGGCAGATCCTGTACATTACAGAAGGATGCCTTACCCATGACACGTTTGGACATTACACGTCCGGCGATACGGACGGTCTTGCCTTCCAGTTCTTCGAAATTATTCTTGATATCGGTGCTGTGATGGGTCACATCATATTTGGTGATCTGAAAAGGATCCTTGCCTGCCTGCTGCAGGTTAGCCAGCTTCTCGCGCTTTACCTTAAGCAGCTGATGAATATCCTGCTCCTGTACATTTGTGTTCTGTGTATCTGCCACTTTTTTCCACTCCTTACTCTGTCTTACTTACTCAACGTTACTTCTCTGGATCTCCAGAATCTTATATGCGAATACACCTGCGGGTGTCTCTACTTCTACGGTATCGCCGACCTTATGACCGATCAGTGCCTTACCTACGGGGCTTTCGTTGGAAATCTTACCCTTTAAGCTGTTGGCCTCGGTGGAACCTACGATCTTGTACTCCAGTTCTTCACTATACTCCACATCCAGAATCTTAACGATACATCCGATGTTGATCTTGTCCAGATCTACCTCATCCTCTACAACGACTTCTGCGTTCTTCAGGATCTTCTCCAGTTCTTCGATACGGGCTTCGATGTCTCTCTGCTCATCCTTCGCTGCATCGTACTCAGCATTCTCGGACAGGTCTCCCTGCTCTCTTGCTTCCTTGATCTTCTGGGCTACTTCCTGACGCTTTACCACCTTCAGATCGTGTAACTCTTCCTCATATTTTCTGAGGCCTTCGTAGGTCAAAATGTTTTTCTTTTCCTGCATGATACCGCACCTTCCTGTTTTCTATATTTTGTACTGCCGACACTCCCGGCAACTATACTAGCCTAATCAACCGAGTTATTATACCCATTTTTGCTGATGGTGTCAAGGTATTCCCGGGCTTTTCGAGGGTCTTTCCACTCTTTTTTCATGGAAAAATAACGGATCTGCGGACATTGTACCAGGGCCCGGTGCTCCTTGTCCTCCGATGCCGGAAAATCCAGCCAGATACTGCCTGCTGCCAGTCCGCCGCCGTAGACCTTTTCATTGTCGCAAAAATCCAGTACCACGCAGGGTTTCGTCCCCTGCAGCCGTACTCGTCCGTAGTCCGCAGTTTCCGCAAGCAGCCGGATCTCCGGGATCAGACCGTACTCATCCTCCAGTTCCCCGGTCAGCCACTCTTCCTCCTCCCGGTATTCTCTTTCCGTAAGATACCATTTCATGCTCTGCAATCTGGCAGCATAGCGGAGCACGACATAAGGCAGATACGGATTTCTCCCCAACAGGACCAGATCCGGCCACGCCGGATAGCCGCCCGGTCTCTCCCCGTAGCGCAGCAGATGTTCGATCCACTCCTGTTGCAGATAATCCCGGAATTCCCTTCCGAAATAAAAAGAAAGAGGCTCACGGCACACCACATAGGTGTGATTCGGATCCTCTGTCAGTTCCTGTAATTGTTCCCGGAGCTTTAGCTCCGCCTGTTCTTTATCCATACCTTCCGTTCTGGCTACCGACACTCTGACCAGATGATAGTCCGGGAAAAAATATTCCGTCCGGCTCACAGTCACCACAGGGCGCCGGTCTTCTCCCTTTTTCCACAGGAAGGGCAAAAATTTCTTCAGTTTTCCCCGGCGCAGTTCCGCTTTTTCCTCCGGCGGTGTCCCGCACATCGCTGTCCGTCGCGCCGGATAAAGATACAAAATAGTGTCCATGCTTCATTGTATGCAGTCATCCCAATTATATGCACCACACCGCGCACAACATCATATCATGCAAGGTCTGCCTCATAATGCATTGCTGTATCCAAAATCCGCACTACACTTCGTCCGGAAAGATTTCCTGCACTCCCCGGATCAGTTCGTCCATTTTCTCCATGGTATTGATGGTCTGGCGGAAATGAGCGGAATGGGGCATTCCCACCGTATACCAGGACAGGTGCTTGCGCATCTCCCGGACACCGGTGTATTCTCCCTTGTATTCCAGCTGCAATGCCGCATGGCGCAGGATCATTTCCCGCTTCTCCCGGTTCGTGGGTCTTGCCGGGATCGTACCGTTTTCCAGATAGGATACCACCTCCCGGAAAATCCAGGGATTTCCTTCTGCCGCCCGACCGATCATGACACCATCGCAGCCGGTCTGTTCCAGAATGGCTTTTGCTTTTTCCGGGCTGTCCACATCCCCGTTGCCGATCACTGGAATCTTCACTGCATCCTTCACCTGTGCGATGATATCCCAGTCTGCCTGTCCGCTGTAGTACTGGGCTCTCGTCCGTCCGTGCACCGCCACCGCTGCCACACCACAGGCTTCCGCGATCTTCGCGATCTCCACGGCATTGACATGGTCATCGTCGAAGCCTTTTCGGATCTTCACTGTCACCGGCTTGTTGATGGCCTTTACCAGTGCGGTCAGAATCTGCTCCACCAGCTTCGGATCCTTCATCAGCGCGGAGCCTTCGCCGTTGTTCACGACCTTCGGCACCGGGCAGCCCATATTCAGATCCAGTATGGAAAAAGGACGTTCCTCGATCCGTTTTGCCATCTCCGCAAGGATCTGGGGATCTGAGCCGAACAGCTGCAGGGAAGCCGGCACTTCCTCGGGATGGATCTCCATGAGACTGTCCGTATTTTTATTGTTATAATATATGGCTTTGGCACTGACCATTTCCATGCACACCAGCGCCGCTCCCATCTCCCTGCAAAGCAGGCGGAACGGCAGGTCGGATACTCCCGCCATGGGTGCCAGGATCACCGGGTTGTCCAGGGTCACATTACCAATCTGTAATTTTTTCATGCTGTCCTTCCTATTTCTTTTTGTTTCTGTTTCCTTTCCCTACTACTCGCAATACCGCCTGCGATCCTCCCGATGCCACCCGCCAGCAAACGGCCGTAATACTCCATACTGCATGCCGCACTGGGAAGGATCATGACGATATAGGGATACACATAACGGCTCTTGGCCTCCCAGAGGATCGTAATGAAAAAGCCGCCCAGAAAAATAATCCCCGGAAGTACCTGTACACCTTTCAGTTTTCCCAGCAGGATCCTCAAATAATATCCGAAAACCGCCAGATATACCATTCCCTGAAAACGGTTCAGGAATGCCAGTGCTCTTTCATTGGCCTGTCCGGTATAGAGGTCTTCCACCCAGCCTTGCGGCCGGTACTGGTATCTGGTCTGGTTAAAGCTGCAATAAGTAGGCTCGATCCACTGGATCAGCAGTTTCTCCTTGAGAAACGTAACGGCTGCCACGGGATCCTCCTGCCATTTTGCCAGACACTGCCTGATATCTCCTTTGGCCACTTCTGCTGCCTCTATGCTGTCATACCCGGCCTGCAGATAAGTGTCCAGATTATAGTCATTGTAGGTTCCCGGCCCCTTCAGGGCGTCGGGATTCTCCTGCATTCCCATGGCAACCCACAGAACATACGGAGCACCGGAACCATATTCCCGGTCAAGCTGTCCTTCCGCCATGTGACAGAGAGTCGTTTTCCCCAGCAGCATGACTGCCAGCACCACGCAGAGCGCCGGCAGTCCCTGCCATTTTTTACTGCGAAGCAGCACCAGGATCTGCATGATGACCATGGCGATCCATACCACCAGCAATACATTTCTGGTCGCATACGCCAGTCCCATGAACAACGCGACGGCACTCCACAGCAGTCCCTTCTGCCACACCTTTCCCTCCGGCCGATTGGCCATCAGGTAACACCAGATGGCACACAGGACGCTGCAGGTTCCGATACTCTCACCATAGATAAACAAAGCATAGCAATACACCGGCAGGAACAAAAGCTCCGCCACAAGATACAGCAGTTCCGCTGCCCGGCTTCCCGACAGTTCCCGCACGATCCTAAATCCCACATACAGCGTGATGCCTCCGCAGACCGCCTGTACCTGTTGGATCACGAGCCGTTCCGTGGAGCCTGCCACACGGAAGATTAAGGCGAAGATCTCCGCCAGTCCCAGCTGAAACGGATAGATACCATAGTAATCCTGTGCCAGCACCCATTCCGCATCACCGTCCGCCAGTGCCATAGCTGCTCTTTGCACATAATACTGGTCCGCAATGCTCTCCGCTCCGGCGGCCCTCGCAAGCCTTATCCCTAGAATCACTGCTGTCACAGCTCCCAGAACTGCCAGCAGATGCAGTGCCCACGCCGGGATCTTTTTCATCACTCCGGACAGAGCCCCGCATACCGCCACCAGCACTACGCCGACAAGAGCATTCCAGAGAATACTGTCTTTTTCATCCAGATAATATTCCGGTTCCACCAGCCTCTTCGTATATTTCCAGGAATAAAACAGCAGGAACAGCATTACTGCTGTTCCGATGGCTGCCATAATCTTTGTTGCTGCTTTTTCCAGCTTTATCATGTCATTCCCCTATCAACGTCTGTTCTTGTCGTAGATGATCCGCAGTCCATCCAGTGTCAGAGAACTGTCATAGATATCAATGCTGTCGGTCTCGTCCGCAATGGCACGGCCTAAGCCTCCGGTGGCCACGACCTTCAGCTCTGCAAGCCCGCTCTCTTCCTTTACCTTGCGGATAATGTATTCCGTCTGGCCGATCTGACCGTACATGAGTCCTGCCTGCATACTGGTAATGGTCTCCTGTGCCAGGATGGTCTTCGGCTTACGGATCTCAATATTCGGCAGCTTCGCCGTCTCTTTCCACAGAGCCTCCGAACTGATCCGGATACCGGGAGCAGTGATTCCTGCAGTAAAACGTCCGTCCTCCGTGATCAGATCATAGGTGGTCGCCGTACCGAAATCCAGTACCAGCACCGGTCCGCCGTATTTTACATAAGCTGCCACCGCATCCACGATACGGTCTGCACCGATGGCCCGGGGATCCTCGGTAGCGACCTTGATGCCGCTCTTCACACCGGGGCCCACGATCAGTGGTTTTGTCTTGAGATAACGGATGATGGAACTGGTCAGGGAATGCATCACATCCGGCACTACGCTGGCAATGATGGCTCCCTCGATGTCCGTCACTTCGATACCGTTATTTTTTAGCAGCTGGGTGATCATGATCCCGTATTCATCTGAGGTTCTGGGGGTCTTCGTCATGATCCGGAAGGTGGCTTCCATCTTTTTCCCCTGAAAGACACCCATGGTCATATTCGTGTTGCCTACATCAATGACAAAAATCATTCATCGTCCTCCTCATCCAGCAATGCGGATACATCTTCTTTTTTGATAAACACACGGTAATACAGACTCAGGGACTCGAAAAGCTCCTGTCTGTTCCTACGGATCTCAGAGATCAACAGTCCGGAAGAGATCTCATCATAATAGATGTCATCATCATCCGCATTGGTCTCCATGACCACATTTCCATCCTCCTCAAAGGCAATGGTAAAGACACCGCCCACTTCCTCGGTGAAGAGCACGCAGATCACATGCAGCTCCTGCTTGATGGAATCCGGAATCATCTTAAATTGTTCTTCGTTAAAATAATATTTCTTCTCATAGGCGTTGGCGCCGCAGAGTACGATCTTGTTCTCGTCCATACTTCTATATCCTGTTCTGTCTCAATTCTGTCACGGACTATCTGTTCCGGTCTTTTTATTCCGGTCTTTCCATCCGGCTGTCCGTCCTGCCTTCTGCCATCCCGGAAAATGCTGTACATACCTACACGTACCCATAAATGCCACGGACCGATACTTCTCCGGCATAGACTTCCTCCACGGTACCGTCCTGACGCTCCACCAGAAGCTCTCCCTGGTCGTTGATACCTCTGGCAATGCCGCGGTATTCACCCTTGGGATCCAATACGCAGACTTCCCTGTCCTGATTTACCAGAAGTTCCGCATAGGATGCCCGCAGGCCTTTCAGATCATGGGTCCGTAAAAAGATCTCGTAATCTTCCTCGAAGGCTTCCATAATATCCGCAATCAGCTGACTGCGGGAAATGCGGAAGCCGCATTGTTCATCAATGGCTGCCGCCCGGTCCCGGATCTCCTCGGGAAATTCCTGCTTACGCACATTGATGCCCACACCGATGACGATGTGCTGGATGTACCCCTGCTCCATGCTCATCTCCGTGAGAATGCCGCAGACTTTTTTCCCGTCCACTACAATATCGTTGGGCCACTTGATGCCGACCTTGGCTGCTGCCTCTTCGCTGTCGCGGCGCAGTGTCTGCCGGATGCCCTTCGCCACCGCCAGTGCCATGACTAACGTCAGCATCGGTGCACAGTCCGATGAAAAATCCGGTTTTAACATCAGGGTGTAATAAATATTTATCCCTGCGGGGCTCTCCCAGCCCCGGCCTCTTCTGCCGCGTCCGGCGCTCTGCATATCCGACACCACCAACAGGCCGCTCTCCGCGCCCTGTTCCGCTTCCAGTTTGGCACGGATATTGGTGGAATCGATACTGTCAAAAAACTGTAAAGGATGTGCCACCCATTTCGTCTTTAATCTGCTCTGGATATCCGCCTGGTTGTAGACTTCCTCCGTCTGATCCAGCAGACGGTAGCCGCGGTTCTGTACCGCTTCAATGACATAGC
>ERZ809726.506-NODE-506-length-11035-cov-7.54554_pt1 | contig 11035 bp, 10 predicted proteins | sample MGYA00520315_ERZ809726 | MGnify/ENA primary metagenome ERZ809726 (study PRJEB31588, sample SAMN03401187) | human gut metagenome | study: EMG produced TPA metagenomics assembly of the PRJNA231909 data set (A prospective, longitudinal analysis of the...
CGCGCCAGATTGTGGATCTGGAGACCGTGGGTTCGAGTCCCACTGGGCACCCCACTAAAAAGACCCGCGAGCATATGCTTGCGGGTCTTTTTCTGTTGTGGGGATGTCCAGTGCAGCCGAACCGACCGCCGCCTGCGGCGGAAACAGGGAGGTGAGGCTGGGGCCGCGCTCTGATTTTTCAAGGCTCCGCCAAGGGGCTGCGGAAAAATCAGCAAGCGCAACTCGTGAGCTACTCTCCCTCCTCTTCTACTTTATAAACAAACCAAGGCCGCAGCTCAGAACACCTTTCCGTGTTCCACGCTGCGGCCTTTTCGTATTTCTCAGCTTCCCAGCTGCTTCAGGATATTATTGACCTCATCGTTGGAGTAGCCCTCCTTCAGCAGTTCGCTGCGGATGGCCGTGTCGCTCCTACCCTGCCGGTAGAGGCGGGCGGCGCTGTAAGGTACGATGGTGCTGCCGCCGGACGACAACACCGTCCCGCTGCCCGAGCCTCCCGAACTGCCCGCACTCTTTGCCCCGGCGTTTGCCGCAGCCTGCTGGGCGCTCTGGGCTGCCTTGGACTGCTTGAGCGCCCATTCGCCCTTGGCGATATTCAGCTTTTCGCTGGTCACATTGTTGTTGAACTCCTGCTGGCGCAGGGTGTCCTGATACTGCCGCTCCGCCTGCTCGTTCTTGTACTTCTGCTGGGCAAGGCTGTCCTGCCGCTGGGTCTCCTGCATCTGCTGGCCCCACGCAGCGTCGGCACGCTCGGCCGCGTAGGCGCGGTCTTTCGCGTACATATTGTATCCGGTGTTGGCCAGCGCACCCACCAGCGAGCCGATGCCGGTGGTCCCGGTGATGGCCAGCTGCACCGCGTCGCCGATAACGCCCAGAATGCTCAGCACATTATTGAACGTCTGCTGGCGCTTGGCGATGGCCTGCTGCTCCTGATTGGAATAGTAGCCGTACAGGGTGTTCAGCCGGCCCAGATAGTCCTGATAGCGGCCATAGTCCTGCTCGTAGGCAGCATTGTAGGCGCTGCCCTTCCGGTCGAGCTGACTGTAATAGTCCGACAGCTCCGCGTTATACTTCGCCTGTGCGTTCTTCTCCTGCGTGTTGAGCTGGTCGATCCGGGTCACGACATCGTCGCCCTCGCTGTTGTAGGTGTCCAGCGCCAGCCGGTAGAGGGACGGCAGGGCGTCGTTCAGCGCGCCCATCTGCTGCTGGTACGCCTGCTGGGCCGCACTGGCCGCATAGCTGGAGCCGTAGCCGCCGGTGAGGGCCGCAGCCTGTGCGGCGGCGTCCGCGCTGGCGTTGCGGGCGTTCTGGGTGTACTGCCGGGCATACTGGCGGTAGAGCGGGTCCTGTGCATAGCTGTACTGGAAGCTGTTCCGCTCCAGCAGCTGGCCGATGAGGTCTTCGATGCGGCCCTGATAGGCGCTCTCATACTTGCCCGGCCGGTTCTGCTGCCAGTTTCTCAGGTCCGCTGCTGCGTCGGTGACGCTCTGGCCGGGGGTGTACACCGCATTTGTCAGTGCATTCTCCACCTCTTTGCGGCTGTTCAGTCCCGCCGTGCTGTAGGAGGACTGGACTGCAGGCCGGGCAGTCACATCTTCCAGCAGCTGCTGTTCTTTCTTTTTCTCGGTGCTCATAAATTCTCCTTTCTCACTGGATGCTGTTCAGCCGGACGCGCAGCGGCTCCGACATATTTTCCACGTCCAGATTGCAGAGCACATACTGTAATTGCTCCTGCATCTGGTATAAGTAGTTCCGGATGGCGCGGGCATCCTCCGCGTCCATGTTCTCGCTCAGATGGGGCAGGCCGATCTTCGAAAGTCCCGTGACACTTGCCATATTCAGTTCACCTCCTGTGCCAGAATGCCGCCCTTCGCGGCGGCGCTCGTCCGGGTCAGGCTGCGCAGGGTGAGCTGGCCTCTGCCCTTCAGCCGGAGCTGCAGGCTCCCGCACCGCCTCGGCACAAACGGAACATCGAAGCAGCGCCGCCCGTCGGCGGTCAGCTGGGCCAGTGTCTCCCACTCCCCGCTGTCGTAACTCACAGCCACCTCGATGCGGCTCTTCACCCCGGCCTCGAGCCGGAGCGTCAGCCGGGAGAGATACAGCTCTTCCGGGCTGTCCAGCCCGATGTCCCCGCTGACGAGCTCGAAGCTCACGCCGTCCTCGATGCCGCCCGCCTGCTGCCAGTTCTCCTCCCGGTCTGCATCTGCGGCCCAGATGGCCTTTCCGTCCCAGAGATAGAGCTGCCCGCCGCTTCCGGCCATCTCGTAGGAGCAGACATCTTCCTCCTGCCAGAGCCCCCGTTCGGTGTCGTAGACCAGCAGCCGCACGGCCTGGGCTTCGCCGCTGCCCCGCACGAGGTGCAGATAATACCGCCCGTCCAGCGCGCCGCCCAGCGCCGACTTCACGTTCCGCAGCCGGGCCGGGTCGAGGGCCGTCGAGACTTTGGTGGGGATGCTGCCGTCCCAGGCCATCACGCCGTCGGGCGAGAGATAATAAAGCGTCTCGTTGATGACGCAGAGGCTCCGGGCAGCGCCCTTTGCCACGCCCCGGCAGCGCAGGCTGCTGAGCTGGAAATCCGAGGGCTTGGAGCCGTAAAGCTTGTGAAGGGTGTTTTCCTTGAAGAAAAGCGCGTATCCCATACAGGTAGCCGCGCCGGTAAATGCCCCGTCGCTGCCCACGGTCACGGCATAGCTGTCGGCGGCAATGCCCCGGTAGGAGAACCAGTTGGTGGGGTCGCCCAGCTTGCAGGCGTAGATGACGTTCTCCTTGTTGGAGCATCCCCACACCCGGTTGTCGCACTCGGTCAGGTAGTCCATGTCCGGCACCCGGCGTTCCAGCTCCACCACCTCTGCCGAGACGAACTCCCGGCTGACGCTGCCGTCCAGACTCACCCATCTTACCGCTGCGCCGGTGCGGGTCAGACGGCCATAGAACCACTCGCCGCCGGGGTCGGCCTTGACGCGCAGAGCATCTGCGCCGGCGTCGTAGACGATGCGGTCGCCATCCAGCTCGTTCCACTGCCCGGCCTGTTCCGCTGCAGAGCCGGTGAGGGTCACGGTGTCCTCTGCCGCAAAGTCTGTCCCCACCCCCTTTGCCGAGATGCGGCAGTAGTCCAGCACCACTGCCGACCAGTTGCCGGACGCCTTACTATATACTTCCAGCGTGCTCTCGCTGCTCCATGGCTTTTCCGGGTCTTCCACCCGCAGGAAAAGCTGGCCGTCCGTCGGCTTGTCGGGCTCAGCAGGGCCGCAGCCGCTCACCTCGTAGACCTTGCCCTCCGCGTCGCAGGGTGCAAACTCCACGCTGGTGTTTTTGCCCGACCACACCGCGCCCAGAGCGCTCATCTTCCGGCTGGCAGTGTCGAAAGCCAGCTTGTCCGGGAAGATCAGAATCCTCGTCCCGATGCCCACCAGCGTTTTCCTGCCGTCCTCCACGGCGTCTTTCAGGGTCACTTCCATCTCATCAGCGTCATCCGGCGTGTAGACGAGGTCTCTGCCGCAGACGGTCAACAGGCCGTTCAGGTGATACATCCCGTTCAGGTCTGCTTCCTCCCGCAGCTTCCGCCGGGGCAGACGGGTGCTCAGGGCCGGGAAATTCCGGGTCGAAAAGTTGATGCCCGCGCTGTACTCTGCCTCGGTGCAGCTGTACGTCTCGTTCAGCCCGCCGAACACCCGCAGCATGTTCCGGGTGTTTTTCAGGCCGTTCCGGTTCGAAAGTATCATCTTTCTCCCTCCTTACCAGCGCCAGCTGCAGCCCCGGGCGGGCAGATTCTTCCGCCGCAGCCACGCGGCCAGTTCGGCTAAGATGCTGTTGTACTGAGTCTGCTCACCGGCGTACCGGTCGTTCTCGCCCAGCGCGGCGTCCGTCATGGCGCACAGATAGTGCGGGTACAGGCTGTCGAAGGGCGGCGGCACCAGCAGCACGTCGTCATCCCGCAGACCGTTGTCCCACGCAATGTCCGCGCCCACGCCCTCCCGGCTGTCGGCGCTGCTGGGCCGGAAAAATTTCTCCCGCAGCATCCCGTCCACCTCGCACAGCCAGCGCTGCCGGGTGCGGGCCGCGACACGGCTGCCCGGGCGCAGCTCTTCGGCCCGTTCCATCGCTTCTCCTACCGTCATAAAAAGCCTCCTTTCGCTTTTTCCAAAAAGGCCCGGCAGAAGCGGCCTTCTCCGCCGTTTCTGCCGGGCCGCGTTGTCTTATTTTACTGGGCCGCAGTCTCTGCCGCAGCGATGCGGGCGGCGGTGTACTCGTCCTGCTGCTGGCTGTGTTCCAGCACCTCGGCCACCTCAGGCGGCACTTCCACCTCCACGCCCCGGCGGATCTTGTAGTTCACGCCGTTGACGCTCACGAACAGATCGCCCTTGTACCGGCTGTTGTCCTTGAACAGCCGGATGCGGACATTCTTCTTTTCTGCCATAGCTTCTCCTTTCTGATGGACCTGCCCTCGTAAGCAAGGCCCGCCCTTTTCTGTTTTTACTGAGCCTCTCTCGTCCAGCTCAGAGCAGCCCGGCCTGCCAATGGCTCCCCCTTTGGGAGAGCTGTCACCGCAGGTGACTGAGAGGGCTCAGTTTGCCGCCGCAGTGGTGGAATAGCTGGACACGCTCTCGATGCGCACCATGTACTGCTCCACCAGACGCTCGGCGGCGCGCATACCCTTCCAGCCCACAGAGGCGCGCTGGTTCAGCGGATCGTCGCCGTAGCCCAGCTGCTTGACGATGTGCTCCAGGCCGCCGCCTTCCAGCTCGGTGACGCCGTAGGCGTGGGCGCCCAGCACGAGGGTGCCGAAGACGGCCAGACCCTCCGGACAGGTAGCGTCCTTCCAGATCTTTGCCTCGCTGGTCTCGATGAAGCGGATGTTGCCCAGCTTGCCGATCTCGCCGCGGTACATGGTGTCGGGGTCGGCGTACTTGTGGGCCTCGATGAACTCCTTGCAGGTCTTGAGGTCGTAGGCGGCGTAGGGATGGATGATGGCGATGTAGCTGTCGCCGATGGGGTCAGCATTCATCGCGCCCAGCTGTGCCGCCGCCTGGAAGAACAGCTTCGGGGTCAGGGTGCAGCTCTTGTCCAGCGCCTTGCGGCTGGTGACGGCAGTCTCGGTGCCGTCTGCGGAAAGCTTCGGCGCATAGATGACGTTGGTGCCGCCGGCCAGCACATCGCGGGTGATGCTGTCCATGGTGCGGCCCGCCTGGCTTGCCAGAACACGGGTGGCCTGTACCACATTGTTGTCGATGGCCGTCATCTGCAGCACATCGGTGAGCGGGGTCCAGCCGCCGTACTGGTGCAGGTCGCTGGTGATGGTGGTCACGTTCAGGGTCTGGCCGTTGGGAGTCACGCCCTCGGTCAGCGGGGTATCGGCCTTGGGCAGGCTGTCGTACTTGCGGAACTCAATGGTCTTGCCGCCGTTCTGGGGTACGGGATAGTAGTCCGCGAACTGGTCATGCACCAGACGGGGCTCTGCCTGGTCGATAAGGCGCTTCTCGTAGAAGGTCTTCATCTCGTTGGTCATGGTGCCGGTGGTGTTCTGCAGGCTGGCAGAAGGGTCGGCAAAGAGCTGGAGGTCCATCTTCAGGTTGTAGCTTTTCATGTCATTTGTCCTTTCTGTATCAAAATTTTCAAAAACTGATCTTCACCCCGTGCATCGCACGGCGTTCCAGTGCCTCACGCTGGGCGCGGGTCATGCTGGCCACATCGGCCCGGGTGATGGCCGCACCGCCGGGGCTGGTGCCGTTTTCCGCCGGGCGGGCCGAACGCTGGCGGATGCGCTCCACAACGCCCTGCTCCACGGTCTGGGCGGTCTGACGCAGAGCGTCGTTGTAGTGGGCCAGACGGTAGGCGTCACCCATCCGCATCCCGGGCAGCTCCATCAGGCGGCGCATCTCGGGGTTCGCCAGCTCCTGCTTGAGCGAAAAATCCGGCACGTCCCGGCGAAGCATCGCCTCTTCCGCCGCCCAGCGGGCGTGGAGAGCGCGGACGGTGTTCGCGCCCTCTCTCAGGCCCGGGATGGGCGGCAGCGGCGCAGGACGTTCGGGCGGTGCCGGACGCTCTTCCGGCTCCTGCACTGCCGCCGGTGTCGGCACATCCGAAGCCTCCCGGCCCTCATCCGCCTTCATCGTCCCGGAGGCGATGGCCTGCTGAGCCTGTGCATGGCTGAGGGCGGGAGCGGAGGGGGCGGCGGCATCGCCCTCTGCAAAGAGCTGCAGATCCACCATCGACTGTTCTCCCCGTCCGCTCAAATCGGCGAAGCGGACATTGTCCGGGTAGCGTTCTGCCAGCAGAGCAAAGCCCGCCTTTGCAAATTCGAACGCCCCCTCCACCCACGGCTTCTGAGGTGCCGCCGTCACGGCCAGGCGCGGGCCGTCCGGCTCGTCCCACGCGCCGCTTCTGGTGCCTTCCTCGCCCGCCAGCAGGGCGCAGAGGGTCTGCATCAGGGTGCTGGCCCCCGCACACACGATGTCCTGCCCGGCGGGGGCATAGCCCGCGTGGCCCGAAGCTTCCAGCCGGCAGGTGGGGCCTGCCGGGCCGTCCAGCTCGGTGTAGTTTACTTTTATCATCTCATTTCTCCTTTCTGCGTCTTCATCGCCCTCGCCATCGCGGCCGTGCTCAGCTCCTGTGCCGGGCCGCTGAGCTTGGGGGCTTCGGACTTTTTCTGCACTTCCAGCAGGCCCGTCAGCTGAGTCATCTGGGCCTGCATCTGTGCCAGCTGCTGGGCGAGGGTGCCGTTCTGGCGCACCCGCTGGCGCACCTTTTCGATGCCCTCAAAGTCCATCATTTCCAGCGCCGCCAGCGCGGCGTCGGCGTTGGCCGGGGCGAAAAAGCCCAGCTGATAGCACTCCTTGGCCGTCTCGTTCTGCGACAGGCGGGAGAAGGTGGACTTTTTCTCCGCGCTCACCACGATGTCGAACACCGGCTCATGACTGCCCAGCTCCACGCCGCCCACGACTCTTGCAGGCTGGGCGCGGAGCACCTGGCCCGAAAAGCGGACGAACTCGCTCTCGCCGCTCTTGCCGGTGATGCGGAAGATGCGCTCCTCGTCGTAGAACTGCCTCATCAGCTCAATGATAAGGCAGCACTCTTTGGCAAATGCCCTGTAAGCGCTCTTGAGCATATCCCGGCTGAGCTTCGAACCCGCCTCCTGCAAGGCCGCGATGGCCGAAGCTGCCGTCACGCCGCCTGCGGTGCCGCCCTGGGTCATATCGCGGTTTCCGCTGATCTCCTTCAGCTCCTCGATGCGGCTGTTGCGGTAGCTCAGGCTGTTGCCCTGCAGACCCGCCGTCTGCAAAGGCCGGAAGCTGTCGTCGTTCAGCCGTCCCACCACATGGATGATGTCCCGCGACATGTCCGTCAGCTCTTCCTCATTGACGCCCGCCGTGTCGCTCAGCACATACCGCTGGCGGGACGAGAGCAGGACGTTCTCGTCCATGGCGTGGTTCATCTTGTCGATGGCGGTCTGGCACTCCTTCATCACATCGATGTACCCGAAGCCCGCCGGGCTGTCCTCCTCCATGAACAGCGCATCGAACACAAAGGGATACCTGCCGTGGTCGTAGAAGCCTCTTTCGGCCAGCGCCGGGTCGTTCTCGCTGGCGTAGAGCACCACGCCATTACAAAACTTGCAGTAGTGCAGGACGCTCCTGCCCTCGGGGGAGAGCTTTTTGTAGTACCAGTCCACCACGACGCTCTTGTCGCTGGTATCAAGGCCGCCGTCGTGGATGTAACGCGGCACGTCCAGCACGCTGGCAGTGTGTCCGGCCAGCTGGGGCCAGCGGCTTTCCAGCTGAGCCGTGTCGGCCAGACTCAGCGAGAAAAAGTGGGGCGACGCCTGAATATCGTCCACGCCCGGCTCCCAGTAGAGCATCAGCAGGTTCATGGGCCGGATGGCGATCTCGCCCACACCGCCCCGCTGCTCCGGATCCCAGAACACGCCCTTGACGCCGGTCCCCTGCTTGAGCTTGCGCCACCAGGTATCGCTGTACACCTGCTCATAGTCCGCCTGCTCCAGCACCACGGGCAGCACGCTGGAAAGAGCCTGTGCCGCTGCCTCGTCGTCCTCGGCACGGGGCAGGACGTTGGGACTGGGGTAGTTGTCCATCGCGTCGGCGTGCTTGTTGGCGATGGAGTTGAACAACCAGCCGCTGGACGGCTGGGATTTGCCCTCCATCATGGGGTTCTGGTAGTTCTTCCAGTGTCCCATCCGGAACCACAGTTCGTTGTCCACCAGGCGCTTGTCCAGCGCGGCCTTGCCCGCCTTGTACCGCTGCAAGATCTGCGCAGCCTCAGCCACCTCTTCCGGCCCGATGGGCAGTTTTTCATTCATTTCGTCCAATTTATAACTCCTTTCTGCCCTCTGTCGCAGGGCTTTGTCGTTTACGCCTCATCGGGCTTTTTCCGTCTCACACAAAGTTGACCGGCCTGCCAATGCCTCTCCCTTTGGGAGAGGTGTCACCGCAGGTGACGGAGAGGGCAAGCCCGTCTCCCGAGAGCCGCCGCACAGTGATAGGCAGCCCCTTTGTCAGAGTGATACTATCGTCGGGTCTGTACTTCGCCGTCAGCATCCTCGCCCTCTCAGTCTCGCATTCGCTCGCCAGCTCTCCCAAAGGGAGAGCCTTTACACCCTCAGAAACTTCGCCTTCCGATGCAGCTCCAGCGGGTCATCCAGCACCGGCGGGGCCGATGTATGCCGGGGCGGCGAGATGGGATTTTCCATCAGCACATAGCGGCACTCATCGTAGATGTGGTCTTCCTGCCGGGTGTCGATGTCCTCCACGTTGCTCTCGTCGTACACGAGGTTCGGGATGGTGCGGATGAAGTGCTTGCAGGTATTGAACACCTGCAGCATCGGCCTGCCCTCGCCGTCAAAATTCAGCCGGTAGTGCATCTGCATCTTGCCCGCCAGACGGGTGTGGTCGCCGGGCATCCAGTGCAGAAAGTTCGGCCCCCGCTCCATCATGGCGGCGATGCTCTCGCCCCGGCTCTCGTCGAAGATGGCCGGGTCGGCGATGCCCTGAATGACTCTGCCCCGGAGCACCGGGTCGTTCTGCTCGGCCTCCCGGATGCGCCGTGCCTGCTCCACCGGGTCGATGCGCAGACCCTCGTTGGGGCGTCCGGTGCAGCCGTACAGCTCCTTGATGCGGTAGAGCCGCCCTTCCTCGTCCGCCGCGTACCACCCCACCGAGAACGGCTTCGAAAAGCCGAAATCGTAGCCCCGGTAGATCTTCCAGTGCTTCGGGATGGTGAACGGCGCGATGACGTGGGTCCAGCGCTGGTCTTCGTAGTGATTCGGGTCGTTCCGCCACTCGGTGAACACCTGCCCCGAAAAGCTGTCCCAGCTGCCGTAGAGCAGCGCCTGCTTTTCGGCCTCCGGCATGGCCGCAAGGCTGGCCAGATAGTCCGGGTCATTTTCCAGCAGGGCGGGGTTGTCGAAGATGCTGGACGGGATGAACACCCGCGCCCGCCGCAGCACCTTTTCGGTGCCGTCCGGCATCCGCACCGGGTATTCCTCCACGATGGGGGTGCCGGGCGGGGCGGGCGTGATGAACCGCGCCTTCACCCAGCCGTGGCCCACCCCGCCGGGGTTGGTGGTGGCCCGCAGATACACCCGGGTGCCGGGGCCGGTGGGGCGGTTGCGGCTCATCATGTAGCTGTACTCCTCCCACTCGAAGTGGGTCAGCTCGTCGAACCCGATGAAATCGAAGGCTTTGCCCTGATAGTTCGTCCGGTCCTTGGTGTACTGCATCGAGCCGAAGTAAATTTTCGCCCCGCTAGGGAAGACCCACACATGGCTCGTGGCGTTGTACTGCGCCTCCGGAAAGGCCCGGCGGTAATAGCTTTGACTCTTGTCCACGAGGTCGGAAAGCTGCGGATAGGTCTTGCGGAGGATGAGCGCCCGGTAGTGCGGGATGTGTACCTGCCGCAGCGCCTCGATGACGAGGGCGTCGCTCTTACCGCCGCCTGCCGCGCCGCCGTAAAGCGCTTCCGGCTCCGGCCTCCGCATAAATTCCCTCTGCCTCGGCTGAGGCCTCCACACGACGCCCGCATTCTTGTTTTCTGTCGTCATACATCCTCCACCGGCGGCAGCAGCACCACACCGCATTCCCGCCCTTCTGCGTCCACGCCCTGGTCGTTCAGGGTCTTCGACACGCCCGCCAGATCCTTCAGCACGGCAGTCGCTTCTTTCAGTCCCTTCATGATGCCGGGGTCGGTGCTGTTCTCTCTGCGGGCCGCGCGCTGGCGGGCGTTCAAATCCTTCACCTCCTGCGCCAGCATGGTGCTCAGGGTGTCGGTGGCTTTCCGGAGACTTTCCTGTCCCTTGGCCGCAGTCTGCTTTTCCTGCCCCATCCTGTGTTCTCACTTCCTTTCGTTCTGTCGCTGGCAAAAGGATACCACGCTTTTCTCCGCCGCAGGAGTCCATACTTTTTGCCCTCAGATTTGTATTTTACTGTATATTTTATCCTATAAGTAATATATTAGAGCAGCAAAAATCCCCTGCCTGTGTTCTTTTCCACAGACAGGGGATCTTTCACTCAATTTTCTGCGCAAAGTCTCCGGGAGGCTCTCTGCGTATTTTTACAGGGTTTCCACCCGGTCAAACAGCTCCTTTGCGGCCTCCACAGCCTCCTTGCTGCCGAAGACCACCCTCACGCCCTTCTCCATCCGGGCCGACAGGTCCGCCGCCTCGGCCTTGAGGGCGGCAGCATCCACACTGCACAGGCTCTTGCGCTCGGCGGCAGTCATCTCGTCGGTGATGCCGCAGAAATATTTGCAGTCGGTAGATGCAGCCTCTTCCCGGGGCTTGCGCGGGGTGTCCAGCTTTGCTGCCGCGCCCACGATGAACTCGTTCATGTCCTTCTCGGTGTAGTCGCGGCCTGCCAGTTCTGCCGGCCCCTTTGCGAAAGTCTCATAGCTTTCCTTCAGGTGCGGGTCGCGGTAGGTGTAGAGATATTCGGTGCCGTCGTTCTGGGTCACCATGCCGGTGCCGTACGCGCCGCCCACCTCGCGGATGTTGTGCCACAAGATCGGAAGAGCGTCGTGTAGGGAAAGA
>ERZ809726.553-NODE-553-length-10555-cov-8.40429_pt1 | contig 10555 bp, 9 predicted proteins | sample MGYA00520315_ERZ809726 | MGnify/ENA primary metagenome ERZ809726 (study PRJEB31588, sample SAMN03401187) | human gut metagenome | study: EMG produced TPA metagenomics assembly of the PRJNA231909 data set (A prospective, longitudinal analysis of the...
CACTCTTTCCCTACACGACGCTCTTCCGATCTGTATAATAAGGCCAACAGGCCGACGACCGGAACTGGACAGCCTGCCTGTAAGATCATTCATAATTATGGAGGCAAAAATCATGAAAATGGCAAAGAAGTTTCTGGCCGTCGCCCTCGCCGGCGTTCTGGCACTGTCCGTTCTGACTGGCTGCGGCGCTAGCGTCAAGAGCAAGGACATCGCTGACGCTCTGACCAAGATGGGCGTCAAGGTCGAGCAGGACAAGGACATGGATAAGACTGCTGAGAACACCCTGAAGGCTATCGAGACTATCATCGCTGCTGACTCCGCCAACAAGATCACTCTGGACAATGCTGTTGAGAAGGTCACCGGCAAGGTCATCAGTCAGGAGCACATCGACGGCAACACCGATGCCGCTAATGCAGTCCAGAAGGCTCTGGGTGTGTTCACCACCGGCGAGGGTGCCGAGAAGGCAAATGTTGGCAAGCAGATCCGTGTTGCTCTGGTCAAGACCGAGAATGCCACGAAGAACGCAAACCTGCAGGCTGGCATTGTGAATGGCGCTCTGTTCGAGGCTCAGGCCGCTACCGTTAACGACATGAATCATGAAGTTGCTGAGACCGGCAAGCTGGGCACTGCTAAGACTAGCGACGGTAAGTACATTCTGGTCGTCATCGTCAACGATGTGGTCGAAACGTCTAACACCTGATTTTCTCTTCCCCATGTGAGGACTGCCGCAAGGCGATATAGGCCCCATAAATAAAGATGACAACAGGCTCCGGAGTGGAAACACCCCGGGGCCTGTTGTTTTTTTGCGCAGCTCCGGCTTTATTGTATCCAACCTTCCATACGGAATCTTACAGGATATTAAGGGATTTCTTAACAAACCGTAACGAGAAGGGCTTTGGGCTGTAAGTTTGAGTCTGTATACTGGAACCATAACGAACGGGAATGATTCCGGAGGAGAAAACGGAATGCATCCCCAGTATACGAAAAAGGAAAGGAAGTACAAACCCATGAGTGATACGATCCTCGCTCTGCTCGGCTTTGCAACGGTGATCACGGTCATCGTCCTGCTGCTGCGCAATGTCACGGTCCCTGCACTGGCATTCGTCAGCGTCTCGACCATCACCGCAGCCATTCTGGTGGCTACCGGTGCTTTCACCCTGGATGAAATGGCCGGCTTTATCAAGGAGGGCGTCAAGGGCGTCCACGGTACGGCAATCCTGTTCATCTTCTCCGTCCTGTTCTTCGGCGTCATGACCGACGCGGGCATGTTCGACAAGATCATCGGCGCGCTGATGAAGAAGGTCGGCAACAACGTCGTCGGCGTTGCCCTGATGACCTGCCTCATCGCCATCATCGGCCATCTGGACGGCGGCGGCGCTTCCACCTTCCTCATCACCATCCCTGCCATGCTGCCCGTCTACAAGCGCCTGCACATGCGCCGTGAGACCCTGCTGCTCATCTGCGTTACGTCGATGGGTGTCATGAACCTGCTGCCCTGGGGCGGCCCCACCATGCGTGCCGCCAGCGTTCTGGGCGTTGAGTCCAATGACCTGTGGAGTCAGATCCTTCCGATGCAGATCGTCGGCCTGGTTCTGGCTGTCGGCACTGCCATCTTCTGGGGCCTGCAGGAGAAGAAGCGCATTGCCAAGCTGGGCGATGCTGCCGTAGAGGATGTCGGCAAGTACGATGATTCGGATAGCGAAGAGAAGAACAATGAGCTGGCTCGCCCGAAGAACTTCATCTTCAATGTTATACTGACTCTGGCCGTCATCATCGTGCTGGTCCTGGACATCTTCCCCTCTTACTACGTCTTCATGGTCGGCTGCGCTCTGGGCATTCTGGTCAACTACCGCGGCAAGAAGCTGCAGAACTCCATCATCAAGAGCCACGCTTCCGCTGGCCTGAGCATGGCTTCCACCATCCTGTGTGCCGGTGTCTTCCTCGGTGTCCTGAGCAAGAGCGGCATCATGGAGAAGATGGCCATCATGATGGCCAGCGTCATCCCGGCATCTATGGGCCGTTTCCTGCCCGTCATCATCGGCGTCCTGAGCGTGCCTCTGGCTCTGCTGTTCGATACCGACTCCTACTTCTACGGCCTGCTGCCCGTCCTGATCAGTGTTGGCAACCAGTTCGGCGTCAACCCGGCTCACATCGCCATCGCAATGGTCGTCTGCCGCAACTGCGCTACCTTCATCAGCCCGGTGGCTCCCGCTACCTATCTGGGCATCGGTCTGGCCGGTGTCGAGATCAAGGACCACATCAAGTACTGCTTCGGCTGGCAGTGGGGTGTTTCCATCGTCTGCCTCGTCGCCGGTCTGATCCTCGGCGTCATCCACTTCTGATAAACTGAGCTCCCGCCCGGCTGCCCTTCGTTGGACGGCCGGGCATTTTTGCAGGATACTTTTTACCACTTTTTTCCCAAGGAGGCTGCTGCAATGCGTGAGACCCCAGTCTGCACCGCGGCCGATGCCATCTACAAGCTGGCGGCGGGCAATCTGAAATACCTGAACGCGGAAAACGGGAGCGGCGATATTTCCCGCCGTATCCGGATGTCCACCTGGGCGAAGGGCCAGTCGCCCTACGCCATCATCGTCACCTGTTCGGATTCCCGGGTCATCCCGGAGAACATCTTCTCGGCGGGCATCGGTGAGCTGTTCGTCATCCGGCTGGCGGGCAACATCATCGATGACCACCAGCTGGGCAGCATCGAGTACGCTGCCGGCCATCTGGGCTGTCGGCTGGTGGTGGTGCTGGGCCACACCCACTGCGGTGCGGTGGACGCCGCCATCAACCACGAGTCCTCCGGCTATATCCGCTGCATCACGGACGAGATAAAGAAGGCCATCGGGGATGAAACAGACCCCTACAAGGCCAGCTGTCTCAATGTCCGGCACAGTGTGCAGGAGATCGAAAAGAGCCTGTGCATCCATAACATCAAGGCGGAAACGGGCCTGCGGGTCGTCGGTGCGATGTACCACATCGAGGACGGCAGCGTCGAATTCCTGTAAGGTACTCCCAGCATTGCGGCGGAACGGCCCTTTCCCAGACCGGGAAAGGGCCGTTTTTGTGTTTGACAATCGACGGCTGTCAGTTTATACTAACGCTGAAAAAGCTGATACAACAGGAGGACAGGACAATGGTTCAGGTAGACCTTATCACAGGATTTCTCGGGGCAGGGAAGACCACCTTCCTGCGCAGATACGCGGCATGGTGGGCCGGGCAGGGCGTCAAAGTCTGTGTGCTGGAAAACGACTTCGGCGCGGTGAACGTGGACGCCATGCTCCTGCAGGACCTCGAGGCACAGGGCGTGGAGCTGGAGACCATCAGCGGCGGCTGCGACTGCGACACCCACCAGCGCCGGATGCGGACAAAGCTCATCTCCATGGCCATGCGGGGCTTTGAGCGGGTCGTCGTGGAGCCCAGCGGCATCTTTGACGTGGACGAGTTCTTCGACGTGCTGCGGGACGAGCCGCTGGACCGCTGGTATCAGCTGGGCAATGTCATCGCCATCGTGGATGCCCTTCTGCCGGAAGAACTTTCCCCGCAGGCAGAATATATCCTCGCTTCCGAGAGTGCATGGGCGGGCAGTGTCCTCCTGAGCCGCTGTCAGCTGGCCTCTGACGCGCAGAAGCAGGGGGCAGAAGCCCATCTGGCCCGTGCGCTGGAAGCCTGCAAGTGCTCCCGGAAGTTCGGCCCGGAGGAAATTATTGCGAAGGACTGGGCCGATCTGACCGGCGACGATATGGCCCGCATCGCAAAGTGCGGCTGCCGGCAGGCCAGCTGCGAAAAGCTCCGCTTCGACGCGCACGATGCTTTTACCTCGGCCTACTTCCTCGAGTTGGGCCTGCCCCGCGCTCAGCTGGAAAAGAACATCCCGTCCCTCTTCACCGACCCCGCCTGCGGAAATGTCCTCCGGGTGAAGGGCTTCGTGGAGGAGGATGGCCGGTGGTATGAGCTGAATGCTGCCGCCGACGGTCTGACGGCGGCCCCCATCCCGCAGGGACAGCAGGTGCTCATCGTCATCGGCGAGGGGCTGGACAAGGCACGGCTGGAAGAGGACCTGAGACAATGAGTTTTCCACAATGAAACGGATCATTGTGCAATATTGATTGCGCCGACCCTCCTGCAGCGTTATAATAGAGAAAAATAGATCAGGAGGCCGTTTTATGAGCACTTCGACCACCCAAAAGCCGACCACCCGCCGCATCGTGGGCATGGTGGTGGGCATTGTCATTATTGGTCTGGGCATCGCCCTCTTCAAGCAGTCCCATCTCGGCAACGACTCCATCAGCGCGCTGAATATGCGCCTTGCCGAGCTGCTGGGCATCTCGCTGGGCGTGCAGAACGTCGCCACCAACATCCTCTTCTTTGCGCTGGAATTCTGGTTCGGGCGCAAGTACATCGGCCTTGGCACCTTCGTCAACGGCATCGGCATGGGATTCATCATAACCTTCTTCTACGAGCCCATTGCCGCGGCCTTCGGCCCGGCAGCGTCCCTGCCGGAACAGCTGGTGTGGGTGGTGCTGGCCGTCCTTGTGACGGCGCTGGGCGCGTCTCTTTACCAGACGGCTGACCTCGGCATCGCGCCCTACGATTACCTCTCGCTGGGCCTGCGGGACTACACGCACTTCCAGTACTTCGGCTGCCGCGTCTTCACCGACGCCTTCTGCGCCCTGCTCTGCTGGCTCCTGGGCGGTCTTGTGGGGCTGGGCACCCTCATCTGCGCGTTCTGCCTCGGACCCTTCATCCAGTTCTTCAACGGCCTCGTCTCCGAGCGGGTCCTGCAGTATAAGCCCGAAAACGCATGAGCATAACGAAAAAGACATCTGCCGGCGGCAGATGTCTTTTTTGTATCTTACTCGAATTTGAACAGCGGCGTGCCGGTGGAGACGATGCCGCCCGCGATGATATGGAGCTTTGGCAGCAGGTCGTCGGCGTTGGTCACGATGACGGCGGTGGTGGTGGGGTGGTTGGCAGCGCGGATGGCGTCCAGATCGACCTTCAGCAGAGCGGTGCCGGCCTTGACCTTCTGCTCTTCCTTGACCAGAGCGGTGAAGCCCTTGCCCTGCATCTCGACGGTGTCCATGCCGACATGGATCAGCAGCTCGATGCCGTCGTCGCTGGTGATGCCGATGGCGTGCAGGGTGGAAGCCACCTGCGTGATGGTGCCGTCAAACGGGGCGTACACGGTGTCGCCGGTGGGCTCAATGCCGCAGCCGGGTCCCAGAATGGCGGTGGCGAACGTCTCATCGGGGATCTGCTCCAGCGGGATCACCGTGCCGTCGATGGGAGCCATGACGGTCATCTTTTCGCCTGCAAATTTCGGGGCGGCATCGTGCTTGCCGCCAAACAGTTTATCAAAAAAGCCCATTGTGAAAATCCTTCCTTCCTGTCATCCGGAAAAATAATGGCGCAGAAAATCGTAAACTCAAAAAGGGCAAGGATACACGGTCTGGTGTATGCTTGCCCCTTTCTCGCATTCTGCATTGCTCTTTTTTAACCATACCATACCCGGCCGAAAAATTCAATCAGCATCCCGCACAAAGAGAATGCAGAAACTTCGGCGAAACGCCAAAGAAAAACCCGGGCATGGAATTTACATCAGAGCGATGAGCTGCTCGATCTCTTCCATCTTAGTGGCCCAGCTGGTGGCGATGCGGACGACGGTGTGGCTGTCGTCGAACTTCTCCCAGAAGCCGAACTTTGCCCTGCCTTCCAGCGCGGCCAGCTGGGTGTTTTCCAGCACGACGAAGAGCTGGTTGGTGGGGGAGTCCATAAAGAAGCGGCAGCCCTTGGCGGCGAGGCCCTTCTTGAGGGCGTTGGCCGTCTCGATGGCGTTGCGGCTGATGCGGGTGTAGAGGCCGTCGGTGAAGAGGACGTCGAACTGGATGCCCATGAGGCGGCCCTTGGCCAGCAGAGCGCCCTGCTGCTTGACCATGGTCATGAAGTGGGCCGGTGCGCCGTGGGGGAAGACCACGGCCTCGCCGCAGAGTGCGCCCACCTTGGTGCCGCCGATGTAAAAGACGTCGGTGAGCCTGGCGAGGTCGGCCAGGGTCACATCGGTGCCTTCGCTCACCAGCGCGTAGCCCAGACGTGCGCCGTCCACGAAGAGGGGCATATGGTAGGTGTGGCAGACGGCGGACAGGGCCTCGAGCTCAGCCTTGCTGTACAGGGTGCCGTACTCGGTGGGGTGGGAGATATACACCATGCCGGGGAAGACCATGTGGTCGTGGTTCGAGTCGGCGTAGAAGGTCTTGCAGAAATCCTCCACCGTGGCGGCGTCCAGCTTGCCGTTCTTCTGGGGCAGGCCGATGACCTTGTGGCCGGTGAACTCGATGGCACCCGCCTCATGACCGGCCACATGGCCGGTGGCGGCGGCGATGACGCCCTCCCAGCGGCGGAGCGTGGAGGCGATGACGATGGAGTTGGCCTGGGTGCCGCCGGAGATGAAGAAGACGTCTGCCTCGGGGCAGGCGCAGGCGGCGCGTATCTTCTCCTTTGCGCTGGCGCAGTAGGGGTCGGTGCCGTAGCCGGACACCTTCTCGAAGTTCGTTTCCGTCAGCTTCTGCAGGATGGCGGGATGCGCGCCCTCGCAGTAGTCGTTCTCAAAATACAGCATATTCTTTCCCTTTCCTTTATTACGATAAAGAAGATGATCCTATTGTGAGCCAGGAACGCACCTTTGTCAACCCTTTGGAACCATGGAAAAATGCCCACCCTTTGCTGTATCTTTAATTTATTTGTGGTATACTTTTACAGTGGAACCGAGTATATATCAGGAGGGACAGCAAATGAAGCAGATGCCCCGGAAAAAGGACGTCCGGGTATTTTTGGCGGCGCTCATCGGGGCGTTCGCCTGTGTGACGCTCATCCAGCTCATCAGCGGCCGCATCGACGGTGTGGCCTCGATGGTGTTCCTGCTGGCGGTGTTTTTTGTTTCCATGTACACCGACGGCTACTGGTGGGGCGTGGCCAGTTCTGTCATCAGCGTGCTGGCGGTCAACTTCGCGTTCCGCGCGCCCTACTTTGCTTTCAACTTCACCATCCCGGAGAACATCTTCTCCGGCGTGGTGATGCTGGTGGTCTCCTGCATGACGAGCACCCTGACCACCCGCATCAAAAAGCAGGAGCAGCTGCGGATGGAGAGCGAGACGGAGAAGATGCGGGCCAACCTTCTGCGGGCTGTCTCCCACGACCTGCGCACCCCGCTGACGTCCATCTACGGGGCCTGCTCTACGGTCATCGACAACTACGACTCGCTGGGCCGGGAGCAGAAGATAAAGCTCCTTTCCGAGGCCTGTGCCGACGCCCAGTGGCTCAACCGGATGGTGGAGAATCTGCTCTCCGTCACCCGCATCGACGCCGACGGCGTCGCCATCCAGAAGACGCCCACCGTGCTGGAAGAGCTGGTGGATACGGTGCTGGTGCGGTTCCAGAAGCTCCACCCCGGCGTACCGGTGGAGGTAAAGCTTCCGGATGACTTCATCGTCATCCCGATGGACTCCATGCTCATCCAGCAGGTGCTAACGAACCTTTTGGAAAACGCGGTGCTCCACGCCAAGGGGATGACCCGCCTGACGCTGCGGGTGTTCACGCTGGGGCAGCGGGCGGTGTTTGAAGTCATTGACAACGGCTGCGGCATCCCGAAAGAGCGGCTCAAGACCCTCTTCACCGGCACGACCCTGACGCAGGATACCTCGTCGGGCGGTAAGCACGGCATGGGCATCGGGCTGTCGGTGTGCGCGGCCATCATCAAAGCCCACGGCGGCGAGATAAAGGCCGAGAGCACGCCCGGCGAGGGTACGACCATCCGGTTCTGGCTGGAGACCGAAGAAGTGGATACGGAGGAAACAGAGGATGAGCAATAATAAATTCAAGATACTTATCATCGAGGATGAGGCGAACATCTGCAGCTTCATCCAGACCCTGCTGGAGACCAACGGCTATCAGGCACTGGTGGCCCAGACCTGCGTGATGGGCATGACCATGTTCATCTCCTATAACCCGGACCTCGTCATCCTGGACCTCGGCCTGCCCGACCGGGACGGTCTGGATGCCATCCGCTCCATCCGGCAGAAGTATCTGACCCCCATCATCGTCCTGTCGGCCCGCACCACCGAGCAGGATAAGATCGAGGCCCTCGACCTCGGTGCCAACGACTATATCACCAAGCCCTTCGGCACCGGCGAGCTGCTGGCCCGGGTGCGGGCTGCGCTGCGGGTGAACCGCTATGGCGGCGGGAGCTTGCCCGGCGGGGTGTTCAGCGCACAGGGCCTCACCATCAACTACGAGCGCCGCAAGGTGTTCGTGGACGGGCAGGAGGTTCGCCTGACCCAGACGGAGTACAACATCGTGGCCTTTCTGTCCGAGCACGCCGGGCGCGTGATGACCTATGCGGCCATCGTCCGGGCCATCTGGGGCGACACGGACGCCAGCAGCACCAAGAAGCTGCAGGTGAATATGGCCAATATCCGCAAAAAGCTGGGCAGCCGCCCGGGCAGCAATACTTATATCCTCAACGAGCTTGGCGTGGGCTATCGGATGATAGAAGAAGACGCAAAGCCCATGGAATCTGCGGAGGAGACGAAATGACACTGGCGCTGAGCCTGTTTGTCCTGTTTTATATCTTGATGCTGGCGGTGCAGCAGTACCGCCCCTGGGTCGCGCTGAGCGGCGCCGGGGCGTTCCTGCTGCTGGGGAAGCTGGGCGTGTACGATTTCACGCTGGCGGACGCCGCCCGGGCCGTAGACTTCAATGTCCTGCTGATGATGGCGGGAATGATGGGTACGGTCTTTCTTTTTATCCAGAGCAAGATGCCCGCCCGGCTGGCCGAGGAGCTCATTGCCCATGTGCCGGATGTCCGGTGGGCCGTGTCGGTGCTGGCGCTGCTGGCGGGGTTCATCAGTGCCTTTGTGGACAATGTGGCCACCGTGCTGATGGTGGCTCCGGTAGGGCTTGCCATCGCCCGGCGGCTGAAGCTATCGCCGGTGCCGGTGCTCATCGCAATTGCGGTGTCGTCCAATTTACAGGGCGCGGCAACGCTGGTGGGGGACACCACGAGCATCCTGCTGGGCGGCTTTGCGGGGATGAATTTCTTCGATTTCTTCTGGATGGAGGGCCGGCCCGGCATCTTCTGGAGCGTGGAGCTGGGAGCGCTGGCCTCGCTGGGGGTGCTGCTCTGGCTGTTCCGGGACCAGCGCCAGCCTGTCCATGTCACGGTGGAAACGGAGGTGGAGGACGACGTCCCCACGGCGCTTCTCCTGCTGACGGTAGGTCTGCTCATCGCGGCGTCCTTCCTGCCTGAGCCCTCTGGCGGCGTGCTGCATCTGCTCTATACCTTGCGCAGCGGGCTCGTCTGCATGGGACTGTGCCTCTTCGGTGCCGCCCGCGCCTGCTGGCGCAGCCGCTCCCTGAGGCCGCTGGCCGAGACGTTCCGGGCGCTGGACTATGACACCCTGCTGCTGCTCTTCAGCCTCTTTATTCTGCTGGAAGGGGTGAGCAGGGCGGGCGTCATCGACGCGGCGGCGCAGCTGTTCCATTCCGCAGCCGGAGACGAGCCGCTGCATCTTTACCTGCTGCTGGTGGCCGCGTCGGTGGGGCTGTCGGCCTTCATCGACAACATCCCCTATGTGGCGGCCATGCTGCCGGTGGTGCAGGGCGTCGCCGCCCTCATGAACGGCGGCGCGGGCATTGAGCCGGAGCTGTTCTACTTCGGTCTGCTTACCGGCGCGACGCTGGGCGGCAACCTGACCCCCATCGGCGCGTCGGCCAACATCGCGGCCATCGGCATTCTCCGCAAGAACGGCGAGACTGTCCGCACCCGGGACTTCCTGCGCATCGGCGTACCCTTCACACTGGCGGCAGTTCTCGTGGGGGCAGGGAGCCTCTGGCTGTTCTGGGGCATCTGAGAAAATTCAGGAAAAACTGCAAAAGAAGAAGCGTGGTCTGGCAGGCATCTGCCCCGGAAGCAGGCATCACCGGGGCAGATGTCTGTGTTTTTGTGCGCAGGGACGCAAGATAAAATATGCGGAAAAGAATGCAAAAACTTTTTTGAAAAAACGCTTGACTTTCCCGCTTTCCGTGGTATAATAACTATCGTTCCGAGCCGAACGGCGGCGAACAAAACAGAATATGCGGATATGGCGGAATTGGCAGACGCGTTAGATTCAGGTTCTAATCGGGGCAACTCGGTGGAGGTTCAAGTCCTCTTATCCGCACCAAACAATGAAAATCCGAACCTTTTCTCGATAGGAGAAGGGTTCGGATTTTTGGTTTTATTCGGGAAGCTGAATCAGGGCACCTCTCAGAGAGAGCTTCGCCAAGAACATTGCCAGAAATTGAGAGCTCGCTTAGCCTGATTCGTTCCATCTTGACTATAAAAGAAAAAGGGTGCGCCCCGAAGGACGCACCCAACTTGAAAAAAGCGTCTATGGATGGCAGGGCGTTTCCCGTAGCAGAGTTCCCATAAAACAGTATTTGCAAAAGCTCCCGAAATGGGGAAGATTTGGCGTGACTTCGGTCACGCCTTTTCTTTTGCTTCCAGTTCATCCAGAGG
>ERZ809726.577-NODE-577-length-10311-cov-6.18965_pt1 | contig 10311 bp, 9 predicted proteins | sample MGYA00520315_ERZ809726 | MGnify/ENA primary metagenome ERZ809726 (study PRJEB31588, sample SAMN03401187) | human gut metagenome | study: EMG produced TPA metagenomics assembly of the PRJNA231909 data set (A prospective, longitudinal analysis of the...
GTGCTCTTCCGATCTCGGAGAACAGAAAACTCCGGTCACCAAAAGGATATATGCCCCGTATGATAAAAAGAACCAGCATAATAAATGCAGGCACAAAGAACGCAAGCACAGAGATCCCTCTCTGTATCCTGCGCTCCTCACTACTTGTTGCTGTCGTTTTATTGCCGTTCATATTATTTTTCTCCCACGATCTCTTTTCTTACCTTCCGTAATCAAACAGCAGATAATACTCCAGCCTCCGGTAATCGTTCAATGCTTCCCCACATTCCTTCACCGTCGTGAGTGTGCCGTCCGCTTCTCTCACACCGGCCGCGCTGATCACCGGATATTTTTTCCGCACCCCGGTCAGACTGCTCTGCAGGGCAGGCAACGGCAGATCACAGTTCTCCAACACATCCATGGCCAGATAATTGGCACTGGTCTCCCCGTCCGTCTGTTCCTCAATGTCAAAGTTGCTCCAGATCACATAAGGTACTTTATATTTTAACAGATTTTCCTCATCTGTTAAAGTCTCCGGATTCACTTTATTATTTCTTAAGATCGGATTGCTCACATAGGTCGTAGGCTGATGATCCCCGAAGAATACGATCATGGTATCCTCATCCGCCTGAGAGAAGTAATCGATCAGACCCTGCAGGGCGGAATCCGTCTGTTTTACCAGGGACAGATACATGGACAATGCTTTGGAGTCAATACCATCCACGGTAATATCCGGGGTAAAGTTATGGAATTCCTCTTCGTAACCGCTGTGATTCTGCATAGTTACGTTAAAGACAAACAGAGGCTCTCCCTCTTTTTTATTCTCATACAGTTCGATGATCTTGGCAAAGCTGCTCTCATCGGAGATATAGTTACGGATCCGTTTCGGATTCCTGAAATCGTCCTGTGACAGGAACTCATCAAATCCAAGCAGCGGATAGACTCTGTCTCTGTCCCAGCCGCTGGCATAATAAGGATGGATCGCCACAGTATGATAATCCAGTTCCTTCAGGTAGGAAGCCAGAGAAGGCATCTCCTTCTGCACATACTGCTGGTAAGCCACGCTGCCCTGCGGTAAAAATCCTATAGTGCTGCCGGTAAGGAATTCAAACTCCGTATTGGCAGTATTCCCGCCCAGCACGGAAACATTCAGGTAACCGGTTCTGGTATTCTCTGCCCCCTGTTGTAAGCTGTGAATAAAGGGCATATAGTCTTCGTTGGTGGTAAACTCTCCCCGGACTGCCAGATCCGAAAATGCCTCATCCATGATCACAATGATATTCGGACGCTTCACGCTCTCCGGGTCTTCCACAGCTGCTGCAAGCCCAGCGGAATCCTTCCCGGCCTGCTCATAATTGCTGCCGGTGCCATCTGCAGAATAATCTGCGGGCTTCTCCACATCCAGATATTCCATTTCCATCAGAAATGCCACGATATTGCCATCTCTCTTATTCATGACGGTGGGGGTAAACAGCTTATCGTATAATCCAAAGCTCTGCACAAAGCTCTCACTCTGTATCATGCCGGTATAACCATAGATCAAGGCAATGCTTAACAGGATCAGTGCCGCTCTCTTTGCCACTCTTCCCGGTGCCTTCATGTGAAAACGGCTCTCGATCAACAACAAAATCAGGAATCCCACAATGACCAGTATCGTACTGGTGGACAATTCATAGTTGAAATTGCCCGCCACACTGGCTGCTGTACTGATGGAATAAATATCCCAGGGCATGATGGGTGCGGAACGGAAATTCAGCACATAATAATTCGCCAGTCCCACCACCATGAAAAAGGCCGTCTGCAACATCAGAGCCGCCCGGACATATTTCACGATTCCGAATAACAGAAGTGCGGTCAGTACATAGAACGCCATGTTCAACAGTTGGGTTTTGAAATGCATTGTCGTAAAAGGATTATGGGTATACATTTCAAACAGATAAAATGTCACCAGCGGACATACTGCCAGCGCGATACAGGAAGGAAGCTTCTCCCTGGTAATTCCTATTTTTCGAACGGAATGACGCAAAAAGCCTGTAATGGCAGCTGCGACACTTCGTATTGATTTTTTCTGTAAATAATCCATCGCTTAACTCTCCTTACGATTCTGAAGAGATTTTATCGCAATGACAGAAAAATAACAATTTCCGAATTGCACACATTTACTAACATTACAGGCTTAATTTTGTTACTTTTTACTTATATTTTACGTATTACTACTTGACTTCGTATTTTCCGGCTTCCTTCAGGCGCAGCATTGCTCTCGCCATGGATGCCTGGGATACATGATACTCCTGGATGCTCTGCTTCTGACGCAGCTGTTCCTTCGCACGCTCCAGGGCAGCCTCCGCACGGACCCTGTCGATATCCTCCGGCCGTTCTGCCGTATCCACCAGCATGATCACACGGTTATGAGAAATATAGACAAACCCCACACCTACTACAACCTTGGTCCAGTCGTCATCCTCTTTTTCCTTAAACCGTACCTCGCCTTCCTTCGTGGCAATGACCATATCCTCATGATGGGACATGATGGCCTGCTCGCCGTCCAGAGCCGGTACGATAATGATGCCGCATTTCCCGTCGAAAAATACTTTATCACTGGCAATGACCTTCAAGCTGAAGGTGTTCATACGCACACCGCCTTTCCTTACTGTGCCATGAGCTTCTTGGCCTTCTCCACTGCCTCGTCAATGGTTCCTACATTGAAGAATGCAGCCTCGGGATACTCATCCATCTCTCCGTCGATGATCGCACGGAATCCACGGATGGTCTCCTTCACAGGCACATACTTACCGGGTACACCGGTGAAGTTCTCTGCCACATGGAAGGGCTGGGACAGGAAACGCTGAATCTTACGGGCACGATATACGGTGACCTTATCCTCATCGGACAGCTCTTCCATACCCAGGATGGCGATGATATCCTGCAGTTCCTTGTACTTCTGCAGCATTGCCTGTACCTGGCGGGCGGTCTCGTAATGCTCCTTACCTACCACATCCTCTTCCAAAATACGGGAGGTGGATTCCAAAGGATCCACAGCTGGGTAAATACCCTGCTCCACAATCTTACGGGACAAAACGGTGGTGGCATCCAGATGAGCGAATGTAGTTGCGGGTGCAGGGTCTGTCAGGTCATCCGCAGGCACATAGACAGCCTGTACGGAAGTAACACTACCCTTATTCGTAGAAGCAATACGCTCCTGCAATTCACCGACTTCGGTAGCCAGAGTGGGCTGATATCCTACTGCGGAAGGCATACGGCCTAACAATGCGGATACCTCACTACCTGCCTGTACGAAACGGAAAATGTTATCAATGAACAGCAGCACGTTCTGGTGCTCTTCATCACGGAAGTACTCTGCCATGGTCAGTCCGGTCTCGGCTACACGCATACGTGCTCCGGGGGGCTCGTTCATCTGACCGAAGACTAGCGCAGTCTTCTCCAGAACTCCAGACTCCTTCATCTCACTCCACAGATCGTTACCCTCACGGGAACGCTCTCCGACACCAGTGAAAATAGAATATCCACCGTGCTCGGTAGCAATATTACGAATCAGCTCCTGAATCAGCACGGTCTTACCTACACCGGCACCGCCGAACAGACCAATCTTACCACCTTTTGCATAGGGAGCCAGCAGATCGATAACCTTGATACCGGTCTCCAGCATCTCTACTACAGGACTCTGCTCTTCGAAGGAAGGTGGATCTCTGTGGATGACCCAATGCTCCTCTCCTTCCAGGGATTCTCCACCGTCGATGGTCTCTCCCAATACGTTGAACAATCTACCCAGTGTCTTATTACCTACCGGCACCTGAATTCCTTTTCCGGTAGCAATGACATCCATATCCTTGCAAAGTCCTTCACTGGCACCCAGCATGATGCAGCGAACGGTATTGTTGCCAATATGCTGTGCCACTTCCATGACCAGACGCTTGCCTTCACTGTATACTTCCAGGGCATCCTTGATAAAGGGAAGATCATTGTTCTCGAACTCTACGTCTACAACAGGTCCCATGACCTGGACGATCTTACCATGATTTTTTTCCTTTACGTTACTCAATTGTTCAGGACCTCCTTTCTTGCCTTTTTCTTCTTTTTCTGAGCCTTGGCACCGGCAATGACCTCAGTGATCTCCTGTGTGATCATAGCCTGACGTACCCGGTTGTACTGAATGGACAGATCATGGATCATGGTGGAAGCATTCTTATTTGCTGCCTCCATGGCCATCATCCTGGCGTTCTGTTCACTGCAGAACGATTCTACCAGTGCACCGTATACATATCCCATGACAAAATCCGGAACAATGTTATCAAGCACTGCTTTCGGGGACGGGGTCATGACAAGCGGATCCTGATACATACTCAGATCCTGTCCGTCTTTGGTAATAAACCGTTCTTTTACGATAGGTAGCAGACGCAGCATCTGCGGTTCCGTCGTCACGCTGTTTACCATATTGGTATAAATAATATATACCTCATCCAGCTGCTCTTCTTCGAACTGCTCCAGGATCGTCTCTGTGATGATCCTGGCACGATGCAGGGTCGGGTTCTGTGCTGTATAATGGAACTGCTCAGCCACCTTGATTCCTCTGTGTCCGAAATACTGACGTCCCAGCTCACCCACGACAAACAGCTTGTAGCTTCCTGTCTGTCCGGCTTTCTGCATCTGTTCTTCTGCCATTTTCAGTACATTATGGTTATAGGCTCCGGCCAGTCCCTTATCCGCGGTGACTACTATCAGTCCCGTAGTCTTCTCCCCAGCCGGTTTGTCCTTCCGTTCATCGAAATATTTATTATCGATCTCCGGTAAATGACGGACAATTCTGCTGACCATCGTCTGCAGAGTATAGAAGTAAGGCTCTGTCTCTTCCAGATTCTTCTTAGCTTTCCGAAGCTTTGTGGAAGAGATCATATACATGGCATTGGTGATCTTCATGGTATCCTGAATGCTTTTCATACGACTTTGTATTTCTCTCGTATTTGCCATGTTAACCTCCTGTTATTTGTAACTATTCAGAGCCAATGGGCGAAGTAACCACATAAGCAAAAGTAAAGCCCTGAAAGAGCGGTTTTGCGAATGGGTTTCTGAATAGTTACATTATTTCTGTAAAAATTCCTTTTTAAATTCTGTTGCAGCATCACAGATCTGCTTGTTCAGCTCGTCATCCAGAGCCTTGGTGGTCTCTAACTGACGAACGATGTCGCTGTGCTGTTCCTTCATGTAGTCTAAGTACTTCATCTGGAAATCCTTTACCTGACTTACAGGCACATCCAGCATCACTCTGCCGTTGGCTGCACACAGGGTCATAACCTGCTCTGCCATGCTCAAAGGTCTGCACAGAGGCTGCTTCAACAGTTCCATCAGTACATGTCCGTGCTGTAACTGTTCCTTTGTGGCGTTATCCAGATCAGATGCGAACTGGGTGAACACTTCCATCTCACGGAACTGTGCCAGGTCGATACGGATACTTCCGGCTGCTTTCTTCATTGCCTTGGTCTGTGCAGCACCGCCGACACGGGATACGGACAGACCGACATTGACTGCAGGTCTCATGCCGGAGAAAAACAGATCACTCTCCAGGAAGATCTGACCATCGGTAATGGAGATAACGTTGGTCGGAATGTATGCGGATACATCGCCTGCCTGGGTCTCAATGATCGGCAGTGCGGTGATGGAGCCGCCGCCCTTATCTGCACTCAGTCTTGCGGAACGCTCCAGCAGTCTGGAATGCAGATAGAATACATCTCCGGGATATGCCTCACGTCCGGGAGAACGTTCCAGCAGCAGGGACAGTGCACGATAAGCTACCGCATGCTTGGACAGATCATCGTATACGATGAGGACATCCTTGCCCTGATACATAAAGTACTCAGCCAGTGCGGTACCGGAATAAGGTGCGATGTACTGTAGAGGTGCAGGATCGCTGGCGGTTGCGGATACGATAATGGTGTAATCCATGGCATCGTTCTTTTTCAGGGTTCCTACCAGTTTTGCAATGGTGGATGCCTTCTGGCCGATAGCCACATAGATACATACCACATCCTTGCCCTTCTGGTTCAAAATTGCATCGATGGCAATGGAAGTCTTACCGGTCTGACGGTCACCGATGATCAGCTCACGCTGTCCACGACCGATGGGGAACATGGAATCGATAGCCAGAATACCAGTCTCCATAGGCACGCCTACGGACTGTCTGTCCACGATGGAAGGTGCCGGCTGCTCGATGGGACGATAGCCTTCTTCCTTAATAGGACCTGCACCGTCAATGGGTGCTCCCAGAGCATCCACGATTCTGCCTTTGAATCCGTCACCTACAGGAATACCGGCTCTCTTACCGGTACGAACGACTCTGGTGCCTTCGCGGATCTCGGTATCATGACCGAACAGGATACATCCGATCTCATCTCTGCGGACATCCTGTACCATACCTTTGACACCGGAATCAAAGATAACGATCTCGCCGTACTCTGCATGGTCGATACCATTGACGTTGGCGATACCGTCACCTACCCAGCTGACAGAACCGATCTCATTTTCCTGTGCCTGTAAGTTGAAATCCTCGATCTCACCTTTCAGAATGGAAATAATGCCCTGCTCACTGGCGGTCTTTCCTACCTGGGAAAGCTTGTCTGCGAACTGCTTCATACGTCCATTGGTACTCCAGTCATAGACCTCGTTACCGGCACGGATGATGAAACCGCCGCCAAGAGAAGGATCTTCTTTGGTCTCAAAGACCATATCCTCTCTGTTGTATTTCTTCTGGATAAAATTACGGATATTCTGCAGCTGCTCATCGGTGGGCGCTGTCACATAGGACAGGGTTACAACGAACTCTTCCTTTTTCTCGGGAGAGACTTCTCTGTATGCGGTGCAGATATCATCCCACAGATAGACGTCTCCGTTGTCACACAGGACTTTCAGAAAATCTCTGATCTGTAAGGGGAATACTTTTTCTATTACATTGTGCTTGGCAGACAGCGACACAGCAGGGGATTCGAAATCCAGCTTCACCTGCGGTACGGCTTTGAAGATATCGCCTGTCTGACCTACAATGTCTCCGGGGATATTCAGTTCACGCAATCTTTTTGCGTATTCTAAAGCTGTACTAATCAATCTTTTCACCTGTCTTTGCTATAAATTGGTTGTAAAGTTCTCTGTCTGAATCTGCGTTCTGCTTGGCAGCTACCAGTTTTGCAGTCGCTTCCACTACCAGGCCGGCGATCTGTTCCTGTGCCTGCTCGATGCGCTTCTGCTCTTCCAGTGTGGCATTCTTACTGGCATTGTCCATGATCTTTTTCGCTTCTGTCTGGGCATCTGCCACGATGCGGTCATATTCGTTGCTGGCCTTGCCTCTTGCCTCGTTCAGAATGCTTTCTTTTTCTGCCTGAACACCGCTTAAGGATGCCTCGTACTGGCCTTTCAGTTCATTGGCACTGTCCTGTGCAGCTTTTGCATCTGCATATTGCTTATCGATCTCTGCCTGTCTTGCATCCAGGATCTTGTGGATGGGCTTGATCAGGAAGATCTTCACAATGGCAAAGATGATCAACAGATTCAGGATGGTCCATACAATATTAATATCTAATCTCAGCATGTGCTTTCATCCTTTCTTACGTTTCGCTTTCTAATTTCCTTATAACTATCCGAAACTTCCATTCGCAAAACGCTCTTTCAGAGCTTTCTTTTTGCTCATGAAGTTTTAGTCATCGTAAATCGTCACAAAACAGCTTACAAATGCAGGCATTTGACGCTTGTCTGTGACGTTTCCGGCTTCGGATAGTTATGCCATGAACAGAATGATCAGGATACCGATAACGAATCCGTAAATAGCGGTTGCCTCTGCCAGCGCACCACCTAACAGTAAGATCTTGGTGATCTTGCTCTCTGCTTCCGGCTGTCTTGCGACTGCCTCTGCTGCTTTACTTGTTGCGATACCGATACCGATACCTGCTCCGATACATGCCAGTGCTGCAATACCTGCTCCAATAGCTATCATAATTCTTTTCCTCCGTTTTTGTGTGAATTAGTGTTTCATAACTATTCATAATCGCATTCGCAAAATAGCTCTGAATAGTTATCCAGTTACTCAATGGCTTCCTTAATGTACATGGATGTCAGGAATACAAATACATATGCCTGAATCAATCCATCAAAAATATCAAAGTAAAAGCTGAAGGGTACCGGCAATGCTACCGGAACCAGAAGCTTCAACAGCTCCATGATAACGAATGCTCCCAAAACGTTACCAAACAATCGCATACACAGGGACAGGGGCTTGATGAACACCTCCAGGATATTGATAGGTGTTACGATCGCGATGGGTTCGGTAAAGCTCTTGATCCATCCGCCCACACCTTTTTTGCGAATACCTGCGGCTTCCACCAGAACGATACTCATCAGGGCCAGTGCCGCCGTTACGTTCAGATCCTTGGTAGGGGGCTTCATACCGAACAATCCAATGATATTGGATATGCCCAGATACAACAGTACGCTAACCAGATACGGTACATACCGTTTGTCTTCTTCTCCGATCATTCCCGTAACAATGCCTTCCAGCTTTGTCACGATCGTCTCTGTCACCAGCTGTCGTCTGCTGACATTGTGTACTTTGAGGTTGCTTGTAAGGATAATCGACAAGATCAGAATGACTGCCATGACCACCCAGGTGATAACGACCGATTCCGCAATGTCCAGCTGTACTCCACCGATCAGGGGTAGACCTGCCGGAAGCTTAATAGAAAAAGCCGTGTCACAATTCAGTTCCTTGAGCAGTTCTGATGCCAATTCCTCCATAATACCACTTCCTTTCCGTGAACATCCTTGAAAGAGCTTTCACTCCCTCACGGTCGTTGCTATTTTACTCCTATTTATTGAAAAGCGTAAGATACATTTTTGCTAATTTGTTCCATGCAAAAATGAAAAGTTATGGCATATATTAACTATAAAAAATGAGGTATCAGAAAATCATATGACAAAATTAGTCATTTTGGGACGCAAATCCCAGACGGGCAATTATGAGACGTTTTTTTCGAAACTTCCCGCCAGAACCGTAACCACACTGGTCCCCGGGGAAGTCACCTCCTGTGATGCCCTGATTCTGCCGGGCGGCGGAGATATCACTCCGGCTTTCTTCGGAGAAAAAAACAAAGGTTCCCGTACTGTTGACACCGAACTGGACATCCTGCAATTTCAGGCCCTTGACACAGCCATTGCCGCCAGGATCCCCGTGATCGGGATCTGCAAGGGCATGCAGGTCATCAATGTTGCCTTCGGTGGCACTATTTTGCAGGATATGTCGGGAGATTCCCTGCACAGTATCCCTTCCGGTGATGCATTCCATACGTCCATTATGACGGAAGATTCCCGTCTTTTCAAGTATTTTCCTGTCGAAATGCACGTCAACAGCGCCCACCATCAGAGGATCGACCGCTTAGGTCAGCATCTGAAGATCATTCAGCGCTGCCCCGATGACGGCTGCCCCGAAGCCTTGGAGCATGACGAGCTGCCGATCCTTGGGCTGCAGTGGCATCCGGAGCGTCTTCCGGAACAGGCCGGTGAGCCTCTGCTTTCTCTTCTTTCTTCTTATTTCTGAATCTGCGCCCGGGCTTTTTCGCCGGGGCCAGCTCCTCTCTGACCTTGACTTTGGCGATTTCGAACAGGGAGCGGATGATTCCCCGCAGCATCTCCGCGGTCTGGTCGTCCACTTCCTTCAGTGCAGTAACCACCGCATTCATACTCTTTTTCCAGTCAGCGGTAAACGTGATCAGATCATCCGCCTGGGATGCGGAGATGACCTGATAGAGTGTTTCCACGAAGGTGCGGACCTGTTCTTCATTTAAGGACAGTATCCATTCGTTCAGTGCTTCATTTATGATCTTCTGGCTCTCATAAATGTCACCCACATCCACGAAATGGTCCTCCTCCACCAGCCAGGAAAAAGGATCGTGCTGCAAAAGCCCATGGCTGTTGCTCTCCACCACGCGGTAATGAATATCCCGCTCGAAAATCATACCGATCATGGAAGAATGTGGCAACAGCTTCACCACCTTGCCTTCGATGGCATTATAGTGACACTCCTTCAGCACTTCCGGCCGGAATCCAGGCCCATCCAGACTGTAGATCTTCTGGATCCGTTTCTGCACAAAAGGGGCGCATTTCATGGCACTGTAGACTGCCAGATTGCCGCCCTTGGAATGCCCTCCGATATAAAAGGGCTGGTGCAGCCATCCGGTGACCATATTTACATATTTTACACTGTACTCCTGCCCCGGCACCGGTGACAGAAATGCCATGTTGAAATCTTCCTTCCAGCCTACGATAGTCTCATCCGTT
>ERZ809726.578-NODE-578-length-10294-cov-5.9287_pt1 | contig 10294 bp, 9 predicted proteins | sample MGYA00520315_ERZ809726 | MGnify/ENA primary metagenome ERZ809726 (study PRJEB31588, sample SAMN03401187) | human gut metagenome | study: EMG produced TPA metagenomics assembly of the PRJNA231909 data set (A prospective, longitudinal analysis of the...
GATAGATATTATACCATGACTGCACAATCATTCTATCTAGTCCGATACCTCCTTGATCGGCAGGCGCCATGAGGTACTTGTCATAAAGCCCGCTGACAGCTCCCAACACAGCCGCCATTACCACATAATAAATCCACTTATTATGTTTAAAATCTATTCCCTCTTTCTTTCCGCTGCGGCTCAGCATAAAAAAAGAGAAGACAGCCATCAGCACACCAATCCATTGGTAAAAATTCAAACGCTCACCAAAGACCACTAAAGCTCCTACCAACACCATCACCGGACGGGTAGCGTTTATAGGTCCCACAATCGTGATAGGCAGATTCTTCATTCCAAAATATCCCAACATCCACGACGAAAGGACAATAACAGATTTCAACACCACATAACGATGCACCTCCCACCCAGCAACAGGCACATAAAAAATAGAATTCTCCAATATTCCCGGCCTCCACACTGACAATACAATAAAAGGAAGAAATATCAAACTAGAGAACAACGTATTAAGAAATAATACTGGAATAACCGCATTGTCCTTTAACGACTGTTTCTTAAATACATCATAAAATCCCAGCAGTGCAGCCGAGAGAAATGCCAGAAGTAACCACATCATATCTTTCACCTTATTTAAAACAGAAGGCAAAGTTACAACAAAAAATAAACAAAGAAGTGTAGATTTTGATATAAATGGCATGGAAATAAAAGAAAAGGGGATAGAGAAATACATCTCTCCCCCCCTTTTTTTATTTATGAATGAATATTCTCCCAGACTTTCGCCCAACGCTTACCCTCGATTAAATTCCCAGTGATTTTCTTACGGCTTCCACCTTTTCCTCAGCAGCTGCATTAGCGGCATCGAAACATTTGTGGCAACCCATTTCACCTTTTACTTCCACATAGAACTTGATTTTAGGTTCTGTTCCTGACGGGCGAACTGAAATTTTAGTTCCATCTTCTGTAAAATATTGCAATACGTTACTAGCCTCCGGCATATCTATTTCTGTTATATTCCCATTACCATCAGTAGCCTTCAAAGTTTTAAAGTCTTTGACAAGAACAACCTTAGAACCGCCTATTTCTCTCGGAGGATTAGAACGGAAGTTTTCCATCATTGCCTTAATCTCTTCTGCCCCGCTCTTTCCTGGTTTCACAACATTCACAGTAGTTTCTTTTGAGAAACCATACTCCACATAAATATCAAGCAAAACTTCGAACAATGTTTTGCCCTGATCTTTTGCCCAAGCACAAATCTCTGCTAACAATGTACAAGCAGAAACAGCATCTTTATCACGGACAAAATCTTCAGCCAGGAAACCGTAACTTTCCTCACCACCACCGATGTACTGCTGTTTTCCTTCACGCAAACGGATCTCACGTGCAATCCACTTGAATCCGGTATAGCAATCCAACATTTCGATGTGGTTCTTATCTGCGACAGATTTAATCAGTTCCGTAGTAACGATAGTCTTCACAATGAAATCATCATCCTTCATCTTACCCATCGCAATACGATTCTTTATTATATAATACAAGAACAGCAAACAGGTTTGGTTACCATTGATCAGCACCCATTCTCCTTTGTCATTTTTACAAGCCATACCTACACGGTCAGCATCCGGATCACTAGCCATTACAATGTCGGCGTCAATTTTCTTAGCCAAATCAATAGCCATAGACAAAGCCTCGGCATTTTCCGGATTCGGAGAAATAACAGTCGGAAAATCGCCACTCTTCACCATTTGTTCAGGCACGGTATGTACATTTTCAAATCCCCATTGCTTCAATGCACGCGGAATCAACATCATACCTGTACCATGAATCGGAGTATACACAATTTTCAAATCCTTCTGACGCTTGATCACTTCAGGATCAATAGAAATTGTTTTCACTTTATTCAAATAGACGCTGTCTACCTCTTCGCCCACAATCTGAATCAGATCCTTGTTACCTTCAAACTTAATGTCGGTAGCCGATGAAATCTTGTTCACCTCATCAATGATACCTTTATCGTGCGGAGCCAATACTTGTGCACCATCATCCCAATAAGCCTTGTAACCATTGTATTCTCTCGGATTATGAGAGGCAGTAATATTGATACCGCTCTGGCAACCGAAATGACGGATAGCAAATGACATTTCAGGAGTAGGACGCATATCTTCAAACAAATATACTTTAATACCATTCGCTGAAAAAATATTGGCAGAAATTTCCGCAAACAAGCGGCTGTTGTTACGGCAATCATGACCTACCACTACAGAAATCTGATCGAGATCTTTAAAATTTTTATTTAGATAATTAGACAAGCCTTGAGTAGCAGCACCTACCGTATAAATATTCATACGGTTACTACCCACGCCCATAATACCACGCAAACCACCTGTTCCAAACTCCAAATCTTTATAAAATGCTTCAATCAAATCAGTCTTATCGGGATTCGCCAACATTTTCTTAATTTCAGCCTGTGTTTCGGCATCATAAGCAGGTGTTAACCATTTCTCTGCTTTCTCTGTCACTTGCTTTATCAATTCTTCATTTTCCATAATTTTTTGTTATTTATAAGGTTTATAATTATATCCGATTTTTACGTCTTGACAAATGTAAAAGAATTAAATTAAAAATCCTAGAAATTTGGAAGAAGAAAATTAGAGATATAAAGGATTATTCCCCAAAAATAATCTGTCATAAAAAAATAGAAGACCATACAAGGTAAAAAACACTATTATATAACAATCAGTAAAGCTCCTAGGCATCCTGAATACAATCTAAAAAACTATCTTATTATGCAAACAGGGGCAGAATTATAATCTGCCCCTCCACTAATTAATCAGACTTTCAGAACATACAAAAATATATCCTATTTCATCTTATAACGTCCACCGGTGGCCTTTACCAGTTCTTCCAAAAATTCTTTGGGATATCCCGGACGTACCAAAGGAGCACAATGACCGGTTTCAGGGCGAAGTATAGTTCCATCTTTTGCCATCTTTTTCACAGCACCATCATTATACTTCACAATCAAAAATTCACCCAACTTCTTCCAGCTGTCTATTGCCGATTCGGCTGTCATGCAACTATAGTTAGTCAAGAATTCTTTTGCTTTTACAGGATCTTTCTCATATAAACTCATGGCAGAAGATTCAATGCCAGCCTGTGCATTCGCATAAGTATCTTCCAAATTATTTTGAACGGCACGCATATCATCAATCATCAGGCTATAACGTGGACGAATCATATCGGCCACCCAATTATAAATCCAGAATGCAGAATCCCATGAAAAAGTTACACAGTCGGCTTCTTTACCGCTATAACAATCAGGAATACGATCCGAACAACAATATACAGGAGCAAACACTGTCATATTAGCATCATCTGTCCCAAACCATAATACTCCCCCTATTGCATCGGGCAGGCTAGCACGCATCTGTGCAACAAAAGTGAAAGCCGTTTGCTGAGTCGAGATGGGACGTTCATTGAAATATTCCTGATCTCCTACTTTAAAACTCAAGGGCGACAGACGATAAGGAGTTTTAAACGGACCGGCACCGGGATCATTAGTAATATCCAGTGGAGTACCCTCATAGTGATCGCGCATAGCTGCTTGTACATCACGTACTGAAAGTTTACGGGAAGGCTTGATATAAAGAGGCATCGGTTCTTTGCTGTCCCCCTGAATATAAGGAAGATAGGTATCTCCCACCGACTTATTGAACATATTATAGAAACTCCATACACGCGCTTCACAGAACCGTACACCACCAAAATCTAAAGGATTATATGCCGCCGAGAAACTGAAATCTTTATTCATACCGTCAAAATAGCCTTTTTCACGAGCGAAAGAAATCACATCCGGAGAGTAAAGACAATTATCCTTGTCATTCATATTGAACTGATGAATCCGGCTCTGATTAGCATGTGCGGCAATACAATCATCCGGTATACGGACTGCTACCCATACAGCACCTTTCACACCGGGACCCTTACCGATCATCTCCAAAATCCAGACTTCATTGGGATCAGCGATACTGAATGATTCGCCACTGCTATAATAACCATATTCTTTTACTAAATCCGTCATTACCTGTATGGCTTCTTTGGCTGTACGAGAACGCTGGAGAGCTACATAAATCAAACTTCCATAATCCATAATACCGGTAGAATCAACCAATTCCTCCCGTCCACCAAAAGTAGTTTCACCTATGGTTACCTGAAATTCATTCATATTACCTACCACATTATAGGTTTGACGCGCTTCTTTTATTTGCCCTAAATATTTGCCCGAATCCCAATCATAGATATCACGCATGGTTCCTTTTTCATGCATACCGGCAGGATAGTGATACAACTCGCCAAACATTCCGTATGAATCAGCGGAATAAGAAACGATAACAGAACCATCCACCGAGGCTCCCTTACCTACAATCAGGTTAGTGCACGCCAAACTCTCCGTTATCGCTGCCAACAGAAAGGCAGCACCTAAAATCAGTTTATTCTTCATTAATATATAACTTTTTAATTGTGTATAATACTTATTTTACCATCAAAATTCATATTCCTCTCTTGTTTCATTTCCACAATAATCTGTCACCACCAATTCCAATTTATGGGCGACTCCTTTTTTTAACCGTTCAGGATGCTTCATCCACAATTTCGCATTTTTGGAACTGAAACCAAACAAGGCAAATTCGCCGTCTATCTTCACCTTATAATCTTTGATACCCGTTTCCGCATCTCCTATTTTGAACTGAACCTTACCTGTCTTCCATTGCGTTTTATTTAATGGAGTTACTCGTGGAGACAAGGTATCTATAGCTACGGTATAAGTTCCCAGTTCACGGATGGAAGTCTTCATCCAACCATTCTCATAAGTTCCTCCTGCTGAACCTTTCCTTTTTCCCCACTTACGGGCTACATAATATTTCGACGTATCCTCTACAGGAAGATGGCGTACCCCGATCATCAGTGTGCATCCAGCTTGCAAAGCTACTGGCTCATCGTGCAATTGGTACTCGTAAGAAATTGCGGCTGTATCTTTAACCACCTGACAGTTCAGTGCCACATCCTCATACAACATCCCTCGGGGGATAACCAGTTCCATACCCGGTTCCTGAACCACATTACCTTTATTCCATGCCAAATAATGTTTTACTTGCGGATGATATTCCTCTATCGGCTGCCTATGGCCACGCACAATGAAACGATAAGTCGACTTATTACCATATAAATCAGCTAATTCATAACGAAAATGATAATCACGTTCTTCATCAATCGTAATCACCCCTCCTTCATCGTTGGCTTGTAACATGCGCAAACTATTTCCGGGAAGAATTTGTGAGCGCATCACCCAATTATGCCTCTTTACATTCTCCTCATAGTCTGTCCAAGCATTAATCATCCGGTTCTCTTCAGGCAAAACGCCATCCACTGTACTGCGAAAAACTTCTGTCGTATCCACATAGAGTACCACGGAACGCACACCATAATTATTATGTGTACCATCCATATAGTCGTATGCCTTAATACCAGCGGCTATTTTCCCCCAAGCAGAAACCGGTTGCCCCAAAGAAGCAACAGGTATGGATTTTTTTCTTTGTGAGCCTTCCACAACCCCAGCGCCCCGCTGCGGATAAAGCATAATCATTGACGCACGTGGCGGAGTAGTGTCTTTGATTTTATCGGTATAGAATTGTAAGGGATCTATCAATTCACCAGTATCCGTACAGCGTATCTCCATATGCAGATGCGGTCCGAAAGAATATCCTTCATTACCGCTTAAAGCAATGATTTCTCCAGCTTTGAAACTGACCTGATGAGGTTCGAATTTCAAATCCACAGCAAAAGTTTCATGCCGATATTGATATTCCTCCACTACTTTTGCCACTGCGGAAGCAAATTTCAACACATGCCCATACACTGAAGTATATCCATTGGGATGAGTAATAAAAATAGCCTGCCCATATCCGCCGGGAGTAACCAGTACACGGCTCACATATCCGTCGGCAATGCAATGAATAGGTTTTCCCACCTCTCCCTGGGTTTTAAAGTCCACTCCTCCATGAAAGTGGTTAGAACGCAGTTCACCAAAATTACCGCTCAGAGTAAGCGGAAAATCAAAAGGAGGACGGAATACAGGAGCAGCCGGTTCTTCCTGTGCCCGTACAGTGAAAATACTGCCCAAAGCTACTATGATTATATAATTTCGTAAAGTCATTTTCTTTATTTTATGGAGAACTCATCACAAAAATTTTGAATCTCTCCGCAAACTTACAAATAAAAAACAGAATATCCCTTAAAATAATGTTGCTAAACATACATTTATTACGAAAAAAACATATCCAGACAAAACCTACTTTTCTGACATTTTGTTATCTTTGAGGCAGTCAAACCCCTTAAATGTGACAATTATGATAGTAGGAATTCCTAAAGAAATCAAAAACAACGAGAATCGTGTATCATTAACCCCTGCAGGAGCACACGAGTTGGTACAGAGAGGTCACACGGTGTATATACAACACACCGCAGGTATAAACAGCGGATTTTCCGACGAAGAGTATGAGAAAGTCGGAGCGCGTATCCTTCCTACTATAAAAGATGTGTACGCCATCGCTGAAATGATTATAAAAGTCAAGGAACCCATCGAATGTGAATATAATCTGGTACGTAAGGACCAACTGGTATTTACATACTTCCATTTTGCCTGTGACAAAGAATTAACAGAGGCAATGATGCGTAGTGGTTCAGTATGCCTAGCTTACGAAACTGTAACAGACAAACAAGGAGGACTGCCTCTGCTGATTCCCATGAGTGAAGTGGCGGGACGAATGTCCACTCAGGAAGGAGCACGTTTTTTGGAGAAGCCTCAAGGAGGACGTGGTATCTTACTAGGTGGAGTTCCCGGTGTCAAACCAGCCAAAGTGCTGGTATTAGGCGGCGGCATTGTAGGAACCAATGCAGCTTTAATGGCTGCAGGGCTAGGGGCTGATGTCACAATCTGCGATATTTCATTACCCCGCCTGCGTCAGTTAAGCGAGTTCATGCCTAAAAATGTAAAAACATTATTCTCGTCCAGCCACAATATAGAAAAAGAACTGCCAACAACTGATTTGATAATCGGTGCGGTACTTATCCCCGGTGCAAAGGCCCCCCACCTCATTACACGCCCCATGCTGAAACTGATGAAAAAGGGTACCGTACTGGTAGATGTGGCCATTGACCAAGGAGGATGTTTTGAGACGTCCCATCCTACAACTCATGCCGAACCTATTTACGAAGTAGACGGTATCATCCATTACTGTGTGGCCAATATTCCGGGAGCTGTACCATGTACTTCAACCTTGGCATTAACCAATGCTACACTGCCATACGCCATCAGATTGGCAGATCTTGGTTGGAAAAAAGCTTGCGAAAACGATCCTGGACTAAAAAACGGCTTGAATATTGTCAACGGAAAGATTGTGTTTCCGGCCGTGGCAGAGGCCTTTGGCTGGAAGATTTAATAAAGTATGGATCCTAATGGAAAAAAGGAAGGCCGTCACGAAGGTCTTCCTTTTTTACGATATAATACTTATAAGGATTATCATCTCATGATTTTTCAAGCACTTCTTCCAAGGATTCTTCCTGCTGTTTTTTCCCTGTCCGACTTACAATCCAAATGCTGACTTCGTAAAGCAAATACATGGGCACAGATACCATCATCAATGTAAAAACATCTGACGTAGGAGTGATAACAGCTCCAACTATCAGAATAATAACAATAGCATGACGACGATACCGCTTCATAAAATCAGCCGTAAGAAATCCCAGTTTGGCAAAAAGCCAACAAAGGACAGGGATCTCGAAAACAATCCCCATCATCAGACTCATCATCATCAACGTATCCATATACGAGGACAAAGTAATCGTGTTTCTCCACTTCCATACTGACCTGATAGGTAGCAAGAAAACGGAAAGTAAGAGGAAAAATCAAAAAATAATTCAAAAGAACTCCCATCATAAAAAGAAAATAGCCCCATCCTACAACCCGGGTAGAATATTTCTTTTCATTCTCGTATAAAGCCGGCGAGACAAAACGGAACAACTGATAAATAACATAAGGAGATGCCAACAAAAAACCCGCATAAAAAGACACACTCATATGAGTAATGAATTGAGCCGCCAATTGGGTATTGATCATTTTCACATAAAACACTTCCGGACATAATGAAGGCATAGCCATAGAATCAGCTATCCGGCAAAAAAAATGATAAATAATGAAATCAGCATTCTTAGGCGCTAGAACAATAGCAAAGAGCTCATCCTTAAACAAGAATGCTACCAACATTAGAAATACCACAGCCACTGCAATGCGGAACAAGACATGGCGTAGTTCTTCCAGATGATCCCAAAAGGTCAGTATCTTCTGCTGCTGTTCCATTATTTGTCACTTTTTCGTTTCCCCTTTCTTATCTTTCCCATCTATATCATCCTCCAACCCGTTCATCCCTTCTTTAAAACTCTTAACCCCTTTGCCCAACCCCTTCATCAGTTCGGGTATCTTCTTCCCACCAAAGAACAAAAGAACAATCAATGCAATGAATAACACTTCCTGCATTCCTAATCCTAAAAATAATAATGTGCCTGTCATTTTATCTATTAACTATTAAATGATTTATCAAAAACCAAAGTCATCTATTTATCGTGCTCTCCATCCATGACAACTACCAGGACATAACCAGTGCCACCATTTTCAGGTTGTTTCACAGTTTGCAACATTAACATCAAGTGTTTACAACTCATCTTTTTGCAATAGCTTTCAGCAATGCATAGCCGCCAAAAATCTGGAGCAACATGCCCGGAATCCCAATCCGGAAATCCTGTGCCGCCAAATAGAAATCACCGACAAGAACCCATTCTATCAAGGTACCCACCACCTGATATGCCATAACAGTCCCCAGCAATGCAGGAATTGTAATCTTACGGAAACGGTCTGCCATATATCCCGCCACCAACGCCAACAATACCGACTTTACCAATATAGCCGGCAGTATGGCCACAGAAGGCATTCCAAACAAGATGCTATTGGCAAGCGGAGAAAGAACAGCCGTCAACATCCCCACTTTGAATCCATATTTATAAGCACCTATTAATGTAAAGAAATAAATGGGTAACATAGCAGGACCACCCCAATGCACCAAATGACAAAGTTGCGGCAATACCACATTACCTACAATAAACACGAACGCAAATAAATAAGTATTTACGTTTGTGTAGTTTAACGAATAGAATTTTGTTGTTGATTCCATAAATACTAACCTTTCATTTAATTTCTGCAAATATAATCATTTCATAAAGCAAGCTCAATCTTTTTTTTCTCTTTTCTTGTTTATATTATCAAATATTCCTCTATCTTCGCAATAAATTGATAAAATTCCAACTATGAAATATTATAAATTCATCTATTTTTTAGCCTTCGTCCTTGGAATATCAACATGGGCACAGGCACAAAGCACTCCTTGTACCGGAAATACATATAGTACAAATGCAGACTTCTTCCGTGCCTCGGCATCAGCTCAGAGCGGTGACGCCACTGCCTCCAAAAAGAAGGCGATCATTACAGCCCGTACCGCAATAACTAACCAGATCAAGGCAAAAGCAGAAATGGCTGCCAAGTCTCAAAATAAATTCGGTAATGCAGAATGGGAACAATTTTTAGATCTGATCCAAATGGTTACCCAGCAAGAGGCTGCTAACTTAAAAGTAATTTGTGAAAACAGCCGACAGAACGGTGGTAAATATAAAACAGACGTTGTAGTAGAATTGCCCAAAGCAGGAGTTCTGTCCACAATCATCAACCAAATAAAAAGTGATGATAAATTAAAAGGACTTTTTGAAGAAAGCAAGTTTAAGCAAGCGTTTTAAAACCATTTGAATCCATCAGAGGGGTCCATGTGGTTTGAACAGAAAAACCAATTACATCAACCTAATCTTGACAAATTTATGGAAAAGTTGTACGATTACCTTCCCCAGCAATTGGTTACTTTCATTCTAGTAACATTGTTCTCTTTACTCATCGGTTTATCCCAACGGAGAATCAGTCTGAGACGAGAAGGGGAAACTACGCTTTTCGGCACAGACCGGACTTTTACTTTTATCGGTATTTTGGGATATCTCCTCTATATACTTGACCCTAAGGAAATGCATTTATTTATGGGAGGCGGGATAATTTTAGGCATGTTACTGGGTATCAATTATTATGTCAAGCAATCCCAGTTCCACGTGTTTGGAGTGACAACAATCATCATCGCTCTTATCAAGATCG
>ERZ809726.611-NODE-611-length-9878-cov-4.18447_pt1 | contig 9878 bp, 5 predicted proteins | sample MGYA00520315_ERZ809726 | MGnify/ENA primary metagenome ERZ809726 (study PRJEB31588, sample SAMN03401187) | human gut metagenome | study: EMG produced TPA metagenomics assembly of the PRJNA231909 data set (A prospective, longitudinal analysis of the...
ACCCACTGGGACAAGGTGTCAGTGATGGAGGAGACCTTGATCTTCGCGGATGAGGTGATGCTGGAATAGATCTGGCCGAATGCTTGCGTCAGATTCTCAGCATTCGTGCCATCGAATTCCTTACCGTTCACTGCCTTGGCTTCACGGGCGAAATCGGACATTCTATTGGCGTCAGTCGAAGCCTTCACCACATAAAGCGAAACATTACTCTCCCGCCTGTTGGCCTCGGCCAGAGCGGCAGCATAGTTGTAACCGTAGTAATTATCACTACCCTCGGTACCTGCACCATGCACACCCTGAGGTGTAGTACGCCAATCATCATCAGGATTGCACCTTTTTTTGCTGCACCCAATCGGATAATTGGATATACGGAACGTCGGATTGCCATCGGACAAGAAAATGATGTGCTTCTTCACGCCCGTGCGTCCTTGCAGATCATTCGCCTGCTTAAGCGCAGCCTCCCAGTTGGTTCCACCATCAGGTTTGCTGGACACAGCTGTTTTAATCTTGCTGACAGATGTGGTGAACTGCTTAGTCGAGGCCTTGTCGCTGAATGTCACAACCGCCATTTGGACTTGTTGAGATTCCGATAATTTGGAATTCGCCTCGGTCAGTAATTTCTCAGCAAGCTTATTTGCCGCGTTCTTCGCGTTAGTATCACGATTGTCGTTTTTATCCTGCATACTGCCGGACTTATCCATAACCAGCACAATGTCGGCTGGCGTGACGGTAGTGGTTTCGGAAGAAGCGCTATCACCCGAAGCATTCAAATGCAACTCGTACTGGTCGCCATCACCATCGACCTTTTCGATGGTCTTATTGTTTTGTGGCTTCACATTGGAATTGATAACAGTCACATGGCTGGTATCGCTCACCTTGAAAGAATGGGTTTCCGCATAGGAACCACCATTTCCATCGTTGTGCTGCGACAACGCCTCACCATTCGCGGAAACAGTGTATTTGCCGGAATTCAGCTCACGCACCGAATAGGTTGTGTCATCAGAGAAATCATTGGATTGCACACGAGCAAATTGGCCTTTGGCCAAAGTGATCACACCGTTCGAACCGGTGTTCAAACCAGAGCTGACAACCTGATTGGTGGACGCATCGTAAACGCTGTATTTGCCTTCATATGGCGTTTGCGAGCCATTGGCGAACAGCTGGAATTGGAACTGTTGATCGGCTGGAATAGTGCCCAATGTCTGCTTTTCAATGTCAATGGCCTTGGACGGCTTCACCGGCAAATTGAAGCTGATCTTGCAGTTGGATCCGCCGTCGCCGCGTTCCAGATAGAAGAAGCTCAAATGATGGGTTTTATATGCAGCGGAATCCCAGTTCTTGCCCGCATTACTGAATGCCTGGTTAATTGTCGTCGCGCGATCCGAACCATAACTTTGATTTCGATCATACGTGATATTCCCAGTAGCAAAATCAATCGTTCCGCGTATCGCCTGATGGATACCGCCCAAGTCAAGCACCAGCACACCATCGATGAACACCCACACATCGTCGTCACCGGTGAAATCAAACACCATGTTCTGATTGTTGACTTTGCCATCTTTAGGCATATAGAAATCGGCCCCAAGGTTCATGCCGAACGAATACCTATTGGCGTCGCTGTCATTGCCAAACGGCGTGAATAACGGGTCACGATTCCCGCTCTGGATCTGCTTGGTCAATTCGAATCGTTTGCTATTGCGGTTATATTTCGCATATTTCGACGCCGCATCGAAACTGTAATTCCCTTGACCATCCGGAGTCAGCAAACCACCTTCCGGCATGTAATTAGTCACAGCATTATCAAACGCACCACCGAAGAGATAATCCAGCGATCCGTTGCCATCCGCCATGGTCGGATAATCGTTAGTCAGCAGAGGCTTCACAATGCCCGCGTACGCACCTTTGCCATCTTGAACATAGCGGTTATAGCCGGTTTCGTTTCTTCCGCTCATAAAATGCAACGCATGATTATTGTTGATGGAGCTGCGATTGTAATCATGCAGACCAATGCTGATACCATTCTGCTGCTCAACAGTGGCATTGACGTCATCGGCTAGTGCGGCAGAAGTGGTGGCGTAGCCCATGCCACCAAGCATGGCGACCGCGGCTACCGCAGCTACGATTCGCTTGGCAAAGTTCCCCTTTGGCTTTGGCTCAGATTCATGTACATGCCTCATGTGCATTGTCCCCTTAATACCGCGCTTCAACGCGGTTTCCGTCTCTAACACCGTCCGCGCATCACGCACCGGCACATGCCATGTCCAGTATGGATACACTTCCAGCGCTCCAACCTCGAATGTAGGAGAAAAGACGTCGGGAGATGCACACCCTAAGTGCGGGAAAGTCGAGGTATCATACCATCGTCAACCGTTGCAATCGCAACGTTTCACAATATGGGTGATACCCGAATAAAAAGCCGGCAGGAGGCATCGGCAAACAGCGGTCGTTATCCGCGCTTCGGCCACCAAGCCGCATGCCTACGGATATGCCACGGTCGCCCGCGCAACCATGCCAGCAGCAGACCGAGCAGCAACGTGGCCACCGCGGCCGTGGTCGCAATCGTTCGCGCATCCTTCGCCGCATCATGCTCCGCCGGTACCACGTCGGGAATCGGCGAGCGCACCGCAGAAACCAACAGTCGATGCGTATTAACGCCGTACGGGGTGCACGTCATCAACGTCACCCGGTCCTCGCCGGGCACGATCTTCAACGTAGAAGTGTCATTCGGCTCGATCACGGAAATACGGTCCACCCGGTAGCCGAGCGTGCGGCCCATCACTTCGATGTAGAAGTAGTCGCCGACGCGCATCTCATCCAATCGGGTGAACATCATCGCGTCCACAAGCCCGCGATGCCCGGTGATTACGGCATGCGTGTTCTTGCCGCCCACCGGCAGACTACTGCCATACAAATGCCCCGCACCGGACGCGAGTGCCGACTGCGACGTGCCATGGTAGATCGGCAGTTTCACGGAGATTTTCGGAATACGGATGGTGCCCATCACCCCGCTGCCGGAATCCAGCAGGCTTTGATATTCCGTATCTTTGGCGCTGGCGCTGTCTGATTCGTTGGAACCGGATTCGCTGGACCGCGAACTGCCCTGCACCTGGGAGAACGGGTCTTTCGCTTCGCCGAGGATCGGCTGCCCCGATGTGGCAAGCCGTTCGTTGTATTCCTTGGCCGCTGCGATTGCGTCGTCCGCTTGCGGATACGGCCAGCCCGCAACCGTACGCGCGGACCGGTCCGACGTGTTCGACAGTTCGTGTGCCGACCGGTATTGCAGCATCGCCGGAAAACCGCCGATGCAAATGGAAATGACGATCAACAGCGCAGCGGAGACACGCATGGCGACGGTTTTCCTGCGGCGGCCACGCCGTCTGCGCATATCGTCGGAAACGTCGATTATCTCGTTGAAAGACGGTTCTGCGCCTTCCGTACGTTCCATGTTTTTCATACGTTTCGCACGCATCACTGGATGAACTTCCGCAGCACGCGTTCCAGCTCGTCGATACGCAACGCCTGCTTGGCTATCAGCATGTCGCATTTGTTGATGGTCAGCTGTGCCTGTGCAAGTTTCGACAGCATATCCTGCGATGCGCGCGATTCCTGCAACTTGTCCGAGCCTTGCGATTGCACGCCGTTGCTTCCCGACGCGCCAACGTTTCTCGTCGCGACGTCGCTTCCCGACGTCCCTGCCGCGCCAGCGCCATAAAGATCCACCACGGACTGATCCACATCGTCTCCGCGCAGTTCGATGGCTTCCAGCTCGTCATCACAATCCTGCATGTAATGGTTCGTATGTTCGTTCCTGCGCTTGTTCCGCTCCTCCTGCTGCTTCCAGCGCGCGATGCACCGTTCCACGCGCTTGTAGCCGATCAGCTTGGGGTCGAGACCCGCCTCCCGAAAGATGGCCGACGGCGATTCGCCCGCGTTGTACCGGCACATGACCTCGACCTTAAAGCGATCGGTATACCGGATATGGGATGGGCTCACGCTTTTGACCGCTGGCAGGCTGGCCAGATACGCACGCTCCTTTGCTGTGAATTTGCCATCAATCATTTTTTACACCCCCTAAATCGCCTAAACAGCTCGATTCAGCATCATATCGGGCTCTTTCCATTAACACCCTCGTTAAAACCCTCGAACGAAAGACCCATCCCCTTCAACGAAAAGAGGGGGCCAACCTTCAAACAAAACAGTCCCGCCATTTTCCACGGATAATAAAAGCTCATAGACCCCCCCCCCATAAAATTAACAAAAACTTAACCTCACCCCCAGCGCGTCATGGGGGTCACCGCGTATCCGAGCACCGTCACGCAGACTCACTAGGCTGGAAACATGACGCAAGAGCTCGTTTCATTAACCATCATCATGGCGGTGGCGGCCGTCAGCCCAATCGTGGCGCAGCTGATCCCGGGCAAGTTCATTCCGCAAACCGTGCTGCTGCTCGCCGCCGGAACCGCGCTCGGCCCGTACGGACTAGGCGTGATCGAAGTAAACGACGCCGTGAAACTCTTGAACGAGCTCGGCATGGCGTTCCTGTTCCTGCTCGCCGGCTACGAAATCGACCCCAAACGACTCGCCGGACATCAAGGCAAAGTCGGACTGCTTACATGGGGAATCACGCTAGGCCTCGCCTGGCTGGTTGTGACATTCCTTCCGTTCTTCACCAAGCAAGGCATCAACGGCGTGGCCACGGTAATCGCACTCACCACCACCGCGCTCGGCACGCTCATGCCGATTCTCAAGGAACGCAACCTCGAAGGCACCCCCATCGGCGACGCCATCATCTCGTACGGAACGTGGGGCGAACTCGGCCCAATCCTTGCCATGGCCATCCTGCTATCCACCCGAACCGGCTGGCAAACCATGCTCGTGCTCGGCGCGTTCCTTGCCATCTGCCTACTGTGCGCGATGCTACCTACGAAAGCACTGAGAACCGGCCATCGCCTGTACCGTTTCCTTACGGAAAATGCGAACACGTCATCGCAAACGCTCATGCGACTGACCACATTCCTGCTCATCTTCCTTGTCACCATTTCCGCGCTGTTCGAACTTGACGCGGTGCTCGGCGCGTTCGCCGCGGGCTTCATCCTGCGTTACATCATCCCCGACGGCAGCAAGTCGCTGGAAATGAAGTTGGAGGGTGTCGGCTACGGCTTCCTCATTCCTGTGTTTTTCGTGGTGTCAGGCGCCGCGATCAACGTGCGCGCCGTGGCAAGCCGGCCCGCGCTGCTCGTCGCGTTCATCGTCATGCTCATGCTGATTCGCGCGGTGCCCGTATATGTTGCGCTATCGCTCGATAAACGCGAGAATCCGCTGTCATCGCATCACCGCGTCACCGTAGCGCTGTATTGCACGACCGCGCTGCCGATCATCGTCGCCGTCACGTCACTGGCGGTGAAGGTCGGTACCATGCAAGGCGACACCGCGTCAACACTGGTCGCAGCCGGCGCGATTACAGTGTTCCTGATGCCACTCCTTGGCTCGATCACATATCAGGTGGCCGACGTGCATCCGGTCACCGCGGTTCGGGAGATTGCACACACGCCATCCGATTGGCGGACGATCGTACGCGAACATGCGCAGGTGCGTGCGCTGCTGCACCATCAGGACCGGCTCAAGCGTATGGCGGAGACGTTGGAATCGCTGGAAAAGCAGGAGGGGCTGAACGGTTTGGACAGCCGTCGCGCCGAACTTGTGGAACGTGCGCGCCTCGAAATCGACCGCCAACTCAAGGAACTCGGCCTCGACCCGCAGCTCACCACCCAACTCCCCCACAACTACCGCTACCCGAAGAACTGAGAGGGCTTCGGAGGGGCGCTACTCCACGGACTTGAGGGAGCTGATGGGGTCGATGCGGTCGAGGACGGGGTTGACGAACAGCTGCACGAGCAGCGCGAAGGCCATGGTCGCCACGGCCGCGATCACGTAGCTCAGCGGCTTGACCTCCACCTCGAAATACAACGAGGGCATGTTGAGCGCCATCGTCAGCATGCCGCCGACGAGCCGGCCAAGCGGCAGACCCAGTATCACACCCATGACGGTGAGGATCATCATCTCACGGTTCACGTAATGGTGCACTTCGCGGTCGAAGAAGCCAAGCACCTTGAGCGTGGCCATCTCGCGCACGCGTTCCGACACGTTCGTATTGGCGAGCGTGAACAGCACCACAAGCGCCAGACCGCCGGCGAGCGCCACGATCAGCGCCACCACCGCGCCCATGAGGTCGAATTTGAAGCTGTCGGCCATATGCGCGCAGCTTACGGCCTTCATCACCGAACTGTCCTCTTCGAGCGATTCCGCATAGTCGGTTTGCGAAGTGTCGGAGCCGGAAAGCTTGGCGAGCATGGCGTTCCACGTCAGAGCCTCGGAATCCTCGGAACTCTTGGAATTCTTGGTGTTCTTCGCTTCTTTCGAGTCGAAAAGCTTGGCGTAGTAGGTTTCGCTTACATACACATCCGAGCCGATGAGGTTGCGATTCACCGCGCTCACCTTCGCCGTCGCCTGCACGCCGTCGCCGTTGGTCAGTCGCACCTTGGAACCGGCCTTGACGCCCAGCGCGCTTGCCGCCGACTGCGCGACGATCACGCCATCGTCATCGAGCTTCAGCGAACCGGTTTTGCCGACGCCGGACGTGCCCAGTATGCCGGACGAGACCGGCTGCAACGTGACCATTTCGCCCAAATCGGACAGATGCTTTTCCGGCACCGCGACCAGCTGGATGCTTTCGCTGCCGCTGCTGCCGGCCTTGCCGCTGTCACCGTCGCCACTGCCCGAAATCGCCAGATCGCCCGACTCTATGCGCACGTCAAGCGATGACGTGACGCGCCCGTCTGACGCGACTTTCGTGCGCATCGCCGACGCGTCCGAATCGTCGGAAACCACCATCAGGTCGTACTGGTAGATGTCGCGGTATTGCTTGATGCCGAGGTCTGCGACGGTGTCGTTGATGGCCAGGCCGCAGACGATCAGCGCGGTGCAGCCGGCCACACCGCCGACCGTCATGATGAGGCGCGACTTGAAGCGGAAAATGTTGCGCGCGGTCACTTTGCCGAGGAAGCCGATGCGATTCCAGACCGGCCGAATCCGTTCCAGCAGAATGCGCGAGCCGGCGCGCGGCGCTTTCGGACGCATCAGCGCGGCGGGCGTCTGCCTCATTTCCTGCACACACGCGTAGATGGTGGCGGCGAGCACGCCGACCACGAACAGCGCGATGCCGAGCGAGCCGTACAGCCAGTCGTATTCCAGTCGCAGGCCGGGCATCACATACATGCCTTGCAATACGACCAGCAGGAACGCAGGAATGCCAAGGAAGCCGGCGATCAGGCCGAGGCCGCCGCCGATGAGGCAGGCGAGCAACGCGAACAGCAGGTAGCGCGACGCGACCGCCAGCCGCCCGTAGCCGAGCCCCACGTACGTGCCGATGAGCGAGCGGTCCTCTTCGACCATGCGCGCCATGGCGGTCAGGCTCATCATCACGGCCACCAGCAGGAACACAATCGGGAACGCGTTGCCGAGCGACTGGATGGAATCAAGGTCGGATTTGAGCGCGCTGAACCCGCCGAGCGACTGCCGGTCCTGCACATACCAGCGCACTTGCGGAATGCTGGTTTTCAGCTCGTTTTCCTTGGTTTTCAGCGTTTGTTCGGTACTTGCCTTCTGCTCGTTCAATTGCGATTGCGCCTGGTCGAGCTGCTGCTTGGCTTGCGTCAGTTCGGGACTAGCGGCGATGATGGTTTCACGCATTGTTTCACGCGTGGTTTCGTCAAGTTGGGGGGTAGTTGCACCTGCGGCCGCCGCCGCACCTGCGTTCGCGCCGTTTGCCGCAGCTCCCGCAGCTGCCGCGCCCGCCTGCATGCTGACAATCTGGTCGACCTGCTGGTTGAATTGCTGCCGATTCGCGTCGATTTGCGACTGCGCGTCCGCGAACTTCTTGTCGGCTTCCGCACGCGCGTCGACGATCTTCTTGTTGCCCGCGTCGAGCAGTTCCTGCCGACGGGCATTCTGGCGGTCGGTTTTCACGGTGCCGTCGATGCGGTCGGTCACCTGCTTGACGGTGTTTTCGTACGATTCGTCGAACGTGCTTTCGGCGGCCGCGCCCTTGACGAGCAGCGTGGCGGACGTGTAGAGGGTGCCGGTCACGCCATCGGACGGCGCGAAGAACGTGTAGTCGGTGGTGGCGGTGGAACGGAACGAGGTCATGGCGGAGTAGCCGTCCGGGTTGCTCAGGTTCCGCGGATCGAGCACCACGCCCACGATGGTGAGCCTGGTCGGAAAGCTCGGCGCCTCGTCCGTGCCGTTCGTTTCATTCGTGCCGTCCGCACCGTTCGTATCGGAAGTATCGGAGGAAGCCGATTCGGGGGTTACGGTGAGGCGGCTGCCGATACGCTTGCCCGAATCGCGAATAAATTTCCTGGTTACCGCGATTTCGCCGGCTTTCTTCGGCATGCGCCCTTCCTGCAAGTATGGCTGGTCAATGCCGTTCGTGCCGATTTCCTGCATGGTCGCCGACTTGCGGCCGTCCAAATCGAACGTCACTTCCTGCGACCGTTCCGCCTGCACTTTCGCAACACCGTTCACCTTGCGCAACGCGGCGATATCGCCGTTCGACAGGCCCGCGGTGGACAGCACCTGGACGTCGTGCAGGCCCTGCGCGTCGAAAAAGCGGTCGGTGCTGCGGAACGCGTCACGGCAGCCCGCGTAAATGCCGGTGAGCACGGCCACACCGAGCAACGTGATCATGGCGATGGAAATGAATCTTTTCCACGAATGCGCCCACATTCGCAGCATGTCCTTGACGAATGCCATGTCGACCTCCGTTCGTAGCCCCTCATTCCATTGAACACCATGAAGCTTGGAAAGACGCGCCAAACCGCACATCCGCAACACGTGTCCAAATCGCGCGTTCGAATCGCACAGCAATCGCGCGAATCGAACTTCTAAACCAAACAACCCGTTAAGCAAACCAGACATTCCGGAACGAACAAACCAACACTTTGCCCGCCGCTTCCCGCTACAATCGGAAACGTTCCCTCACAAAGGGCGAATCGCAAAAAAGCAAGCAAAACAAGCACATGCAAGCGTGCAACAGCACGCAACGCAAGCAGCGAGCGCAACGCACAACGCGCAATCGCAAGGAAACAGAGAAGAGGAAATCTCCATGAGCGACGTCACCGCCGCAAAGAAGCCGCGTGGAACCGACGACGTGCCGGTTCCGCCGACGCTCCGTAAATCGTTGAAAAACCGCCATATCCAGCTCATCGCGCTGGGTGGCGCCATCGGCACCGGCCTGTTCTACGGCTCCAGCGAATCCATTCAGCTGGCCGGCCCGTCCATTCTGCTCGCCTACCTCGTCGGCGGTCTCGCGATCTTCATGATCGTGCGCGCTCTGAGCGAGATGGCGGTCGAGGATCCGAAGGCTGGCGCGTTCAGCTACTACGCGACGCGCTACTGGTCACGGCGAGCGGGCTTCATTTCCGGCTGGAACTACTGGTTCAACTACGTGCTGGTGGCCATGGTGGAGCTTGCCGTGGTCGGCTCGTTCGTGAACTACTGGTTCCCGAACATTCCGAAGTGGGTGTCGGCGGCGGTGTTCCTCGTGGCCATCGCGGCGCTGAATCTCATGGGCGTGAACAAGTTCGGCGAATTCGAATTCTGGTTCGCCATCATCAAGATCGTGGCCGTGCTGGCCATGATTCTCGGCGGCCTGTATGTCGTGATCGCCAACGTGCCGACCGCGTCGGGCATTCGCGCGAGCTTCGCCAACTGGTTCACCGTGGACGGCGGATTCCTGCCGCACGGCCTGATGACCCGCAACGCCGACGGCACGTGGACGGGCCTCTTGATGGCGCTCGTCGTGGTGATGTTCAGCTTCG
>ERZ809726.613-NODE-613-length-9854-cov-9.15502_pt1 | contig 9854 bp, 10 predicted proteins | sample MGYA00520315_ERZ809726 | MGnify/ENA primary metagenome ERZ809726 (study PRJEB31588, sample SAMN03401187) | human gut metagenome | study: EMG produced TPA metagenomics assembly of the PRJNA231909 data set (A prospective, longitudinal analysis of the...
CGGAAAACAAAAAACGCCCAGATGCAGTCCTTTCGGACTTGCATCTGAGCGATGGTGCAGTGGACGTATTAAGAAATGGAAGATTCAATCATCGGCTGCTGTGCGAACTGATCGTGCATGAGAATTTCCGGCGGTTCATGACCGATCTGGAAATCTATGTGGATGGATATGTCAGCGCAAACATTCAAAACCTCAATGCCGGTCTGGAAGCGACCCGGCAAATGCTGAAAAAGAAATATGCAGCAGATGAAAATGATCTGTACATGAGCACCTTGAAGCTGGGGCAGATCGATGAAGATGAGTACTTTGGTCGGGTCTTGTATGACGAGTTGGTGGCTATCCTGAAGAACATCAAGACGGAACATCGCAAGGACAAGACCACTTCGGATGGTGCAATGGTCGATAACTTGATGAAGGAACTGGAGGATGCACAGAAACTTGAAGGGGCTGCGGATGAAAAGAAGATCCGAACAGCATTGAAGGCAATCGGCATCAACTACGATAAGCTGACAGAGGATGAAAGAAAGCTGATAAAGAAGATTCTTTATAAAACGGCAATGCTGAAACCGGGGACACTTGCAGGCAACCGGGGCAAGCACAGACGCTGATCATTTGCCTTGCGCCTGATACCATTCATTGAAGTAACGGTCGCCTGCGTCTGAGTCACTGCCGGGAGTACTCTGCGATTTCAAGAATGCGTTGTATAGAGAACTGTACCCTCGCAAGGGTGTGATCTCCTGCACATCCTTGATGTTGCGATACTGGAGAACCTCGAACTCGTTGCGGTAATTGAGATACGCGATGATTTTATCGGCTTTGATCGTGGCCTGATAAACATGGACAGGCAGTTGGTAAAGGAAATTATTACGACGTGCGAACCACTCTGCAACATCGTAAGAGAGTGACCACGAGAGCGAGAGAGGCGCGCGGCTGATGTCGCTGCTAGAGCCACGGTAAATCGTAAAAGTGTCGAGATCGCGTACGCTTTCCGGCAGGGCATCGCGCCAATTTTCAGGGCGGATGATCCTTGCCCGGCGAACGTATTTCCGAATAATGGGAGAATGGTCGCCGTGGTTGTCGTAATGCTCCAAGGCAAAACGGCACTTGGCCTCCAACGGCATAAAATCCTCGCAAACATATAGCAGATCTTCCATCATTCGAGCATCATAGAACGAAGAATGCTCAAAGGTATCCCAGTCTTGGTTGTGGGCGGCTTGAACCGCTTTTTGGAACTGGGCATCAAGATAGGGGTCGTTCCGATAGATCATAACACGAGTCGCCTCCTTGTCGTTTTGATGGGGTGGATGGGCTATGAAAAAATAATACTACAAAAACTATGGGATGCATAGCCTTTGCAAGAAATATTCTTCGAAGAAACGACAAAGAGTGCTACTAATACAGGGCGGGGAGCGCTGCTGCGGCAGGACGGGAGAACGTACACCATTGGTTCCTCTGCAAGCCTGCGCTGGGTGGCAAAGAGCGTCAATAGCAACGCCCATCCGCGCATCCTTCTGCCGCAGAACAGGTGCTTGCCGGAGCCTCTCGCAGCCCCTTTTCCGCGTCAGCCGGAACCAAGGTGTAACACACTAGACTTTGCAAGCAAAGTCGTGTGCCAAAGGGGTGCTGCGGCCCCTTTGGAAACCCAAGAGAAACGCCCATCAACTACGCTGCTCGTCCTCGGCCAGTGCGCTGATCCGCTTGCCCATAGCCTTGACCAGAGGAACGACAAGCGCATTCCCCATGGTGAAATAGCGCAGTCGTTCCGGCATCCCGGCTGTCCAATCATCCGGGAAGCCGTTGAGCCGTTCGCATTCGATGGGCGTTAGCGTACGCAGACGTTGGGTCTGTGGGTCTGCGACTACATGGGTGCTGCGTGATACAGAGCCTTCGCTGGTGAGCATCGTACGGGCAGGAAGGTCGGAACGATCGGGAAACGCCATGGAGCCTTCCGAAAAGAAATAAGTAGAACCGTTCCTGCGGTGGCGGATCTCCTGCTTTGCGCCCTTGAGATACCGCCAGTGGTCGATGTCGACGGCGGAAAGGAAATATCGCTCTGCAAGTGGGGCAGTCTCCAGCACGGAGCAGAGCGGCTTATATGGGAATTGAAGGGGGATGCTCTCGACGGAATAAAAGCGTCCGTTGACCATGAGCCCGGAGGTGTAGAAGTGGCAGGATTGTGCGGCAGACAGATCCTTCAGATCGAGGTAACGAAACTCATCGAGCCATCCCTCGCTGTATTTCCGTTCAAAGCCATACAAGGGGAAGATGGGAGCAAAGAAGCCGTCCTGCAGGAGCAACTGGTGGGCACCCTTCAGACCCTCCACACAGATGAGGTCCGCCGCTTTTCGAAACAGGGCAGTATCGTTTCGGAAGGCAAAGAGAAAGGTGCGCCGCCTGCGCTGTGCTTCGCCATAGTCGGCGGCATTTATCACCCGCCATTCAACGGCATAGCCTGCTTCATAGAAGCACCGAAGGATGATGGAAAAATCACGCCCTTTTTGCCATGCCGGAGATTTGATGAGCCGGTCTACGTTTTCCAAAAGGACATAGCGAGGTCTGTGTGTTCGTAGGATAGCGTTGATCTCCCACCAAAGAACGCCCTTCTTCCCTTCTATCCCCCGTGCGCCCTTTTTGGCGATGGAATAATCCTGACAGGGAAAGCCGCCGACCAAAAGGTCGTGTGGAGGGATGTTTCCTTTGGCGGTCACGATGTCCTGACAAACGTGTTCTGGACGATGCCCGAAATGCCGTTCGTAGCACTCGAAAGCAAACTGGGAACGCATGGATGGTTCCCACTGATTCGCCCAGACAGTTTGAAAGCAGGAGGAAGCCTGCTCCAGCCCAAGGCGAAAGCCGCCGACCCCGGCGAAAAGCTCAACAACACGGATATTCTCCATGATAGGGCACCTCTTGATCGTGGCGAAAAAGCATAAAAACCAAGGCCGACTAAGCAGCCTTGGTTTTTTGTTATAAGATATCCAGTAATTGCTTGCCCATTTGGGTGATGAGCGGAACGACAAGGGCATTGCCCATGATGAAGTAACGCTGACGCTTCGGCATCCCGGTGTCGGTCCAGCCCGTCGGGAAACCGTTCATGCGTTCACACTCCTCCGGCAGCAGGATGCGCAACTTCCCTGTTTTGGGGTCGGTGATCGCATGGGAGCTGCGGTTCTTGGTGCCCTCACTGGTGAGCATCGTGCGACCGGGACGGTCGAGGGGGTCCGGGAATGCAATAGGGCCTTCCGAGAAGGTGTAGGAGAAACCGGTTTTGGAAGTACGCTCGATGGTCTTGGCACCCTTCATGTACTTCCACTTCTCCAAATCCTCGTCCTCTATGAAGAAGCTCTTGTCGATATCGCCGTTGACAACGATCTCGCCGAGCAGCATCGGCTCCTTGCCGTTCGGGACGGCTTCCAGAGAGAAGATCTTACCGTTGCACAGCACGCCGCTGTTGTAGAAAGCGGCTCTGAAACGGTTGGTCACATCAACGGTGTCGGTATATTCATTGAAATCGATGGTGGCCACTTTCTTGGAGTCTGCGACCTCAGAATGCACCGGGAACGCATGGGCGAAGAAACCCTCCTGCATCAGCCAGACACGACCGTCCTTTGTGTTCTCAGAGAAACACGAGGTCATACGCTCATACTGCTTGGTGGTGTTCTTGAATGCAAAGATGAAGGTGCGCCGTCTGCGCTGGACACAGCCATAGTCTGCGGCATTGATCACACGCCATTCGACACCATAGCCTTCTTCCTGTAGGCATTTCAGGATGATGCCAAAATCACGGCCCCGCTGGGATGCGGGTGATTTCAGCAGGCGATCCACGTTTTCCAGCAGGACATAGTTCGGATGGTTCTTCTGGATGATCTTATAGATAGACCACCAGAGGACACCTTTTTTGCCTTCAATGCCCTTTGCGCCTGTGCTGGCAACAGAATAGTCCTGACAGGGAAAGCCGCCCACCAGAAGGTCGTGCGGCGGCACTTGATCGATAACAGTGGCGATGTCTGCGTTCACACAGTGGGAATCTTCGCCAAAGTTCTTGCTGTAGCACTTATAAGCCCATTGACCAGCTTGGCCGGGTTCCCATTGGTTTGCCCAAATCGTTTTGAATCTTTCGGAACAACGCTCTAATCCAACGCGGAAACCGCCAACGCCGGCAAATAGTTCAACAACACGGATATCGCTATTTGCTGACACTTTCATAACACCTCGTTTTGTGATATACTTAATACTAAGTATACAATTTTTCGTTAAAAAGATCAAGATTTTTTTGAAATTTTTATAGAAAGCTTCTCTTTTATATCAGGGGCTTTCTATGGCTCGATATGATTATAGCAAAAATAGGTAAAAAGATCAAGCTATTTTTTTGAGGAGGGCAAGGTGTGATGGAACAGCGGAAGTATAAGACCAAGCAGGAAGTTCTCATTCGTGGTCAGGAAGCAGTAGGTAAAACGCTGGGCGAGATCGACAAGACAGGGCGTATCGCTACGGGTAAAGGTGCGGTCGGCACGGTGATAGAAGAAAGCTGGTTCGGGTACAAGCCCAACAGCAAACCCGCCCCGGACTTTGAAGAAGCTGGCGTGGAGCTGAAAGTGACTCCTTATCGCCAGACACCTCGCGGCATTCTGGCCAAAGAGCGTCTGGTCTGCGATATGCTGAACTATGAAGAAGAATATGGCAAGACCTTCGAGACCAGTGCTTTCTGGACAAAGTGCGCCTGTATGCTCCTGATGTCCTATGAACACAAGGATGGTGTTCCAAAAGTCGATTTCACCATCGACAAGGCGGTGCTGTTCCAGTTCCCGGACGAGGATCTGGAGGTCATCCGCAATGACTGGAAGGTCCTGATGGATAAGATCAAGGCAGGACAGGCACACCTGATCAGTGAGGGTGACACCATGTATCTGGCGGCGTGCCCGAAGGGCCGTAACTCGCAGGATACCCGGTCGCAGCCGTTCAGTCCTATCCCTGCCATGAAGCGGGCGTACTCGCTGAAGTCCAGCTACATGACGCAGATCCTGCGGCGGTACATCTTCGGGGACGAACCCTGCGAAAAGATTATCAAAGATCCGGCAGCGTTAAGGTCGACCAGCTTTGAGGACTGGTTCAGCGCAAAAGTCCGGCCCTATACGGGCATGAGTCGAACAGAACTCAAAGCGCAGCTAGATGTGAAAACGAATGCTAAAAACCTCAACGAGCTTTTGGTATCAGCGATGCTTGGTGTGAAAGGTCATCTGTCAAAGACAGAAGAATTTCAAAAGGCTGGTATCCAGCTGAAAGCTATCACTGTGGAGGTAGACGGAAGCATCGAACAGAATGTGTCCTTCCCGAAGATGGATTTCTGTGCAATGATGAACGAAACATGGGAAGAATCGACACTGTATAATCTCCTTGCACCAACGAAGTTCTTATTCGTTATCTTCCAGAAAACAGAGGACGGCGAGTGCTACTTCCAGCGGATAAAGTTTTGGAATATCCCGGCTGATGATTTGGAAGAGGTACATCGTGTGTGGCAGCGCACTGTGGATACCCTGCGGGAGGGGGTCCACATTTGGAAAGATGCCAGTGGGCGGAATCGCAATAACTTGCCCAAGGCATCGGAAAGCCGTGTGGCTCATGTCCGCCCCCATGGGCGGGATAGCACGGATACCGCTCCCCTGCCTACGGGTGGTTCTATGACAAAGCAGTGCTTCTGGTTGAATAATTCGTATGTTGCGGAGCAGATAAAGGAAGTATAAAAATGGCCGGATATGTTTTTGCTATCGGTGGGGATACCGAGATAATAAGAACCTGTGCCGAACGTGGAATTTACTCGACCCGGTTGAATAGCTTGACTTCAAGGCCGTTTGAAGCAACTTTGGCGGATTATATATCTATGAAACCGGGAGATAATGTTTACTTTTTTAGTGACCGTAAAATATATGGTATCGGCGAATTGGTCGCAGTCGGCCCAGACTGCAAATATTCAAACTTCCCGGATTCGTCAGCCTGTGAACCGGTCGCATATGCAGATGTAAAAGATGATTTGCTGGTCGATTCTGGTTCGGACAGTATTTGGTATCGGTGGTTATGCACTTTTAAGGCGGCACCATACTTTTTTGAAGAAGGCATCGACACTGATGAGGTATTGGTCTATAAGCCAGATACATTCAAAATGCTTCGTGCTTTTTGGAAGGTCTCTTTTATCAAACTCGGCGATGAAGAAAATGAATCTCTGAGAGAAATTTTCCTGCTGCGGCACCAGAACGAAATGATAACGGGTCAGCATATCTGGGAAAGAGATGATACCGTACATGACTTGCTGCGTTTACATGACTTGAATCGATATTTGATCACGCCGGAAAGTCTGCTGCGCAACGGTGTGAGAGCAGGTAGAGTAAAACATGAGATGGCATTAGAAGCAGCCGTCGTTTATGATTTATGCCATGAAAGAATCGTAGATTTAGGTCGATGGGATTATGTATCGCATCAGGTGATAGCATCACCTTTTAAGCCAATCGACTATATGGATAAAATCGATGTGCTTGCCGCAAGATATTTGACGGATACAAAGATAACGTGCAAATATCTTACAGTTGAACTCAAAAAGGATGAAGCAGAAAAATCGACGATTGATCAAATACTGAAATATGTCGATTGGGTATGCACAGAATATGCGTACGGTGACTATGAAATGATAGAAGCCTGTATCATTGCAGCCGGTTATGAGGAAGGTATGGACAGGTACTATCGAGAAGTAGTTCAGCGGCATTATACACAGGGAAGTCACCCAGTTCGCAACAAGCAATGGAATAATTTGAAGCTCCTGAAATATACCTGCGTTGATGGTGAAATTGTTTATGAAGATGTGACACCACCTCTGCGTTGACAAAAATCAAATGAAACATCCTAAATCGTATGATACGACCCCGGAAACATCCGAGCGAATGTCTCATGTCCACTTAAAACAAGGAAAAGCCGAGGTGCTTTTAGCAAAACGCCTATGGCACTTCGGCTTTCGATATAGACTGAATGACAAACGCCTCCCCGGTTCCCCAGATATTGCTATCCTGAAGTACCGTATTGCTATCTTCGTGGATGGCGAGTTTTGGCACGGGCAAAACTGGGAAGAACGCAAGCCAAAGCTGAAGCGCAACCGGGAATACTGGATAGCCAAAATCGAGGAAAATATCGCACGGGATGTTCGGAATGATAAGGACTTAAAGACGAGAGACTGGTATCCTGTTCACTTCTGGGAAAAGGAAGTGCTGAAGGATACGGATGGATGTATTGAAACGATTCGAGAACTAGCAGAGCAGCAAATCGAGGAAACTATAGAAAATGAAAGAAATATATAGCATCAGATGTCGTTTCAGAAAATAAAGGTGAAGAAGCTGTGAGATTTTTGTTTTGGAATACATACAACAACACTGACATAAATCCCATTATCTGTGAAATTGTTGAAGAACAAAATATAAATACAATCATCCTAGCCGAGTACAAAGATTCGGTTGATGATTTGATTCAACATCTTTTCCAAAAAGGTATTCTTATGCACCCATATATCACACTCGGATGTGATAGAATCACAATGCTTGGAACAAATGAGAACGTCTTTCCGAGTAGACAGGATACGTACTATACAATGCAAATTGTGGAAAAAGATTTCTTACTATGTGCCGTGCACTTGCCAAGTCGATTACATGCAGACCCATCGACACAGCTCATGAAATCTCATTCAATCGCGTATGATATTGAACTTGCTGAAAAAGAAAGCGGATCACTGGAAAGCATTGTAGTTGGCGATTTCAATCAAAATCCATACGACCACGGTTGTTTGGGAGCAACAGGATTCCATAGCATCCCAGTTGCCGCGGAAACAAAACGTCTTTCAAGAAAAATTTTAGGAGAAGACCGGAAGATGTTCTATAATCCGATGTGGAATCTTCTGGGCGATTTTCAATATCCGCCGGGAACGTATTATTACAAATCATCTCAAGAGAAAACGGAATTCTGGAATATATTCGATCAGGTTATGATACGCCCGCAGCTCAGAAATAGATTTGTTGACACAAGCCTGAAAATCATAACTGAAACAGAAACCACAAGTTTGGTGGATAAAAACAGACATCCAAGCAAAAAGATAAGTGACCATCTACCAATAGTATTTGAAGTAAAGGAGAACAATCATGAGTTATGAATTAGGATTAAAGGGAAAACTGGACACCGCAAAACAGGATTTGACCTTACCCAAAACAATTCTTGAAAATATAAGTAACGAATTGAAGGCTGAAACGGATGGAGAAATAGAAGGAATGGTTCTTCCATACAAAGGGCCAATCCAATCTTATACTAAAAAAAGTGGGTTGGCTATGTTTGGCATCCAGACAGAACAGGAAGTAGATATTCAAGATAGTTTGGGCGCGGTAGGAAATAAAATCGAACGGTTTGAATTCTGTATTGCGGCACAGTCGTTCAAGGAATTTAGATATAGGTTGATGTTTATTGAATATGATTTGTCTGTCTATCCTGTAACGGTCGTTTTGGAGGAAAATATTTCAAGACAACTCAAGGATAAAGCATCTCTTGGATATATTGTTATATGTAAAAACCGGGAAGAATTTGAATCTATTGTAGTTGGAGCAATTAAAACCAAGCGCGTTTTGGAAATGATGCGGCAACTCCTCAATGCAGCCGAAAATAAGAGTTTAAATGGAAACGCAGAGAATGAGACGGATGAAGACGATAACGACGATGAAATTCATGTGAATATAAAAAAGTAATGCCTTTAGATGAGTTGTAAAACGAAAGATGCCCACTGGCCCATAGTGAAGCCACAGGCCAGCGGACACCCTGTTCCTTATGAAGTATGCTTAATCTTCCAACCTACCGTGCTCACATCCCAGCGAGAGATACTGCCCCATCTCCCCTCTCAGCACCATCTGTGCGTACTCCAAGGGCTTGTTGTACAGCAGCCAGTCCAGCTCTGCCCGCTGCGTTGGGGTATGGCCGTACTCGTCCTCCACAGCGATGCAGTCGATGGCAAGAGTGGTGCCATCTGCGAACCGGGCTTCCACCCGGTTGGTGTCCATATTGTAGCGGCAGGAAAGCAATTTCGTCATAGTCGTATCCTCCAAGACTTGATTTTTGGTGTGCGGTCACTCGAACCAATGCCGTCAAGTCGTTGTCGGATGAAGTGGATTTTAGTTTGTCTGGGAGTAAGTGCACGGTTTCTGCACGGTTTTTGCACGGTTTCAAAACGTGCAAAGGGTGCAAATCGTTGCAAAATCGGACAAAGGGTGCAGAAACTCCAAGCTCAAAACTTGCGATGTATCGCAGAGAAATAACGGTAAAACGTAACTTCCAAAAATTGAGGGAATCGCCCGGCGTGCGCTACGAATCAGTAGGCCGGGGGTTCGAGTCCCTTCCATCGCACCAAGAAAAACCAGTACACATTGTGTGCTGGTTTTTCTTTTTTTGTTTGCGCGATGGAAGGGGCTCGAACAGGGCGGCGGCGCATAGCGTCGCAGGCAATCAGCTCAGTGGGCTGTTGCTTAGCCCGCGGGTTCCAACGTGTAGGAATGTCTACCGTGGAAGCTGTAAATCGAAAGATTTCATGGCTTTTTTGTTTTTCTGGCAGAGTCTGCACACTTTTGCACATCTCCTGCACACTTTACAAAAAGCCATGTTATCTTTGCATCGCTTGCACAGCGTGTATTTCGCTGCACAAAAAAGAGAATTTTACGCGAAGAGTACCCGCGTCAGCTCGCGGCGTTCCGCTGCGTCCATCTGCCGGATGGCTTCAAGGATCATTTTACCTGTGATTTTTGTTGCCACCGGCGTTTTGTTTTCCGGGGGTTCCTGCGGCTTTG
>ERZ809726.619-NODE-619-length-9780-cov-8.1638_pt1 | contig 9780 bp, 7 predicted proteins | sample MGYA00520315_ERZ809726 | MGnify/ENA primary metagenome ERZ809726 (study PRJEB31588, sample SAMN03401187) | human gut metagenome | study: EMG produced TPA metagenomics assembly of the PRJNA231909 data set (A prospective, longitudinal analysis of the...
ATCTCCCCCCAGGGCAACAAGCAGAAGTTCACCCAGCGCGGCCAGCGCCAGCGCCAGCAGTTCCAGAAGGGCAAGCGTGAGACCGAGTTCGAGCGTCTGCAGCGCATCCAGCTGGAAAAGGCCCGCAATGCGCAGCTGAAGGTCCTCATCCCCGATGAGATCACCGTCGGTGAGCTGGCTGCCCGCCTGAAGCAGCAGGCCGGCAAGGTCATCGCCAAGTTCATGCAGATGGGCGAGATGCATGCCATCAACGACATCATCGATTTCGATACCGCCGCTCTGGTGGCCGAGGAGTTCCACGCCAAGGTCGAGAAGGAAGTCCACGTCACCATCGAGGAGCGCCTGTTCACCCAGGAGGAGGATTCTCAGGACGACCTCGTCACCCGTCCCCCGGTCGTCTGCGTCATGGGCCACGTTGACCACGGCAAGACCAGTATCCTGGACGCTATCCGCAAGACCAACGTCACCGCAGGCGAGGCCGGCGGCATCACTCAGGCCATCGGTGCATATCAGGTCAAGGTCAACGACAGCCTCATCACCTTCCTGGATACCCCGGGCCACGAGGCGTTCACCTCCATGCGCGCCCGCGGTGCCAACATGACCGATATTGCAGTTCTGGTCGTCGCCGCCGATGACGGCATCATGCCCCAGACGGTCGAGTCCATCAACCACGCCAAGGCCGCCAACGTCAAGCTCATCGTGGCCATGAACAAGATGGATAAGCCCACCGCCAACCCCGAGCGCGTGATGGAGGGCCTGACCAAGTACGGCATTATCACCGAGGACTGGGGCGGCGACGTCGCCTGCATCCCCGTCTCTGCTCTGACCGGCATGGGCATCAACGACCTGCTGGAGCGCATCGCGCTGGAAGCCGAGGTCATGGAGCTGAAGGCCAACCCCAACCGCCGTGCCAAGGGCGCTGTTGTCGAGGCTCGTCTGGACAAGGGCCAGGGCCCCATCGCCACCATTCTGGTGCAGAACGGCACCCTCCACTCCGGCGACGTCATCATCGCCGGTACCGCCGTGGGCCGTGTGCGTACCATGCGCAGCGACAAGGGCATTCTGCTGAACGACGCCGGCCCCTCCACCCCTGTGGAGATCACCGGTCTGACCGCTGTGCCTGAGGCCGGCGACCTGTTCGAGGCCGTCGAGGACGAGCGTCTGGCCCGTGAGCTGGCCGAGCAGCGCATCGCTGCCGCCAAGGAGAAGCAGTTCTCCGCCTTCCAGAAGGTCACTCTGGATAACCTGTTCAGCCAGATGGCTCAGAACGATATGAAGGAGCTGGCCATCGTCGTCAAGGCTGACGTCCAGGGCTCCGCCGAGGCCGTCAAGCAGAGCCTCGAGAAGATCTCCAACGACGAGGTCCGCGTCCGCGTCATCCACGCCGGCGTCGGCGCCATCAGCAAGTCCGACGTTGACCTGGCCGACGCATCCAACGCCATCATCATCGGCTTCAACGTCCGCCCCGACAACGTGGCGAAGGAAGAGGCCGCTGCCACCAAGGTCGAGATGCGTATGTACCGCGTCATCTACGACGCCATCAACGACGTCACCGACGCTATGAAGGGTATGCTGGCTCCCAAGTTCCGCGAGGTGTCTCTGGGCGAGCTGCAGGTCCGTCAGGTCTACAAGATCTCCAACGTCGGCACCGTCGCAGGCTGCCGTGTCACCAGCGGCAAGATCACCCGCGACAGCAAGGTGCGTGTCGTCCGTGACGGCATCGTCATCACGGAGGACGAGATCGCATCTCTGAAGCGCTTCAAGGACGACGCCAAGGAAGTGGCCGAGGGCTACGAGTGCGGCGTCACTCTGGCAAAGTTTGCCGACGTCAAGGAAGGCGACGTCTACGAGGCCTTCAAGATGGAAGAATACCGCGACTAAGAGTTGAAGCTGCTGTTATCACCGCCCCCGGGCGGTGATAACAGGCTTTTCAGAGGAGAAACTATGTCTCAGAAAAATATGGGCCGTCTGGCGCAGGACATGAAGCGTGAGCTCATCGCCATCATCGGACGGCTGAAAGACCCGCGGCTGGAGGGCGGTCTGCTGACCGTCACCCGGCTGGATGTGACGCCCGACCTGGACGTGGCGAAGGTCTATGTGAGCGTGATGGGCCGTGAGGACGGCCCCAAGCCCGCCATCGAGGCCCTGAACCGCGCCGCAGGCCATGTGCGCACCGAAGTGAGCAAGAAAATGCACATCCGCAAGGCACCCCGCTTCATCTTTGTGGAGGACGACGGTGCCGCCTATGCAGCCCACATCAACGAGCTGCTCCGCACGCTGAATGTGAACGGCGATGCAGAGGACTCCCAGCCCGCCGAGACCGAGGAATAAATCCAGCGCTGCGGAAAGGATGGAACCATCAAATGACAGAACAGCTCAATGTGCAGCAGATGGCCGAGCGCCTCTGTGCTGCGGACAACATTCTGATCCTGTGTCATAAAAACCCGGACGGCGACACCATCGGCTGCGGCAGCGCCCTCTGCCACGCGCTCAAGGCGCTGGGCAAGACGGCAGCCGTCCTCTGCTCCGATGCAGTGCCTTCCCGCTACAGCTTTACCGCACCGGTGCCGTTCCGGGGCGAGTTTGAGCCCAAGACCGTTGTGGCCGTGGATGTTGCCAGCGTGCAGCTCTTTGGCGAAAACAACGGCATGCCGCAGTATACCCGCCATATCGATCTCTGCATCGACCACCACGCGGGCAACAGCGGCTATGCGGATTTCACCCTGCTGGACGGCAATGCGGCCGCAGCGGCAGAGCTTCTGTATGAGGTCATCAGCGAGATGGGCGTGGAGATCACCCCCCTCATCGCCAACTGCCTCTACACCGGCCTCGCTACGGACACCGGCTGCTTCCGGTTCTCTTCCACCACTGCCAACACCCACCTCGTGGCGGCAAAGCTCATTCTGGCCGGTGCGCAGGTGGAGGAGCTGAACACCCTGCTCTTCGACACCAAGCCCCGGGAGCGGATGGAGGCGGAGCGTATCGCCCGCAACCATCTGGAATATCATCTTGAGGGCCGCTGCGCCCTGATGTATCTGACCCGGGACGAGATAGAGCAGAGCGGCGTGGACCCGGCTGACCTGGAAGAGCTGACCAGCCTGCCCATCAGCATCGAGGGGGTCAAAGTGGGCCTGCTGCTCCGTCAGCAGCCCGGCGGCAGCTACCGCATCAGCGTGCGCGCCGCCAAGGGCGTGGACGCCTGCGCCATCGCACGGCGTCTGGGTGGCGGCGGCCACACCCGCGCAGCGGGCTGTGAGCTGCTGGGCAACCTCGACAACGCCAAGAGCGCCATTCTGGCCGAGGTGGAGGCGGAACTCGACCGCCCCGAGACGCAGGAGGAAAGCTGATGCAGGGCATCCTTATCGTAGATAAGCCGATGGAGTGGACCAGCTTTGACGTCATCGCCAAGCTGCGCGGCATCCTCGGCACCCGCAAGCTGGGCCACAGCGGTACGCTGGACCCCATGGCCACCGGCGTTCTGCCGGTGTTCTGCGGCGGGGCCAGCAAGGCTGTGGACCTTCAGCTCGACCACACCAAGACCTACTGCGCCCGGCTGCGGCTGGGGATGCAGACCGACACCGGCGACATCACCGGCACCGTGCTGGAAACGGCCCCGGTGACGGCAGGGGAGAAGGAGCTGCGGGCTGTTCTGTCCCGGTTCCTCGGCCCCCGGATGCAGACGCCGCCCATGTACTCGGCGGTCAAGATCAACGGCCAGCCCCTTTATAAGCTGGCCCGCGAGGGCGTCACGGTGGAGCGGAAGGCCCGCCCCATCGAGATCCTGGACATCCGGTACGGCGGCAGCCCGGCGGAGAACGAATACGTCCTCACCGTCCGCTGCTCCAAGGGAACGTATATCCGCACCCTGTTGGAGGACATTGCCGCCGCTATGGGCCAGAAAGGCACCATGAGCGCTTTGCGCCGCACGACGGCGGGTGTCTACACCGAGGCCGACGCCCACACGCTGGAAGAGATACAGGCGGCAAAGGACGCAGGCCCCGAGGCACTGCAGGCTTTGATGCTGCCGGTGGAGAGCGTGTTCGAGAGCCTGCCTCTGCTGGTGGCAGAGCCAAGGGTGGAGCAGCACCTGTACAACGGCTGCCCCACCAGCCGCTACCCGGCGGCAGACGGCCGCTACCGTGTCCGCAATGCCGAGGGCCGGTTCCTGGGCCTTGCGAACATCACCGGCGGCGTGCTCAAGGTCGAAAAACTCTTTGTAGAGAGGAATTAAAGAACATACATGCAGATCTATTCACAGCTTGTGCCGCTTGCGCTGGGCGGTGCCCACGGCTCTGCTGTGGCAATGGGCTTTTTTGACGGCATCCACATCGGCCACCGCGCGGTCATCAATGGCGCAGTGGAGTGGGCCAGAGCCCACGGCGCGGCACCGGCGGTGTTCACCTTCCGCCTGCCCACCGAAAACAAGATGAAGGGCAAGCGTCTGCTCTCCACCGAGGACAAGCACGCCCTCATCGCCAGCCTCGGCGTGGAGCACTATCTCTGCCCTGATTTCGAGGAGATCAAGGCTATGACGCCGGAGCAGTTCGTGCTGGGCATCATCCGGGACTGCAACGCCCGGGCGCTGTTCTGCGGCGAGAACTTCACCTTCGGGGCCAGGGCGGCAGGCACACCGGAGCTGCTGCGTCAGCTCTGCGCGCCGCTGGGCGTGGAGGTCGTCGTCCTGCCGATGGCACAGTTTGAGGAGAAGCCTGTTTCCTCCACCCGCATCCGCACCGCGCTGGAAGGCGGTGACATCCCGGCAGCCAATGCCATGCTGGGGATGCCCTACGCCATCCGCTTCACGGTGCATCACGGGGCGGGCCTTGGCCGGACGCTGGGCGTGCCGACCATCAATCAGCTCTACCCGCAGGGCTTCCAGCTGCCCCGGTACGGCATCTATATCACCCGCACCAGAATAGGAGACAGGTGGTACCCCTCGGCCACCGGCCTTGGCACCCGGCCCACCGTCAACAGCGACGAGAGCAAGGTGACCTGCGAGACCTTCATCCCGGGCTTTACCGGCGACCTTTACGGCACCGACCCGGTGGTGGAGTTCCACGCCTACCTCAGCCCCAGCAAAAAGTTCGACACGCTGGATGAGCTGCGCGAGTGCATCGACCACGCAGCCCAGCGCGCGCAGGAATACTTTGCGGAGCGAGCTTTATGAAAAAAACAACACAGAAATGGTGCCTGCGCATCCTGATCTGGCTGGTGGCGGTGCTGGTCCTTCTGGGGGTGGCGGACTCCTGCCGTGTGCAGGAAGACCCCCACCGCACACTGGTGCAGGGCAGTCTGCAGGAACTGAACGACAGCTGGACGCTGGAAACAGACCGGCAGGCCGTGTATGACATTCCGGAAAGCATGGGGGAAAGCCTGATGCTGAGCATCCGCAGCACGAAGCAGAAGTTCAGCCTCGGGCTGCGGGCGGCGGACGGTCAGGAGACGGCGTTCTATACCTACGACCCGGGCAGCGGCCCGGCAGAGATGCGGCTCTTTGCTGCTCTGCCGGAGGGCGCGGCCGGAAAGACGCTGGTGCTCCGCTGTGCGGAGCCGTCGGCCCTCAGCGCAATGCTGAGCAGCGAGCCGGTGCTGGCCACCCAGACGAAACTGAGCGGCTATTACTTCAGGCGCAGCTTTTATGCACTGGCGTTCTTCCTGCTCTGCGTCCTCTGCGCCGTGGAGCTTGGCGTTCTGATGGTGACGATGCACAGCATCTTCACGCCGGAGGTCCGCCATCAGACCCGGGTGTTGATCGGGCTGATGCTGGACGCCGGCATCTGGATACTGACGGATTCCGAGCTGCTGGCACTGGTGACGGACAGGGCGAATCTCGTCGTGTTCGTCTCACTGGTCACCTTCAGCCTCACAGTGCCTTTCACGCTGGAATTCGTCCGCTGTACCATAAGGAATGATGGCTGGCTCATCCGCCTCCCGCAGATGGCTATGCTGGTACTGCTGGCAGCAGATGCTGCGGGTTGGCTGCTGGCCGGACAGCCCATGCTGTGGCTGCTCATGCCCATTCATATCACCGTCATTGCCAGCATTCTGGCAGCATTCCATACCCTCGTGGTCTCCTATAAAAAGAACCACAGCGGCGAGGTGAGGAACATCCTGCTGGCTTTCGGCGTGCTGGCAGCGGGTGCTCTGCTTGCGCTGGCGACCTTCTACAGCGGCTACCGGGGCCGGACTTACGCCGTGTGCTACTGCGCCGGTCTGCTGGGATTTCTGGTGATGCTGGGCCGCATCGTGCTCCACCGCATCCGGCAGGCTGTCAACGAACAGGCCCAGCTGGAAAACTACAAGAAGCTGGCCTACGCCGACTCGCTGACCGGGCTTTTCAACTATACGGCCTTCAAGTATATGAAGTCCCGCTGGCCCGAGCGCACGGACTGGACCTACATCGTTATGGACGTCAACTGGCTCAAGCAGACCAACGACCAATACGGCCACCGTGCCGGTGACGAACTGCTCTGCTGTGCGGCCCGCTGCATCCGGGAGGCCTTTTATCGGGCCGAGGACTGCTTCCGCATCGGCGGCGACGAGTTCGTGGTCATTGCGGCTGCGACGGATGAGGACGCTGTGAAGGCAGCAGTTGAAACGCTCCGGCACTTGTGCGCGGAGTGGGATGCGAAGGAAGAGTATCCCGTCTCCATCGCAGTGGGCTATGCCATGCAGGCAGGCCGCACCATGACGGCGGACGAGCTGTTCATGGAGGCTGACGCTGCGATGTATCAGAACAAAGCCGAGATCAAGAAGGCTGTGGGCGGCATCAGCCGCTGAATAAAACAAGAACGCACCTCACCGATGAAAGCCATCGGTGAGGTGCGTTTTTGCTTCGTCAGAAGGAGAGACCGGAAAAATAGAGGTGCTCCACCGTTTCCTTTTCGGCGGCGGAGAGGGACGTGTCTGCGGCCATGGCGGCGCGGATATTTTCCTGGGTATCCGGGTAGGAGCTGAGGGTGATGCAGGCCGTTTCGCTGTCGGCATCGAAGTGGAGGGCAGCGCGGTCTTGCGGCGTCCAGGCGTCCCAGCCCGGGGAACCGCTGGTCATGAAACCGGCAAGCGCCTGCTTCAGCCGGGCCGAAAGGGCCTGCGCACCTGCCGAAGACAAATCAGCACAGGCAGAATAGCAGCTTTCGGACGAGAAGAGCGCCAGCGGCAGGCCGTGGAAGGAGCCGAGGCCCGGAATAGTCGTCTGACTGTCGGCCCCGCCGTAGTCGATGAGTCCAAGCCAGACCGGAGCACTGCCGCCCAGCGCTTCGGCGACGGCTTCGGTGCTGCTCCAGCGGCAGAGGGCTGAGCCGTATTTTACGGCATAGGCCCGGGCCGCGCTGGAAGCGGGCCGCAGGTCGTCCCGGACAAAGCCGCTGAATTCGGTGGCGCTGCTGAGCAGCAGGAGGGGGACAGTACTCCGGGCGCCCCGGGAGAGCACCACATCGTCTGCGTAGAGGATGGCTGGTTTGCCGAGGGCCGCAATGCGGGCCGGTTCGAGGCCGCAGAGCCATTCCCGGACGTCCGCCCCCGGCGTCAGCAGCCATTCGGCGGCGGAAGCCGTGTCAGCGAACCGCCCGTCTTCCACGGCCAGCGGTGCGAAATTTTCGGCCAGCTTCTGGGCGGCGGCGTCCGGGTCGGCGAGGGACAGCCCGCCGGAGATGGCGACGGCCTTCTGGAAGCGCCCACGGAAGAGCGGGCTGCCCGCAAGGGCCGCTGCCATCCGCCCGCCGTCAGAGAAGCCGCAGAGGGTGATGTTGTCGGCATCGCCGCCGAAGCGGCGGATGTTGTCCCGCACCCAGTCCAGCGCCCGGGCGATGTCCAGCAGGGCAAAGTTTCCGGTGGCGTCGGAGCCGGAAGTAAGAGCGGGCAGGCAGTTCCACCCGAACAGCCCCAGCCGGTAGTTGAGCGCGACAAAGACGCAGCCCGCGTCCCGCACAAGTTCGCAGCCGGGCAGCTCGAGAGATGAGCCTGTGGCGGCGCTGCCGTGCAGATAGACGAGGACGGGCCGCTTTTTGGCGTCAGAAGAAGAGTAGACATCCAGCGTCAGGCAGTCCTCGGTGCCGAGAGGAAAGGTGGTGTACTGGTAGGCCGCCGGAGCGGGGCTGGTGCAGTCCCGCACAGTGAGCCAGCGGGCGGGCTCCAGCGGCGCTGTCCAGCGGCTTTCGCCTGTGGGGGCAGCGCCATAGGGGATGCCGTACCAGCAGAGCAGACCGTTTTCGCCCTCTCTGCCCTTCACCGGGCCGTACTGGGTCTGGCAGAGAGGAGAGACAGGGGAGAACAGGCTGTTTTCGGCTTCAGAAAAAGCCGCATCAGCCGGGAGGAGCGGGCTTGAAAGAACCGCTGCGGCGGCTGCGCTTCCTTTGAGGAAGCTGCGGCGGGAAAAGCAATGTGTCATTCGATCTACCTCTTTATTACAATAGACAGATTATAACATGATTTGACGGGAAAACAACATCCTTATTTTTGCGGATCTGTAAAAATTTTTCTTGCTTTTTACGTTGGTTTCTGTTATACTAGCCCTGTTACCGCGATACGGGGCTGGGAGTATGCCCACTCGGGAGTACCGTTTTCCCGCTGCTGTGTCGCTGGCAAATAAAAATTTTATAAAGAGGTACTGTTACTATGAACAAGCAGGAAGTTATGGCCAAAGTCGCTCTGACCGAGAAGGACACTGGCTCTCCCGAAGTGCAGGTCGCTCTGCTGACCGCTCACATCAACGAGCTGAACGAGCACCTGAAGAAGAACCCGAACGATCACCACAGCCGCCGTGGTCTGATGAAGATGGTTGGCCGCCGCCGCAATCTGCTGGCCTACCTCCAGAAGAAGGACATCGAGCGTTACCGTGCTCTGATTGCAACTCTGGGTCTGCGTAAGTAATAGAAAACAGAGGGCAGGTACCGCAAAGGGTGCCTGCCCTCTGCTCTTTTATGTTGGATTTTCCCTTGTATCCCAGACACTGGAACAAATAGGCCGCTGCTGCGTGTTGCAGCAGTAAATCGAACGCCTGTGTGAAGCGGCACGGACGCTGGATTTATTGCTATGATGCGCGGCGGGCAGCCTTTTGGAATATCAAACGGACATAAGGAGGCAAACCAAATGGCAATCGAATTTGGTTCCCGCAAAGAAAACTTTGACAACTTCAAAGTTTACGAGACTACGCTGGCAGGCCGCCCCTTCAAGGTGGAGATGGGCAAGATGTGCGGCTTGTCCAACGCAAGCGCCCTCATCCGCTACGGCGAGACCTGCGTGATGTGCAACGTGGTCATGAGCCCCAAGCCCCGCGAGGGCGTCGATTTCTTCCCCCTGAACGTGGAGTACGAGGAAAAGCTCTACGCCGCAGGCCGCATCCCCGGCAGCTTCATGCGCCGTGAGGGCCGCCCCGGCGAGCGCGCCATCCTGACCAGCCGCGTCGTGGACCGTCCCATGCGCCCCCTGTTCCCGAAGGAGATGCGCAACGACGTCTGCATCACCATGACCGTCATGAGCCTGGACCCCGACTGCAGCCCTGAGATCGCCGGCATGATCGGCGCTTCTCTGGTCACCGCGGTGTCCGAGATCCCCTGGAACGGCCCCATCGGCGGCGTGCAGGTGGGTCTGGTGGACGGCGAGATCGTCCTGAACCCCACTCAGGAGCAGCGCAGGAAGAGCGACCTGGCCCTGACCGTCGCCGCCACCATGGACAAGATCGTCATGATCGAGGCCGGTGCCAATGAGGTCGATGAGGACACCGTGCTGAACGCCATCAAGGCCAGATCGGAAGAGCGTCGTGTAGGGAAAGAGGGTAGA
>ERZ809726.622-NODE-622-length-9774-cov-8.25867_pt1 | contig 9774 bp, 9 predicted proteins | sample MGYA00520315_ERZ809726 | MGnify/ENA primary metagenome ERZ809726 (study PRJEB31588, sample SAMN03401187) | human gut metagenome | study: EMG produced TPA metagenomics assembly of the PRJNA231909 data set (A prospective, longitudinal analysis of the...
TGACTGGAGTTCAGACGTGTGCTCTTCCGATCTGGGTGTACTTAAAAAAGGAACAACTACTGTTGTTCCTTTTTTAATTTGTCTTAACAAGAACATGCTTTGATGGGTATAAGCTCCTCATACGGAATCACTAGTAAATCTATATGGGGATGATACATTATTTTTCGTTAGTCCGCATAATAAATTCTTCAGAAGTTTGTTTTTATACCTTTGCCCTCACCCGCTTTCCGCCTCTTTCGTCACATTCGAAAATATATGTCAGAAAATGAAAGTAGGAAGAAAACTTTTATTTCCTCCTACTCGTATATCTATATTTTGTATATTTGTACACACATCAATGATTTTAAACTAAAAGAAAAACAATATGGATAAAGATTCAAAGCAAGTAGTGGTTCTTCTGACACATCCCAATATAAAAGAGTCGCGAGCTAACAAGGCATTGATGGATGCTATTAGTGACATGGGAGAGGTGGCCATATACAATTTATATGAGATGCGTGTGGAAGATGCTTTTAATGCAGAGATATGGAGCACTATCATATCGCATGCATCTGCGCTTGTATTTCAGTTTCCGTTCTATTGGATGTCGGCTCCTTCTTTATTGAAGAGATGGTTGGATGAAGTATTTACTTATCTGGCAAAAACTCCTGCTGTGGCTGGTAAGACATTGATGGTGGTCACTACTGTTGGTTCTGAACATGATGCTTATAGAAGCGGAGGAAAAAATCGTTTTACGGTGGATGAGTTGTTAAGACCTTATCAAGCAAGTGCTGTACATGCTGGAATGATATGGCAAACTCCTCTTGTAGTCTATGGAATGGGGACCTCGGAAGCTAGTAAAAATATAGCAGAAGGGATAAATTGCTATAAGCAAAGAATTGAAGCATTGGTGAAGAAAGACATTTTCAGTGATAATTGGTAATAGTAGGACCATATCGAAATGGAACATTCTTTTTCATTTTTGAATGTTTGTTTTTCTCTTTATCTTTTTCTAAAATCCTGATTATAAGCAATAAATAAAATATTGTATGAGTTGGCATATTTCTTGTGTTAACTCATACATGAAATTTTATATTATATCAAACAGATTACCCGTTAAGGTTACCAAAGAGGATGAAACGTTCGTGTTTTCATGAAGTGAAGGTGGACTGGCTACCGGTTTGGACTCACTTCAGATTTCCTACGAAAAACATTGGATTGGATGGCCTGGAATATGCGTTGACAACGAAGAAAGTAAAAAGGAAATCACTTCTAGATTGGAAGGAATAAATTTTCACCCAGTATTCTTGTCCGAAACACAGATAAAGAATTATTATGAAGGCTATAGTAATAGTACTATTTGGCCATTATGTCACTACTTTTTTGTTTATACGCTATATCGGAACTCTTTCTGGCAATCGTATCAGGAAGTGAACCAGTTGTTCTGCGATGCCATTTGCCGCGTGATACATCCAGGTGACAAGGTGTGGATTCAAGACTATCAGCCAATGCTGCTTCCCGGAATGCTTCGGAAGGTTTACCCGAATTTGAATATCGGATATTTCCATCATATCCCTTTCCCTTCCTATGAACTTTTCCGGATATTACCGGAACGTGCAGAAATCCTGAAAGGATTATTGGATGCTGACTTTATAGCTTTCCATACTTATGACTATATGCGGCATTTTATTAGTGCTGTCGAACGGGTACTGCGTATTGACTTTAAACTGGACGAAGCACAACTCGGGAATAGAGTAGTTGAGACCGATGCTCTTCCTATGGGAATCAACTACGGACTGTATCACAATGCTTCTTCCAGACCGGAAGTACGGCGGGCGATAGACCGTACACGGAAATTTTTCGGAAATCATAAGTTGATTCTTTCTGTAGACCGCTTGGATTATAGTAAAGGCATTCTGCACCGTTTATTTCTTTCGTTTTTAATTCCATTGAATGATGATATCTTTCTTTTTTTCTTTATTTTTGCATAAAGAAAATTTCACTATTTCGGCAGTTGTTTTGTACTCATATCGCTGATATAGAATGTTTAGGAACTCAAAATAAAGGATTATCATGTTACGGAAGATTAGACTGACTTTTGCAATGATTTGTTTTGCACTCATCACCTTGCTGTTCCTTGATTTTACGGGAACGTTGCATGGGTGGTTCGGCTGGTTAGCCAAAATCCAGTTTTTGCCGGCTGTATTGGCGCTGAATGTGGGAGTGATATTGTTTCTTGTAATTCTCACTTTGGTATGCGGGCGTATCTATTGTTCTGTGATTTGCCCCTTAGGGGTATTTCAGGATATACTGGCATGGCTGGGCCGGCAACCTAAAAAACGCAGGAAGCTTCCTTACTCTTATTCTCCGGCCTTATCTTGGCTGCGCTATGGCGTATTGGGTGTGTTTATCATTGCCTTGATTGCCGGAATTGGTTCATTGGCTGCTCTACTTGCACCCTATAGTGCATACGGACGTATTGCCAATAATCTTTTTCAACCTATATGGCAATGGGGCAACAATCTGCTTGCTTATCTGGCTGAACGGGCAGACAGTTATGCCTTTTATGAAACGGATGTATGGTTGAAGAGCCTGCCGACTTTTATTATTGCTGCCGCTACTTTGGCTGTGCTTGTTGTTCTGGCCGGACGCAACGGACGAACCTATTGTAATACGATTTGCCCGGTAGGAACGGTCTTGGGCTTCCTTTCACGTTATTTCGCTTTTCCGCATCACAATAGATTCGGAAAAGTGCAACCAATGCAGTCTTTGTTCACGCAACTGCAAGGCAGCCTGCATCAACTTTAAGGAGCATCAGATTGATGCAAGCCGGTGTGTGGTTTGCATGAACTGCATTGAGAAGTGCAAGCATGGAGCCATTTCCTACAAGTATCATCCTTTCGGTAAACCTGCTGCGGGCAAGGCAGATTCGGAACAGATAAACGAAACCCGCCGCAGTTTTTTCACAGCAACGGCTCTGGTTGCAGCCACTTCTGTTTTAAAAGCGCAGGAAAAGAAAGTAGACGGAGGACTGGCAGCCATTGAAGATAAGAAGATTCCTGAGCGAAGCACTCCCCTCACTCCTCCCGGCTCATTGAGTGCCCGCAATATGGCGCAACACTGCACGGCCTGCCAGCTCTGTGTGTCGGCATGTCCCAATCAGGTTCTTCGTCCTTCTGCAGACTTAAGGAAATTGATGCAACCGGAAATGTCATACGAACGCGGCTATTGTAGACCGGAATGTACAAAATGTTCGGAGGTATGTCCTGCAGGGGCTATCCGTCCGATAACCAAAGCTGATAAATCATCCGTTCAGATAGGGCATGCCGTGTGGGTAAAGAAAAATTGCATACCACTGACGGATGGTGTGCAGTGTGGCAACTGTGCACGCCATTGTCCGACGGGAGCCATACAAATGGTGCCGAGTATACCTGAAGACAAGGATTCTCCAAAGATTCCGGTAATCAATGTGGAGCGTTGTATCGGCTGCGGGGCATGTGAGAATCTTTGTCCGGCCCGTCCGTTCAGTGCCATCTATGTGGAAGGACATGAAAGACATCGAATTATATAACAAAGTAGAATTTCTATAAGTATGGAAGAACATCATAAAAACAATATGAACCGTCGTGATTTCTTGAAGATAGTGGGAATTACAACCGCCACATCTACTGCTGCCCTCTATGGATGTGGTTCTAAGGAAGGAAGCAGTGAAGGCAGTAAAGTATTGGGCCCCATTCCGACGGATAAAATGACCTATCGTAGTTTTCCTGGTTTGGGGAGTGACAAAGTTTCTATTTTAGGATATGGCTGTATGCGCTGGCCTACCGTTCCTGCTCCGGATGGAAAAGGGGAAATGATAGACCAGGATGCTGTAAACGAACTGGTGGATTATGCCATTGCCCATGGCGTGAATTATTTCGATACGTCTCCGATGTATGTACAAGGATGGAGTGAGAAGTCTACGGGAATAGCTCTGAAACGCCATCCACGCGAATCGTTCTATCTTGCCACCAAACTATCCAATTTTCATCCTGATACCTGGACTCGCGAGGGTTCCATCGCCATGTACCGTAAGTCGTTCGAGGATATGCAGGTGGACTATATAGACTACTATCTGCTACACATGATTGGTGGCGGTGGCATGGAGCAATTCCGCAAACGCTACATAGACAACGGTATGATTGATTTTCTTGTCAAGGAGCGTGAAGCAGGACGCATCCGCCGTTTGGGATGGTCGTTCCACGGAGATATCGAAGTCTATGACTATGCCTTGCAGATGCATGACCGTGGTGAAGTTCATTGGGACTTTGTACAAATACAGTTGAATTATGTGGACTGGAAACATGCTTCGGGCAGCAACTTCAAGGCAGAGTATCTGTATGACGAGCTGGCCAAGCGTAAGATCCCTGCTGTCATTATGGAGCCTCTGCTGGGTGGGCGGCTCTCCAATGTCCCCGACCATATTGTGGCACGGCTGAAGCAGCGCGAACCCGAACGCAGTGTGGCGTCTTGGGCATTCCGTTATGCCGGTTCTCCCCAGGATGTACTGACAGTGCTGAGCGGCATGACTTATATGGAACATTTGCAGGATAACATCCGTACTTACTCTCCATTGGTACCACTCACAGAAGAGGAAACTCAGTATCTGTATGATACGGCAGATTTGATGATGGAGTACCCCACCATACCTTGCAACGACTGCAAGTACTGCATGCCTTGCCCGTATGGAATTGACATTCCTGCCATCTTGATACATTACAATAAATGTGTCAATGAAGGAAATGTGCCGGAAAGCAGCCAGGATGAGAATTATCGGAAAGCACGCCGTGCTTTTCTCGTAGGATATGACCGAAGTGTACCCAAACTGAGGCAGGCCGACCATTGTACCGGGTGCAACCAGTGTTCTCCGCATTGCCCGCAAACGATTGATATTCCCAAAGAACTGCATCGTATTGACAAATTTGTAGAACAGTTGAAACAAGAGACTTTATAAAATGGAGAGTATCATTGACATACTGCACAAGGGAGGATACTCTTGTGTTATGAAGAACCGGGAGGAAGTCCGTACTTTCACCCAACGGGGAGTAGCGGATTTGTATGATTTGTACCAGGCAGATTCTGCATTTATGAAGGGGGCTGCCATTGCCGATAAGGTTATAGGGAAAGGTGCCGCTGCTTTGATGGTACTGGGAGGCTTTAAAACGGTCTATGCCGATATAATCAGCACTCCTGCGCTGGCATTGCTGTGCGAAGCAGGAATTGAAACGACTTTTGCCCAAGAGGTTCCCCATATCATTAACCGTGACAAGACCGGCTGGTGCCCGTTGGAGACGGCTTGCATGGAGCTGAATACGGTAGAGGAGATGTATCCGGTGATTCAGAATTTTATATCAAGAATCAGGGCAAAATAGCAACAGCCTGCTCTCTTTCCCTGATTACCTGATGCCTTTCTCTTCCAGCATCTTGAAGTCTTCCTTGAGCATACCGACATCATCCAGTGTGCGGGCTTCATTGTGGTCGTTCAGATAGACTCTGGGTCTTTCGATAAACAGAGCGCTGGTGACAGATAAAGAGTCATTCCGGTATGGGGTCTCCACTCCACCTATTTCCAGCATTGTCTGGAAGAATGAGGCACTGGAAGATACATTCTTCTGCCTATTGGCTTGTGCGGCCTCCAATAACGATGGGTATCTCTGCCGGTAGTTGTCGGACATCCAAATAAAGAATGGCACATGTATCTGATAATAGGAAGGTACCGGTGAGGCATGCAGAAAGAGATGCCGGTTGTCATCGAAAATATCTTCTCCATGGTCTGAAGTGTATATCAGGGCAGAATTGACATGTTGTTCTTGAAGCATATCTATCAGACGAACCAGAAAATTATCCGTGTAGCGGATAGAATTGTCATAGGCATTAATCAGGTTGTCTTTGTATTTCACTTCCGCATCAACGGGCATGTCCGGCAGGAAGAAAGCCTGCTCTGCCGGATAGCGCTCTTTATAATTGAAATGAGAACCGTAAGTGTGGAGAACTATAAATTGCCTGGAAACTCCTTTGCCCAGTTCTTTTGCTACCAGTTTCAACAGTTCGTTATCAGAGGGGTTGTAATTGGAATCCCCCACATCTTCTTTAATGAAATCATACGTGTCGGCTTCTTTGCCGAAGAAGTCTATAAATGAGTGGTTATAACGCTGGTTCGAGAAAAAGGCGGTCTGGTAACCGGCTTCCTTGAATGCTGTGATAATCCCTTTCTGATAATAGATGGAATCAAAACTGGAAGCACTGACCGGCGACAGCAACATCGGAACACTCTTGTGGGTAGTGTTTGATTCTGTCAGCACATGGCTGAAAGCTGTCAGTCCGCCAATGCCCGACAGTCCCGGGTTAGTCTCCCGTTCGTAGCCGTACAAAGCCCAGTTGCATGCCCGTGAGGTTTCTCCCACCACCATTACATATACTTCCCTTTCATCAGCCTGATGAGTACTTCTAGCATGAAAGGTAAAATCTTTAGAGGTCTTGTGATAATTCCGCGTCTGGGCCGTCCGTTGAAAAGCAAGTGCTATGTTGTAGCATACGTTGGCAGGATACAGTTCGGATTTCGGCTCATACCGGTTATCTGTCAAATAAGCAGTGCCTAAGGATAATATTCCGGCAGACAACACATACAGAGTGCGACGGCGAGCTTGCCGGATGAATGCTTCGGACAGTCTGCGTTTGTGTACAATGGATATGGTTGCCAGAATTAATGCAGGTATATAGAGCACTACCACAATAACGATGGCAGGTATCAGATTGTCCAGCAGTTCCAGCGCCTCGCTCGAATTGGTTGTCACCAGATTCAGAAACATATCCACTGCGATAATGGACTGACCGAAAAGATACAGCAATACAAGCTGGAAGGCTCCGAAGAAGATGAACGGAAATAGCAGCCAGAATGTCCTGCCACAGTTTCTCGACCAAGCCATTACAGCATAATATATAGAAAGGGGTAGCAGGATATTACATATCTTTGCCGTCCATGATATGGGTTCTGTAAAGCATAGCACTACATTGGGCACTATCAGAATGACCAGAAACAGATAGAACAAATGTTCCTGATTGTCGAACCATTTTTTTATGTCTCTAAAAAGCTTCATTGATATTGAATATAAATCCGGTCTGGTGTTTGCCAAAACCTAAATCCAAACGTACGTTTACTCTCTTTTTGAACTCCCAGCGGTAGCCGAAACCATAATTAGGAAGAATATGCCTGGCCTCCAATTCCGAGAAATTCGGGAATATGGTTCCCGCCCCTACCCATACGGCAACTCCATTTCGCTTCCATACATGTTGGCGTAGTTCCAGCTGGGCATCCATTGCACACTTGTCACGGTAGCGCCCCTCATAATAGCCACGCATAGAATAGGAACTTCCCAATGTTGCCATCAGTCCCCAGGGCGGATTTCCGTAGTTCAGCAGAGTATGGAACTGGCCTGCCAACACCCCACCCTTCCACACGGACTGGTAATAGCTGGTCGTCAGTTCCGTATTGCTGAATGCATATTTATTTCCCAAAAAGGCCGGACTGAAGCGCTGGTCTATCCGTAGGTAATATCCTTTATAGGCATTTGTCAGAAAATCGCGTGAATCATACAACAAGGAAAACCCCAAGCTCACGTTGGTGCTACGCGCTTTCATTCCTTTCCATAATTCCGGTTTTTCAAAGTCATGTCCATACACGTAATCAAATGCTGTCATCGGACCGATATAAAAGTTACGTGCCATCCGGAACATGAAGTCCACCTTAACCTGCGCCTGAAAGCGATCGTATTCACTCTCATTGTCATCATTGGCTCCATTGTCATATCCTTGTCCCCAGTAAAGGCTTGGGAAAGAATAGAAATACAGATTGTAGTTCAACCGGTATTTGTCTTGGGGAAACAGATGGTTTCCACGTACTCCCAGCAAATAGAATCCCACTGTGGAGACATCCCCATACAGAGAGACATTGGACGGAGGGAGAATACTATCGTTCCGGTCGGTACGGTAGAGTCCTGCCGCCACCAGTCCGATTCCAAATTTGGTGTCACTGGAATAATGAGGCCCGCCTATAATGCTGAAATCAAATTTCTTGTTTTTCTTTTCTTTGTTGGCATCGTTGAAGTAATTCAAAATTTTTCCGAAAAAACTGCGTTTCTTGGGAAGCGAGTCTATCGGATACGTAGAAATTGAGTCCACAGAGTTTTTTGCTTCTGCAAGGTGTGTTTGTGCATGAACAGCCGTTTCTGTAATCAGCATCAATATTGGTAATATCCATTTTGTCAATTTAGTGTCCATTTACTTGTAGAAAACTTCCGTGGCAAAGTTAGTTTTTATGTTCTTCATTACAACAATGTTACTGTTCTTTTTGTTTCCAATTTTTCTCTTTTAATGTTCATTTCTACATTGCATGTGGGGTTTACTCTTTTTAACTACATCATTTATAGAACTTTCCTCGATTTATACTGTTATTTTAATATTACAAAGAACAACATGATATTGAATTATGAAAACAGCAATGGACATTCCCGATAAAGAGGGACAGAAACGACTGGTAATCGTAGGCGGCGGCTTTGGCGGATTAAAGCTGGCACGAAAATTGAAAAGCAACAAGTTTCAGATAGTTTTACTGGATAAGAATAACCATCACATCTTCCAACCGTTACTCTATCAAGTGGCCACAGCAGGTATTGAACCGAGTGCCATATCATTCCCATACCGAAAAATCTTCAAAAAAAGAGAGCATTTCCATATACGTATTTGTGAAGCACAGCAAGTCTTCCCGGAACACAATCTGCTGGAGACTTCCATCGGCACGCTGGCATACGACTATTTGGTCATTGCCACCGGCTGCAACACAAATTATTTTGGAAACGACGGGCTGGAGAAACAGACCATGGCACTAAAGAATACTTCGGAAGCCTTGTTCAACCGAAACCAGATATTGGATAGTTTTGAACAAGCCCAGAACACCGGTAATAAAGAAGAGCGCAGGCGTCTGATGACCTTTGCCATTGTAGGCGGTGGAGCTACGGGAATAGAGTTGGCTGGTGCTTTGGCCGAGATGAGGAAGTTTGTCCTTCCTCAAGACTATCCGGACTTGAATATCAATGAGATGCGTATCATCTTGTTGGATGGCTCTTCCCGGCTCTTGTCTGCTTTTTCAGAAGAGTCTTCCAAAGAAGTGGCCGATTATCTGAAGAAGCGTGATGTGGAAATCAAATTGAATCAACGGGTGATGGGATACGAGAATTATCAATTGGCATTGAATGACGGGACTGCCATCGATACCAAAAATGTATTCTGGGTGGCCGGTGTCAAGGCAAACAGCCTTCAAGGATTGCCTGCCGATGCCTATGGACCGGGAAACCGCTTGAAGGTGGACACTTATAACCGTCTTTCTCAATATCCCAATATTTTCGCTATCGGGGATACGGCCCTTATGATTTCTGAGGAGTATCCCAAAGGACACCCGCAAGTGGTGCAACCAGCCATCCAGCAGGCCCGCAACTTGATAAGGAACTTGCAGCGTGCAGAAACAGGCCTGCCGTTGCAGCCGTTTATATATCAAAACAAAGGCTCCATGGCGACCATTGGCCGCAATCATGCCGTAGTCGAGCTTAAGAAACTGCGTTTTGGCGGTTTTCCGGCATGGGCTGTGTGGCTATTCATCCATTTGATGAGTATTGTGGGTGTAAAGAACCGTCTTTTCATCTTCGTAGACTGGATGTGGAGTTACTTTACCTATGACCCGTCTTTACGGATTATCATCAAACC
>ERZ809726.659-NODE-659-length-9411-cov-7.5419_pt1 | contig 9411 bp, 10 predicted proteins | sample MGYA00520315_ERZ809726 | MGnify/ENA primary metagenome ERZ809726 (study PRJEB31588, sample SAMN03401187) | human gut metagenome | study: EMG produced TPA metagenomics assembly of the PRJNA231909 data set (A prospective, longitudinal analysis of the...
ACTGGAGTTCAGACGTGTGCTCTTCCGATCTCCTCTCCCAAGGGGAGAGGCTTTTCGAGAGCGCTATTTACAATTCGTCTCTGTACTTTTCAGACGTTTTGCTCTATAATGGGGGAAAAGGAGGGAGAACTCATGTCTGTTGACCCTATTTTCTGGCTTCTGGTCGCCATCGGCTTCGTCGTTCTCGAGGCCATGACCCTGAATCTCGTCTCCATCTGGTTCGCCGTGGGCAGCGCCGCAGCCCTGCTGAGCTGTCTGGTCACCGGCTCCTTCCGGGTGCAGGCGGTGGTGTTCATCGCCGTCAGCACCCTCTGCCTGCTGGCCCTCAAGCCCCTGTGCGCCCGGCTGCGCAAGCCGCCCACGGCAACGAACGGCGACCGCGCCCTTGGCCGGGAGGCCACAGCGCTCACCCCTGTCTCCGCCGAGGCCACCGGCCGTGTCCGGCTGGACGGCGTGGACTGGAACGCCCGCTGCGCCACCCCCGGCGACACCCTCGCCCCGGGCCAGAGCTGCCGGGTGGCCGAGATCCACAGCACCCTGCTCATCGTGGAGCCCATCCTCACCGAGACCGCCGCACCGGCGGCTCACTGATATGAAAGGAGCGTCCCTATGCCTATCATGCTGTTCCTTATCCTCATCCTCATCTTTGTCATCCTGCTGGTGGTCGTCACCAACATCGTCATCGTGCCGCAGTCCATGGTCTACGTCGTGGAGCGTCTGGGCAGCTACTCCGAGACATGGAGCGCCGGCCTCCACGTCAAGATCCCGTTCCTCGAGCGGGTGGCGAAGAAAGTCAGCCTGAAAGAGCAGGTCGCCGACTTTCCCCCTCAGCCGGTCATCACCCGCGATAACGTCACCATGCAGATCGATACGGTGGTCTTCTTCCAGGTGATGGACGCCAAGCTCTACACCTACGGCGTCAACCAGCCCATCGCGGCCATCGAGAGCCTGTCGGCCACCACCCTGCGCAACATCATCGGCGAGATGGAGCTGGACCACACCCTCACCAGCCGCGACACCATCAACAGCAAGATCACGGCCATCCTTGATGAAGCCACCGACAAGTGGGGCATCAAGGTCAACCGTGTTGAGGTCAAGAACATCATCCCGCCGCGCGAGATCCAGGAGGCCATGGAAAAGCAGATGAAGGCAGAGCGCGAGAAGCGCGCCGTCATCCTGAAGGCCGACGGCGAAAAGCAGGCCGCCATTACTGCCGCCGAGGGCGAAAAGGAATCCGCCATCCTCCGTGCCGACGCCGTCAAACAGCAGCGCATCCTCGAGGCCGAGGGCGAGGCACAGGCCATCCTCGCCGTCCAGAAGGCCAACGCCGACGCCATCCGCCTGCTGAACGAAGCCATGCCCACCGATAAGGTCCTTGCCCTGCGCAGTCTGGAAGCGCTGGCCAAGGTCGCCAACGGCAAGGCCACCAAGATCATCATCCCTTCCGATTTGCAGAATCTGGGCGGCGTCGTCCCCAGCATCAAAGAGCTGATGACCGACCCCAAAGATGCAGAATAAGAGGTTTCTCCTATGATTTATGATACCCTGAACAATCTCCCCAACTATCTCGGCATGAGCGACAACCTTGACGCTGTCATCGAGTTCGTCATGGCCCGGGACATCAACAATCTGCCCGCCGGAAAGACCCGCATCGACGGCGACAAGGCCGTGGTCACGGTGTGTACCGTCACGCCGCAGACCTCGGACAAAGCGCTCTTCCAGCGCCGGGACGATCACCTGACCCTCGAGACCGACCTTGAGGGCAGCGAGCTGTTCGAGGTCTCGCTGGGTGAGCTGACTCCCACCAAGCCCGCCGACGAGGCTGCCGATTTGACTGTCGGCACCGCCGGCACCAGCATCGCCGGGATGCTCTGCGAGGGACGCTTTGCCCTCTATCTGGCCGGTGAACCCTACAAGTCCGGCCTGAAGGCGCAGGGCTGCGGCAAGCTGAAAAAGGCCGTGTTCAGCATCGAGCTGGACGAGGACGAAGAAGCCGAGTAATTTCAAAAAGCAAAGCTCCACGCAGCGTAGGTTGTGTGGAGCTTTTTCTTATAGTATACTTGGCAACAACAGCGAGGCCCCTGCTTTTGGGTATACACATTTACTTTTTCGTCCCGCTCAGACTTGCCCGGCTTGTCAATGGCTCTCCCTATGAGGAAAGACTTCCCCCGGCCGGGGGAAGATGTCGCGCAAGCGACAAAAGGGGGAATCTGTCACCGGAGGTGACTGAGAGGGCTGCAAAGGAGAGTTTTTATGGATTCTTACGTCACCGGCACTGCCATCCGGCAGCTGCGGGAAGCCAAACACCTGACGCAGGCAGAGCTGGCCGAAAAGCTGGCCGTCAGCGCAAAGGCCATTTCTAAGTGGGAGACAGCCCACGGCCTGCCCGATATTTCCCTGCTGGAGCCGCTGGCGGCGGCTCTGGGCGTCAGCGTGCTCGAGCTGATGCAGGGCGAACCCGTCGTCAACCGGAACCGTTCTGCCAACCTGCTTCGCTCCAAGCTCTACGTCTGCCCCCTGTGCGGCAATGTGCTCCACGCCACCGGGCAGGCTGTCGTGAGCTGCTGCGGCATCACCCTGCCGCCGCTGGACATCTCTGAGGCGGACGACGCCGACGAACACCATCAGCTGACGCTCGAGCGGGTGGAAGATGAGCTTTTCGTCACCATCCACCACCCCATGACCAAAGACCACCACATTTCCTTCATTGCCTGCCTCACCGGCGACAAATTGCAGCTGGTCAAGCTTTACCCTGAGGGAGACGCCAGCTGCCGTTTCAAAATCACCGGTGCGGGCGTACTCTACTTCTACTGCAACCGCCACGGCCTGATGAAAGCACCGGACTTCCGCGCCGCAGCTCGCCATACACCGTCCCAGAAGCTCCACCTGCGGGAGCCGGACGAGGGCGACCGGGAGCAGGTCATGGCCTACCGGGAAGAGTTTCTTGCCATCAGTTCCCGGCTCGACGGCACTTCGGCGCTGGACAAATACGACGACTTCGACCAGTGGCTGGCTGACATCCGCAGGCTGAAAGACCCAGCCACCACGCCTGCCGGGTTCGTACCGGCCACCCAGTATCTGGCTCTGGACGAGCAGGAACATCTTGTCGGCATGACCAACCTGCGCCACCACCTCAACGACTATCTGCTGGCCTACGGCGGTCATATCGGCTACAGCGTCCGCCCCTCGGAGCGGAAGAACGGCTACGCCAGCCAGATGCTCCGTCTGACCCTCGAAAAGGCCCGGGAACGCGGCATCTCCAAGGTGCGCATCTGCTGTGACCACTATAACATCGCCTCAGCAAAGACGATTCAGTCTAACGGCGGCGTACTGGAAGATGAGATGTTTGACTCCTCGGATGGGATGCTGACCCAGCGGTACTGGATCGAAAACCGATAAGACGCAAAAAGGCTCCGGCAGTGCCGGAGCCTTTGCTCTTATTCAAAAATCAGCCCAGATGGAGCATATCAATGAGCACGATCATGGCCAGACCGTAGTACACCACGACGGCCACGAGGTCATTGATGGTGGTGATGAGCGGGCCGGACGCCACGGCGGGGTCGATATGGATCTTATGGAACAGCATGGGGATGACCGTACCCACCAGGCTGGAAATGACCATCGCCACGATGAGGGAAAAACCGACGCAGCCGGAGAGCAGGAACGCCTGCCCCCACGCATAGGCTTTGAAGAAGTGGATATAGCAGCCGAGGAAGCCCAGCGCCATGACGGCCAGAAGCGCACCGTTGACCAGACCCACCCGCATCTCCTTCCAGAGCAGATGCAGCTTTTTGGAGGTGGTCAGGTTCTCGTCCACCAGCACGCGGATGGTGACGGCCAGCGACTGGGTGCCGACATTGCCCGCCATATCCAGCACCATGGACTGGAAGCAGATGACGATGGGCAGGACAGCCACCACCGACTCAAAGGCCCCCACCACCGAGGACACCAGCATCCCGAGGAAGAGCAGAGCGACCAGCCAGGGCAGGCGCTTCTTGACACTCTCGAAGACGCCCTCGTTCAAATCTTCTTCGCCGGTCAGGCCGCCCAGCTTTGCGTAATCGTCGCCCATCTCGTCATCGACCAGTTCGACGACATCCGCCGAGGTGATGATGCCCACCAGCTCGCCGGCATCGTTCAGGACAGGCAGAGAGCGCTCGGCGTAGTCTACGATGCGGTCGATGCAGTCGCTGATCTTTTCGTGGTCGGTCACATAGGGGTAGGACCGGGCAATGAGCTTTTCGAGGCTGTCCTCCGCCCGGGCGATGATGAGGTCCTTCAGGTCGATGGCGCCGTAGAACTTGTCGTTCTCGTCCACGACGTAGAGGGTGGAGATGTTGTCGTTCTCGCCCGCCTGCTTCACCAGCTCACTCATGGCCTGCCGGATGGTCATGTCCTTCCGGATGCAGATGTAGTTGGTGGTCATGCTGCTGCCGATCTCGTCCTCGCCGTAGGAGAGCAGCATCTTCACATCTTCGGCGGAGTTTTTGTCCAGCTGGCCGACGATCTTGGCTTTATCCTCTTCCTCGAGGTCGTCCAGAGCGTCCACGGCGTCGTCCGAGTCCATGTGGGAAACGACGTTGGCGGCCTTGTCGCTGGGCAGTTCTTTCAGGTAAGGTTCTGCGTCGTCCAGATAGGAGAAGATCTCAGCCACGGTATCCACGCCCAGAACGGCATAGAGCTTCTGGCGCTCGTCGGGCGTCAGGGCTGCGAGGGCGTCGGCAAGGTCGTTCTCGTGGTAATCCGAGAGCTTTTCGGCCAGCTCTGCCTGCGGCAGGCCGCTGTGGATGAGGGCGAGTATTTCCTGCTGGTAGTTCTTCTGCTGCATCTTGGGTTCCTCCTCCCCTTTTGGGGCATAAAAATACACCGCGTCGTCTTTTGGTCAGACTCCTGCGGTGTATCATGGGCAGATGCATTCAGGACGCGGCAGATTCAATCCATACTGCCTGCATCGCAGGAGGAGCGTTGTTTGGGTTTGTCTAATTGGTCGCCGGACATCGTGTTCGCTTCCTCCTGTACAGTATTTGCCTTTTTCAGCCCCGTCATCATACTACGGCTGGACGATTTTTTCAACCCCTTTTACAAAATTTTTACCAGATTATTGCCAGATCGTATAAAAGAGCAACCGCTCTCCCGTGAGGAAAGCGGCTGCTCTTTTGTTGTTTTGCAGAAGTTTCGCTTAGTATGCGACGCCCCAGTAGACCATGGTCTCGGCGGGCTTACCGCAGCAGGGGCAGACATCGCTCAGGTGCTCCTGCTCGAAGGGCATGCAGCGGCTGGACAGGCCGACCTCTTCCTTCATCTTCATCTCGCAGGCCAGGTCGCCGCACCACATGGTCTTGATGTAGCCGGTGCCCGCCTTGGCCAGCTCCTTGACCTCGTCCATGGTGGTGGCAGCCCAGGTGCGCTTCTCACGGTTGGCAAGAGCGCGCTCGTACAGGTCCTTGCGCAGAGCCTCCAGCTGGGCCGGGATTGCGGTCTCCAGCTCGTCCAGAGAGACGAACACCTTCTCGCGGGTGTCGCGGCGGACGAGGACACACTGGTTCTTCTCCAGGTCCTTGGGGCCGATCTCGAGGCGCAGAGGCACGCCCTTCATCTCCCACTGAGAGAACTTCCAGCCGGGAGCGTTGTCGCTGTCGTCCAGCTTGACGCGGGCGTACTTGGAGATCTTCTCGGCCAGCTCAGCAGCCTTCTCGGAGACGCCGGGCTTGTGGGCGGCGATAGGCACCACCACGACCTGGATGGGGGCGACAGCCGGGGGCAGGATGAGGCCGTCGTCGTCGCCGTGGGTCATGATGATAGCACCCACCAGACGGGTGGAAACGCCCCAGCTGGTCTGGAACGGGTGATGCAGCTGGTTGTCGCGGCCGGTAAAGGTCACATCGTAAGCCTTGCTGAACTTATCGCCGAAGTAGTGGCTGGTGCCGCTCTGCAGGGCCTTGCCGTCCTTCATCATGGCTTCGATGGTGTAGGTAGCCTCCGCACCGGCGAACTTCTCCTTATCGGTCTTGCGGCCCTTGACAACAGGGATGGCCAGGTCCTGCTCGCAGACGTCTGCGTAGCAGTTCAGCTGCTGCTGGGTCTCAGCCTCAGCCTCGGCGGCAGTCTCGTGGATGGTGTGGCCCTCCTGCCACCAGAACTCGCGGCTGCGCAGGAAGGGACGGGTGGTCTTCTCCCAGCGCACGACGCTGCACCACTGGTTGTACTTCATGGGCAGCTCGCGGTAGCTGTGCAGCACGCGGGACCAGTGGTCGCAGAACATGGTCTCGCTGGTGGGGCGGACAGCCAGACGCTCTTCCAGCTTGTCGGAGCCGCCCATCGTGACCCACGCCACCTCCGGCGCGAAGCCATTGACCAGCTCGCCTTCCTTCTGCAGCAGGCTCTCAGGGATCAGCACGGGCATTGCCACGTTCTCATGGCCGGTGGCCTTGAAGCGGGCATCCATATCCTTCTGGATGAGCTCCCAGATCGCCTGACCATAGGGGCGCAGGATGATGAAGCCCTTCACGCTGGAATACTCGACCAGCTCTGCCTTGACGCAGATGTCGGTATACCACTGTGCGAAGTTCTCCTCCTGACTGGTGATCGCCTGTACGAGCTTTTTGTTGTCTTTTGCCATTTTAATCTTATCCTCCCAAGGCCGTGCGCCAAACGCTCATCGTTCCGCACGAACCCATATATAAAGCCCCGCCGCCTACTCTGCCGTGTGCAGAGGCGCGGATGCGGGGCTTTTTTGCTTGTTGGTCGCTCAGCCCTTGTGGCTGTCCACAAACTTCACCACATCACCCACCGTGCGCAGGTTCTCGATGGCGTCGTCCGGCACCTCGATGCCAAACTCATCCTCCAGCGTCATCACCATATCCACGATGTCGAGGCTGTCGGCCTCAAAATCGCCCATAATGTCACTGTCCATCGTGATCTTAGCGGGGTCGATGTCCAGCTGTTCTGCCAGCAGTGCGCGGATCTTCTCAAACGTATCCATGATAGCGGTCTCCTTTTGCTTTAATTTCGCATCTTCACGCTGCGCAGACCATGGCAGCCTTTCCCGCCTCCCCTTTGGCGGGCAGACTGTCTCCCTGCGCAGAACGCTCTCTTTCTTTATATCCCATGATATGCTTATTGTCAAGCCCCGTTTTGCTTCCAGCATGGTTTTCCGGGCAAAAATTCCGTTCGAAATCTCTCTGCCGCCCCTTTTCTGCTTGACAGAAGGGCCGTTCGTACTTATAGTAATAATAGCCCTTTTTGGCTCTCCCTTTGGGAGAGCTGTCACCGCAGGTGACTGAGAGGGCAAGCCCGCGGCAAAAGAGCCGCCGCACAGCGATAAGCACCCCCTTTGTCAGAGCGAAATTATCGCTGTGTGTTCGCTTTCTCGTCAGCATCCTTGCCCTCTCCGTCTGCTTTGCAGACACCTCTCCCAAGGGGAGAGGCTTTCACGAGAAGGGCAGGCTCTGCAAAACAAGAAATCGATGACGGAAGGAGTATTATGAAGCTTTCATTCACCAAAATGCAGGGCTGTGCCAACGATTATATCTATCTCGACTGCCGCGAAAGCGGTGTGCCGGAGAACATCGCAGCCCTTTCGCAGGACCTCTCCCGCCGCCACTTTTCCATCGGCGCGGACGGCATCATCTGCATCTGCGCCCCGGTGACGGCCGGTGCAGATGGACGGATGCGCATCTTCAACGCCGACGGCAGCGAGGCCCAGATGTGCGGCAACGGCGTACGCTGCGTGGCCGAGTGGCTCTACACCCACGGCGTCGCCAAAGAGACGCTCGTCGTGGACACGGGCAGCGGTACAAAGACCATCACCCGCAAGGGCCGCCAGCTCTGGCAGGTGGAGATGGGCGGATACTCCGCCATGGCGGCGGCTCTGCCCGCCGTGAATATGGGCGAAGGCCCGCTGGTGGACTGCCCCCTCACCGTGGAGGGCAGGACCTGGCGCGTCGCCTGCATCAGCGTGGGCAACCCCCACTGCGTCACCGTCGTGGACGATGTGGACAGCCTGAAGCTCGAGGACATCGGCCCGGCCTTCGAGAAGCACCCGAACTTCCCGGAGCGGGTCAACACCGAGTTCGTGCAGGTGGTGGACTCCACCCACCTGAAAATGCGGGTGTGGGAGCGGGGCAGCGGCGAGACCTGGGCCTGCGGCACCGGCACCTGTGCCACCGTGGCAGCGCTGACCGAGCTGGGCGTCTGCCCCGCCGGGGAGGACGTCCACGTCCAGCTGCGCGGCGGTGAGCTCATCATCCGGGTGCTGCCGGGCAAAAACCTGCTGATGACCGGCAGCGCGGTCACCGTATGCGAAGGCGTCACTGAAGTTTAAGCATTCCTGCCCTCTCCGTTATGCTTTTGGCACTTCCTCTGAGGGAGCGGCCTGAGAGGGCAAGCCACTTATAAAGAAAGAATTGAGGGAAAGTATCATGAAAATGAACAAACATTACAATGAACTGAAGGCCAGCTACCTCTTTGTGGACATTGCCCACAAGGTCGCCGCCTATCAGGAGGCACACCCTGAGAAGGAGATCATCCGTCTGGGCATCGGCGATGTGACCCAGCCGCTGGCCAAGTGCGTCGTGGACGCCATGCATGACGCCGTCACCGAGATGGGTACCAAGGAAGGCTTCCACGGCTACGGCCCCGAGCAGGGCTACCCCTTCCTCAAGCAGGCCATTCAGGGCTACTACGCAGGCCGCGGCACCAAGCTGGACGAGGACGAGATCTTCATCTCCGACGGTGCAAAGAGCGACCTTGCCAATGTGCTGGGCCTGTTCGACGTGGACAACACCGTCCTCGTGCCGGACCCCGTCTACCCCACCTATGTGGACGACAACGTCACCGATGGCCGCAAGATCATCTATGGCCGCACCAGTCAGGAGAACGGCTTCCTCGGGATGCCCGACGACAGCGTGAAGGCTGACATCATCTACATCTGCAGCCCCAACAACCCCACCGGCGCTGCCTACACCCGCACCCAGCTCAAGGCATGGGTGGAGTACGCCAGAAAGAACAACGCCATCATCCTCTACGACGCCGCTTACGAGTGCTTCATCTCCGACGGCGAGCTGGCCCGCAGCATCTTCGAGATCGAAGGCGCCCGCGAGTGCGCCATCGAGATCTGCTCCTTCTCCAAGATCGCAGGCTTCACCGGCACCCGCTGCGGCTACACCGTCGTGCCGAAAGATCTGGAGCGTGACGGCATGAACATCAACAAGCTCTGGCTGCGCCGCCAGACCACCAAGTTCAACGGTGTGCCTTATGTCGTGCAGCGCGGCGCTGCCGCCGTCTTTACCGAGAGCGGCATGGCTGAGATCCAGCACAACCTCGACTACTACCGCAAGAACGCCAAGGTCATCGCCGACGCTCTGGACGAGTGCGGCGTGTGGTACTGCGGCGGCAAGAACAGCCCCTACA
>ERZ809726.661-NODE-661-length-9394-cov-4.7837_pt1 | contig 9394 bp, 4 predicted proteins | sample MGYA00520315_ERZ809726 | MGnify/ENA primary metagenome ERZ809726 (study PRJEB31588, sample SAMN03401187) | human gut metagenome | study: EMG produced TPA metagenomics assembly of the PRJNA231909 data set (A prospective, longitudinal analysis of the...
ATCTTAAAAATTGTATTTTTAGCTATGTGAAAAACCATTATTTAGTTCATATCGGTCGAAAAAATTTTTATTAAATTTACAATTTCTGTACAGTCATAGTAGTTTTGTAGGCACATCGGGTTTGCGTTATGACTGGCATAAATTAAAAACCCGTGTAGGTTCGTACAGCCGATGCAAAGTAGTGTATATCTCAAATTAATACTCATAGTAGTATTGATTAAGTTTTTTAATTGTGATAAAATTTAAAATATCATATTATTAGTAACAAATAAGGAGGAAACAAGAATGAAAAAGTTGTTAATTACTCTGGTAATGGCAGCATTGATAAGCTCATCGGCAATGTTATCTGCTTGTGGGGGTAATAATCAGGAATCAGCAACAGCTGATACTGCTTTAAATACTACTTCTGCGGTTGAAGTGGAGGAAACAACCGCAACAACTCCTACAATGTCAGCAACAGATAAAGCAGTAACTGATGCAGGTCTTGAAGTCGATAAGGACGGCAATATAATCGACGAAAGCGGCAAAAAGTTAAAGACAGATGCAGACGGCAAAGTCGAAATCACAAGTAAAAACGGCAAAAAAATCAAGGTTGATGCTGATGAAATAAAATCAGCCAATAACATTAAATCAAATACTACAAACAAATCAGAGAGTAACAATTCTTCTCAGAGTTCAAAAGCTGAAAAGAAAAATAACAGTTCTTTAAGCTCTAAGTCTGAAAACTCCAAATCAGAGAGTAAAAAATCTGATTCTTCTTCAAATTCTAAGTCTGAGAGTTCCAAAAGTGACAGTAAAAAGGACACTTCTTCAAGCTCCAAGGCTGAAAGTTCAAAGCCTGAATCATCAAAATCAGAGCCAAAACCGACACAGCATACTCATAGCTGGAAGGATATTACCAAGGCTACACGAGTAAAAGTAGTAGATCAGGAAGCCTACACTTATGAAGAGCCGGTTTATGAAAAACAAGGCAGGTATATTTGCAAGGCTTGCGGAGCTGATATCACAGATAACCTTGAACATATATTTGAATGTGCTGAATCACACGATGGAAAGGCTAGTTATAAAACTGTAAGCGTAAAGGTTCAGGTCGGCACAAAAACTATAACTGTACCCGAAAAATCGCACTATGAAACTAAAACCAAAGTTGTCGGCAGAAAGTGTACAGCTTGCGGTAAGGTTGAGTATTATTAAGCTGTTTATAATTTTATTGTTTTATAGCAAAACAACATTATTGTAAAATTGTTTTATAGCCAAATTTAATTACCAAGTAAGGAAATATATGTCAATAGAATAAATGTATTTAAGCAGAGCTACGGCTCTGCTTTTTTTACGCTCTGATTTTATGATATTTTTCTTTTTTAAAGTAATTTAAAAAAATTTTTAAATTTTTTCATTTATTGGGGTGCGAAAACCCGATTTTTACGGAATATATATGAGAAGGTTTTTATTTTTAAAAAATTTTTAAAATTTTTTTGATTTTTAGGGTGACAAACCGCAAATTTTGCGGAATATATATAAAACCCTTTAAGGAGGAAGTTATGAAACTGAAAAATAAGATTATTTCGGGCTTACTTACTGCCACTACTCTTGTGAGCCTTTGTGCCTTTAGTGCAGGAGCAGTAAGCACAGAGCAAAAGTTTTCGATTGAAGATGCAACGCTTATTCAGAAGAATGTTGTAGGTATGACAACATTTGATGAAAAACAAATTAAGCTGTATGACCTTAATAAAGACGGTATGATTACCGTTGTTGATTCAACACTTGTACAGAAGATTATCGTAGGTCTGATTAAAGAGCCAACAGAAGAACAACCGACAACAGCAGAATCAACAACAGAGCCTACAACGGAAGCCGTTACAGAACCTACAACTGTTCCAAAGCCTACTACTGTACCGACCGGCATTAAGCTGAATAAAACGGATATAGTCTTAGGTACAACAGAATCTTATGCTTTAAGTACAACTGTGACAAATGGTAATTTATCTCAGGTTACATTTTCAACAGGCAATAAAAAAATTGCAACGGTTGATGAAAACGGCAAAATAACTGCTGTTGGTGTTGGCACGTCAAAGATTACAGCCAAAACATATAACGGCAAGACTGCAAGTTGTAATGTGACGGTTAAAAAACTTGCTGACAGTATTACTCTCAACAAATCAAGTTTAACACTTGGTGTTGGAGAACAGTATGACTTGAACAGCAGTATTCCTAACAATACAGCAGCCTACTACAGACTTTATTACTCAAATAACACCGCAATTGCTCCCGTCCAAAAGTCAGGCGGTCTTGTTACCGCAAAAACAGCCGGCACTACAACGATAAGATGTAAGCTCAACAATGGAAAAGAAGCTACTTGTAAGGTAACAGTCAAATCTGCTCCATCAAGTGTTAGTCTGAATTACACTTCGGCTACTCTAAAGGTTGGGCAGAGCAAAACATTGACGTCTACTCTCAACAGTAATGCGTATAGCTATCGTTCTGATTGGACAAGCAGTAACAGCAAGATTGCTACCGTCAATTCAAACGGCAAGGTGTTTGCTAAATCACAAGGTACGGTGACTATTACATATAAAACCTACAACGGCAAAACAGCAAAATGTAAATTAACTGTTTCGGGAAGTGCTGCAAAGTGTATTGATGTATCAACTTGGCAAGGTTCAATTGACTTTGGCAAGGTAAAATCAGCCGGTTATGACTATGTGATTATAAGAGCCGGATACGGTAAAGAAAAAAGTCAGAAAGACAATATGTTTGAAACAAACTACAAAAACGCAAAATCCGCCGGTCTTAAAGTCGGAGCATATTGGTTCAGCTATGCAATGTCACCGTCAACGGCAACAGCAGAAGCAGATGCTTGCCTTAGTTGTATCAAGGGTAAAAAGTTTGAACTTCCTGTTTACTACGATATGGAATATCAGCCTGCAATGAGTACAAGCAACAGCAATTATACAAAAATGGCAGTCAATTTCTGTAACAAACTCAAAAGCAACGGCTTTAAATCGGGTGTGTATTCCTCAGCAAGCGTTTATGACTATCTGCTCAATCGCAAAACCTTAAAAAATAACGGCATTTCCATTTGGAACGCAGAATGGTATATAAAGCCGTCAATCACTTGTGATGTGTGGCAGTATTCAGATAACGGTAGAATTAACGGCATATCAACAAATGTTGACCTTAACTACATATACAATCTCAATATTGTTGGATAGTAAAAAAGAGTTTGTCAACCCTAAAAAGTAAAATTTATATGTAGGAGGTTATTATGAATTTTAGCAGAGCATCACCTATGAACAAATTACTCATTTTCTTTTTTACAGAAAGGAGAGAAAAACTTAAATGAAGTTAATTAAAAAAATGCTGTCGGTGTTCTTATGTTTAACCGTAATTATCGGCTCATTGTCTGTCGGTTTGTTTTCAGTAAGTGCTGCCACGGTTAAAGGCAATCGTGGAGCAGACGGCAAAGGATTTATATACAAAAAAACAGCTGAATATACTTATATAGACGCAAACGGAAAAAAGCACAGTCAGCATTATGAAGGTTGGGAAAATTTTAAGGTTCATTTTTTTGCTGCATCCGGAAAAGCCTTGAATTTTTCAGACTACACACAAAGAGCGTACTGTATTGAACCGGATAAAGCATCTGAATTAACAAGTTCTGCTACTGTAAAAAGTACATCTCAATCAGCAGCTTGGAAACAGCTAACTACTGCACAGCAAAATGCAGTTAATCTGATACTTGCTTGGGGCTTTGGCGGATTTGAAGCTGCAAAGAAAGAGAAGGTTCATTATTACTATGCAACGCAGCTCTTGATTTTTGAGATTGTTGCAGGCAAGCGTAACGCATCAACTTTTGAAGCGGTTACCGGTAAGCCGTTACTTACACCTGCAAATACAATGACGGCTACGAGTTCGGCAGAAACTACGCTTGCGAATGTCACAACGGCATACAACAATATGGTTTCTTGGTGCAAAAAATCCGTGAGAAATCCGTCATATACTGCATCATCACTTAGCTCGGCTAAATCATATCAGATGTCGTACAGCAACGGACAGTACTCAATTACTCTGACTGATTCTAACGGGACTGCATCGGTGACAAAAGCATCCGATGTAATTGTCAGCAATTCTAATGTTAAGGTCAGCGTTAGCGGTAAAAAGATAACATTTACCTGTTCTAAAAATCTTGGTACGACAGTTAATGTGACAATGAAAAACTCTTTTTTGAAGGAATATGGAATCAAGAGCAAAAACAGTTTGTATTTAATTACAAGTAATGACTTTGCATCATATCAGACTTTTGCTCGAGGTTCTAATTATGCAGTTAAAGACGGATATGTTAAGTTGACATTTCCGGATGTTGTCAAGCTGCAACTTCAAAAATCATCATCAAACCCGGAACTTACAGCCGGCAATGATTGTTATAGCCTTAACGGTGCCGAGTACGGCATATACACAAACAAGGCTTGTACCAAAAAAATCGGCAGTATTACAACAAATGCAAGCGGTTACGGCAGTTACAGTAAATATGTTGACGCATCAGCTTCTTACTATGCCAAAGAAACCAAAGCACCAAAAGGCTATGAGCTTGACGAAACTGTTTATACATTTGTGAATTCAGGCAAAAAAGCCGCAGACGGTACAAAAATTTATAGCTTTAGCTGTACTGATGAGCCTGTAGATGATCCTATCGGTATTGTGTTACAAAAAAAGAATGCAATTACAGGCGAAACAACAAGTCAAGGTCTTGGCGGTGCGGTTTTCAGCATTGAATACTACGCACAAGAGATTGACAAAGATTACAATGTCAAACCCGGTGATACCGCTCCTGCTCTTGACAGCAAAAACCTTAAAAGAACTTGGTACATTGAAACGCAGGAAACCGGTAGAGCATTACTTAATAAAAACTATCTTGCAGATGGATATAACTCTGATGAATTTTATTACAACAACAACTTAATTACAGTACCTATCGGTACAGTTGTTATAAGAGAAGAAAAAGCTCCTGAAGGGTATTCGCTAAGTGATGTTGTATTTTACAGACACATTAGTGAAGAAATTGCAGAGATAGCAAAAGACACAAACACCCCTATCAATGTACCGATTGATGAAATGCCTGCAAAGGCATATGTGGGCATTAACAAGCTTAATCAGTCAGGTATAGGTGTTGCAAATGCTGTATATGGCTTGTACTCTGATTCAGCTTGTGCAAGCTTGTATGACAAGCTCACAACAAGTGCTGACGGCAAGGGGACTTTTGCAAAATCGGTAGATGTCGGCAAAACATATTACATCAAAGAAATAACCGCTCCGACAGGCTATGAGCTTGACGATACTGTTTATCCCGTCATTACAAATGAGGAAAACTCAACCGTTGAAACAGCCGTTATTCAGACGATTTATGAAGATGCCGTAAAAGCTGACCTCAAAATCAAGAAGTCATCAACAGACGGTATAGTTTCAAATCTTTGGTTTGCAATATCAGATAACCTTGGCAACGAGTACAACGCAGTTTCAACCGATAAAAACGGCGAAGCGACTGTTAAAGGTTTGAGGGTATATGACGATAAAGGCAACAAGATAACCTATACCGTCAAGGAGCTTGGTTTTAAGACTACTTTAGGATCTCACAGCTATGGCGGTTACACTTGGACAATAAAGAAAGAAAATGCAATCAGCTACAAAGGCTCATATTATGAAGGTGTTTCAAATGCTGTATTCAGCAATTGTGAGAATGCTTATTCAAGATACTACTATGTCAAATCATCAGAAGCAAAATCAAATGCTAATGGTAAGTCTTTAACGCTTGACGAAAGCAAAACCGTTACATTCAGTTTTCAAAACACAGTTCCCGAAACGGATTTAACTGTTAAAAAGAGCTCATACAACGGTAAAGTGTCTGGAGTTTGGTTTGAGGTACAGGACGAAAACGGTAAATACTACGGGTCTATAGTCACAGATTCAAGCGGAACAGCTAATTATTACAGCAGGTACGGCGAAAAACTCAAAAGCTGTCTGACCGTTCCGAACTCAGCAATTTGTATCCCTATAAAATATAAGGTTATTGAAAAAGGTTTTCTCGGCGGAAGCAGTTACTACTTCCCCGAAAATTACCTTGAAAAGGCTGAATCAGAGTGTAAGACTGCCAACAAATACGGAACAACATCTACTCTTAATTATTCCGTGTACAACGCTCCTGCAACAGGAAGTATTAACATCAATAAGACTTCCGAGGACGGAGTTATCGAGGGTTTGAGTTTTAAGCTTGAGTCTTTTGACGATGAACGAGAATACGGCGATGACCTTATCCCTACTCCTATGGCTTATGATGCAGACGGAAACGAGATTACAAGTATCGTTTTGACTACCGACAAAAACGGTAAAGCGAGTACGAACAATGAGCAGTTCTATGATGTCAACGGTAATAAAATTGACGGAATTCTGCCATATGTAGTTGACCTAAATGCTTTTCCAATCACCTACAGACTGACCGAAATCGGCATTAAACAGTCAGACGGAACATACAAGTTTCCGAGCCGTTATGAAGTGAAAGATGCAGTCGAATTTACAATCTATGATACCGATGAATACAACTATACATATGATTGTGTTAACACCGTAAAAACAGGTTCGTTACAGGTACAAAAAACATCTGAAGATGATGTTGTGGACGGTTTGTATTTTGAAATAAGCTGTGCTGACACAGGGTTTAACGAAAAAGTAAGCACAAACCTTGAAGGTTTAAGTCCTGAAATTTCAGACTTACCGATTTATAACAGCAATGACGAATTGCTCAAATATAAGGTATCAGAACTCGGTGTTCTGAACGATGACGGCACTTATTCTTTACCGTATAAGTACAATAAGCCACGAAGTGTAACCGTCACGCTTGATACTGATACCGTAACCTTTGCAAGTATCAAAAATACTGTAAAAACAGGCTCGGTTAAGCTCACAAAAACAGACGGCACAAAAGCTCTTGGCGGATCAGGTTGGCAGCTCTACAAGTCAGATGACACACCCGTCAGATGCATTCAAAACGGCACAGGTAGTTATATGTACCTCTCTGAATCTGAATCTGCAACTGACTGTATGGCAACAAACGGCACTCTGTTAATCCGTAAACTGCCGGTAGGAGATTACTATTTTGTTGAGTCTGTAACTCCGTCAGGCTATATGCCATACGGTAAAAAGGTTGAATTTACAATTTCAGCCGACAATGAAAACACACTTAACATATCTTTACCCGTTGCCGATAACAAATCCGTTTTATCTCAAACAGGCGGCGGTGGAATTGCTCCGTTTTACTTCGTTGCCGTGGCACTCGGAGCAATGGCTATAATTTTCATCTATGACTACCATAAACACGGTAGCAAGAAATATAAAAAATCACGAAAGGAAAATCAAAAATGAAAAAGAAAATCACACGAATTCTGACAGCAACAATGCTTGCAGTTATGATGGTATTTACTGCAATCCCATTTGCAAGTGCCACAACAAACAACAACGCTCTTGATGAAACAAAGAAGGTTTCATTCACACTCAATTGTTCAAAACCCGGATACACATTTACGGTGTACAAAGTTGCAGAACTCAAAACAACCGAAAATCCGTATAAGACAGGCTATGATTCACTCATTCCGTCAATCTCTGATGAGATTTTAAGCGGAAAGACATCGAATGTTCTCTCAGCTCTTGACGGTCTTTCATCAATCCCGTCAACCGCTTCAACGGTTGGTACATTTACAACCTCTGCAACCTCGGTTAAAAAGACTTTTTCAAGCCTTGCTCAGGGTATGTATTATATCAAGGCTACTAACTATCCTGCCGGTGTTAAAAGCGTTACAAACTCTGTTGTATCGCTCCCATACTACAACAACGGTTGGGTTTATTCTGTGAATGATATTGACCTCGCAACAAAGGTAAATGACGGTGATGTTGTTACAGGCAAGACTATCACCAACAGCACAAAGGATAATGTTAATTTTACCGATGTAAGCCTTGGTGACACAGTGAATTTTGAAATCAAGTCATCAACTGCCGGTTCATCAGAAATGAAACTTAAATCATATACCGTATATGATGAAATGTCAGCCGGTCTTACTCTCGACAAGGACAGCGTAAAGGTTGCACTTCTCAACGCACAGGGCGGTAAGGTTGCTGACCTTGCTTCAACTGATTATGCTCTCAATGTAACCTCAGAAGTTGATGGTAAAGCTACAACATTTAATGTAGCTCTCACAAACGCTTATCTCCAGAAGAATGACTTTTATGCAGAAGGTGTTACTTATACATCTGTAACTTATTCAGCAAAGCTCAATAAGTACGCTGTAGCAGGAAAGACAGGCAACCCAAACTCAGAAACGAAGCTCGTTTATTCTAACAAGAACGGAGTTGAATCAGAAGTAAACGGTAATACAGTTTATGTTTACTCTTTTGCAGTTACAACTAACAAGACAGATACAGCTGGCAAGGCTCTCGAAGGTGCAGAATTCAGCCTTTTTAAAACAGAAGAGGATGCAACTGCTCTTACAAATGCCATTGCAAGCGGTGTATCCGACAAGACAGGCAAGGTTACTTACTACAACACAAGTAAAGAAGAAATCAAACTTGCAAGCGGTAAATATTATATTGTCGAAACAAAAGCTCCTACAGGCTACAACATCTACGGTAAGGTTATTCCGGTAACTATTGATGTTACATACGGTGCAACATTTGTTGACGGTTCGTACATCACAAACTGCCCGACAGACGGTACAGCAAGCGTTGATGTTAAGGATACAAAGGTTGTTGTTCCGCAGACAGGCGGTGTAGGAACAGTTATGTTCTACATTCTCGGCACAGTTTTTGCTATGGGCGGTATTATTACATTGATTATCCGTAGAAAAGTAAAGACAAAATAATTGAATTTGGTAATTAATAGGTGAAGTGCAATGAAAAAAGCAAAAAAAGGCTCTCTAATTATTGGAATAATATTTTTGATTGTAGCTTTTGGATTTGTACTTTATCCATTGATTTCCAATACAATAAATAACTGTTTTGCTTTATCTACGATTGATAATTATAAATCTAAGGTTGCAGACTTAAAAGATAGTAAATCAAAGTATTTTACTGATGCTGAGGAATACAATCATAATTTAAGTAAACTTGTTAATGATTTTACATATTCTTCAGACAGCGTAATTGATGGGTACGATAACATACTTAACTTTGGCGATGGACTTATAGGTTACATTGATATACCCAAAATCAATGTTAAGCTCCCTATTTATCACGGTGACACGGATAAAGTCCTTGAAAAGGGCGTTGCCCACATTCCTAATACCGGATTTCCTATAGGTGGTATTGGAAATCATTCTGTCTTGTCTGCACACACGGGTTATCCTACACAGGT
>ERZ809726.673-NODE-673-length-9286-cov-8.52833_pt1 | contig 9286 bp, 9 predicted proteins | sample MGYA00520315_ERZ809726 | MGnify/ENA primary metagenome ERZ809726 (study PRJEB31588, sample SAMN03401187) | human gut metagenome | study: EMG produced TPA metagenomics assembly of the PRJNA231909 data set (A prospective, longitudinal analysis of the...
AGATCTACCGCGCCTGCACCATCAACGCGGGGATGAAGTATCATAAATAAAAGGTGGGAGAGGGTGCTTGTAAACTTTCCGCACAGTGCTTGACTTTTGCGGAGAATCGCATATAATAAAAGTGATAAAGGTAGAAGCAAATGAGTCCATTGGCTCACCCAAAAGGAAAGACCCCCTCCCGGAGCTCCAATCTCCGAAAGGGGGTCCTTTTTAGTGCTTACGGCCCGTCAGCCATCCGTCAAGCCACTTGCAAATGTAGTAAGACGCTACATTCGCTGCGACGGACAGGACAAAGGTAGAAATAGACTCCATTGGGCTTCACCTCCCTTCCCATAAAATGGGCGGGCAAGGCCGCAAACCCATTATACCACACGTTTCGCCAAAAAGATACAGGAGATGCCAAGAGAAGAGTGACTGTAAACTTTCTGTGCAGCGCTTGACTTTTGCGGAGAATGGCATATAATAAAAGTACGAAAGAAAGAATGATACTTTCCATTGTTCTCACCAAAGCAAAAGAAAACCCCCTCACGGAGTTGCCGCTCCGAAAGGGGGTCTTCTTTATTTAGTGCTTACGGCCAGTAAACCATCCATCAAGCCACTTGCAAATATAGTAAGCTGCTACATTTGCTCCGACAGACAGTATAAAAGAAAGAATACTTTCCATTTTTCTCACCTCCCCTCCCGAATAAATGGGCGGGCAAGGCCGCAAAACCATTATACCACTCTTTTCGCCAAAAAGATACAGGAGATGCCAAGAGAAGAGTGACTGTAAACTTTCCGCACAGTACTTGACTTTTGCGGGGAATGGCATATAATAAAGACAGAAATGTGAGAACCCAGCGCTTTCATCTCCAGCAATGAGAAATCCCCCAAGGAGTTGCGACCTCCATGGGGGATTTTTTGCGCCTTTCGGCGAGCCAAAGCCTCTCCCTTTGGGAGAGGTGTCACCGAAGGTGACGGAGAGGGCAAGCCCGGCAGGAAAGAGCCGCTGCGCAGCGATGGGCAGGCTCTTTGTCAGAGCGATACTATCGCTGTGTCTGGGATTCGTCGTCAGCGGCCTAGCCCTCTCAGTCGGGCTTGCGCCCGCCAGCTCCCCCAAAGGGGGAGCCCTTGGCATGTCGGTCAGCTTTCGTCTGGACGAGCGAAGCACAATATCTCGGAAACAGCAGTGCTCCGCTGTCTAGGCCAGCGACAGCTTGACAAGGAGCGTTGTCCAGAAGCCGCTGTCCCCGTAAGCAAGGCCCGCTCTTTTGCGCCCTGTCGAGCCTCAGTCGTCCAGTGGAAAGTTACCCGGCCTGCCAAAGCCTCTCCCTTTGGGAGAGGTGTCACCGAAGGTGACGGAGAGGGCAAGCCCGGCAGGAAAGAGCCGCTGCGCAGCGATGGGCAGGCTCTTTGGCAGAGCGATACTATCGCTGTGTCAGAGCTGTTTGAAAGCGGCCTTGCCCTCTCAGTCTCACTTCGTTCGCCAGCTCTCCCAAAGGGAGAGCCTTTGCCTGAGAGGGCCTCCGTGAATTTGTGGAAAATGCACGACAGAAAAGAGAAGAATTTGTAAATGTGATAAAAATGAGAAGAAGATATTGACAAAAACAATGGGTGGGGTATAATGATAGCACAGGCCGACAGCCGGAAATGGATGGCCTGCCTGTATAATTCATTTTTATTTATGGAGGCAAAAATCATGAAAATGGCAAAGAAACTTCTGGCCCTCGTCCTGACCGGTGTTATGGCTGTGTCTATGCTGACTGGCTGCGCTCTGAGCGACAAGGTCACCAGCGAAGCTCTTGAGAAGGCTCTGAACAAGGAGCAGGTCCAGGGTACTGTCGATGTCGATTACAAGTACGAGAATGACCTGAACGGCAAGGCTTCCAAGATCTGGGAGAACGAGATGAAGGACAAGAGCTTCACTCTGTCCACTAAAACTCTGAGCCAGGCCACTGTCAACGACAAGACCTACCTGTACTTCGTTGTCGAGCGTCCCGAGGACTACAAGACCTTCGGTGGCTGGATTACCGCAGCCCAGGATCTTGACAAGGCTGTTGAGATGCAGGGCATCGCAAAGACCGTAAGCTATTCTACTATCGTGAAGGTTCTGAACAGCAGCAAGTCCACTGCCGCCGATGCAAAGGCAAAGGTCAACTTCGGCGTTCACTATGACTCCAAGAAGGGTACCGATGGCAAGGGCAGCAAGACCGTGAACTACGTCGTGGTCGTGTTCGAAGTCGCTCCCAAGGCTTAACTAATCACCCCATCTGCTCAAATCATTACAGACCCTGTCTGTGATATACATTGAGAAATGACTCCAAGGCCCGGAGCGGGAACGCTCCGGGCCTTGGTTTTTTTTTGGAGACGGGGCGGGGAGGAGCGAGGGGCCGGGCCTTTACAATCCCCGCAAAACATGATAAAGTAAAGGTACTCTGCTTTCAACAGGAAAAGCAGGCCCGGCTGCGGGGAAAGCCGCCGGGACAACGACTCAACACGACACGGCAAACCAGCCGCGGACGGAAAGGATGTACTTACAATGGAACAGAGCGAAAAGACCCTTGATATGATCGTCAATCTCTGCAAGAACCGGGGCTATGTCTTCCCCGGCTCTGAAATTTACGGCGGTCTGGCCAACAGCTGGGACTACGGCCCTCTGGGCGTCGAGTTCAAGAACAACGTCAAAAAGGCATGGCTGAAAAAGTTCGTGCAGGAGAGCCCCTACAACGTGGGCCTCGATGCCGCCATCATCATGAACCCCCAGACCTGGGTCACCACCGGCCACGTGGCCGGCTTCTCGGACCCCCTGCTGGACTGCCGCGCCTGCAAGGCCCGCCACCGCGCCGACAAGCTCATCGGCGACGAGCACCCCGAGGTGAACGTGGACGCTATGAGCTTTGACGAGATGGACGCTTTCATCGCCGAACACGAGGACGTGGTCTGCCCCGTCTGCGGCAAGCACGACTTCACCCCCATCCGTAAGTTCAACCTGATGTTCAAGACCGCCATCGGCGTCACCGAGGACAGCTCTTCCACCTGCTACCTCCGCCCCGAGACCGCGCAGGGCATCTTCGTCAACTTTGCCAACATCCAGCGCACCACCCGCCGCAAGCTGCCCTTCGGCGTCTGCCAGGTGGGCAAGGCCTTCCGCAACGAGATCACCCCGGGCAACTTCACCTTCCGCACCCGCGAGTTCGAGCAGATGGAGTGCGAGTTCTTCTGCAAGCCCGGCACCGACCTCGAGTGGTTCAGCTACTGGAAGGACTACTGCGAGAACTGGCTGCTGAGCCTCGGCATCAAGAAGGAGCATCTGCGCCTGCGCGACCACGAGCCTGCCGAGCTGGCCTTCTACAGCCGCGCCACCACCGACATCGAGTACGCCTTCCCGTTCACCGACTGGGGCGAGCTGTGGGGCATTGCAGACCGCACCAACTACGACCTGAGCCGTCATCAGGAAGCCTCCGGCAAGAGCCTCGAGTACTTCGACAGCGAGACCAACGAGCACTACATCCCCTATGTCATCGAGCCCTCTCTGGGCTGCGACCGCGTGGCGCTGGCTTTCCTGTGCGAGGCCTACGACGAGGAGCATCTGACCGACAGCAAGGGCAAGGAGGACATCCGCACCGTCCTGCACCTGCACCCGGCTCTGGCTCCCTATAAGTGCGCTGTCCTGCCCCTGAGCAAGAAGCTGGGCGACAAGGCCATGGAGATCCGCAATGAGCTGAGCAAGTACTTCATGGTGGACTACGACGATACCGGCTCCATCGGCAAGCGCTACCGCCGTGAGGACGAGATCGGCACTCCCTACTGCATCACCGTGGACTTCGACACCGTGGGCGACGAGGCCAAGGGCATTGCCGCCGACAACTGCGTCACCGTCCGCGACCGCGACACCATGGAGCAGGTGCGTATGCCCATCTCCGAGCTGAAGGCTTATATCGAGAGCAAGATCGAGTTCTGATAAAAACTCACTTTTGTGAGTGAAAAAACAGCCCCGCCGTTGCAATTTCGGCGGGGCTGTGGTATAATACAACTAAAGAAAGCGCTGTCTGGCAAACGGTCAGCACCTTTCCGGCTAGTCAATTACAAAAAAATGATCGCTCGGGTTGCAAACTGGTGATCATTTTTTGTTGTTGAAGATTTTCCACGCGACATCGAACATGCCAAAGTCTACAGTTGCAAGCAACGTAAGCAGAGCCAGAGTTTCCAAAAGCGTCATAGAACATCCCAAAGTTTACAGTTGCAAGCAATACTACAGCCCCGCCGTTGCAATTTCGGCGGGGCTGTGGTATAATATAACTAAAGAAAGTGCTGTCTGGCAAACGGTCAGCACCTTTCCCGCTAATCAATTACAAGAAATGATCGCACGAGTGGGCTAGACTGGGCGGTCATTTTTTGTTGTTGAAGATCTTCCACTAAAAAAAAAAAACTTACTTTTGTCAGTGAAAAAACAGCCCCGCCGTTGCAATTTCGGCGGGGCTGTGATATAATACAGATAAAGAAAGTGCTGTCTGGCAAACGGTCAGCACCTTTCCGGATAGTCATAACAAAAAATGACCGTTCAGCTTAGGACACTGGGGCGGTCATTTTTTGTTATTAAAGATTTTCCAGGCGACGTCAAAAACTCCGAAGCCTACCGTTGCAAGCAACGTAAGTAAAGCTAAAGTTTCCAAAAGCGTCATAGAACATCCCCCCTTTCGCTGTGAAGCGTCGGGGGCATAACAAAAATGTTCGCCTTCCCGACGTAAGGCCGGAAAGGTGTAGACCGCCTGCCGTTATGTAGACAGCACTCTCATACACTAGTATAACAGATGTTTCCCGATTTTTCAACCGGCAGAAGCATCTGTTTTGTTTTTATCGGGTGGACAATTCCGGCCGGAGCGGTTATACTGTCAGATAGAAAATGCACCGCCGTGGTCTGCACGGCAGAAAGGATATTCTGTGGAAAACTTTACTCTTCTTCTGAAAAAATACGCCGATTTCATTGTCCGTGTGGGCGTCAACCCCCAGCCGGGCCAGACCCTCATCATCAACTGCTGCCTCGAGGCCGCCCCGCTGGCCCGTCTGTGCGTGCGCAGTGCTTACGAGGCCGGCGCCCGGGACGTGCTGGTGAACTGGAGCGACAACGACGTCTCCCGCAGCCGGATGGAGCTGGGCAGCGAGGAAGCCCTGACCGACTTCAAATCTTATCAGCTGCGCCGCTATCTCGACTACGCCGAGAGCGAGGGCGGCGTCTGCGTGCTGCACCTCCTTGCCGACGACCCCGAGGTCTACGCCGGTCTGGACGGCGCGAAGATCAGCCGGGTGAACGCCGCGCAGCGCAAGTTCATGGCCCCGTGGCGGGAGTACACCATGAACGACCGCGTCCAGTGGTCCATCGCCGCCATGCCCAGCGCCCCGTGGGCGAAGAAGATCTTCCCGGAGCTGGGCGAGGCTGCGGCCATCGAGAAGCTCTGGCAGCTCATCTTCGACGTCTGCCGCGTGACGGGCGGCGACCCGGTCAGCGAGTGGAAGGCCCACCTCGACCGTCTCACCGGCCTGAAGGACAAGATGAACGCCCTCGACCTCGAGAGCGTCCACTTCGAGAGCAGCAACGGCACCGACCTGACCGTCGGCATCGCCGACAAGGCCGTCTGGGAGAGTGCCGCCAGCGTCAGCGAAAAGGGCGTGGTCTTCCTGCCCAACATCCCCACCGAAGAGGTCTTCACCGCCCCCCACAAGGACAAGGTGAACGGCATCGTCTACGGCACGAAACCCTACGTCTTCAACGGCCAGCTCATCAAGGGCTTCCACGTCACCTTCAAGGATGGCCGGGTCGTGGAGCACGGTGCAGACGAGGGCGCGGAGCTGCTGGGCCGGCTTCTGGACACCGACGAGGGTGCACGGAGCATCGGCGAAGTGGCGCTGGTTCCGGCGTCCAGCCCCATCAACCGCAGCGGCGCGCTGTTCTACAGCACCCTCTTCGACGAGAACGCCGCCTGCCACATCGCCTTTGGTGCCAGCTATCCCGGCACCACCGAGAACGGCACCCGCCTGAGCAAGGACGAGCTGCTGGCCCGGGGCATGAACCAGTCCGCCATCCACGAGGACGTCATGGTGGGCGCCGAGGACAGCCATATCACCGGCAAGTGCCGCGACGGACATACGGTTGACCTGTTCCGTGATGGTGTGTGGGTGCTGTGAGAAGAGGATTTTTCACGAAAAAGCTTGCATAATCCGCAAGAGTATGCTATATTCTAGTAGTACGCTATAGTTTTATTGGAAAGTGGGCCGCAAGGTCCGCTTTTCTTGTTTGTTTGGAGGTTTTTTATGGCGAAGCAGTCTGGCGGCAACACCGCCCAGAGAGTCGAAGCGCTTGTCCGCCCCGTCGTGGAGGGCATGGGCCTGCGCCTGTGGGATGTGGTCTTTGAGAAGGAAGGGCCGGACTGGTATCTCCGTGTGCTCATCGACAGGGACGGCACCATGGACACCGACACCTGTGCCGAAGTGTCCCACGCGCTGGACCCCATCCTCGATGAGGCAGACCCCATCGACCAGAGCTATTATCTCGAGGTGGGCAGCCCCGGCCTTGGCCGCAGGCTGACCCGCCCGGAGCACTACGAGGCACTCAGAGGCGAGAAGATCGGCGTCAAGCTCATCCGCCCCACCGCCGACGGCGTGCGCGAGTTTGCCGGCATCCTGAAAGGCCGCGAGGGCAGCACCGTCACGGTCGAGACGGAGAACGGCCCGGTGAGCTTTGAGGTGAACGCCGCATCCGGCGTCCATCTCTGTGACGACGAACATCTGTTCGATTAAGAATAACCCTCTCAGGCGCGTTCCGCGCCAGCTCTCCCAGAGGGAGAGCCAAAGATGAATCGAGAGAAGATACCATTATAAACTAGGAGGAACCCGAAAAATGGCAGCAGCGAACAACGAATTTTTTGAAGCTCTCTCCATGCTGGAGCACGAGCGCGGCATCACCGCGGAGTACCTGATCGAAAAGATCAAGGCGGCGATCGTCATCGCCGTGAAGAAGAACTACGAGGTCGAGGACGACCACGTCATGGTCGAGATCGACCCCGACACCGGCAAGTTCAACGTCGCCCTCATCCAGGACGTCGTGGCCGATGAGGACTGGTACGACGAGCACAGCGAGATCGGCATCACCGAGGCTCAGCACATCCGCAAGAGCTATCAGGTGGGCGACCGCGTCGTGACCCCCCTCAAGACCAAGGACTTTGGCCGCATCGCCGCCCAGACCGCAAAGCATGTCATCCGTCAGGGCATCCGTGAGGCCGAGCGCAGCCAGCAGCTGAGCGAGATCCAGTCCCGCGCCCACGACATCGTGCAGGCCACCGTCACCCGCGTTGACCCCGAGAAGGGCATCGTTGCCCTCGACCTGGGCAAGGGCGGCGAGGCCATCCTGCCCCGCAACGAGCAGGTCCCCGGCGAGGTCTACACCGAGGGCCAGATGCTGCAGGTCTACATCGTGGATGTCGTGGCAAGCGAGCGCGGCCCCCGCGTCATGATCAGCCGCACCCACCCCGGCCTCGTCAAGCGCCTGTTCGAGCTGGAAGTGCCTGAGATCTACGACGGCACCGTCGAGGTCAAGGCCATCAGCCGCGAGGCCGGCGCCCGCACCAAGATGGCTGTCTGGTCCAAGGACGCCAACGTCAACCCCGTCTCTGCCTGCATCGGCCCCCACGGCGACCGTGTGGCCGCTGTCGTCGAGAAGCTGGGCGGCGAGAAGATCGACATCGTGAAGTGGAGCGAGGACATCTCCGAGTTCATCTCCGCAGCTCTCAGCCCCGCAAAGGTGGTCAAGGTCGAGCTGCTGCCCGGCGAGACCCGCTCCTGCCGCGTGACCGTGCCGGACCAGCAGCTGAGCCTTGCCATCGGCAACAAGGGCCAGAACGCCCGTCTGTGCGCCCGCCTGACCGGCTACAATATCGACATCCGCCCCGAGAGCGGCTACTACGGCGAGGAAGAGCCGAAGGCTGCCGAGGCTGAGAAGACCGAAGACACCGCCGCAGAATAAGCGCGGAACACCTGCCGAAGGAGGGAAAACCGGATGGCACAAAAGAAGATCCCTGCCCGCCAGTGCATCGGCTGCCTGACCAGCCGCCCCAAGAAGGAACTGGTGCGTGTGGTGCGCGCACCCAGCGGAGAGATCAGCATCGACCCCGTGGGCAAGAAGCCCGGCCGCGGTGCTTACCTCTGCCCGGATGCCGCCTGCCTTGCAAAGGCAAAAAAGAAGAAGGCGCTGGAGCGCTGCTTTGAGCAGCCGGTCCCCGCCGAGGTATACGATGCACTGGCCCAGCAGCTGGCCGGTGTGGAAGCAGAAAAGGAGGCCGACCGCGATGGCAAAGAAGCATAACGCCCCCGCAAAACCGGCCCTTGAGCCGAATGAGGCCCTGTTCCAGGCCGTGAGCCTCTGCCGCAAGGCGGGCGCTCTGACCATGGGCTTTGACGCGGTGGAGGACGCCGTCGTCAAGGGCAAGGCATGGCTCGTGATGACTGCGTCCGACGCCAGCCCCAAGACCGTGCAGCGGCTCAACTACGCTGTGGGCGATATGGTGGACGTCATCCCCATGCCGCTGACACAGGATAAGCTGGCTGACATCAGCCGCAAACCGGTGGCCATTTATGCCGTCACCGACCGCAACCTCGCCAAGCTCTGCTTTGACCGGCTGACGGCGTGCGGAGCGATTCAAACTGAGGAGGATATGAGCGAATGACCGTAAAATATAAAGTGAGCGATTTTGCAAAGGACCTGAGCATCTCTGCCAAGAAGGTCCTCGACGAGCTGAACGCCATGGGCAGCACCGGCAAGAAGAACAGCTCCACTCTGGAGGAGAACGAGCTGAACTACCTGCTGGAGAAGTTCAGCAAGGACAACAGCGTCAAGAGCCTGGACGAGTTTTTGAACAGCGCCAAGGCCCCCAAGGCTGAGCCGAAGCCCGCCGAGAAGAAGGCGGAGCCCAAGGCCGAAAAGAAGCCCGAGGCTCCCAAGGCTCCCAAGGCTGAGCCCGCAATGGCCGAGGCAAAGCCCGCTGCCAAGCAAAGCAACAAGAAGAACGAGCAGCACAAGAAGCGCGAGGAGAAGACCGTCTCCCTGAGCGAGCTGGCCCGTGAGACCGGCGCAAAGGCTACGGCTGCTTCCGCTCAGTCCGTCTCTGTCCGCCGCGAGGACAATCAGGTCACCGTCGATACCCGCACCGTCGATATGAACGTGGACCGCTTCGACGCCCGTTACGACGATCTGGCCTCCACCAAGAACACCGAGAACCGCCGCAAGCCCACCCCCAGATCGGAAGAGCACACGTCT
>ERZ809726.688-NODE-688-length-9152-cov-7.90942_pt1 | contig 9152 bp, 8 predicted proteins | sample MGYA00520315_ERZ809726 | MGnify/ENA primary metagenome ERZ809726 (study PRJEB31588, sample SAMN03401187) | human gut metagenome | study: EMG produced TPA metagenomics assembly of the PRJNA231909 data set (A prospective, longitudinal analysis of the...
CTTTCCCTACACGACGCTCTTCCGATCTCGGAGCGCAAAAACCATCTGCAAGACCTGCAAGCACAACGAGACAAGGCGGAGAAAGACTTGCTTTCTCTGAAAGCTGAAATTTTAGCCTGCATCAAAGGCGAAAGTGTGTTGCCGAGAGAAACCCTTGCCGAAATGATCACAGAGCAAGAAGAGAAACTCACAGAACTGGAAAACCTTTGTGAATCCGCCAGTGAGGAACTGGAGAAAACGGCAGAGCTGATGGGTAAAGTGTCGAGGCTGTATGATGAGCTGATCTCCTATGCAGACCTGTACGACAGCGCCAACTTTGAAGCGAAGAAGATGATCGTCAATCAGCTCATTCGCAGGGTAGACGTTTGCCGTGGGTATCAGATCAACATCTCGTTCAATTTCGACCTCACTCCGTACATTGAGGGGGAGTGATACGTCCGCCTGCAAAACAGTCGAGCATCGAACAACCATTTTCAAAAACAACGAAACAGCAAGAATTGGGGGCTGCCGTCCATGCGCCTGCAAAATCAGGCATTTGGCTGATTCTCGATGCAACCTCTAAGAAAGCAAAAAGAAAAGCACCGTACTTCCAACGAAGCACAGTGCTTTTTTGGTGGAGAATAGCGGGATCGAACCGCTGACCTCTTGCATGCCATGCAAGCGCTCTCCCAGCTGAGCTAATCCCCCATGAAATCCAAGAAGCGAACCTCTTGGATGGAGTTTTTTGATGGGAATTTGATTGTCGCAGGACTATCTGACTGGGGGTGTGTTTTGATACCAACTGGGCTCCCAGCTGAGCTAATCCCCCATAGCTGGTATGCCGTCCCTGACGACGTGTGTTATTATACCAGCTGAAAGGAGAGTTGTCAATAACTTTTTTTATTTTTTGTGAGCGACACTGCGGCTGGTGCTGCGTTTGTAGTAGAACAAGTACTGCTGTACGATGCCAGCCTGCTGATCATAGGAAGGAAAAGGATCGCGGCCGCCGAATTCCTCATCAATGAGTCGCTGTATCCAGACATCAATGGGAGCCATCGCGGTACGGCCATAGCCAAAGAGGCAGACGCAGTTTGCTACCTTTTTGCCGACGCCGTCCAGCTCGAGGAGGCGGGAAAAGAGCGCGTCGTCGGGCAGCGCTGCCAGAGCACCGAGGTCGAGTGTGCCGCTGGAAGCCTGTGCGGCAGCGTTCTGGATGTAACGGGTGCGGTAGCCCAGACCACAGCCCATCAGCTGCGTCTCAGAGAGGCCGCAGAGCTGCTGCGGGGTAGGAAAGAGGAAAACTTCATCGCCTCCGGCACTGAGCGGTTCGCCGCAGCACCGGGCAAGGTGTTCCACGGCGGTGCGGATGGCCGGAATGCTCTTGCGCTGAGAGATGAGAAAGGTGATGAGCATTTCCCATGGGTCCTGATGCAGGATTCGGATGCCCTGCCCGAAATCGAGCGATTTGTCCAGATAGCTGCTCTGTCCCGCCAAGCTGCACCGCAGCGCGGCATAGTTCCGGCCCAAATCAAAGTAGTCGGCCCAGTACTCCCGATCTGAGCCATACCATGCGGCGTCGTATTGACCATCGCCCAGCGGAGTCAGATAAAGAAGTGCGCTGCCGGAAAGAAAACGGTAGCGCCCGTCGGACAACTTCTGCGGCCGGAAGCACTGGCCGCTTTCGATGATCTTGTCGAGGTCAAAGTCGTCCTGGATGGCGACGAGTTGATGGGTGAGGGAAACTGTATGCATGGAAAACTCCTTTTTGAAAAAATTGTGGCGATGCCCGATTCGCGGTGGAAACTGATTTCTATCCGTACCCTCCGCGGGGAGGGTGACCTTGATACTGAAAAGACCGGCGTGGTTGTGACAATTTTTATCTACGCCCTCGGTGAAGAGGACGACCGCGTATTGATGTAGTCGTGCCGGATCCGGCTGATATTTCTATCCACGCCCTCCGCGAGGAGGGCGACCGTTAAGATCACTCCGACTATCGATATGATGATCATTTCTATCCACGCCCTCCGCGAGGAGGGCGACCGGGCTGTACCGGCATGGTCAGAACCGTGCTATCAATTTCTATCCACGCCCTCCGCGAGGAGGGCGACGAGTGCCAAAGGCCGGACGCCTATTTTACAAACTATTTCTATCCACGCCCTCCGCGAGGAGGGCGACGAGGACGCGGAGGGGCGCTGCTATGACTGGTACATTTCTATCCACGCCCTCCGCGAGGAGGGCGACGGCCAGCAGTTCGAGCAGTGGCAGCAGCTGGATATTTCTATCCACGCCCTCCGCGAAGAGGGCGACCTGAAATTGACAGCTATCTGGAAGAGACCAAACTGATTTCTATCCACGCCCTCCGCGAGGAGGGCGACACCAGGCCAGAGCGGAGCTGAAACGGCGCGAAAAGATTTCTATCCACGCCCTCCGCGAGGAGGGCGACAAGACGGCAGTTGGAGCAGTCACAGCGAGGCATGATTTCTATCCACGCCCTCCGCGAGGAGGGCGACGGTTTTGGCCGACTACACCGGAAAATCGGTGCAGATTTCTATCCACGCCCTCCGCGAAGAGGGCGACGTGCTGTAATTACCGCTGGAACCCGCCGTGCTGATTTCTATCCACGCCCTCCGCGAGGAGGGCGACAGCAAAAACAGAGACAAAATCTCTATTTTCTTATAAATTATACAACATTCTGCACGAATTTAGAAGAGCTTTGATTTACAACGGGTCAAAGAACTATCCAAATCATGCAAAACGACTCAAAAATCCGGTGCGAAGGTGCCGGAAAAATGCTGAGAACTCGCCCTTCGCACCGGGGCGCAAAACTCAGAACAACAGCAGGCCGTCCTGCTCGAAGGGCGGATGAACGCCGATATGCTCCACCTTGCTCTTATAGTTGTTGCCCAGCTGGTAGAAGCGCAGGCTGTCCAGCGCGGGGTCGATGAGGGCCGTCAGCTCCGCCTTGAGAACGGCATACTGCGCGGCATCCAGCAGACACTCGAACACGGAGTTCTGCACCCGCTGGCCGTGGTCCACACAGCGCTTGGCGACTTTGCGCAGACGTTTGCGCCCGGCAGGAGTTTCGGTGTTGACGTCGTAGGTGATAAGGACCAGCATACACATCCCTCACTTCCAGAAAAATGGCGGGTAAAGCTCCATATCGCCCCGCAGGGTGCGGGCCAGAAGCAGAGCCTGCACATAAGGCACGAGGCCCCACGGAAGCTTTTCGTTCAGGAACGGGTGGGTGATGGTCTCCTGCTTGCGGGTCTGCCACCCGCCCAGAAAGGCGCGGCGGCCCTCATCGGTGAGAAGGACGGCTCCGTTCTCCTGCTTCTGGAAATGCTTCGGCGTCATGATTTTCTGGTTGATGCAGGAGAGCACAAAACGGTCGGCGTAAACAGTGCGCAGCTCTTCCATGAGGTCGAGGGCGAGGCTCCTGCGCCCGGGCCGGGCGCGGTGGAGAAAGCCGACGTAGGGGTCGAGGCCCACACTCTGAAGAGCCGCTGTGCAGTCGGAGGCCAGAAGCGAATAAGCGAAGGAGAGCAGGGCATTGGTGTTGTCCAGCGGCGGACGGCGGCTTCGGCCTGCGAAAGAAAAATCATTGTGCTGCTGCAGGATGAGCGAATCAAAGCAGTCGAAATACCGCTGTGCCGCCTCGCCCTCCAGGCCGCGAAGCTGGTCGAGGTCGTCGCACTGCTCGATGAGGGGCAGCGCCGCCGCCAGCTGAGCGCTGGTGCGTTTGAGCTGTTCCACCGGCACCCGCTGGGGGTGGTCGCGGGTGGCCCGTTCCAGCACCCAGCGGGCGTTATAGACTTTGCCCAGGATGAAATTGCGCGCATAGAGACAGCTCTCTGCCTCGCTGTCTGCGATGCGGTACTGGGTCTGCCGCAGCAGGACGTTGCCCCGCTCTTCGCCTACAGCCCGGGCCAGAAAGCGGCCCTGCGGGCTGAAAAAGCTCAAATCGACCCCGAGGCGGGCGGATTTGCCCATCAGGGCAGGGCTTGCGCCGGGATAGCGGCAGAAGCAGAAGTGCTGGATGCCCGACAGGGGCAGCCAGTCGTCCGGGCCGGCCATCAGGACAGCCTCTCGCAGGTGACTCCTTCCGGCAGAGTGTCTGCCACCGTGACGGTGTAGTCGCGGTAGCTGCGGGCGGCGTCCACATCGGGCTTGCGCTGGACAGTGACGGAGTCGAAGAGCTTATAGGCCGGGGCATTGCCCAGCTCAGAATCGTGCTTGAACACGATGAGCTCCCGCACGGCCATCTTGCCGCGGGCGGCGCTGTGGTCGTTCTCGAACATATTCAGGATGGCAGTCCACAGAAGTTTCAAATCATCCTCGGAGAAGCCGGTGGTCTTCCGGGCGAGGTTGGCCGAGACATAGCCCTCGGCGCGGTAGAGGGCGTAAGGCACGATGTGCTTGCGGCCCATCTCAGTACCCTTCTTCTCGGCGTCGGCCTCGGTAGTGATGGCCACGCGGGTGATGGTGACTTCCTGCGGGACGATGGGGTCCACCGACCGGGCAAAGCTCAGCTGGACGGGGCCGCGCACCTGACCGCAGTTCAGCGCACCCTTGACGAAGGTGGTCATGACGGCACCGAAGGCGCGGATATCGAAGTAGTTCTCGCACATATAGTTCCGCAGCTTGGCATCGATGTCGGGGTCGGCCTTTTTGGCGGCTTTCAGGTCGGGGTTGATGCCCAGAGTTTTGATGGCCTCGGCGTCGCTGCGGTTGAGGGGAACGCCGTCCTTGATGTAGATACGATAGCCTTTTTCGTCCTCTTTCAGGGTCTCGACATAGTTGCGGATCTTCCGCTTGAGGCAGACATCGGTCACCAGACCGTAGCCCGTCTCGGGGTCGATGCGGGGCATATTGCCTGCGTCGGGGTCGCCGTTGGGGTTGCCGTTCTCGACGTCGAACAGGATGACGAAATCATAGCGGTTCTTGATGGGCTCAGACATGGTTTATTCCTCCTCATTCTTTTTGGCGAAGCGTTTCTGGGTCTGGTGGTAGTAGCCGATCTCAAAGGCACCCTGCTCCGGCAGGCTGAGCCGCGCCGGGAAGCCCGTCTCGGGCAGCTGGGCCATCAGCTCGGTGAGCTGTTTGCTGAAATGCACCTCGTTGGGGGTGGTCATCTTCTGCAGATGCTTCTGAGCCAGCTTGACCAGCGTAGGGAAGGCCGTTGCCGGGGTGGCACAGGCCGAGTTGAAGTACCGGTCTTTGATGGTGGTGTTGATGTCGGGGTTGGCGACGCTCTGGATCGTCTCCAGCACAGAGAAGAGACGCCCCAGAACATAGGGGACATTGCTGCTTTCGTTCAGGCTCACGGTAAATACCTCCTTGTTGAACTCGGTGGGGTAGTTGCGGAGATAGTAGGCTTTCAGGATGGCGGCGCGGCCCCGGGTGACTTCCCGTTCGGCCCGGATGCGCAGAGTCACGCCGTTGAGCAGAGTGGCGGGGTACAGCCCGCCGGTGAGGATGGCCCGGAGCAGATCGCCCACCAGCTGAGGCGATGGATTTTTGTCCCGGGATCTCTGGTTGACCGTCTCCTGCGCCAGCGCCCAGACCGACAGGTTTTCCCGCTTGTCGAAGGCGGGGCGGGTGATGCCGAGCCGGTTGGCGTGGTCCTGCAGATTTTTGGCAAACTGTCCGAAGCTGCTGTGCAGGAAGAACCGGACGGAGAGCCGGGCCGCGTTGGGCGAGATGCCCAGAACATAGAAGTTCTGGTTCGGGTCCAGCTTGTCATCGAGGAAGGAGACGGGGCGTCCCTGAGAAAGGGCTTTCAGTGCGGCGGCAAGGTCGCTTTCCGAGACGCCGCGCGCCTCGGCACCGCCGCAGAAAAACATCAGCATGGCGTTTGAGTAGGCGGGGGCGGCGTTTTCGGCCCAGCAGACGATGGTGGTGTCGCCGATGCGCTGGCAGCAGTTCCGGTCAGCCAGCAGCAGATTGAGGGCCGTGGTGTAGGCGAAAGCCGCGTACTCGCTGACGGGGGCGTTGGCACCCTGCTCATGGCCATAGGAGCAGAAAGCGGGCGCGTTGAAGGAGACCAGCGCCGCACCGGCGGCCTGTGCGCCCATCACACCTTTGATGGCGGGGTGGATGCGGGCGATGCCGGCCTCTTTGCCGGTGATGAGGCAGCGGGCCGTCTCGGCGTCTGCATCGGAGGTATCAAAGGCGGACTGCCAGGCGTCCCGGATGGCGTCATCTGTGGTGGCCAGCCAGTGGGCGCCGTCGGGGGATTCGTAGCCGAACACAAGGTTCGCGTTGTTGTTCAGGTCGGCCCACTGCGCTGCCAGCAGCGGGTGGGTGGGGGCTGTATCCGGCTTCCAGCTGTCAAAAAAGGCGAGGATGGCTTTGGCGGCAGGGGAGTCCACGCCGTCGAGCACCTTGTGGTGGAGGGCGGCACAGGCTTCGAAGCACTGGCGGGAGCGCTCGGGCTTGCCCTTTTCGTCTGCACCCAGCAGATAGGACGTATTGTCGCACAAAAAATTCGCGGCGACGCCGGCGGCGCGCTTGACCCGGTGGGGGACAGGGAGCTCACGGGGGGCGATGACGGTCTTTTTGCCCTTGGGGCCTTCCTGCCGCAGGTCGTTGAGGGCGAGGAGCTGGCCGTCGGGGCCGAGGCGCAGTTCATAGCTGACCTTGAAGCGGCTGTCCCAGCCGGGGGCCTCCACTCTGCCCTGGGCCAGAAGCTGCTCATAATAGGCGGTGAGTGCTTGGAGTATCATGTAAACACCTCCACGTCCCGGCATTCCATCACGCCGTCCACCAGCTTTGCGCGGAAGAACTGGCTGTGGATGTTGGCCGAATCAGAGTAATCGAGGCTGTGGAGCATGAAGCCGAGGTCCTGCGTGACCTTCAGCGCCGGAATGCTGCCGCCCGGCCACTCCCGGAAATTGGCCGGGAACTCCCGGCACCCGAAACAGGGCTGGTGATAGCACTGACCTTTGCGCAGGCGTCGGTGCAGGATGTCCTGAAACTTGCCGGGATTGTCGCTGGGGGAGGCCTTGTCCGTCAAATCGAAGTGGCACTCGATGACGTAGTGGACGTCCTGCAGGACCATCGCGGCCCGCTGCTGGATGTCCTCCGAGGTGTAGAGCACCGGCGGCGTGCCGCCTTTGGCCGCACTGAGGGCGGCGGAGGACAGCAGGGTGGACTTGACCTCGTTGCGCCGGATGTTGGTGAACCGGATGGGCCGCTGGGTGTATTCCTCGGTGGACGCTTCGTCCTCGGGGGCGAGGCCGAAGGGCTTGAGCAGATAGATGGCATCGATGGTGTAGCGCAGCCCGGGGTGCCAGTAGATGGCTTCCACAAGGCCCCGCGCAGCGGATGGAGTGATCATGTCGTAGCTCACACGCTCGGTCTTCATTTCCGGACGAGTGAAACAGGCATAGTCGCCCCATACCTCAATGAGCATGGACATCAGCACCGCCTCCTTTCCGGGTGAAGTTGAATTTTCAGACTAAGATGAGTGTTAGCCATTGCAACCACCTCTTTCTTTTAGAAGTAAAGGCCGATGCCGGTCTCCACATCCATGGCAAGGCCGGTCTTTTCACTGTAGCAGCCGGTGTCAGTGAGGATGGCCGAGCCATCGGGCCGCAGTTCCAGCGCCCCGGCGGCGTCGAGCTTGTCGAACTGGTCCTTATAGCAGGAGACGCTGTAAACGCCCAGCTTCCGCAGCAGCGTCCGGGTAACATGACCGCTGCGCAGCTGCTCACAGAGGGCCGCGCCCTCGCCGACGGGCAGATAGACCGTGCGGGCAGTGTTCTCGATGAGGCGGAATTCCTCCGCCACCTGTGCAAAGGGGAGCTGGCAGCCCCGGATGCCCCGGAGAAAGGCATCCAGAATGCCGTGCTTGTCCACGGCGTCGGGGCCGCGCAGTTCGGAGAGCTCGTTGAAGTAGAGCTGAATGGCCCGGGGCGTGTCCAGTGTGTCCTGATGCCGGGCGGTGTAGTCCAGCGCGCTGACGTTCTGCCTGAGCATCTGGGGCGTGGAACACTCGTCCAGCCGGAACCGGTAGACGATGCTTTCCTCTGCGCCCCGCCGCCCCTCGCGGTTGCAGCGCCCGGCAGTCTGTAAGAGCGAGTCAAGACCGCACTGCTCCCGGTAAGCGACGGGAAAATCCACGTCCACGCCCGCCTCGATGAGAGAGGTGGACACCACCCGGCAGGGCAGACCCTCTTTCAGCCGCTGGCGGATGTCGTCCAGCTGACGGCGGCGGTCGGCGGCGCAGAGCAGGGTGGTCAGGCAGTAGCTGCCCTCGGCGGGCAGAGCAGCGTAGAGCTGCTGGGCCGTCTTGCGGCGGTTGACCACGCAGAGCACCTGCGGGTGCCGGGCCAGCCGGGCGGCGAACTCCTCCTGCGGCAGGGTGCCGAGGTCTTGCAGGGTGGTGCGCCGGAGCACTTCGTAGAGGCGGGCCGCGTCGGGCGTGATCTCCTGCGGGTGCTGTTCCGGCGCAAAGCGCCGGAACAGCGGCTCAAGGGCAGGCTGGGTGGCCGTGCAGAGGACGGCCGTGGAGTGGTAATGCTGGATGAGCTGGGCGATGGCGCTGACGCAGGGGGCAAGGTAGTCGCCCGGGAGGGTCTGCGCCTCGTCGAAGAGGATGACGCTGTCGGCGATGTTGTGGAGCTTGCGGCAGCGGCTGCTGCGGTTGGCGTAGAGCGACTCGAAGAACTGCACCGCCGTCGTCACCACGACGGGGGCGTCCCAGTTTTCACTGGCCAGCATCTGACGGTACTGGGCGGGGGTCAGGTCGTCCTGCTCAACAGTCTTGTACTCGGCGTTGGAGAAGTCGGCCAGAACATTTTCTGCGCCCAGCAGACCCGAGAAGACGGCGGCGGTCTGGTCGATGATGGACATATAAGGGATGACGTAGATGACCCGCTTCATCTTCTGGGCGGCGGCGTGCTCCAGTGCAAAGGCGAGGGAGGTGAAGGTCTTGCCGCCGCCGGTGGGTACGGTGAGGGTGTAGAGCCCCTGTGGGCCGTGCGCGCCTTTCTCGAGGCAGGCGCGGAGGACGGTGTTGCGCTGGACGCTGACGGGCGAGGGCGACTCGACCCTGAGATAACGCTGCGCCTGTGCCGAGACGATGTCCCGCAGCGCGGCGATGTCCGTGCCGCTGCCCCGGGGTGCGGCCTTGCCGTCCATGAAGGTCTCGGTGTCGATGAAGTCGGCGT